>Ga0180222_1002850_pt1 | contig 12591 bp, 13 predicted proteins | sample eDN5th37CKraftOP_FD_151336 | JGI IMG/M metagenome (GOLD analysis project Ga0180222, IMG submission 151336) | Enriched Organic Plus compost microbial communities from Emeryville, California, USA - eDNA 5th pass 37_C Kraft OP (version 2) (version 2) ... | reverse complement strand
TCGACCGGAACAAGGGAGAGAAATCCAAAACGGTGCTCATAGCCACATCCTCCTTGAGCAACATGGATACAAGACTTCACAGCGAACGCCGGGCGCCGTTGGCGCCCAACCGATCGCCGCCGGCCCCCGAGTGGCAGCCGGCGTTTTTTGATTTAGTTCAGCGCTTTAGCGCTTCAAGAGGCGAAGTCCCCCGATCAGCCTGGATTCGTACAGACCACCAGGCGCTCGGTGAGGCTCAAATAGCGCTCGTCGTCGGGCCGCGAAAACCACTCCGACGAAACGCGGCCGATGTTCTGCCCGCGCGAAATGTCCACGCGATACCCCTTGGAAACCGGCTGGCTGGCGTTGATGGTCATGACGTTCATGGTCTTTCTCCTCATGGGCTTGGGTTGGAGCGCAGCGCTGCGCTGCAACCCTGCCCGTCGGCGAGACCGGGGGGTGCAAGGTGCAAGGGCGGACGGGCCGGAGGGGGATCACCCGGCCTGCACAAGCGGATGGCGGCTTTGACGATAGTGCGCAGCACGCATCCGCGCGGAAGGCTGGGGAGACCGGCCCGGCCAAGCGTCAGCGGCCCCTTGCGCCGCGCGGGGGCGGAGCCCCTAGCAAAACCGCCCGGCGGGAGCGGGGCGGACGCCGGGAACAAGATCAAGATCCGATCGGGATGCGCAAAACCTTAAACTCGAAATGCCGTGCATCCCGACCTTCGTGTCAGGAAGCGGCCACCGCGCCGACTTTGGCGAGAAGCCCGCGATCTGACGGAAGAGAACGCTCACGCCCCACTGAGGAAATGGCAATCGGCATTCCTCTCCGATAGTATCTTGGCGAGATAGGAGGTCGGGATGGGTCTTAGCGATATTCATGCGGTGGATTACACCGTAATCCTGTGCAGCCGACTGGCGCAGACAAAAGCCTTCTATCGCGACGTCATGGGATTTCGCATTGAGGTTGATGGCGAAAGCTGGGTCAGCTTCCGAGTCGGCTCGATGATTCTCGCGCTTCGCCCACGTCAGGGACTCCCGTTCTGTGATGACGGCCCCATCGCTCCGGGATCAGCCTCGATGCAATTAGCATTCCGTGTCCCATTGGCCGCGATCGAAGCCTGCCACAGTGAATTATTGTCGGCAGGCATTCCGATCTTGCGCGAGCCCACCGACATTCAGAGCTGGAGTCATCGCACGTTGTTCTTCCGTGACCCCGAGGACAACGTCATCGAAATTTATGCCGAGTTTTAGAGGACTGCATCGTCCATCTAGGCATCGCCGCATTGAGTGTTTGATTTTTGTCCAATGAAGAAGCCCCGCACTCGGCGGGGCTCCTTGGGCTGAGCCGGTCTCAGTCGCCGTTGCGGCGGGACCAGATGAGGTTGTGACCACTGCCGTCCTCGGCTTCGACCAGGCTGGCGTAGATCGGTGCCGGGAGGCTCGGATCGTCCAGCTTGACGGAGAGGTATTCGCGCTGCGTCTCGCGGGCGACCTTCTTCCAGGCCGCGCCGAACTCGGCCGCGCCGGTGAAGATGCGGAAGGTGGGGCCGCGCTCGCTGTCGCCTTCGGTGGGAACGACTTCGCCTTGACGTTGAGGGTCAGGGTCTTGACCGCGCCGGCGAAGCCGTTTTCGTTTTCGTTCTTGGTGAAGGTGCCGATGGTCGCCATTGTCGTATTCCTTTTCCTGTCGGGCCGCACCATTGCGACCTCGATGCGGGTCGTGAGACCGGGAGCGATCGGCCCTGCACCCGCTCGGGGTCCCCGTCGCGCTTGCGCGATGGGGTGGGCTTTCAGGACTGGAACGAAGTGGAAGGCGGCCGGCGACGGCTTTTTTGGCTCGCGATGCAAAGCCGAAGGCGGCGGAAAAAAGTCGGCGACGGACGTTGCGGGAGACGAGCGAGGCGAAGCCGGCCCTCGGTCAGACCCATAGCAATCGAGGACGCGGATGGAGCGCCCGTCTCAGGAAATCGCGTGGAATACGGCGATGGTGACGATCCTCGCGCATCACCGATCGACAACGGAACGTGTGAGCCTCACCGGCTCATGCACGAAAGCCCTGACCGTCAATGTCAGCTCGGGCAAGTATGTCCATCGACGGCCACGAATAGGCGGTCCTGCTTTTGCTCCGTCGCTGTGCGACCCCGCCGACGTGGCCGGCGACCGCTCCCATGACGCTGTACGAACTTCGGCAAGCCGAACGCGATCCGTGTTTCACGGTGTAGATCGCAGCCAGCCTGATCGAAGCCGAGGACGCCGGCGGCGGTGCCTCATGGTTCTGCTGCTTGGCGTCTGAGGCCAACCGTCCAAGAGGACGCACCGAGCGCGGGGCTATTGGCGAAATGTCCGCCGCCGCTCCTTGCGTTAGCGATCGAAACCGGATGGCGGAAACGCGCCGCAGGCGTGGCTCCGGCGCAGCCGAGGGTGCGGCCCGAAGGGCAACGCCAAACCTTACAAAGTCAAAACGAAGGCCGTCGTCGTCATCCTTGCTATAGGCGCGATCCTGCTTCCATCGCATCGGGGTATGCGAGCGTGCGCTGCGGGTTGCCGCACGGTTCATGTAGCGCCCGCCCGGTAGATCGTGAATGGGCGCCTGACGCTGCACCTTCGCGGTGGGGGCGGAGGTCGAGTACTCCATCGCTCCCAATGGCGGAGCAACCGGTCGCTATGCGGCCGCAAAGGGTTGTCCTGCCCACGCGTGGCTCTCGCGTGAGCCGGGCAACGCTGCGGAAATTGCCGCTGCCTTGGCGCTTCCGATCCCTTCACCTTGGGAAGAGTTGCACAGAGTGCGTGACGTTAATCAGTTCGCTATAGATAGCACAGCTAGGATGCAAACTAATTACCGGAGTGAGAATTCCCTAGAGTGTTTCACGTTTTTATTGAAGCGTATCCTGCATTGCTGAAGTAATTTTTGCATTCTGTTGGCTGGATTGTTTGGATGAGTTCGCCGAGGTGGCGACTGATGTCGTCGATGGTGCGTTTGAGCGGCGCGCATCCAATGCTTGATCTTGGCGAAGGTCTGCTCGATCGGATTGAGGTCGGGCGAGTAAGGCGGCAGATACCAGAGCCTGGCGCCCGCGGTTTTGAGGATTCGGCGGAGCGCGGCCGACTTGTGGCTGCCGAGATTGTCCATAATGACGATGTCGCCGGGCTTCAGCGACGGCAGCAGGATCTGCTCGACATAGGCACGGAAGCCTTCCCCGTTGATCGGCCCGTCGAACAGGCAGGGAGCAGCAAAGCGATCGTAACGCAGCGCGCCGAGGAAGGTCATGGTGCGCCAGCGACGGTGCGGTGCGAAGGCCCGCAGACGCTCGCCCTTTGGAGGCCATCCGCGCAGCGGAGCCATGTTGGTCTTAATCCAGGTCTCGTCGATGAAGACGAGGCGCCGTGGATCGAGGCCAGCCTGCCACGATCGCCAGCGCCCCCGTCTGCGCAGGACGTCGGAGCGTCCCTGCCAGCATCTTGAAGCATATTCCTCGCCAAACCGGTATCCCAACAGATTCAATAAATCCGTGAAACGCTCTAGCCTTGGCGATGCCGGTCCCGCGCTTGCTCGATACGAGCGGCGCGATCGGCATGAGCCCTTTCGTCGAGCGGCAAAAGGTCAACGACGGCCTCGGGAAGTTGATCGGAGCTCATCCCACGCGCTGAATACTTCCTTGGTGATGGCCGTCGCTGCCATCGCGTTGTCCCAGCCAGCATAGAAAGCGAAGTGCGTGATGATCTCGGAAATCTCAGCACGCACGGGAATGCTCACCGAGCTGTCCAGTAATCGGTGGATTTATCACCGAACCACCGAAGATTTGCTCTGGAACGGATCTCCCCGCCACGCGTTTCGCAAATTCAGTCCGTGGCGATTTCCCGCCGCGAAGAGACGAGCGGCGGGCTGCAGCCACGATCAATCGGATCACGATATATCGGATCACGACATGCTGAAGGACACGGGACCCGTATTCTCCCGCCGCAGCGTAGTGGCTGCGGGAGCGATGACCGCCGCGGCGGCAATGACGAGCTCGCAGGCGCGCGCTCAAAACCGGGAACCAGAGCCGCACGCGGCGCACGAAGAAGGACCAAAGGTCAGCCAGATGAAGGTCCGCTTAACCGTCAACGGCTCGCCATACGAGCTGAACCTCGACACCCGCACCTCGCTGCTCGATGCGCTGCGCGAGCATCTGCACCTCACCGGCACCAAGAAGGGCTGCGACCATGGCCAGTGTGGTGCCTGCACCGTGATCGTGGATGGGGTGCGGATCAATTCCTGCCTCACCCTCGCCGTCATGCACGAGGGCGATCGTATCACCACCATAGAAGGGCTCGGCACGCCTGCGCGTATGCATCCGATGCAGGCGGCCTTCGTGAAGCACGACGGCTACCAGTGCGGCTATTGCACGCCCGGACAGATCTGCTCGGCGGTCGCGGTGCTTGACGAGATCAAGGCGGGCGTTCCCAGCCATGTCACGGCCGATCTCACGGCGATGCCTGAACTTTCGGTCGACGAGGTGCGCGAGCGCATGAGCGGCAACATCTGCCGCTGCGGCGCTTATTCCAACATCGTCGAAGCCATCGCCGAAGTAGCGGGGAGGCCGACATGACACCTTTCACCTATGAGCGCGCCGGCTCACCGGCGGAGGCAGCCGCCACAGCCGCGCGCACCCCGGGCGCGAAGTTCATCGCCGGCGGCACCAATCTGCTCGACCTGATGAAACTGCAGATCGAGACGCCGTCGCACCTTATCGACGTTAACGGACTCTCGCTCGATACCATTGCGTCGACGCAGGACGGCGGCCTGCGTATCGGCGCGCTTGTGAGCAACACCAATCTAGCCGCCGATGCCCGCGTGCGGCGTGATTATCCCCTGCTGTCACGCGCCCTGCTGGCCGGCGCCTCAGGTCAATTGCGCAACAAGGCGACGACCGCCGGCAACCTGCTCCAGCGCACGCGCTGCCCCTATTTCTACGACACAGCCCAGCCCTGCAATAAGCGCCATCCCGGCAGCGGCTGCTCGGCCATTGGGGGTGTGACGCGGCAGCTCGGGGTGATCGGCACGAGCGAGGCGTGCATCGCCACCCATCCCAGCGATATGGCGGTTGCCTTGAGCGCGCTCGACGCAACAGTTGAGACTGTGAAGGCGGACGGGGCGACCCGCCGCATCCCCATGGCTGATTTCCATCGCTTGCCGGGGGATACACCCCACATCGAAACCGCGCTGGAAGAGGGTGAGTTGATCACGGCTGTGGTGTTGCCGAAGCCTGTCGGCGGTCGACACATCTATCGGAAGGTGCGCGACCGGGCTTCGTATGCCTTTGCGCTGGTTTCAGTCGGTGCGATCATCCAGCCAGATGGCACGGGCCGCGTCGCACTGGGCGGCGTCGCGCATAAGCCGTGGCGGCTCCGGGCCGCCGAGGCTGAGTTGCCGCGGGGAGCGCACGCAGTCGTCGAGCGCCTTCTCGCCGACGCGCGGCCGACGCGCGATAACGCTTTCAAGATCACGCTGGTCGAGCGCACCCTCAAGGCCGTGCTGCATGAAGCAAGGGGCTGAGGCATGAAGTTCGAAAAGCCTGCTGACATCAACCCGATCGACCGCCTGAATGTGGTGGGCCGGCCGCTCGATCGCATCGATGGGCCACTCAAGACCACCGGCCGCGCGCCCTACGCCTACGAGCGGCACGATGTCGTGACAAATCCGGCATACGGCTATGTCGTCGGCGCGGGTATCGCCAAAGGCCAAATCACGCGCATGGACATCGCGGCAGCACAGCAAGCGCCGGGCGTGCTCGCTGTGGTGACAGCCGAAAATGCCGGCCCGCTCGGCAAGGGCCAACACAATACAGCAAAGCTGCTCGGCGGGCCGGAGATCCAGCATTACCATCAGGCTGTGGCGCTCGTGGTGGCGGAGACCTTCGAACAGGCACGCGCGGCCGCCGAGCTGATCAAGATGGAATATCGCGTGGAGAGTGGCAACTTCGACCTGCATGCGGCGAAAGGCACGACGGTCAAGCTGAAGGAGAACGACATCACCGGCCCGGCCGAGACCCGCGTTGGCGATTTCGCCGCAGCGTTCGCGCAGGCTCCGGTAACGCTCGACGAGACCTACACGACTCCCGACCAGTCGCATGCGATGATGGAGCCACATGCCACTACGGCGTCCTGGGAAGGCGACAAGCTCACCGTGTGGACATCTAACCAGATGGTGGCATGGACAAACGTCGATCTCGGCAAGGTCCTCGGCCTCCGCAAGGAGGATGTGAGGGTGGTCTCGCCCTTCATTGGCGGCGGCTTCGGAGGCAAACTATTCTTGCGCGCCGACGTATTGCTGGCCGCGCTGGGGGCTCGGGCGGCCGGGCGGCCGGTGAAGGTCGCGCTGCAACGACCGCTCATTCCCAACAACACGACCCATCGTCCGGCGACCATCCAACGTATCCGCATCGGCGCGCAGAACGATGGCATGATATCTGCTATCGCCCATGAAAGCTGGTCCGGCGACCAGCCGGGCGGCGGCCCGGAAACGGCGGTGAACCAGACCCGCCTGCTCTATGCCGGCGCCAATCGCATGACCGCCATGCGTCTCGCCATCCTCGACCTTCCCGAGGGCAACGCGATGCGGGCGCCCGGCGAGGCGCCGGGGATGATGGCATTGGAAATCGCGATGGACGAGATGGCCGAGAAGCTTGGCATGGATCCCGTCGAGTTCCGCATCAAGAACGATACTCAGGTCGATCCCGAGAAGCCGGAGCGACCCTTCTCGGCGCGTCCCTTCGCCGAGTGCCTGCGCCTTGGCGCCGAGCGCTTCGGCTGGAGCGCGCGTAACCCGCGCCCCGGCCAGCGCCGCGAGGGCCCGCTGCTGATCGGGATGGGCATGGCAGCGGCCTTCCGAAACAACCTGCTGATAAAGTCGGGCGCAAAGGTCCGCCTCGACGGCGAAGGCCGGGTGACGGTGGAGACCGACATGACCGATATCGGTACTGGCAGCTACACCATCATCGCCCAGACGGCGGCGGAAATGATGGGCGTACCGATCGAGAATGTGACGGTTCGGCTCGGGGATTCGACGTTTCCGGTTTCAGCGGGCTCGGGCGGCCAGTTCGGCGCCAACAATTCCACCTCTGGCGTCTATGCGGCATGCGTCAAGCTACGTGAGGAGGTGGCCCAGCGGCTCGGCCTCAATTCACGCGATGCCGAATTCGTCGACGGACAGGTCCGCGCGGGCAACCGTGCCGCACCGCTTGGCGCAGCGGCATCCCAAGGCGAGATCGTCGCCGAGGATGCGATCGAGTATGCCGACCTTCACAAGACGTACCAGCAGTCCACTTTCGGCGCGCATTTCGTGGAGGTGGCGGTCGATGCCTATACCGGCGAGACGCGCATCCGCCGTATGCTGGCGGTCTGTGCCGCCGGGCGCATCCTCAATCCGAAGTCGGCCCGTAGCCAGGTGATCGGGGCGATGACCATGGGTGTCGGGGCGGCGCTGATGGAGGAGCTGGCAATCGACAGGCGCCGCGGCTTCTTCGTCAATCACGATTTCGCCGGCTACGAGGTGCCCGTGCATGCCGACATCCCTCATCAGGATGTGATCTTCCTCGACGAGGCCGATCCGATCTCCTCGCCCATGAAGGCGAAAGGCGTGGGCGAGCTCGGCATATGCGGGGTCGGCGCGGCCGTCGCCAATGCTCTCTACAACGCAACCGGTGCCCGCGTGCGTGACTACCCCATCACCCTCGACAAGTATCTCGACCGGATGCCCGACGTGGCGTGAGCGCTGCTGACAGGCGCTTCGCCATCGTTTGGTCATGCGTAACCACCCATGGTGCACGCAGACCGGGGAAATTGCCGGCTATGCAGCCGCGCGCTGCATCGAAGAGAAGAAAAGCCAAAAGAATTCGAGCGAGCCAAACCCTACTTTTGACCGAAGACTGAAAGGCCCTTGTAGCAATAACGGCGGCCCTCTCACATCGCTCGTTTGTGCTTTGTCTTTCAACCTACGGACACGCCCGCTTTTGCCCGTCGGATACCGAGAGCCAGAATGCGATGCAATAGATCGGGATAATCGAGGCCGTCATACCGGGCCGCCGTCGCGAATTCCTGACTCTTCGCGATTTCGGGATTGGGATTTGCTTCAATGAAATACGGTGTTCCGTCGGACGAGAGGCGAAAGTCGATGCGTGCGTATCCATCGAGCCCCAGCGTCCGGTAGATCCGCTTCGCTGTTCGCTGAATGAGAGCGGACACTTGCGGCGCCAATCCTTCGGCCGGTCCGTCCACGATCCCGACGCGCTCCTGATAACTGGTATCGTGCTTGACCTTCTCTGTGGCGATGTGCCGAGCACCGCCCATCGTGCCAAACTTCAATTCCCACACCGGCAGAGCTCTCAGCCGATTGTTGCCGAGCACCCCCACATACAACTCCCGTCCCTCAATGAATTGCTCGGCAATGGCGGCGGTTTCGATCCGCTCATGGATGAAGGCGACGCGTTCAGCAAGCTTTTCGTCCGTATCGACGATAGACGCCTGCGAGATGCCGTGTGATCCATCCTCGTTCAGACTCTTGACGATCAGCGGCAACGCCAGGCGCGGCGGCCGCTTCACCTTGCGGCGCATCGGAAATACGGCAAAGGTCGGGACAGCGATCCGGCGATGGTGCACCAGCATCTTCGACAGGTCCTTGCCGCGTGCCAGCACCAAGCCGCGTGGATTGCAGCCCGTATAAGGGACCTTCATCAATTCAAGAAAGCTTGCGATGTGCTGGTCATACGCAGTCTGATGGTGAAACTCTTCCAATAGCGTGAACACCACATGCGGCTTGAAATCTTCGATCTCGTCGCGCACCGGCTTGATTTCCTCCTGCACGCCGAGCGGACGAACGTGATGGCCGGCCGCGCGCAGGGTGCTTACGACATCGTATTCCGTTTTCCACTTGTTGATTTCCTGTGTGGAGTATCCCTCGGCCGAGTCCGGCGGCACACAATCCGGATGCATGAGCACGAGGATACGGAGGCGCCTCATAGCGCAATCCATTTGCGTCGCGACGGACCGAACAGTGCGTGCATGGTCTTGGCGGTTAACAGCACCGTGAAATCCATCACGAGCTTCCGTTCGGAGCCGACGGCGCGCAGATTGAGCTCACGACAGCGGGAGATCATGTCGTCCAGTACGGCATCGAGCGTCAATTGGTTCTCGCCGGTCCAACGCGCAACCAGCTGCCGGATAGGAGCGCGGTGCCGCCGGATGAAGCTCGACGCCGCCTGCGCCCGATGGTGCCTGGGATCGGCGGAAAACAGCCGGGATAGGTCACGATCATATGTTTTCGGGGGCGTGAAAGCGTAGAACGCCTGCTTTTTCCGGTAATGCTCCTCCAGCGTCTGGTTCAGTTCATTCAATGGCTCGACACGCTCCCGCGTCGTCAGGAGCGGCCGTTTTCCGGCGATTTCGCCCATCAGCTCGTCGACATATTCGAGCTTCTTCAGCGCCGGCCAGCCAGCATACCGGGTCCGCCAGTTCGAACGCGGCCGCAGCCACACCGCAAAGGTTTCGGCGAAGTCCTCGTCCGGATGGCTTTGCGCGTACCAGAGGCGGAGATGCTGGACATACCGCCGGCTGGCTGGATTTGGCCGGTAATAGCGAGGGTAGCGTTTCGATGACGGACCGAACAGCTGCTGCCAGCGTCGGCGGCGGTGCAGCTGGTAAGCGTGCTGCACAGTATGGCCTGCCTCATGACGGAGGATTGCCATGCACTCGGACCAAGTGCCGCCCTCGACCTCGAGCATCATCTTTTTCTCGATCTTCATCAGGCGGGGATGAGTGAGATAGAAAGGAATGGCGATGCCCGACGAATCCGCCGGACTGAACCATTCGCTCGAGATCCATGCGTGCGGCCGCAGCCGGATCCCCCGCTCTTCGAGCTCTTCATGCAGCGCTGCGAGACAATCCTCGAGCCAGGTGCCTTTGATGCCGACCTTCAAGCTGCTGAGGCGGCGTGCAAGCAACTCCTCATCCGACAGCTCTTCCCAGGCAAATTTCCGGCGTGACATAGGACATCTGAAATCATGAAATATCGACGCTCGGATTGTGTCACAAGATATCGCTTGCAACAACCGCGCAGGTCTTCGCGGCCTGTCGCTGTGCGGCCCACTTCGGCTTCGATCCGAAGGGGTGATTTAAAGAGGCTGATCTATTTCAAGAAACTCAATGCTGAAGGCGGAATCGAGAGGCGAAAGCCGACGCTGATCGTCTTGGACGGTGCCTCCAGTGCGCCGAAAACGCTGGAGGCGACGCGCGGGCTAATCGAAAGCGATGAAGTCTTCGCCACATTCAATGCCTTCGGCACTTCGACGCAAGCCGCCGTTCAGCGCCATCTCAACTCCGAAAAAATCCCGCAGCTTTTCGTCTCAAGCGGCGTCCGCTCCTCCGTGCTGATCACGCAGGCCTCGGGCAGGCTAGCGATGGCACCGCTCGCGCCAGCCTTGGCAAAGGCGGTGGCGCGGCCGAGGCCGTGCCGCCGCCGGTCACGAAAGCGATCTTCCCGGTATAGCCGACCTGAATCGTCAGTCTGTTTTTTCATGCGAACGAAACGGCCTCTGCCGTGCGGTCAGCCTTGCGGCGTCAGGCGCAGGAGGCGGCCGGAGCGGCTGTCCTCGATGATCCAGACCGCGCCGTCAGGCGCGATCGCGACATCACGGATGCGCGCGCCCATAGTCCATCGCTCGGCCTCGTCGGGACGGCCGTTGGAATCGAACGCGACCCGGACAAGGGACCGCGCCGTCAGGCTGCCGATCAACGCCGAGCCTCGCCATTGCGGGAACATCGGACCTTCATAGAAGGCAAGTCCGGCCGGCGAGATGACCGGCGTCCAGTAGACCGCGGGAGCCGCGAATTCCGGCCGCGTGTCGTGGCGCGGGATCGGGGTGCCGTTATAGTTGTCGCCGTTCGAGACCAGCGGCCAGCCATAGTTCCGCCCCCGCTCGATCAGGTTCAGCTCGTCCCCGCCGCGCGGCCCCATTTCGTTCAGCCACAATCGTCCGTCGGGCGCGAAAGCCAGACCGTAGGGATTGCGATGGCCGCTGGTCCATGTCTGGGCCTGGACGCCTCCCGCAGCCGCATGCGGATTGTCCGGCGGCGTTGTCCCGTCGAAATTGAGCCGCAGCACCTTGCCGCGGGCCTGCGCGGGATCTTGCGCGCTGTTCGGCTGCATCCGGTCGCCGACCGTCAGGAAAAGATGCTTGCCCTGCGGATCGAATGCGATGATGCCGCCCGGCTGGCCGCCGCCACCTCCGGGCGTCTGGCGCCAGATTGCCACGGGATCGGTGAGCGCCGCGCCACTATCGGATATCGTGAGCTTCGCGCGCGAAAGAACCAGGCGGCTGCCGCCGGCGGCCGGCTCGACATAGGTGTAGTAGACGGACGAGCTGGCCGCGAAATCCGGCGCGACGGCGATGTCGAGCATGCCGTTCTGCCCGGATGCAGCCACCTTCGGAACATTGCCGAGTTCGATCTTCCGGCCGGCCTGCGTGACCAGAAAGATTTGTCCCGGCTTTTCGGTTACGAGCATCCTGCCGTCCGGAAGAAAGGCAATCGCCCAGGGCGTGTTGAACTCTGCGACAGCCCGCGCAGTGAATGGACGGGTTGCGCTGGCCGGGCGTGCGCCGGCATTGATGCCCTGCGCCTGGGCAGCGTTCTGAACCATGAGGGCTGCCGCCAATGCAGCCGAAGCGAGAATCGTCTTGCGGACCACGATCCCTCCGATACATGCATTCATGATTTTGGAAGCGCGACGGCGGATCGGCGATACAGCGCTTCGCATGCATACTGGTCGAACGACCGCGACTCGGGCGGCCGGTTCACCATCTGCTGTAGATGATAGGTGAAGGTCCGATTATTTATTAGCCCGTGAGTTCAACTTATCGTCATGAAGGGAATTCATGAATTCCGTCATCACCCTATGCGTGCGCAAGTTGCTCTACTGCCCGGTGGTCGCTCTCGGCATGGCGGACGACACGCGACATAACCGGGACGCAACAGCCACTCTAAAATAAGCTTGACCATAAACTTCACTTCAAGGTTACGGCTCAAGGTGCGAAAGATCGCATGGCGCTCTGAAAGCGATTGGCCTCAGGACGAAATCGCGGGAAAGATTTTGAAGGATGAGCAAGCGCATTCTCCACGTCGTCAGCAACGTCTCCCACTATGCCGATCTGTCCGAGCCGACCGGGTTGTGGCTGTCGGAACTGACGCATGCCTGGGACATCTTCGCTGCCACGGGCCATGAGCAGCGCATCGTGAGCCCGAAGGGCGGCGTGTCGCCGCTGGAGCCGCGCGCCCTCAAATGGCCGCTGCTGGATGCATCGGCGAAAGCGTGGCTCAACGATCCTGCGCGCATGGCGCTTCTTTCGCAGACGGCACGGCCGGACGAAATCGACGCGGCCCAATGGACGCGATCTATTTCACCGGCGGACATGCGTTGAGCGGCGCGCTCAGGGAACTGCCTGCGAAGCGGGCAATCAATGGAGGCTTGTCGTGCATGGCTGAGCGGTTCACGGAGGTCGAGTTCGGAGGCCAGAAGGTCGAGGTGCCCGAAGGCGGATATTACGACCGCTTTCGGATGAACCCGGATCTCGACGAG
>Ga0180222_1002848_pt1 | contig 12597 bp, 14 predicted proteins | sample eDN5th37CKraftOP_FD_151336 | JGI IMG/M metagenome (GOLD analysis project Ga0180222, IMG submission 151336) | Enriched Organic Plus compost microbial communities from Emeryville, California, USA - eDNA 5th pass 37_C Kraft OP (version 2) (version 2) ... | reverse complement strand
AGCATTATTTCGCGGCTGTTGCACCGGCAGGTTCATCGATCAGCTTCCAGGATTCGCCTTCGAACCGGGCCATGCGAAGGGACTTGTAGGGCGTATAATCGGTTGACGTACTGTTCAGCTCGATGCCCGGCAACATCATCTTGAAGCGCTTGCCCTTCAGATTCGACGCCTGCTTGAGCAGGTTCTCTCGAGTCAGATCATTGCCCGAGGCACGGAGAGCTTCTGCGGCGCCCTGAGCCATGATGTAGCCTGACAGCGCGATAAAGTCCCCCGGGTTGTCGTTCGGTACCCACTTCTTCATGAAGGCCACGTACTCCTTGACTTCGGGATCATCGGCCCAGGCGGGATCACCGGCCTGCTTGCTGAACTGAGTTGTGAAAATGCCTTGGGCATTCTCAAAGCCGGCCGGCTTGAGAACGGTCTGAATCGAATTCGTCGGACTGACCAGGAACTGCAGTGGCGTCCAGTTCAACTCTTTGACCTTGCGCAAGCCCTGCGCAGTAAACTTCGGGGTTGAGAAATACATCAGCACGTCCGCGCCACTGTCCTTGAGCCGGACGATTTCGGAATCGATTGTGGGCTGTGTAATTTCGTACGCCAGTTCCGAAACAATCTTGGCCTTCCCATCTCCCAGCGCGGACTTGAGCCCCGTCAGAAAGTCCTTGCCGTAGTCATCGTTCTGATAAAGGACGGCAATTTTGGCATCCGGCTTGGTCTTGACGATGTAGTCACCAAAGGTCTTTCCCTCCATCTCGAAGCCCGGATATACCGGCACGCTCCAGGGAAAGTTCTTCGGATCGACGAAGCGCTTGCCGCCGGCCGAGATGAAGATATGAGGTACCTTGTTCTGGTTGAGGTACTTCTGAATCGCGACATTCGGCGTCGTCCCAACGGTACCGACGTCGGCTAGCACATTGTCGCTTTCGACAAGTTTGCGAGTTTGTTCGAGAGCCTTGGGTGGGCTGAAGGCGTTATCGAGTGAGATCAACTGAATCTTGCGTCCGTTGATGCCGCCCGAGTCGTTGATCATGTTGAAATAGCCGACCATGGTGCGGCCGTAACTTCCGAAGGCGGATGCCGGCCCGCTATACGGCACCGTCTGTCCGAGCTTGATCTCGGTATCGCTGACGCCCGGCCCATATTGCTTATCCGCAGCTGCTGCGCTGCCCAGCAACCCAACCGCAAAAATGCATGCCAAGAAGTTTAGTGTACTCGTCATGTTCCCTCCTCGTTTTTCAAATCAGCCCATTATCGGGTTTGGTTGAAAAGTGATGAGGTGCTGCAGGACAAAAAACGTCATCGCCATCGCAATACGGTATCGAACCCGTATGGATTGCCTTCCCGGCTTCTAATTATGACGGCGCGTTGATGTGATGCTTGTTCCTGACCGCTGCTGCGGGTCGAGCCGCAGTCGCGGCGTCCGATCCAGCCTCCGTGTTTCCAACCCTTATCGTCCTGCTGTTTATCTTTTTTGATCGTTTCCAATTATGCTATCAAAGCGATTATTAACTTACAAGCAGTCTGTCCGGTTTTTATTATCGAGAGCAGCGGCCCGCTGGCTGTTCCACCTTGTTATCATTCTTCCAGACAGAGGTGAACGGCCTTCGACGTCTTGATGCTGCAATCGTCATGCGCAAAGACGCGCTTCTCCTCTCGTCCTTTGAATTTCGATGCCATCGATCTCGGCGAAGACAGCCGCTTCAATAGGCAGGTCAATTGCAAATGTCATCGGATCCGCGTGACCACAGACGATGGCTGGATACGGCCACTCGGCAACGGCAACCGCTTTCTCTGCAGCCATCAGGGCGATTAGGAGAGGAAATCTACTGCCGTTGCTGCACGCGCTCTGATAGCCGTCGGCGATACAGTAGAGCTCCAATCGCACGAAGCTCTCGGAAACCTTTTGGACTGACAATTCGATCTCGATAAATCCGAACAGCGGATCCTCGCCTGATGCGGTGTCATAGAAATAAACTGAACCGATTTTGCCATAGCGGCATGGGCCCGGCTTCTCGCTGCCGGGGACTTGCGGATCAGGTCGGGCAGGAGTTCGAGGCGGGAGAGGCCCCAGCGAGCAATACTGTGGGTATGAATAGCAGGCATTCACGGATGCTCTCCATCATGCATCAATGTCGCGATCATATCGGTATATCAGCCAAGAGACGCCGGGCATTTGCCTCGAATGTCTTCGGCGGAATCGCCGTTGCGCGTTGCGCGAACTCGGCCGGATGATCCTGCTTGATCGTAAATGGATAGTCCGATCCAATCACGAGCTGGGCTTCGCCAACGCGAGCAGTCAGATAAGTCAGGGCGTCGTGATCATAAAGAAGTGTATCATAGTAGAATTGCCGGGCCATCTCTGCCGGATCGCGCGGAAAAAGTGCCTTCAGTGGCGGCCCTAGATTCCAAGCGTGACGCAGTCGAGGAAGGATCCATGGCAATGCTCCGCCGCCGTGGCTGAGGAGGAAGCGAAGCTTGGGGAAGCGTTCGGTCACGCCACTGGTTAGCAGCGATGTCGCGGCAAAGGCAGTTTCCAAAGGGAATGCCGCGACAGCGGCGAGTTCGGGACGGCCGCCTATCCGCTCCATCCCCGTCGGATGCAAGGGATGGACCATGATCAGAAGGTTCGCTTCCTCCGCCGCAGCATAGACGTCTCGCAGGGACTCGTGGCCGAGCGGAATGCCATTGATATGCGTTCCGACCTCGATGCCGCGTAATCCCAGCGCCTTGATGCTCTCGAGGCCTCGTATAGCTCTCTCCGGGTTCTGCATTGGAACCATCCCGATCCCAATGAAGCGCTCCGGTGCGGTGGCGCAGAAAGCGGCGATCTCCTCGTTGATATTGCGTGAAAGCACTTCCGCATCGCTTGCCGGAAACCAGTGCGACAACAATTCCGGCATTGGAGAAACCACATGGGTATGGACGCCGTCGGCAGCCATGTCTTCGAGGCGCCGTCCGGAATCCCAGCATTGCGAATTGATGCTGCGGAAAACCTTTCCGCCGACCATTACCGCGGCTTCGCCATCCGATCCGTGCTCGATCGAGGGCCATAGCGGATTCCGGCCGGGAGCTGCGACAATCTTTCTCGGGACGAAGTGCGTATGGATATCGATTGCGTGAGCCAACAGCGTTTCCCGTGCTGTGCCTGGTCGAGGCTTCTGATCGAGCTCCGACCGGGGCCGACAATATTGCTTTACAAGTAGGTTGGACTGTTTTTAATATTGAAGCAATCTAATTCGCAGTGAACAGGGACCTCGCCCCTGTCAGACTGAAGCGAACGAAGCGAGTTGTTGGGTGGACGACGTCAACAGGGAGTTGGATGCGATTGCCGTCATCCTCTAAAAGAATTGTGATTGTAGGCGCCGGGCAGGCGGGAGGTCGAGCTGCCGAAGCATTGCGCGCCGGTAGTTTCCTTGGCTCCATCACAATCATTGGTGACGAGCCGCATCCCCCCTATGAGCGTCCGCAGCTGTCGAAGGCGATGCTCGCAAATCCTGATGCTGCCGCAACCTACCTTCGGCCGTCGGCGGATTGGGAGCGGTCGCTGGGCGTTGAACTTCTGACCGGTGTGGCGGTGGCTGATTGCGATGCTGATCGCTGTATCGTGTCAACAGTGGATGGGCGCAACTTTTCTTATGATCGTGTGCTGCTAGCGACAGGAACGCGCCCGCGACGTCTCCCGGCCCTTGGCGATGACGGGCCCCCGATCCATTATCTGCGAAGTATCGAGGATACGGTCCGGTTTCGGCAGCGGCTCCAGCCGAGTGCTCGCATTGTAATCGTCGGCGGTGGCGTGATCGGTCTCGAGGCGGCCTGCGCAGCGGTCAAGCGTGGCTGTGTCGTTACCGTGATCGAGGCTGAGTCGCGATTGCTGACGCGTGCATTCCCGTCGATCGTCAGCGACGTGGTTGCTGCCGCGCATCGCGAGCGCGGTGTTGAGTTCATCTTCGGCGCGACAGTTGTCGGGAGCGGGCCCTCGTCCGTCCGGCTCAGCAATGGCCGGGAGGTTCCGGCCGACGAAGTTCTCATCGGAATTGGCGTGGAGCCCGCTGACGCTGTGGCCCGGCGGATTGGCCTTTCCGTCAACGGCGGCATTGCCGTCGATGCGCGTGGGCGGACTGCGGCGCCGAATGTGTTCTGTGCCGGTGATGCTGCTCTGCAATGGAGCCGTTGTCATGGCAGAGCGATTCGGGTCGAGACCTGGGCTAATGCGCAGAATCAGGCGGTCAACGTCGCAAGGAATATGATCGGCGAGGGCGGGGAATACACGGATCCGCCATGGTTTTGGACCGAGCAATATGATCTCAACATTCAGGTTGTCGGCGATTTGCAGAATGCGGATCACATTCAGCGCGGAACGCCTGCTGACAGGCGGTTTTCCATAATTGCAATGCGCAACGGCGAGCTTGTCGGCGCGGTCTGCGTCAATGCTGCGAAGGACATGGCGATGCTGCGGCGCCTCGTGGCGCTTCAGGCTAAAGTGCCTCAGAACGACCTGGAGTCGCCGCAATTCGATCTTCGGCGTGCTTTAAGGCAATAAAGTCGGGGAGGATGATAATGAACAACTATCCATTGTTGAGCAGCGGCATCATGGTCGACGAATCGCGAAAGATCTTCAAAGTCTCGCGTCAAGCCTTCGTCGATCCGGGAATTCTCGAGGCGGAACGAGCGCAGATATTCGATCGCTGCTGGCTCTATCTTGGGCACAGCGACGAGCTGCCAAAGCCGGGTAGCTTCGTGACCCGGCAGGTCGGCGGACGTAACATTCTGTTTGCGCGTGATGCCAGGGGTGAACTGCGCGCGATGCTTAACACTTGTCCGCACCGCGGGGCGCAGGTCTGCCGCGAACGGAGTGGAACGGCAAAATCATTCCAATGCTTTTATCACGGATGGGTCTTCGGGCTCGATGGCGCATTGCGCAGCCAGCCTGGCGAAGCTTCTTATGCGGAGGATTTTAAGGAGCGCGGCAGCTCCAACATGCAGCAGGTGCCGCGCTTCGAAAGCTATCGTGATTTCAATTTCGTCTGCTTTGATCGCAATGTGCAGAGCTTGTCCGATTATCTCGGTCCGGTGAAAGAGTATCTCGATGTGATCTGTGACCAATCCAGCACTGGGATGACGATTGTCGGCGGCACTCAGGAATACTCAATGCGGGCAAATTGGAAGCTGCTCACCGAGAACAGCATCGATGGCTACCATGCAGCGACCACCCATGCGACATATTTTGATTATCTGAAGGCCACCAACGGCGGACTGGCGCCGGTACCCCTCCAGGGCTCTGCGCGCGATCTCGGCAATGGACACGCGGTGCTTGAGTACAAGGCGCCCTGGGGGCGCCCGGTCGCGCAATGGATCCCGTCATGGGGTGAAGAGGGGAGGAAGGAGATCGATCAGCTGTACCGTAATCTGGTCGATCGATTTGGCGAGCAGCGCGCCGAGCGCATTGCGCATTACAATCGCAACCTGTTCATCTTCCCTAATCTCGTCGTCAACGACATCATGGCCGTGACGATCCGTACCTACTATCCGTTGGCGCCAGATTTCATGAATATTAGCGCCTGGGCGCTGGCACCGAAGGAAGAAACAGACTGGGCCAGGAAATACCGGTTGTACAACTTTCTCGAGTTTCTCGGACCTGGCGGTTTCGCGACACCGGATGACGTTGAAGCCTTGGAGCAATGCCAGCGCGGCTTCCGCAATTCGGCGGAAGCGCAATGGAACGACATCTCGAAGGGCATGGGGAAGGTTGTTCCTGACTACGACGATGAACTCCAGATGCGGGCCTTCTGGTCCAACTGGAACAAATATGTGTTCCAAGCATCGGCGTAAGGATAGCGGCGATGCTGAATATCTCGCACGTGACTGTTGAGGAGTTTCTCTTCGTGGAAGCCGATCTTCTCGACGAGTGGCGTTTGCCGGAATGGCTGGAACTCTTCACAGACGACGCCACCTATTCCGTTCCGGCAACCGACGTACCCCCTAACGCGTCGCCCGACAGCAGTCTCTTCTATGTTGCGGATGATCGCTTTCGCTTGAGTGAGCGCGTCAAGCGACTCATGAAGCGAACGGCCCATGCTGAATTTCCTCACTCGCGCACACGCCATGTGGTGAGCAACGTACGAATTCGGTCAAGATCTGAAGACGAGCTTGACGTCAGTTCAGCCTTCATCACCTTCAGAACCAAGGACGGTGTGACCGATACCTACTTTGGGAGCAATAGGTACAAGCTGGTGCAGGTCGAAGGAAATCTGCGCATTCGTGAAAAACGCTGCTTGCTGGACAGCGAAGGTCTGCGCATGCAGGGCCGTGTCAGCATCATTCTCTGATATGGAGTAGTAGTGGTGAGCGGCCTGCAAAACAACATCGCTGTCGTCACGGGCGCTGCGAAAGGTATAGGAAGCGCGATTGCCGAACGTCTGGCGCGTGACGGCGCGAAACTTGTCCTCGCCGATCTCGATGGGCCGTCTCTCAAGGAAACGACAGCGAAGCTGAGTGCTGATTTCGCCGTGGACATTGGCAGTGTGGTCGGTGATCTATCGGATAAGGCAGTCGCAAAAGCGACCATCGATATGGCAATGGAGAGCTTTGGCCGTATCGATATTCTTGTGAATAACGCTGGCGGCGGCATTATCAAGCCGTTCGTCGAGCAAACCCCGGAGACGTTGCAGGCAACAATAGACCGCAATCTTTGGACGGTTCTTTGGTGTTCATGGTACGTTGTGCCGATCATGCGCGCGCAGGCGTATGGCCGTATCATCAACATCGGCGCTGACTCCGTTCGCAACGGATTGTGGGACCACGCGGCCTATAATGCAGCCAAGGGAGGCGTTCACGGTCTGACGACCGGCATGGCACGTGAGTTCGCGCGCGACGGAATAACCATCAATACAGTGGCGCCATGCGCGGTCAACACTCCGCAGATGGTGGAGATCACCAAGCGGGATCCGGCGCTTGCGGCCAAGTTCATTAGCGTGATTCCAGTAGGGCGGCCTGCGGAAATGGAGGAAGTTGCCTCCATGGTGAGCTATCTTGCCAGCGCTGAAGCTTCATTCGTGACGGGTCAGGTGATCAGCGTGAATGGTGGCAGCACAATGCTTTAGGTCAACGCTATGGGACAGAAACTTATTCTTTGTGACGCCGACGAAGTGATGGAGGGAGAGATCAAACAGGCATCGTTGCCTGATGGTACGTTCGTCGCGCTTTACCGTGTCGACGGGGAAATCTATGCGACAGCGGATAAATGTACCCACGAAGATGTCTCGTTGTCCGAGGAGGGTGTGATTTGCGGGAAGATCGTGGAGTGCACATTTCACTTCGGCACATTCGACGTGACGACCGGCGAGGCAACCGGGATGCCTTGTGAGATTCCGCTCAAAACCTACCCGGTGACCATCGTCGAGGGACAAGTGCAGATTGAGATCTGAACATGAGAACACGCACAAGCAGCGCATCTGCAATATCCGCCTCACGTCGTCATCGGCCGGCAGAAGTGCGGCGTCGTACGCAGGCAGAGCGCAGCGAGGAGACACGCGAGCGCATCCTGAAGGCTGCTTCCAATCTTATCCGCAAGCGTGGCTATGCCAGGTTTCGAACCGCAGAAGTTTCTGCGGAAGCGGGTCTTTCACGAGGCGCACAGCTGCACCACTTTCCCACCAAGGACGCGTTGGTGGTGGCAACCTTGGAATTTGTTTTCAAGCAGGCACAGGAACTCAGCCGCAAGCGTGCATCGGCGGTGAACCGGCCCCGTGATCTGATCGAAGCTGTTATCGCTGACGCGCGCGAGTTCTTCTTCAGTGAGCACTTCATGGTGGCGATCGATATTGTTTTGTCGACATCGACGGATCATGCGGTCCGCAAACGGATCCTCGAGATTTCCCGGAAAGCGCGGCGGCCAGTGGAGACTGCCTGGACCGAAGCGCTGCTTGCGAGCGGGGTTCCAGCGGCTCTTTCGGCCGATATCGTCGCTCTTACGCTCAGTCTCGTCCGCGGCATGGCGCTTCGCACGCTTTGGGATAACGATCCAAAGTGGTTCGACGAGTTGTTTCGCCTGTGGAAGCGGATGATAAAGGTGTTTCTCGAGGCGCATCAGCAGGACAGGCGCATCAGCAGATGATCTGGGGTCGGTAGCATGTCATTTGCGCTTGCATCGCTGGTAGCCTCGATCAGCTATGTCCGTCTTGCGGTTCGCGATCTCGATGCGGCTGCAAGGTTCGCTTCTGACGCTTTTGGTTTGCAGCATGCTGCGGAGCAGGACGGAGAGATTGCATTTCGATCGGACAACCGGTTCCGAACTGTGAGCCTTGTCTCGGCTGAGCGCGATGGCGGCTCCGTCGGGGTGGAAATGTGGGACGAGGCTGCTCTTGAGCAGGCTGCCGGACGTCTCGCTGAAGCCGGATTCCTGATCCAGCGTGCGAGCCAGAAGGAATGCGAGCGCAGGTATGTTCAGGATGCGTGGCTCGCGAAGGATGGCTCCGGCAACAGCATTGATCTTATTGTGCGTCCGCAGCAGAGCGGTCGTCGCTACTTTCCGCCACGAGACGCCGGCATTATGCAGTTTCACAATATTGGACTTTTAACGACCGATCACGCGCGTGACCTGACGTTCTGGAAAATTCTCGGAGCGCGGGTGAGTGACTGGGTAGGCGATATCGCCTATCTACAGATCGATGAGTTTCATCACCGCGTTGCGCTTTTTCCTGCGGCGCGCAGCGGCCTGCTCTACTCGGCCTTCGAGGTCGAGGGGTTCGACCAGATCATGCAGAACAGCTACTTCATGCAGAACCGGCAGATCAAAATTCTGCAAGGGCCGGGACGGGAATCCGCCTCGGAACAGATATTTCTGCATGTGCAGGGGCCGGACGGCATCATCTTCACCTATGTCCATGGAATGGCAGCGGGGGCAGAAAAGTCGAGGCGTACGCGCCAGTTTCCTTTCACACATGAGTCGCTTTGCAGTTGGGGAAGCGTAAGCACGGACATTCCGGAATTCAGGGTCCCCGAGGATCGGGCATAACGTACCGATCCGGTTCGATCCCACGTAGGAGAGTGTCATGATCAGATTGAAAGATATAAGCTACGTGCGTCTTGGCTCGTCTGATCTGGAGACGGCAGAGACCTTCGCTACGAGTTGTCTCGGCCTTGAGATTGCGGAGCGTGGGAGAAAGACGCTGTATCTTCGCTCGGATGATAGGACTCACACGCTGTGTTATTCAGAAGGCGATCCGCACCAACAGACGGTCGGTTTCGAGGTCGATGATGAAGACGATCTTCAGAAGGCCGCCGCGACTTTGGAAGCGCTCGGCCATCCAGTCCATGCTGGATCGGCCGAGGAGGCTGAGCAACGCAAGGTGAAAGCCTTCATCGGGTTTAGCGATCCGACAGGAAACCATATCGAACTGGTCGTGCGGCCCGAGCGGCGTGGCCGCCGTTATTTCGCGACGCGCGATGCGGGAATCACCGGCTTCAGTCACATCGGGCTTAATTCCACCGATCCTGTGCGTGACGAGAGATTCTGGACCCAGGTTTGCAATGCCCGCGTCAGCGATCGAATCGGCGACATTCCCTTGATGCGGGTTAACGCGATTCACCATACGATCGCACTGGTCCGTGCCCCATCCGCCGGCATCCAGCACATCAACCATCAGGTAGAGAGCAACGACGACGTTCTGCGCTCCTATTATTTTCTCCATGAGAGGCGTGTGCCGATCGTATTCGGTCCCGGCCGGCATCCTACATCCGGCGCCCGGTTCCTCTACTTCAAGGGACCGGACGATATGATCTTCGAATATTCCGTTGGCGTCGACGAGATCGAGGATGAGGCCACGCACAGGCCGCGGCAATTCGGTTTTGAGCCTCCCAGTTTCTGTATGTGGGGGTCTCGCCCGGCCGGCATGGCATTGCCGGATCATACCTAGCGCGTTAGCCGGTGATGGCCCGCGCGCGAAGACAAGGATAAATCATGGATCTGGGACTCAAGGGCCGCAAAGCGATTGTTTGTGCTGCCAGCATGGGATTGGGCAAAGCGTCGGCCATTGCTCTCGGCAAGGAGGGCGCCGAGGTGATCATCGTCGCACGCCGGCGCGAGGTTCTTGAGCAGGCGGCCGATGACATTGCGGCGCAGACGGGGGTGCGGCCGACGGTTGTTGCCGCGGATGTGACGACGACCGAAGGGCGCAAAGCCATCCTTGCCGCTTGCTCCGATCCGGATATCTTGATTAACAACGCCGGCGGTCCACCCGCAGGGGATTTTCGCAGTTTCGGACGAGAAGACTGGATCAGGGCACTGGATGCCAACATGATCGCGCCGATCGAACTGATCAAGGCGACGGTCGACGGAATGATGGCGCGCGGATTCGGACGCATCGTCAATGTTACTTCGCACGCCGTCAAGGCGCCGGTCGCGATGCTGGCGCTGTCCAATGGTGCCAGGACCGGTCTGACCGGCTTCGTTGCAGGGTTGGCGCGCACCACTGCGGCACGCAATGTGACCATTAACAACATCCTGCCGGGAACGTTTGATACAGATCGGCTAAAGTCGAATCTAGCTGCTCTCGCAAAAAATACAGGACGCGACATTGCGACGGTGACGGACGAAGTTCGTGGTTCCAACCCGACAAAGCGTTTCGGCGATCCAAGTGAATTCGGCGCCGTTTGTGCGTTTCTATGTTCGGTCCAAGCTGGCTATATTGCCGGTCAGAACATTCTGGTCGACGGCGGTGCGTATCCCGGTACATTCTGATCGAATATGATCGCTTGTTGTCGTAATCGGCTGCGATGGGAGGGGGCTGTGTCTGCTCATGCGTTCGACACCAGCATTGTCGAGACTTCGAGTTCTCTCGTTGGTCCATGGCGCCAGCCCCGACAAATGCTTCGCGCGCAAGTGTACGATGCGCACGCGTCCATTCACGATGATGCAACCGCTCAGAACCTGGGGTTTCAGGCCGGGACCATCGAAGGGCCGACGCACTTCAGCCAGTTTGTGCCGCTGTGCGCGCATCTTTGGGGCACGGCATGGTTCGAGGCGGGATGTCTCTCGGCGCACTACCGCAACCCTGTCTTCGAGGGCGAAGAGGTACAGGCGCATCTATGTAAACCAGCAGCTGGCAAAACATCGTGTGATATATGGATGGTCAAGCGCGACGGCACGGAGGTGCTGCGGGGCACGGCGTCGATCGGGCCGGACTATAGCCCAACGGCGCTGGAGCAGCGGCTGAAAGAACTAAAACCGCTCGCCGACCCTGTGATTCTGCGCGATATCACGGTGGGGATGAGAATGCCGCGACAGCGCATCCGGATGGATTTTGATCAGCGCATGGGGGACCTCTATCCGTTTTCGCTCCGCGATAAACTCAAGGTCATAACCGAGCCGTCGTCTTTCTATGAGGATGGCCTTTTGTCACCCTGGGGCCGGCCGATCGTTCCATTCGAGATGCTGAGCGTGCTGTTTCAGTATCGCTCGCACGAGGATTCCTTTCCCGCACGCGGGCCTGCCGTAGGTTTGTTCGCCGATCAGGAAATCCGGCTGCTGCGAGGCCCGCTGTTCGTTGGGGAGGAATATCAGACCGAACGTGAGGTGGTCGCCTTGAGCGGCAGCCGTCGTACCGAGAGCATGTGGATTCGCACGACTGTTTACGATGCGGTCAATACACTGGTGGCGAGCATGTTGCTCAACCTCGCCAGCATCAAGGAGTCATACAGCTCCTACCAGAAAGAGTATGCCGAGCTGTATGCATAGACAACGCGCGTGTTGCGCAAATCCTAGGATTTATTACGTCTCTTTCTTGCATTGGGATGCCGCCGAGCAGCGGGCGTTCCGCCACGCGTGGCGGCACGCCCATGCGACTCGGATGCCGAAGGGCCCGCCAGTTCTTTCAAAGCCATGCGCTTATAGATATCGACGAGGCGGTCACCTTCGACACGATCGACGGAAACCGCTAATCGCATCGTTGCTTCACCAAGCTGCCAGATGAGAAATGCCGTTGAGGTAAGTTGGGCTGGGCCAGTCTTCGGCCGCAGGCGCCGCCAGACGCGCGCCAGGGCGTCGGCGCTTGCGCGGCTGTCCGCAAGTTCAAGCTCACGCAGGGTTTTGTCGACCTGCGTGCCCGACCAGATGTCGCGCATCACTGGCTCGGCCAGGCAGATCGTGTAGTAGGTGTCGACGAGCCGGGCACAGGCTGCCAGTGCGCATTGCCCCGCGCTCCGCTGTGCGTGCGTTGGACTGGAATGATCGCTCCTCCGTGGATGCGCAACGTGCATCTGGCAATGGCGCCGCCGCGCACGGTAACGTCCCCGCGCGACTTCTCCGTCGACGTGCGTGAAACTGCGGCGAGCGGCCTTTGGAAGACAGTACAGCCTGCTTGAAATGGCACTTTGCTGACACTCAAGAGGAAGCAGCCATGATCTCAAAGCTCATCCCTGCAATCACCTTGTTGGCCCTGCTCGGCAGCGGGATCATGGCCGGTCTGTTCTTTGCCTATTCCAATTCAGTGATGCCGGCGCTGGCGAAAATGCCCGGCCCGCAAGGCATAACGGCGATGAATCATATCAATGTGGTGATCCAAAATCCGTTCTTTCTCGCGATCTTCGCGGGAACGGGAG
>Ga0180222_1002846_pt1 | contig 12607 bp, 7 predicted proteins | sample eDN5th37CKraftOP_FD_151336 | JGI IMG/M metagenome (GOLD analysis project Ga0180222, IMG submission 151336) | Enriched Organic Plus compost microbial communities from Emeryville, California, USA - eDNA 5th pass 37_C Kraft OP (version 2) (version 2) ... | reverse complement strand
TCATCGAGCCGGAGAACGAACGGCCGTAGTTCTGCGGACACCAGTTGCCGATGCAGACCGGGCTGTCGACCACGATCGAGGTCGGCTTGAAGCCGTTCATCAGCGCGGTGGCGTAGACGTAGGGCTTGAACGAGGATCCCGGCTGGCGCATCGCGTCGGTGGCGCGGTTGAACTGCGACAGGCCGTAGTCGCGCCCGCCCACCATGGCGCGCACCGAGCCGTCGAGATCGGCGAGCACGGCCGCGCCCTGCTTGGCGTTGTACTCGCGGCCGTACTGCTTGAGCATGCCTTCGACCGCGTTGTCGGCCGCGCGCTGCAGGTTCTGGTCGAGCGCGGTGCGGGCGATGAAGGTGCGTTCGGTGATGTGCTTGGGGAACGAGGCGACGAGCTTCTTCATCTCCTCGAACGCGTAGTCGAGGTAGTAGTTGGGCGCGTTCTCGTCGCGGCGGTCGATCGGCGTCGCCGGGTTGCGGCGGGCGCCGAACACCTGGCCCTCGGTCATGAATCCGGCCTCGACGAGGTTGTCGAGCACGACGTTGGCGCGGGCGCGCGCCGCCGGCAGGTTGATGTGCGGCGCGAATTTCGTCGGCGCCTTGAACAGGCCGGCGAGCATGGCGGATTCGGCGAGGTTCACGTCCTTGGCCGACTTGCCGAAGTAGTAGATCGCCGCGGCGTTCACGCCGAAGGTGCCGCCGCCCATGTAGGCGCGGTCGAGGTAGAGCTTGAGGATGTCGTGCTTGCTCAGGCGGCTCTCGAGCCAGAGCGCGAGGAACGCCTCCTTGATCTTGCGCTCGATCGTGCGCTCGTTCGACAGGAACAGGTTCTTGGCGAGCTGCTGCGAGAGCGACGAGCCGCCCTGCACGACGCCGCCGGCGCGGGCGTTGGTCATGAGCGCGCGGAACGTGCCCGCGAAGTCGATGCCGAAATGGTCGTAGAAGCGGCGGTCCTCGGTCGCGAGCACGGCCTTGATGAGGTGGTCGGGCAGTTCCTCGAGCTGGACCGCGTCGTTCTGCTTGACGCCGCGGGTGCCGATCTCGGTGCCGTAGCGGTCGAGGAAGACCACGGCGATGTCGGTCTTCTTGAGCCAATCCTCGTCGGACGTCTCCTGGAAGGCGGGGATGGCGAGCGCCAGCATGAGGATGGAGCCGCCGAGGCCGAGCGTCGCCATCTCCGACACCGGCTCCACCACGACCCAGCGCCGCCAGCCGGCGACGTGGAAGCGGTCCATGAAGTCGGCGAAACGCTCGTAGAGCTCGCGCACGGCGCCGCCGCTGCGGAAGACCCCGAAGTCGATGCGCGCATCGAGGTCGAGCAGGAAGCGGCGCAGCCAGCGCCGCCAACTGGGACGATTGCCGGGAAGGAGGTCGCGCAAGAATGTGTGTCCTAAAAAGCCGCCGCGCGCGGGCGCCGTACGGCTTGCCCCACCTCATAGCTCAAGCGGTGAGGCAGGCCAACGAGATAACCGTGTCAGCGTAAAGGGAAATCCCCCAATCGAGGCGGTATTCGGGCAAGGCGCGGCCCTTGCGGGGACTCAAAAAGGCGAGGGCAGCCAATATGTTATCGTGTGTGCCTGAGAGCGGGTCGAGGCCGCGCCGCCGCATCACATCTGCTTCAGTGCCAGTGGCGTCGAGGACTCATGCCGCATCCGCCACGATGCCGGTCCGCACACGCTGGCGTTGGGGCAAGGCCGCGCCCCATCGTTCCCTCTCCCGCTTGCGGGGGAGGGACAGGGAGGGGGCGCCCTGCGACGGTGGACTCCCCCATGCTCGCGTGCCACTGACAATCGCGAAAGGACTCTTCCGACCGTGACCAAAATGCACGCGACCAAGCCCGGCGAACCTTTGCCCGACGAGCCGTTCTGGCGGCGCAAGTCGCTCGCGCAGATGAGCGCGGCCGAGTGGGAGAGCCTGTGCGACGGGTGCGGGCGCTGCTGCCTCAACAAGCTCGAGGAGGAGGACACCGGCCGCATCTACTACACGAGCGTAGTGTGCCGGCTGTTCGACGCGGAAAGCTGCCGCTGCAAGGACTATCCCAACCGCCAGACGTGGGTGGAGGACTGCCTGCAGCTCACGCCGCAGAACGTGCCGGAGACGCCGTGGCTGCCGCCGACCTGCGGCTATCGCCTCGTGGCGGAAGGCAAGGACCTCTATTGGTGGCACCCGCTGGTGTCGGGCGATCCCGACACCGTGCACGCCGCCGGCGTGTCGGTGCGCGGCCGCGTCTCCGCCAGCGAGGATGACGTGCCGGATGATCAGCTCGAGGACCACCTCTGCGACTGGCCGATGGAAGTGCCCAAGACGGCGGCAGCAAAGCGGCGGCGCTGAAAAGAGTCGCACCGCCGAGTGCGTGGCAGGCCTTTCACGCCGCGAGGCTTTGCGGAACGTCAGTGGTTTGCTGCGGCATCGCCCCATCGTTCCCTCTCCCGCTTGCGGGGGAGGGACAGGGAGGGGGCGCACCGTTTTCATCCCCGCTGCGGATAGCGTGCGTAGACCAGTTGCGAAACTTGCTTCGGCTAAAGGGTAATCGTAATTGCGTTGGCTTTCGGCGTGCCGCACGGATGTGCCGCGGGAGGCCAAGACCAGTCGCCAGTTTTTGCCTCAAGGATGACGTGTTGCGTTCTGCTGTATTGACATTGTTGGCACTGCGCGCAGCGCCGGTGCTTCTTGCTCAAAAATGCACCAAGAGTTTGCTTCCACATGCCCCCGTTCCGCACGAAATAGTAGTCATCAACACGGCTTTTGCTCAACCACCGCCCTAGCACTTCGTAGGCGCGGTCGTTTACTCGCGAACCATGATGAGCAGCCGTAATGACCGGGCGTCTGCTTGGTAGGAGTTGAGGCTTCGGAAAATCATTCGCGGGCCGTTCAACTCCGAACGCAAGTCTTGAGTCGCTCAAGAAGAATACGCCTGGTTGAGTATCAGTTTCGATCCGTTGAAACACCAGAGATTCGACATTCTGTTGCGTAAGGCGAAGTGAAAATAACAGCGCTAACGGATCGGGTGCCGGTTTAGGCTTGATCATCTCAACCGCGTTTACGGGAACGAAAAACCCTGAAATCCCGCCGGATGCCGGGCTCCCATTTTCGAACGCATCAAAATCAAACCACCTGATAAGAACACCTTTCCGTAATGCGATCTCTGCTATGGCGCGTATTCGTTCGGCCGTTTCGAGCACGGAATGAAAAAGTGACCAAGCTCTGATTGCAATCGGGCTTGGAAACTCGAAAATACCTCTGGCGTAAGTACTTTCGCGTTGGATGAGCGACCTAGTGGCATGATCCGTCTCTTCAAGTAGGTTGTTGGCGTCGCTCCAGTCGGGCCGTAGGCCAATCGCTTCCGCAATCTTTGTTTCGGAGTGCCGATCAAAAAAGCGCTCTATCGTGACAGCATCTTCAAAGTTCCAATGTTCTGGATCGGCTTCAATGCCGGCTGGACGCTTGTTCAGTGTTTCGCGTCCCAGTTGCCGAATAAGGGATTCGGGGTTCGGCATGTGCGGCACGCCATCAGCGGCGGCCATTTGAGGCTGTTCCAGCGATCGTTCTATTTGCGCTGCCGCTGCCAGCGCCCCGACGGCCAGTTGGTAAATCAACCCATCAGGGTCGGTCAAAGCAGTGGGAAGTGCTGCCGACCACTTCCACGGTAGCCAGACTTCCGCGACCTTGTTCCCAGCTCTTAGCCACTCCTCAATGAAACTTGGAAAGCCCGCGGCGTGATCGGCGTCGTTATGTGTGCAGATGGCTATATCGATCTGATTGAGTTTCGGTGATGTTTGGGACAGCGCTTTGAGAAGGGGGTGGTGGCGCTTCCCAGCGGCGCCATGCTGGCCGCCATCAACGAGCACCGACCAGCGTCGACCTCCATGAAAAGTTTCGAGATGAAATGCTTCTCCAGGAATCGCAAGAGCACAGAAGCGGGATGACATGGAGGAGAACCTTCGAGCGCTTGGTGGGGCATGCGCGCCCATCCTAGGTTGCACCGGCGGCCGCCTTAAGCCTAAATTGGCTGGGGTTGGGGGACTTATCCAGAGCAATGCCTGCGTTTCATCCCGAAGACAAAGCGCGGTCGGAGATCGACGCGCGGCTTGCGGTCTGCGGGTGGCTTGTCCAATCCCGCGACGACATGGACCTGTCCGCCGGGCCGGGCGTCGCCGTGCGCGAGTTCGCCACGGCTTCAGGGCCGGTGGACTACGCGTTGTTCGTCGATCGCCGCTTCTGCGGCGTCATCGAGGCCAAGCCGGCCGGGACGACCCTGAGCGGCTTCTCCGATCAGGCCGCGCGCTACATCGCCGGCGCTCCCGAATTCCTGGGTGCCGATCCGCGGCAGCGCCGTTTCGAATACGTCGCCTCGGACACCGAGACCCTGTTTCGCGATCTCGCTGATCCCGAGCCGCGCTCGCGCCGCGTCTTCACCTTCCATCGCCCCGAGACGTTGCTGCGGTGGCTGGGGGAACACGACACGTTGCGGGCGCGCCTGCGGCGCATGCCGCCGCTCATCACCGACGGCCTGCGCCAATGCCAGGTCGAGGCGATCGAAGGCCTCGAACGCTCGCTCGCGCGCGACGACCCGCGCGCCCTCGTGCAGATGACCATGGGGGCGGGCAAGACCTTCACCGCCTGCACCGCGTCCTATCGGGTGCTGGCCCATGCCGGCATGCGGCGCGTCCTGTTTCTGGTGGACCGCCGCAACCTCGGCAACCAGACGGCCACGGAATATGCCGCCTACCGCCCGCCCGGCACGGGCCGCCTGTTCCCCGAGCTTTACGGCGTGCAGAAGCTCGGACCCGCCGGCCTCGACACCAGTTCGGCGATCGTGATTTCGACCATCCAGCGCGTCTATTCCGTGCTGACTGGCAAGGACCTCGCCGAGGAGGACGAAGACGTTTCCCGGTTCGAGGGCGACGACGACGCGCCCAAGCTCGTCGCCTACAATCCCGCCATTCCCATCGAGACCTTCGACCTCATCGTCACCGACGAGTGCCACAGGTCGATCTACGGCACGTGGCGGCAGGTGCTGGAATATTTCGACGCCACGATCGTCGGGCTGACGGCGACGCCGTCGGCGCACACGCTCGGCTTCTTCAATCGCAACCTCGTCGCCGAATATCCCTACGAGCGTTCGGTGGTGGACGGGGTCAACGTCGGCTACGAGGTCTATCGTATCCGCACCCGCATCGGCGAGGGCGGCTCGACCGTGCAGCGCGGCTACACCATTCCGGTGCGCGACAAGAAGACCCGCGCCGAGCGCTACCAGACCCTGGACGCCGACCTCGTCTACGGCAAGCGCGACCTCGATCGTTCGGTCGTCACGCCCAACCAGATCCGCACCATCCTCGAAACCTATCGCGACACGCTGTCCACGGAACTGTTCCCCGGCCGCCAGCACGTGCCCAAGACGCTGATCTTCGCCAAGGACGACCACCACGCCGAGGAGATCGTCCACATCGCGCGCGAGGTGTTCGGCCGCGGCAACGACTTCGCCAAGAAGATCACCTATCGCATCGACGGCGCGGACCCGGAGCAGCTCATCAAGGAGTTCCGCAACGACTTCAATCCGCGCATCGCCGTCACGGTGGACATGATCGCCACCGGGACCGACGTGAAGCCGATCGAGGTGCTGATCTTCCTGCGCGACGTGAAGTCCGAGCTTTACTTCGAGCAGATGAAGGGGCGGGGCGTCCGCTCCATCGACCGCACCGACCTTCGCGCCGTCACCCCGGACGCGGAGGCCAAGACGCGCTTCGTCCTCATCGACGCGGTCGGCGTCACCGAAAGCAAGAAAAGCATCTCCCCGCCGCTCGATCGCGACCGCACCATCGCCTTCGACAAGCTGCTGGACCAGATCGCGGCGGGCGACCGGCGCGAGGACACGCTGTCCACGCTTGCGGCGCGCCTCGCCGCGCTCGACCGTCGCCTCGACCCCGAGACGCGGGCCGGCCTCGCCAAGCTCGTGAACGGCAGGACGCTGGCCGACCTCGCCAACGCGCTGGTCGATGCCATCGATCCGGATACGCTGGAGATACGGACACGGGAGACGCACGGTGCCGATGCGTCGGACGCGCAGCGCGGGGCGATCGCCACCGCACTGCAGGAGGAGGCCTGCAAGCCCTTCGATGCACCCCCGTTCCGCAACGCATTGAAGCAGGCCAAGGCGGCGGCCGACGTGAAGATCGATACGATCTCGACGGATGAAGTCGTCTCGTCCGGCTACGACGCGGCGCAGGCGCAGACGACCGTCGACCGCTTCAAGGCGTTCCTGGAGGCCAACAAGGACACCATCGTCGCGCTGCAGGTGCTCTACAGCCGGCCCTATGCCGCCCGCCGCCTGACCTACGACGGGCTGGAGGAACTGCGGGAGGCGATGCGCCGCCCGCCCTGGCTGCTGGAGCCCGTCAACATCTGGCGCGCCTACAAGCGCCTGGACGACGCGCGCGTGCGCGGCAATCCCACGCGCATCCTCACCGACATCGTGATGCTGGTGCGCTATGCGATCGGTCTCGACGATGCGCTGGAGCCGCTGCCCTCGAAGATCGCCGGCAAGTTCAACCTGTGGCTCGGCCGCGAGCAGCGGGCCGGGCGGATCTATACCGACGAGCAGTTGGCGTGGCTCACCGCCGTCCGCGACCATCTGGCGGTCAACGCCGAGATCACCACGAGGGACTTGCAGGAGGTGCATGCTTTCGGCGACAAGGGGGGCCTCGTTCGCGCGCGGACGCTCTTCGGTGCGCGGCTCAACGACATTCTGGACGACCTGTCCGACGCGCTGATCGCGTGATGGGCTCGCGTCGCAATGGAAGCGTGCCGGGCGCTTGCCTGTGAGGATCGATGGCGGTCGACTTCTTTCAGAACGGTCCTTGGGAGGTTCCCCGCGGGTGGGCTTGGGCGCCGTTGGGTCAACTGGGACGGTGGACCGGCGGTGGCACTCCCTCCAAGGCGAACGCGGCATTTTGGACCAACGGCTCGATCCCCTGGGTGTCGCCGAAGGATATGAAAGTCGACGTGATCGAAGAGACGGAAGACTCGATCACAGAAGAGGCCGTTGTTCGGTCGAGTACAAAGCTGGTTTCCAAGAATTCCATTCTGATGGTGGTTCGATCGGGCATTCTCAAGCACACGTTTCCGGTCGCCGTTTGCGATCGGGATGTGACGATGAATCAAGATATGCGCGCGTTGACGCCCATCGAATGCGTTGATCCACGCTATCTCGCTTTTGTCCTGCGGCGGCTTCAGCGCCACATATTGGACGAGTGCTCCAAGGACGGAACCACGGTTGCGAGTGTTGAGCCTGCGTTGCTTGAAAAAGTGCTGGTGCCCATTCCTCCGCTTCCCGAACAGCGTCGCATCGTGGCGCGGATCGACGAACTGTTCACCGAGATCGCCGATGGTGAAACCGCGCTGGCCCGCGCCCGCGATGATCTTGCGACGTGGCGTCGTGCGCTTCTCAAGGCCGCCGTCACGGGCGAGCTGACGCGCGAGTGGCGCGAGCACAACAAGCCGAATGACACCGCGGCGCAAATGGTTGAAAGTGTACGGTCCGCGAACGAGTTGGCGATAAAAAAAGGGGAAGCGAGGCGATTTAAGTTTGGCCCCCCGCGCGATGATATTCGCTTTCCAGAAATTCCAGAGCGATGGCAATGGATTCAGCTTGGCCAGATACTCGCCAAAATCGATGCGGGTCTAAACGTAAAGGCCGATGGACGCCCTCCTCGCGACGGAGAGACTGGGATTGTGAAAATTAGTGCCGTGACTTGGGGGGAGTTCGACGAAGAGGAAAGCAAAACACTTGCCTCAGATGCGGTGATCGACGAGCGCAACATAATCAGGCCGGGCGATTTTCTCATTTCACGTGCCAATACGTTGGAACTTGTCGGGGCTCCTGTGATCGTTAAAGCCTGCACCAAGCGGCTTGTCTTGAGCGACAAAGTCCTCCGCCTTCATTTTTTCTCTGGCTTGCAACAATGGGTGGAGGTTTGTCTCAAGTCGCCGTTCGGACGGCACCAGATTGAAAGTTACGCCTCAGGAAACCAGCTTTCTATGCGTAACATCTCGCAGGAGAACCTCCTAAGAATTGCAATTCCTCTCCCGCCGCGTTCTGAGATCGATCATGCGTTGCGCTTGCTTGGGTTCAACCAGGAACAGGGATTTGATGGATCGATTTCTATCGATAATGGCGAGAAAACATCCGCAGCGCTTCGTCAATCGATACTCAAGGCCGCGTTCGAAGGTCGTTTAGTTGAACAGGACCCAGACGACGAACCGGCCGAACTCATGCTTACTCGGCTCGACAACGCTGCGCCCAAACAAAAGGCGACGCCCCGCCGCGTGAAACGCCCGCGCGACGCCGCTGTTGGAACGGACGCATGAACGAAACGACTCTCATCCAGAAGGTCTGGAACTACGCGACCGTTCTCAAGAACGAGGGCGTGCATTACGGCGCCTATATCTCGCAGATTTCGTTCCTGTTGTTCCTCAAGATGGACGACGAACGCACCGACCTGATCGGCGAACCCTCGATGCTGCCCGAGGATTGCCGCTGGAACGCTATCAAGGACCTGCAGGGGCAGGCGCTCGCCGACGCCTACGGCAAGGTGCTCGAAAAGCTGTCCCGGGAGGACGGCCTGATCGGCGCGGTCTTCCTCAAGGCCAAGAACGAGATCGAGGACCCGTCCAAGCTGCGCCGGCTGGTCACCCTGATCGACGGCGAGAAATGGATGGGACTCTCGGTCGATACCAAGGGTGCGATCTACGAAGGGCTGCTCGAACGCAACGCGGCCGAGGTCAAGAGCGGGGCCGGGCAATACTTCACGCCGCGCCCGCTGATCGACGCCATCGTCGCCGTCATGGACCCGCAGCCCGGCCAGTCGATCCACGACCCCGCCTGCGGGACGGGCGGGTTCCTGCTCTCCGCCTGGGACCACATCAAGCATAGTCCCGATGCGCGAGACCTGCGCGTCCAGGCCCGCATGCGCGCCAAGCTGTCGGGCGTCGATATCGTCGCCGACGTCGTGCGCCTGTGCGCGATGAACCTCTATCTGCACGGCGCGGCTCCATTCGAAAGCCCGATCGAGCGCGCCGACGCGCTCAATTCGCTCGGCGCGGCGCGCTACGACATGGTGCTGACCAATCCGCCGTTCGGCCGCAAGCAGGGCTACAAGATCATCGGCGAGGACGGCGACATCGAGTCCGAGCGCGAGGAATACAACCGCCCGGACTTCATCAAGACGACCAGCAACAAGCAGCTCAACTTCCTGCAGCACATCATGTCCGTGCTGGGCGAGAACGGGCGCGCGGCGGTGGTGCTGCCCGACAACGTGCTGTTCGAGGGCGGGGGAGCGGAGATCCGCAAGCGGCTGCTCGACAACTACGACTTCCACACGCTGCTGCGCCTGCCCACGGGCATCTTCTACAAGCAGGGCGTCAAGGCCAACGTGCTGTTCTTCGACCGCAAGCCGGCCTCGGAAACGCCGTGGACCCGCGACCTCTGGATTTACGACTTCCGGACCAACAAGAGCTTCACCTTGAAGGAGCGGCCGCTCAAGCGGGCGGACCTCGACGATTTCGTGGCGGCCTACGCGGCGGGCGATCGCGGCAAGCGCGTGGAGAGCGAGCGTTTCCGGCGCTTCGATTACGACGCGCTCGTGAAACGGGACAAGGTCAACCTCGACATCTTCTGGCTCAAGGACGACAGCCTGGACGACCCCGACCTGCTGCCGCCGCCGGACGAGATCGCCGCCGAGATCGTCGAGAGTCTGGAGGCGGCGCTTGAGCGCTTCCGCAAGGTGGCGGCCAGCCTCCAACCCGCGAATGGCGCGGACGTGAGCAGCGAGTGACTGTTGCGCCTGCAGACGGCTCATGAGCGGGCGGATTCCGGTACCTGCGCCTCGCCCTGAACAAGACGTGAGCGTTTGAGCCCTCTAGTCGCGCCCCCCCTCATACCAGCCACGCGGCGCGGCCCATTGCCGTCCTGTGCAACTCACCGCAATAGGTGGATGGCACGCGCAACGCCGGCTGCGCCCGCGCGTTACCACCACAGCCCGACAATCATTGAGGCTTATGGACGATAAGACCGACCCGAGCAGCATCGAGCGCGACCCGGAGATGGAGGATGCCGTCCTGTCCGGGCGCATCGGGCCGTCCGTGTCGGACGCGGGGCAGGGGGCCGATCCGGCCGCGGAGGAGCTCAAGGAATCCGCCGTGGCGCCGGTCGGCGTCGCCGCCGTGGACGTGGTGGCGAACGCGCCGCAGGCGGGGGCGGAGCAGGCCGTCCCGGCGCGCTGGGCGCTGAGCGACAGCGAGATCCGCTCCATCATCCTCGGCGTCTGCCTCGCGATGTTCGTCTCGGCGCTCAACCAGACGATCATCGCCACCGCGCTGCCGACCATCGGCCGCGAGTTCCACGACCTCGAGAACCTCTCCTGGCTGATCACCGCCTATCTGCTCTCGTCCACCATCGCCGCGCCGCTGTGCGGCAAGCTCTCCGACATCTACGGGCGGCGGCTGGTCATGATGTCGGCGCTCGGCGTGTTCGTGGTCGGCTCGATCGCCTGCGCGCTGGCGCCCAACATGCTCACCCTCATCCTGATGCGCGGCCTGCAGGGCATCGGCGGCGGCGGCATCGTGCCGATGGTGCAGGCGACCGTCGCCGACGCGGTCGCCCCGCGCGAGCGCGGGCGCTACCAGGCCTATATCGGGTCCGTGTGGGTTGCGGCCGGCATCGCCGGCCCGGTCGCCGGCGGCTATTTCGCCGACCACCTGCACTGGTCGGTGGTGTTCTGGGTCAACGTACCGCTCGGGCTCGCCGCCGCCTACATGATCAACCGCCAGCTCAAGCGCCTGCCGGTCAACTACCGCAAGCACAAGCTCGACCTGTTCGGCGCGACGCTGATGATCTCGTCGGCGATCCTGCTGCTGCTCGCGCTCACCTGGGGCGGCGTGCGCTATCCCTGGCTGTCCTCGACCATTCTCCTGCTGGTCGCCTGCGCGCTCGCGCTCGGGCTGGCCTTCGCCTATCGCGTGGCGCACGAGCCCGAGCCGTTCCTGCCGCTGGCCGTGCTCGCCAATCCGGTGGTGCGCACGGGAACGTTCGCGGTGTCCTGCGCGATCGGCGTCTCGATCGGGCTTACCGTGTTCATGCCGCTCTACTACGAGAACGTCTATCACCTCTCCGCCGCCGATTCCGGCCTCGCCCTGATCCCCATCGCCGTGATGACGACGCCGGGTTCGGTCGCGTCGGGCCGGGTGATGATGTACTTCGACCGCTACAAGTGGTTCCCGCTGATCGGGCTCTCGTGCGCCACCGTTGCCATGGTCGTCATGGCGGTGTGGCCGCGGCTGCCGCTGTGGGCGGTGATCGTGGCGCTGAGCGTGTTCGGCGCCGGCGCGGGCACCGTGTTCTCCTGCACCACCGTCTGCATCCAGAACGCCGTCTCGCGCTATCACGTCGGCACGGCAACGGGGGTGATGAACTTCTTCCGCGCGCTCGCCTCCGCGCTCGTGGTGGCGATCATAGGCGCCATCATCCTCGCCGGCGTCGGCGCCGGGCCGGGCGGCGCGGGCAGGGCGGTCGACGTGCTGGCGCAGGCGGGCGGAGCCGCGGTCGACGTCTCCGGCGTGTTCCGCTGGGTGTTCGCGGCGAGCGCGCTGTTCCTGCTGATGTCGATCGGCGCCTTCTCGCTGATGGAGGAGCGCCCGCTGCGCGGGCGCAGCGAGGGCCCGCGTTAGAGCATGATCCCGAAAATGCCTGCCCCCGGACTTGATCCGGGGGTGGATAGCGGTTTTCGGAGAAGATCATGCTCAAACAAAGAAACCAGACCATGATCTGAGGTTCTGATCCGATCATCTAGTCCGGGCGGTTTTGCGAACAGTCTTCCGCGCAGTTCACATGGGCGCACGCGCGCGCTCGACCGCGCTGGCGCGCGATGCAGGATCACCGCCGGCTCGGCGCAGCCTGCGCGAGCGGATGGCCGTGCACCCGGCCGGGCGGAGCATGCGGATGCGGACGAGTTGCGGCGAGGGGCGGGGCTGTGCGGCGAGTGGACGGACAGGCGGAGAGGAGGGCCCGGCGGCCGGCCGCATTACGTCATTCTCCCTCCGATCTCTCTCATCGCACGCAAGGATCGTGCGCACGTACCTCTGGAACCATCGCGCCGATCCTCCGTTAGTGCCTCCGGGAGGCAATTCCGATGAGAGGGCGCTGCTGATCGCGCGCGAAAGCGCGGAACGCGCGTGCGCGGGATCGTTCAAAATGTATCGAGATGTATCGAGGGTCGCGTCAGATGGACAAAAGCACCGCCAGCCACAAGCCTCATGCCTCTCGGCCGATTGGCGCGCCGCCGCCGGTTCTCGCCGACGAGGCGGTGTTCGATTTGCACCCGGCCATCCCTCGCGTGCTGTGCCCGTCCTGCGGCAGCACCATGCGGCTGAGCCGCATCGATCCCTGGCCCAACGACAGCCGCCGGGCCGAGACCACCACGTTCGAATGCGAGTGCGGATTCGACTATCGCCAGACCGTGCGCCGGCGAGGACCGTAGGCCGTCAGCGTTGGCGGGCGGCGGCCTTCGATGCGATGACTTCCACCACATCGACCAGCGAGCGCCGCAGGTCCATGTCCT
>Ga0180222_1002845_pt1 | contig 12612 bp, 11 predicted proteins | sample eDN5th37CKraftOP_FD_151336 | JGI IMG/M metagenome (GOLD analysis project Ga0180222, IMG submission 151336) | Enriched Organic Plus compost microbial communities from Emeryville, California, USA - eDNA 5th pass 37_C Kraft OP (version 2) (version 2) ... | reverse complement strand
CCGCATGCAAGAGCGCGGTCGCCGCGATCGCGCCCGCGGCTCCGGCGGCGCCCGCAGCCCCGGCGCGCACCGCCGCTCCTGCGCCGGCCGCTCCCGCCCCAGCGGCGGCGGCTCCCGCCCAGCCGACGGCGGCCCAGCAGAACGCCATGCGGCAGTCCTGCCGCAACGACTTCATGTCGAAGTGCTCCGGCGTCAGCCCGGGCGGAGCCGAGGCCCTGCAGTGCCTGCAGCGCAATGCGGCGGCGCTCTCGCCTGCGTGCAGGAGCGCGGTCGCCGCGATCGGCGGCGCGTCGGCGTCGGCGCCCGCCACCGCCGCAGCACCGGCCGCGGCTCCGGCGGCCGCGGCGCCCATCGGCCCGGTACCGCCACGCGTCGAGCTGATGGTGGCGCGCGCCTGCGCGCTCGAGCGCCGCACCGTCTGCGAGCTGCCGCCCGGCGGCGGCCGCATCCTGACGTGCCTCGCGGCGAACGAGGATCGGATCACGCCCGGCTGCAAGGCCGCACTCGCGCAAGCCCGCGCGGCGGCGCGTTGAACGCGCAGATCTGCGCACAGCAAACGGAACCCGCGCTCGCGCGGGTTCCGGGTTGAAGCGTCTCGTCAGCGAGAAGCAGGACGCGCGCTAAAGCGAGCCGTTGTCGGTTCTGCCCGCCATGTAGGCGGGCAGCCACGCCTCGAAGCGCGTGATCAGCGCCGCAACCGGCAATGCCCGCTCGCCGGCAATCGCCAGCGCATCGCCGGCCGTGGTGCCCAGCCGCATCACCGGCACGCCGGCGGACCTCGCGCCAGCGAGGATCGCCTCGACATCGGCGGTCTTCGCCGTGACGAGGTAGCGCGCCTGGTCCTCGCCGAACCAGAACGCATGCGGCGGCACGCCGTCGGGGGCGCCGTCGAGACGCGCGCCGACGCGTCCGGCCATCGCCATCTCGGCGAGCGCGACCGCGAGGCCCCCATCGGAGAGATCGTGCACGGCGGTGACGATGCCGTCGTCGATCAGCTTGCGCACGAAATCGCCGTTGCGGCGTTCCACCGCGAGATCAACGGGGGGTGGCGCGCCCTCTTCGCGGCCGCAGATGTCGCGCAGGTAGAGCGACTGGCCGAGCCATCCCACGGTTTCGCCGACGAGCAGGACCACCTCGCCCGCGGCCTTGAACGCGAGCGTCGCCGATTTGGTGAAATCCGGCAGCACGCCGACGCCGCCGATGGTCGGCGTCGGCAGGATCGCGCGGCCGTTGGTCTCGTTGTAGAGCGACACGTTGCCCGACACGACCGGGAACGCCAACGCCTCGCAGGCGGCGGCGATGCCGCGGATGCAGCCTACGAGCTGGCCCATGATCTCGGGACGCTCGGGATTGCCGAAGTTGAGGTTGTCGGTAATCGCGAGCGGCCTGCCGCCGACCGCGGTGATGTTGCGCCAGGCTTCGGCCACCGCCTGCTTGCCGCCTTCGAAGGGATCGGCCTCGCAATAGCGCGGCGTGACGTCGGCGGTGAGCGCCAGCGCCTTCGGCCCTTCCTCGATGCGCACCACGGCGGCGTCGCCGCCCGGCCGCTGCACAGTGTTGCCGAGGATGACGTGGTCGTACTGCTCCCACACCCAGCGCTTGGAGCAGAGATCGGGCGTGGCGATCAGCGTCTCGAGCGCGTCGGCGAGCGCCACCGGCGCCGTAACGTCCGCGGTGCGGATCGTGTGCGGCTTCACCGTGTCGACGAACGGCCGGCGATATACCGGCGCCTCGTCGCCGAGTTCCTTGATCGGCAGGTCGGCCATTACGTTACCACCGTGGCGCACGACGAAGCGCATGCTCGGCGTCGTGCGCCCGACCACCGCGAAGTCCAGCCCCCACTTGCGGAAGATCGCCTCGGCCTCGGCCTCCTTCTCCGGCTTGAGCACCATGAGCATGCGCTCCTGGCTCTCCGAGAGCATCATCTCGTAGGCGCTCATGCCCTCCTCGCGGCACGGCACTGCGTCGAGGTCGAGGTCGATGCCGAGATTACCCTTTGCGCCCATCTCGACCGCCGAGCTAGTCAGTCCCGCAGCGCCCATGTCCTGGATCGCGATCACGCAGTCCTTCGCCATGATCTCGAGGCAGGCTTCGAGCAGCAGCTTCTCGGAGAACGGGTCGCCGACCTGCACGGTCGGGCGCTTCTCCTCGGCATCCGCGCCGAACTCCGCCGAGGCCATGGTGGCGCCGTGAATGCCGTCGCGGCCGGTCTTCGAGCCGAGATAGACGATGGGCATGCCGACGCCCGAGGCCGCGGAATAGAAGATCTTGTCGGCTTGCGCGATGCCCACGGCCATTGCATTGACGAGGCAGTTGCCGTCATAGCGCGCGTGGAAGCGCACCTGTCCGCCCACCGTGGGCACACCGAACGAGTTGCCGTAGCCGCCGATGCCGGCGACCACGCCGGAGACGAGATGGCGCGTCTTTGGGTGGCGCGGATCGCCGAAGGAAAGCGCGTTGAGACACGCGATCGGACGCGCGCCCATGGTGAACACGTCGCGCAGGATGCCGCCGACCCCGGTCGCCGCGCCCTGATAGGGCTCGATGTAGCTCGGGTGGTTGTGGCTCTCCATCTTGAAGACGACCGCGAGCCCGTCGCCGATGTCGATGACGCCGGCGTTCTCGCCGGGTCCCTGGATCACCCACGGCGCCTTGGTCGGCAGGCCGCGCAGGTGGACCTTCGAAGACTTGTACGAGCAGTGCTCGTTCCACATCGCCGAGAAGATGCCGAGCTCGGTGAAACTCGGCGCGCGTCCGATCAGCTTGAGGATGCGCTCGTACTCGTCGGGCTTGAGGCCGTGGTCGGCGATGAGGTCCGGCGTGATGGCGGGTTCGTTCCTGAGCATGCGATGTGACCCGCCTCGGGCGGCCTCGACTCCTATGCCGCTTGCGCGAGGTGATCGACGAGCCCGGCGAACAGGCCGCGGCCGTCGGTGCGGCCCATCGAGGCTTCGACGTGGTTCTCCGGATGCGGCATCATTCCGAGCACATTGCCGCGCTCGCCGAGGATGCCGGCGATGCCGTTGATGGCGCCGTTGTGGTTCCAGTCGGGATCGAGCAGGCCGTCGGGCGAGGCGTAGCGGAACAGCACGCGCCCCTCGCCTTCCAGCCGCGCGATGGTCTCGCCGTCGGCGATGTAGTTGCCCTCGCCGTGCGCGACCGGGACGCGGATCACCTGGCCGGCGTTGTAGCCGCGCGTGAACGGCGTATCCGAGCGCTCCACGCGCAGATAGACGTCGCGGCAGATGAAGCGCAGGTTCTGATTGCGCATCAGCACGCCCGGCAGCAGCCCGCTCTCGCACAGGATCTGGAAGCCGTTGCAGACGCCGAGCACGAGGCCGCCCTTGTCGGCGAAGGCGCGCACCGCGTCCATGATCGGCGCGCGCGCCGCGATCGCCCCGCAGCGCAGGTAATCGCCATAGGAGAACCCGCCCGGCACCACCACGAGATCGGTCCCGGGCGGCAGCGCCGTGTCGGCGTGCCACACCATCGCCGGCTCGCGGCCGGAGACGAGCCTGAGCGTGCGCGCCATGTCGCGCTCGCGATTGATGCCAGGGAAAACGAGAACGGCGGCTTTCATCTGCGTCTCAATTGGGGTCGGCGGCCGACGCAACCGCGCGCGCCGGCGTCACGGCAGAACGTCCACGCGATAGTTCTCGATCACGGTATTGGCGAGCAGCTTCTCGGCCGCTTCCTTGAGCACCGCTTCCGCGCGCGCCCGGTCGCCGCCCTCGATCTCGATGTCGAACACCTTGCCCTGGCGCACGCTGGCGACGCCCGCGACACCGAGCGACTTGAGCGCGCCCTCGATGGCCTTGCCCTGCGGATCGAGGATGCCGGACTTCAACGTGACGGTGACGCGCGCCTTCATGCGACCCTTTCCGGCCGATGGGAATGCAGGCCGGGCCTGCGGCTGCCATCCTTTTTCAAAGGATGGATTGCCGGGTCAAGCCCGGCAACGGCGACAACGGACTTGCCCAGCGAAATTTCAGTGCACCAGCTCGGGGGCCTGCGCCTCTTCCAGCATGCGCCCGTAGCCGGAGATCCGGCCGCTCTCGCCCACGAGACGCAGCGCGGCCCAGAATGCCGACTGCGTGCTGGACACGACCGGGACCCCGCAGCGCTCCTCGATCGGCTTGGCGCAGTTGAGCGTGCGCAGGCCGCCGCAGGAGATCAGCGCACCGTCGGCATCCGGCGCCCTGGCGCACGCCGTCGCGGTCAGCTCGATGATCTCGTCCTCGGTCTTGCGGACGGCGCCGCCGCCGAACTCGGTGATGCCGAAGCACTCGAGCGCGCGCACGTCGAACTTGTTGTAGACGAGCCATTCGCGCAGCTTGTCGTTCACCACGTCGGAATAGGCCGTGCTGACGGCGACCTTGGTGGCGCCGACGGCGTGAAGCCCGTCCACGATCGCCTGGCTCATGGTGCTGCACGGCAGCCCGGTGACGCGGCGCACCTTGTCGAGCAGTTCGTCGTGGAACTCGGGGCCGCGATAGAACGTCAGCGAGGTGCCGATGACCATCACCGCCTCGACGCCCTTGCGTGCGAGATCCTCGGCCGCAGGCACGATCTTGCCGACGGCGGCGTCGTAGCCTTCCGGCGTGAGCGAGCGCACGCCCGTGCCCCTCGGAACGAAGGTCACGTCGGGATACATCTTGAGGCCCTCGTCGGGCACGCGGTCATCCGCGAAAGGTACGACCAAGCCGATGGTGTGCTGCTTCGCCACGCTCGCCCCCTTTTGACAATCAGCCTTTGACGAGGATCGGTCCGGAGCCCTGCGGCCGCTCGTTCTCGGCGATGATGCCGAGCCGCTTGGCGACCTCGGTATAAGCCTCGACCAGCCCGCCGAGATCACGGCGGAAGCGATCCTTGTCGAGCTTCTCGTTCGATTTGATGTCCCATAGCCGGCAGCTGTCGGGAGAAATCTCGTCGGCCACGACGATGCGCAGCATCTCGTTCTCCCACAGGCGTCCGCATTCCATCTTGAAGTCGACGAGACGGATGCCGACGCCGAGGAAAAGCCCGGTCAGGAAATCGTTGACGCGGATGGCGAGCGCCATGATGTCGTCGATCTCCTGGGGATTCGCCCAGCCGAACGCGGTAATGTGCTCTTCCGACACCATCGGGTCGCCGAGGGCGTCGTTTTTATAATAAAATTCGATGATCGAGCGCGGCAGCTGCGTGCCTTCCTCGATGCCGAGGCGCTGCGACAGTGAGCCGGCGGCGACGTTCCGCACCACGACCTCGAGCGGGATGATCTCCACCTCGCGAATCAGCTGCTCGCGCATGTTGAGCCGCTTGATGAAGTGGGTCGGCACGCCGATGTTGTTGAGGTGCTGGAACACGTATTCGGAAATACGGTTGTTGAGGACGCCCTTGCCCTCGATCACCTCGTGCTTTTTGGCATTGAACGCAGTGGCATCGTCCTTGAAGTGCTGAATCAGCGTTCCAGGCTCCGGTCCTTCATAGAGGACCTTCGCCTTGCCTTCATAGATACGGCGACGGCGGCTCATCGGGGTGTACCGTGGCTTGAGGAAATCCATCGGATTGCCGTGGCTCCTTTGAGTTCGAGGTCCGCGGCGGCGGATGCGAGCGGCGCCAAAACCTGACGCAAAACGTGGCGACCAGCCCCTCCGCACAGGACAAAAACGCAGCGCGGAGCACCCATGACATAGACCCCGCGCCGGATGACCGCAATGGCCATGTTGCGACGTTGCGGACGTTGCCTTGACGCCCCAGGCTCGATATGCAAGGCGCCGAAACATACATATTTTCATCAAGGTTCCCGATCATGTTGCCGGCCTGTCAGGCGGCGAAACGTCGGCGACCAGGCGATGGCAAGCGGGGAAGCAATGACCACGTTCGACAAGCGCGAAGAGGGTTTCGAGAAGAAGTTCGCCCACGACGAAGAGCTCAGGTTCAAGGCCGAGGCCCGGCGCAACAAGGCTCTGGGCCTGTGGGCCGCCGAACGGCTCGGCCTGTCGGGCCCTGCCGCCGAGGCCTACGCCAAGGAAGTCGTGGTGGCGGATTTCGATACGCCGGGCGACTCCGACGTGCTCGCCAAGATCCGCAACGACTTCGAGGCGAAGAGCATCGGCGTGTCGGAGGCCGATATCCGCCGCAAGATGGACGAACTGCTGGCCGTCGCGATCGCCGACATCAAGAAGACGGGATAGCCTCCGCCAGACGGTCGCACACGGCCCGCGGATCGCGCTCGATCTCCTGCGCAGTCACTTCGAACACCTGATAATCACGCTCGCGCAGCCACGCGATCCTTTGCGCGCGCGAGCGCGCCGCGTCTGCATTCTCCGCGGCGGGCACGATGTCGATGACCGTACGTTCGCGGAACGACACGATGTCCACGACGTGGGGGCCGATCGGCACCTGCCGCTTGAAGCCGCGCGCGGCAAATCGCCGGTCGCGGGTCATCGTCTCCCATAGCGCGCGCTCCGCGTCGGTCGGGTTTCGCCGCAACAGCTTGGCGAGGCCGCGCACCGGCGTACGCTCGGACGGCGTGCGCCCCTCCCCGTGCTCCGCGAGCAGCGCGCGCAGCTGCACCGCCTGCTCGCCGTCGAGGATGCCGCCACGCGCGGGCCCTTTCTTGCCCTCCGCAATGGCACGGATGATGCCAGAGAGCGTCTGGATGTCCTGCTGGGTCGGCTGCATGCGCGCGAAGATGTTCTGCAGGTTGATCATCATGGTCGCGCGCTTCTCCTCGGGACGGAAATATTCCACGCGATCGAGCTCGCGCTCGATGGTGGCGAGGAAGGCGGCCATCTGCTGCTTGGGCGCAGGCGCGGATTTCCGCGGCATGGCGAAGGGCAGCGCGTTGCCGCTGGTGAGCTTGAACCATTCGTAGGAGAGCACCGCGACCGCCTGCGCGAGGTTGAGGGAGGCGAACGCGGGGTTGATCGGCAGCGTCACGATCGCATCGGCGATGGCGACCTCCTCGTTGGTCAGGCCGATGCGCTCGCGGCCGAACAGGATGCCGACGGTCTCGCCAGCCGCAACACGCGGCGCCAGCGCCTGCGCCGCCTCCTGCGGCGAGATCACCGGCTTGGCCTGATCGTGAGCGCGCGCCGTCGTCGCCAGCAGGAACGTGCAGTCGGCGACCGCCTCCCCCACCGTGCCGAACAGGGCGGCCGCGTCCAGGACGCGGTCGGCGCCGGCCGCCATCATGCGCGCCTTCGGATTCGGCCACGCCTGCCGCGGGGAGATGAGCCGTAGCCGGCCCAGGCCGAAGTTGGCCATCACCCGCGCCGCCGCGCCGATGTTCTCCCCGAGTTGCGGCTCGACCAGGATCACCGCCGGGCCCGGCTGCTCGATCCAGTTCCTGGTCTTGTCGGTTCCGGCGCCTGGCATGTCGCTCCTTGGTCACGTGATCTGGGCCCGCTCGGCGGGCCCCGCAGGGATGCCCATGACGATTGCTTTTGCAAGCCGGCCGGCTACGCTTTTCGGGCACCGCCCCGAGACCGCCTGCCCGCCCACCGGCCGCGAGCGCTGCCATGGATGCTGTCTCCGTTCCCGATTCCCGCCGCCTCGTGCTCGGGGCGGCAATCGGCTTTGGCGTCGACGACGTGCGCGTCTTCGTGGAATCGCTGCGCGCCTGCGGATATCGCGGCGACGTCCTGATGCTGGTGCGCTGGCCGGGGCTGGCCGTGTCGCGTTACCTGCGCCGCCACGGCATCGAGTCCATGCCGCTCGTGCAGACCCGCTCGTTCAGCCGCTCGCCGCACGCCCGGCGATACACGATCTATGCCGACTATCTGCGCCAACACCTCCAGCGCTACGACCAGGTCATGCTGTCGGACACGCGCGACGTCGTGTTCCAGGCCCATCCGTTCGAGGGCCTCGCCGACCCGCGCTGCCACTTCTTCCTCGAAAGCGCGGTGCGCACCATCGGCACCGACGAGACCAACGCGCGCTGGGTGCGTGGCTGCTTTGGCGTGCAGGACGTCAAGGCGCTGGCGCCGCGCCGCATCAGCTGCAGCGGCATCACCATCGGCGGCGCGCGCGCCATGCTCGCCTATCTCGACCGGATGACGGAGCGCATCCAGGCGATCCCGTACCGGATCTATCGCGAGATCGGGCACGGCTACGACCAGGCGCTGCACAACTACCTCGTCCACCTCGACGAACGCAGCGCGGGCGTCGTGCACGAGAACAACGGCCATATCGCCACGATGGCGCTGGAGCCGCGCTCGCGTTACGTGCTCGGCGACGACATGCGCATTCGCACCAGCGACGGGCACCTGCCGGCGATCTGCCACCAGTATGACCGCTTCCCCGACCTGCGCGCGGCCATGGCGGCGCATTACCCGGCGACGTGACGCTGTTGGCGCGACTGCGCCTCAGGCTGGCTCGCGCGCGAATCCATCGTGCGTCACGGGGTCGCGCAGCAGGTCCTCGAAATAGGCGATGGTGCGCGCGAGACCCTCGCGCAGGCTGGTCGTCGGCTGCCAGCCGAGCACGTCCTTGGCCATCGAAATGTCCGGCCGGCGCTGGCGCGGATCGTCCTCGGGCCTGGCGCGGTGAACGATGCGCGAGCGCGATCCGGTGAGCTCGATGACCAGTTCGGCAAGCTCGCGGATGGTGAACTCGGCGGGATTGCCGACGTTGATCGGGCCGGTGACATCGTCGCCGGTCGCCATCAGGCGCAGCAATGCGTCGACGAGATCGTCCACGTAGCAGAAGGCGCGCGACTGCGCGCCGTCGCTGTAAACGGTGATGTCACGCCCGAGCAGCGCCTGCACGATGAAGTTCGACACCACGCGCCCGTCGTTGGGATGCATGCGCGGACCGTAGGTGTTGAAGATGCGCGCCACCTTGATGCGCAGGCCATGCTGACGCCGATAGTCGAAGAACAGCGTCTCGGCGCAGCGCTTGCCCTCGTCATAGCAGGAGCGCACGCCGATCGGATTGACGTTGCCCCAGTAGCTCTCCGGCTGCGGATGGACGGCCGGATCGCCGTACACCTCCGAGGTCGAGGCCTGCAGGATCTTGGCCCGCACCCGCTTGGCGAGGCCGAGCATGTTGATGGCGCCGTGCACGCTGGTCTTGGTGGTCTGCACGGGATCGTGCTGGTAATGGACCGGCGAGGCCGGACAGGCGAGGTTGTAGATCTCGTCCACCTCCGCGTAGAACGGAAACGTCACGTCGTGGCGCGCGAGTTCAAAGCGCCGGTGGCCGATCAGGTGCTCGATGTTGCGCCGGGTGCCCGTGTAGAAGTTGTCGAGGCAGAGGACCTCCGCGCCTGCGTCGAGCAGGCGGTCGCACAGGTGCGAACCAAGAAATCCCGATCCGCCCGTGACCAGGATGCGGCGCTGCAGGTGCAAGGACATGGTGGCCGTTCGCCCCAAGCTCCGGACACGCGGAATTAGAGATTATCTTAAGACCAATCTCAATAGTTGCAGGCGGTCAGGCCGGCAGAGCACCGGTGCCGGCAGGCGGCAAGGCGCCCGAACGGCCGTCCTTGCCTGAGCCCATGCGGACGGATAGGGCTCACCTGCCTTTCCGTCGGCCCAAGGACAGTCGTTGTTTTCACACCCTCCCCGCGATCCCGCCGACGCCCGCCGTCTCGTGCTTGGCGCCGCGGTCGGCTTCGCGCCTGCGCAGGTCCACGCGTTCCTCGAGTCGCTGCATGCCGCCGGCTACGCGGGCGACGTGGTGATGCTGGTCGGCCCGCGCGACCTTGCGCTGGCGCGATACCTGCGCGCCCGCGGCGTCACGCCCGCGCGCACGTGGTTCATCCGCCGCCTGCACGGGCCGATCCACGCCTACCGCTTCGAGCTGTTCGCGGCCTACCTGCGCAAGACCCTCGCCCGCTATGACCAGGTGCTGGTGACCGACGTGCGCGACGTCGTGTTCCAGGCCCACCCGTTCGCGGGCATCAGCGATCCTGCGTGCCACTTTTTCCTGGAAGGTGACCGGCGCACCATCGGCAACGAGCCGACCAACATGGTCTACATGCGTGCGTTCCTGCCGCCCGCCGAGGTCGAACGCATCGCGGCCTGTCGCATCAGCTGCTGCGGCGTGGTGCTCGGCGGCGCGCCAGCCATGGCGGCCTACCTCGAGCGGATGGCGGCGGACCTTGCGGCCGTGCCGTTCGCCGTGCGGCGCAAGATCGGGGCGGACACCGCGTTCCACAATCGCATGGCGCATCTCACCCATGCCGTCCCGGTGACGCTGGTGGAGAACAACCTCCACGTCGCCACCATGGGGATCGAGCCGGTCTCGACCTACAGGATCGGCCCGGACCACCTGATCCGCACGGTTGACGGCGGCCTGCCGGCGATCCTGCACCAGTACGACCGGATACCGGCGTTCAAGGCCGCAGTCGACACCCGCTTTCCAGCGTTGCGGTAGCCGCGGCGCCTGCGCCAAAAGTCATCTTCCGGCGCCCGCGCCCGGGTGCTATAGCGACGCGCCTGCCGCGTCCGCGCCGGCTCATCCCGCCGTCTCTAGAAAATCCCGAGGTTGCTCAATGGCGAAGATCAAGGTTGCCAATCCGATCGTCGAAATGGACGGCGACGAGATGACTCGCATCATCTGGAAGTACATCAAGGACAAGCTGATCCACCCCCACCTCGACGTGGACCTGCTCTACTACGACCTCGGCATCCAGAAGCGCGACGAGACCCGCGACCAGATCACCATCGACGCCGCCAACAAGACCCGCGAGGTGGGCGTTGCGGTCAAGTGCGCGACCATCACGCCCGACGAGGCGCGCGTGAAGGAATTCAACCTCAAGGAAATGTACAAGTCGCCGAACGGCACGATCCGCAACATCCTCGGCGGCGTGATCTTCCGCGAACCGATCATCTGCAAGAACGTGCCGCGGCTGGTGCCGGGCTGGACGCAGCCGATCATCATCGGCCGCCACGCCTACGGCGACCAGTACCGCGCCACCGATTTCAAGGTGCCGGGCAAGGGCAAGCTCTATCTCACCTTCGTCGGCGACGACGGCCAGAAGATCGAGCGCGAGGTGTTCCAGTTCCCGGGCTCCGGCGTCGCCATGTCGATGTACAACCTCGACCAGTCGATCACCGACTTCGCGCGCGCCTCGATGAACTACGCGCTCAACCGCGGCTACCCGCTCTACCTCTCGACCAAGAACACCATCGTCAAGGTCTACGACGGCCGCTTCAAGGACATCTTCCAGGAGATCTACGAGAAGGAGTTCAAGGCGAAGTTCGAGGCGAAGAAGATTTTCTACGAGCACCGCCTGATCGACGACATGGTGGCGGCCGCGCTCAAGTGGTCGGGCGGCTACGTCTGGGCGTGCAAGAACTACGACGGCGACGTGCAGTCCGACACGGTGGCCCAGGGCTACGGCTCGCTCGGCCTGATGACCTCGGTGCTGATGACGCCGGACGGCAAAGTGGTCGAGTCGGAAGCCGCACACGGCACCGTCACGCGCCACTACCGCCAGCACCAGAAGGGCGAGCAGACCTCGACCAATTCGGTCGCCTCGATCTTCGCGTGGACGCGCGGCCTCGCCCATCGCGCCAAGCTCGACAACAATGCCCAGCTCGCGAAGTTCGCGGCGACGCTGGAGAAGGTCACCGTCGACACGGTCGAGTCCGGGTCCATGACCAAGGATCTCGCCCTGCTGGTCGGCGCCGACCAGAAGTGGCTCTCCACCACCGGCTTCCTCGACAAGGTCGCGGAGAACCTCGACAAGGCGATGGCGGCGTAACGGCGCCATCGCTGCTCATTGATCACAAGGATCGCTTCATCCCTCCCAGCTTGCGGGAAGGGGTGGAGCATATGAACTTTGCGGGTGCGGAACTTCGATGGAGGTCTGCACCCCCTCACCCGGCATGCTGCGCATGCCGACCTCTCCCCGGTGGGGAGAGGTGGGGGCCGTGCCATGTTGCGCGCTCCATGTTCGACCACGAACGGCCGTTCTCATCATCAATGGCGCACACGGCGTCGCCGCTTGCTCACCTCTCCCCGGCGGGGAGAGGTCGGATTGCGCGCCTTCCGCGCAATCCGGGTGAGGGGGTGCCGAACGCTCCATCAAGCCGTCCCAGCAAACGATATGCGACAACCCTGCCCGCTTGCGGGACGGGATCGAGCAGCCAGACGCTATTGAGCTAAACGATCAGCCGCCGATGGCGGCCTCGATCGCCGCGAGCGCGGCGTCCGCCTTGCTGCCGTCGGGACCGCCGGCCTGCGCCATGTCGGGGCGCCCGCCGCCGCCCTTGCCGCCGAGCGCCTCCGCGCCCTTCTTGACGAGATCGACCGCGTTGATGCGCGCCACGAGGTCGTTGGTGACGCCGACCACGACGCCGGCCTTGCCGTCGGCGGCGACGCCGACAATCGCCACCACGCCGGAGCCGAGCTGCTTCTTGCCCTCGTCGGCGAGGCTGCGCAGGTCCTTGAGCTCGACGCCCTCGATGGCGCGCGCCATCAGCTTGACGTCGCCGACCGTGCGCACGCCGTCGCCCGCCGCCGCCGCGGCGCCGCCGCCCATGGCGAGCTTCTTGCGCGCATCCGAGAGGTCGCGCTCGAGCCGCTTGCGCTCGTCGAGCAGCGCGGCGACGCGCGCAGGCATTTCGGGGATCGACACCTTGATCTCGGAGGCCGCCGACTGCGCGATGTCGATCA
>Ga0180222_1002842_pt1 | contig 12624 bp, 9 predicted proteins | sample eDN5th37CKraftOP_FD_151336 | JGI IMG/M metagenome (GOLD analysis project Ga0180222, IMG submission 151336) | Enriched Organic Plus compost microbial communities from Emeryville, California, USA - eDNA 5th pass 37_C Kraft OP (version 2) (version 2) ... | reverse complement strand
CCGTTACGGAAAGACGGAAACGGCGCGGACGGGACCGATCGCCGGACGGCGCGGTCGCTCAGCTCTGCCGGACTGCGTGCGCGGGCCGCAGCCCGGCCCTCATACTCGTCCGGTGATCCGGTCGATCTCGCGCTTGACCATGGCCTCGACGATCTCGGGCAGACGGGCGTCGAGCCATTCCTTGAGCATGGGGCGCAGCATCTCGCGCACCAGCCCTTCCAGCGTGTTGGAGGGGCCGTCCTCGGGCCGGATGAGCAACTGCGAGAGATGGATCAGGGATTCGCGCGCGGCCTTGGCGGGTGCGTCCGACATGACGATCGCCGGATTGTCGGCGGAAGCGGCTTCCGCCTGTGCGGCGGGCGCAGCGCGGCCGCGACCGGAACCGGCCTTGCCGTCGGCTTTCGTCCTGGGCGCCGCAGCGGGCGTGGGGGTCGGCGCGGCCATGACCGGCTCCTCTTCCTCGGCAGCGTTTTCGCCAGGCAGCGCATCGGTGAGCTCGAGCACCTGGTCCTCGGCGGTGGCATTCGCCGTCTCCACCTCGACTTCGGCAGGCGGCACCACCGTCACGGTGGCGCGACGCGGCGTGCGCGGCGCCTGGGGTGGGCCGTCCTCTTCAGCGATGATCCGCTTGATGGAAGACAATATCTCTTCCATGGACGGTTCGTTCGGCAAGGCGCCCATCCAAATCCCCGGCGATCAAGGGTTGACGTCACCCTTTACTGTCGCGTTTTGGGTCACCGAGTCAACCGTGCGCGATGCCACCGGAGCCGGGGCCGCATCGTCATCCCAGTCGAACCACTTGCCGCGCACGCGCTGGTAATTGGCGTTGGGATCATAGGTTTCGCCCTGCGCGATGCCGAGCTCGGTCGGGCTCACCTGCCCCATCGCCGCCAGCAGCGAGAAGGCCGCCACATAGGCATTGCGCTCGGCGGTCACGAGCTGGACGCGCGCGGAGAAATTCTCCTGCTCGGCATTGAGGATGTCGAGGATGGTGCGCGTGCCCACGCTGTTCTCCGCCCGCACGCCGCGCAGCGACAGTGCCGAGGCATCGACCGCGACCCGGCTGGAGGCGATCACCTCGTTGCTTGCCTGCCAGCTCGAATAGAGCGATCGGGTCTGGGCGATCACGTCGCGCTCGGTCGCGGTCTCGCGTTCCATGGCCTGCTGCTCGAGCGCCTGGCTCTGGCGCACCTGCGCGGCCGGGCCGCCGCCCTGGTAGAGCGGCAGGGTGATCTGCGCGCCCACCGTCACGCCGGCGCCGTAATTCTGGAAGCCGGCCGAGGCCGGGGTCGAGCCGAAGTCAGTATTGTAGCTGCCGGAGGAGAAGGCCGACAGACTGGGATGGCGAAGGCCGCGCGCCACCCGCACGTCGTACAGCGTCGCCTCCCGCTCCTTGTGCGCCGCCGCGAGATCCGGATTGTTCGCGAGCGCGATGTCGACCGCATCGTCGGCGGTCGCCGGCAGGCCCGGCAGGGGCGGCGGCGGCTGCAGATCGACCGGCGCATGTCCCACCAGCTGGATATAGCGCTCGCGCGCCTCCATCAGCTGCGCTTCCGCCGTGCGCAGGTCGCCGCGCGCCAGGGCCAGGCGCGATTCGGACTGGGCGACGTCCGTGCGGGTGAGATCGCCGACCTGGAAGCGATTGTTGGTCGCCTGCAGATTGACTTCCAGCACCTGGACATTGTTCTGGCTGAGCCCGACCACGGCTTCGCCGCGGATCACGTCCATATAGGCCGCGACCACCTGGCTGAACACCGACAGCTCCGTCGAGCGCAGGACGAACTGGCCGGCTTCCACGCGCGTGTCGGCCGCACGCATGCCGTTGCGCACGCGGCCGCCCTGATAGATGGGCACGTTGAGATCGAGCCCGGCCGTGAAGGTGCGGTTGGCCTGGAACTCATTGGCGGGCGCCTGATGCACCGTCTCCGAATAGGTGCCCGTCGCCTGCAGGCTCGGCAGGCCGGTGGCCTTCTGGAGATTGAACGTCTCGTCCGTCGCCCGCTGGCCGGCGCGCGCGGCGGTCAGGGTCGGATTGTCGCGATAGGCGGCCGCCAGCGCTTCCTGCAGCGTTTCGGCGCGCGCTGGCAGGGCCCCACCGCATAGCATGGCCACGATGATCGTGAGTCGCGGGGTCGCTCGTCTCAGCATGAATCCGGTTCCGACCTCGATCAGAAAATGAAGCTTTTCGGCTTGGCGAAGCCGGGCAGGATGACGGCCTCGCTGTCGCTGAAAGCGCGCGCGCCGAAGCCGCCGGCCGTGCGCATGCCGCTGCACAGGCGCGTCACGCCGCGCTCGCTGCTGGCGAACACCGCGCGGCCGCCGGGCTTGAGCTGATCGACCAGGGCGTCGCCCAGCTCCTCGACCGCGCCGTCCACGAACAGCAGGTCATAGGGCGCCCCAGCGGCGTGGCCCTGCGCGAGCGGCCCCGCCACCAGCTCGATGCCCGGCCGATCGCCGATCAGCGCGCGCGCCATCTCGATCAGCGCCGGCGCTTCCTCGACCGCGACGACATGGCAGCCGAGCCGCGCCAGCAGCGCCGCGGCATAGCCGGTCGCGCCGCCGATCAGCAGCACATGCTCGCCGGCACGCGGCGCAGCCTCGACGATGAGCCGCGCCGTGGCGAGCGGCGGATTGAGCGCCCGCCCCTCGGCAAGCGGCACCGCACGATCAATATAGGCCGCGTCGCGCCGGGCCTCGGGCACAAAAAGCTCACGTGGCTCGGCGAGGATGGCCTCGATGACGGCGGGATCGTTGACGTCGTTGGTGCGCAACTGGCTCTCGACCATCGCGCGGCGCATCGCCATGAAATTCTGTTCCGTCATGGAGCCCCTGATGACACAACTGTATTGCGCTGGCAATACACTATTCGCGTTGCCGCATCTCTAGTCGTTTTGCAATGCACAGTGAAAGCCTTTTTGGCCGGACGGCCGATCAATGCCGATTGCGTCGCCCGGCAATTTCCGCTAGCCGCCCTCCCTCGCACCGCGCACGGGGCCCGATGGCGGAGTGGTGACGCAGCGGACTGCAAATCCGTATACGCCGGTTCGATTCCGGCTCGGGCCTCCAGGCAGCCATGCCTCAGTCACGGCGAATATGAGCGCCGGAAGGCCCGGCAACCCGCTTGTTCCGCCAGCGGGCACCCTGCACCAGCCACATGCCCAGAAGAGCCAGCGCGACGATGGCCGGGCTTGCCGCGAGCAGCGCGAAGATATGCTTCACCGGAAAGCTCGTCGCCAGGATGAAGCCGCCGATCAGGGGCCCGGCGATCGAACCGATCTTCGCGACGGATGTCGCCCAGGCCGCGCCGTTCGCGCGGAAGCGGCTGGGATAATAGAGGCCGGACAGGCTGTGCATGCCGTAATGCACGCCGCCCAGCACGATGTTGGTCAGGAAGTTGATGATGAGGAAGGCCCAGAAGCCCGTCTCCACAAGGCCGACATAGAGAAGCGGCGTCACGGCGATGGCGGCCAGCCCGGCAATGGCGATGACGCCCAAGCGATCCACGAGCCGGGTAATCATGAGGCCGCCGATCGCGGCGCCGATGGCGCTTATCGAGGAATAGCTCGCAGCCGCCGTGCGGCTGTAGCCGAGCATCTCGAACACGATCGGGGTCCAGTTGGCCTTGAAATAGACGGCCATGGAGCTGGCGATATAGGCGATCCACAGGAGCGGCGTGATCCAGCGCAGGTCGTTCTCGAACAGGCGACGGGGACGGAAGCCGCCATCGGCCTGGCGGGACCGCTCGTCGGCAAGGATGAAATCGGCGTCGTCAGGAAGCTCCTGGCCCGGCGCCATCGCGCGCAGATAGCCGGCGACCTTGTCCGTGCCCTTGCCCCTGGTAATGAGGAAGCGCGCGGATTCCGGCAGTTTCAGCATGAGCAGCACGGCCACGACCAGGGTCGCGGCACCACCGGCCAGGAAGACCGCCTGCCAGCCATGGCGCGGCGCGAGCCAGATCGTGACAGGCGCGGCGACGCTGCCGCCGAGCGTGAAGCCCAGCATGACGATCGTCACGATGGTCGCGCGATAGCGGTGCGGCACATATTCGATGTTCAGCGCCCAGCAGAGCGGCAGCACGCCGCCGATGGCGAGGCCGGTGAGGAACCGCAGCGCCAGCAGCGCGTGAAAGCTCGTCGCTGCGGCCGTGAGCGCCGTGAGGATGCCAAATGCAGTCACCGCGACGATGATCGCCTTTCGTCGCCCATGCAGGTCCGCGACATAGCCGAAGATCACGCCGCCGATCATCATGCCCACCGTGCCGACGGTGAACAGCTCGCCGAGCTGGATCTTGCCGAGCTGGAAAGCATGGCTGAGATAAGGCGCGGTATAGGAAATGACATGCATGTCGAAGCCGTCGAAGAATGTGACGGCGATCGACAGGAGCACCAGTCGGATGATGAAGCCGTTGAGCTTCTGCCCCTCGATGATCGCGCTCGCATCCACCTGTGTCCGCGTCGCCATGCGCTTGCTGCTCCTCCCTGTCCATTGCCGCCCGGTGTCTGGCCGGGCGCCGCTAGGTTGTGCCCCCTGCTAGCGACCCATGAGAGGGGAGCAACCAAAAAAGTTGCCTACCCTACCTATTCTATGGAACAGACGCCCCGCCTGCCGGCCGCGTGAAGCCGGCGACCCAATGATTCGGGGAGGATTTGCGTGACAGTCATGGAGACATCGGACGGCCCCGCACGCGCGAAGGCGCCCCGCGCGATCGTGCTGACGGTGATCGTTGTCGCCTTCATCACGATGGCGGGCATTCTCGCCCTTGCCCGCATGAGCCAGGGCGGCAGCGCGGCCGACGGCGCCGCGCGATCAGGCGAATGGCGCACCTATGGCGGCGATACCGACGAAACGCGGTTCAGCCCCCTCACGCAGATCAATGCCGACAATGTCGCACGCCTGAAGCCCGCCTGGATCGTGGAGCTGGACACGGCGCGCGGGCAGGAAGCGACGCCGATCGTGGTCGACGGCGTCATGTATGTCTCCACCGCCTGGTCCAAGGTGATGGCGCTCAACGCGGCGACCGGCGAGGTACTCTGGCGTTTCGACCCGGAGAATGACGGCGCCAAGGCCGTCCACGCCTGTTGCGATGTCGTCAATCGCGGGGTCGCGGTCTCACGGGGCAAGGTCTTCGTCGGAACGATCGACGGGCGGCTGATCGCGCTCGACGCGAAGGACGGGCACAAGCTCTGGCAGGTCGTCACGGTCGACCAGTCCAAGCCCTACACCATCACTGGCGCCCCCCGCGTGTTCAAGAACAAGGTGGTGATCGGCAACAGCGGCGCGGAACTGGGCGTGCGCGGCTATGTGACCGCCTATGACATCGACACCGGCCGCAAGGTCTGGCGCTTCTACACCGTGCCCGGCAATCCCGCCGACGGGCCGGACGGCGAGGCTTCCGACGATGCCATGAAGATGGCCCTGCCGACCTGGCACGGCCAGTGGTGGAAATATGGCGGCGGCGGCACCGTCTGGGATTCGATCGTCTACGACGCGGAGCTGGACCAGCTCCTGATCGGCGTCGGCAACGGCTCGCCCTGGAACCATCAGGTCCGCTCGGACGGAAAGGGCGACAATCTCTTCCTCTCCTCCATCGTCGCGCTCGATCCCGATACCGGCAAGTATAAGTGGCACTATCAGGAGACGCCGGGCGAAAGCTGGGACTTCACCGCCACCCAGCAGATGACGCTCGCCACGCTCGACCTCGGCGATGGCCCGAAAAAGGTCGTCATCCAGGCGCCGAAGAACGGCTTCTTCTTCGTCGTCGACCGCACCAACGGCAAGCTGCTTTCGGCCAGACCCTATGTGCCGCTGAACTGGGCGAAAGGCTATGACATGGCGACCGGCCGCCCGATCGAAGTGCCGGGCGCACGCTATGGCAATGGCTCGTTCCTGATGATCCCGTCCGGCATCGGCGCCCATGCCTGGATGCCGATGTCGTACAATCCGCATACGCACATCGTCTATATCCCGACGATGCAGGTGCCGCTGGTCTATGGCAACGACCGGAATTTCACGGTCCACCCCGGCCGATGGAACACCGCCGTCTCCTATGCCGGCGATGTGCCAGGCCTGCCCTCCGATCCTGCGGCACGCGCCAAGGCGATGGCCGGAATGCAGCGTGGTACGCTGCTCGCCTGGGACGTGGTGAAGGGCAAACGGGTCTGGTCGGTCGAGCATGGTTATCCATGGAATGGCGGCACGCTGACCACGGCGGGCAATCTCGTCTTCCAGGGCACCTATGACGGCCAGTTCACGGCCTATCGCGCGGACGACGGGCAGAAGCTCTGGTCGATCGACAGCCATCGCGGCACCCTGGCCGGGCCGATCACCTATATGATCGACGGCGTGCAATATGTTGCGGTCCTGGCTGGCTATGGCGGCTCGATGGGTATGGCCTCGCCCTATCCCGATCAGGCGCACAGGATGCCGAACGGCCAGATCCTCGTCTTTCGGCTGGACGGCACGGCCACCCTGCCCGCCTATACGCCGATCCCCCAGCCGCCGGCCAACCCGTCGAGCGATCCCTTCACGGATGCGCAGCGAGCGGACGGCGCCCGCTGGTACGGCACCTATTGCGGCATCTGTCATCGCGGGCCGGTCAACCCGGACCTGCGGCGCTCGAACGCCCTGTCCGACCGCAATGCCTTCCGCGCGATCGTGATCGACGGCGCGCTGACGCAGAACGGCATGGTGAGCTTCCGCGATTATCTGACGCCGGAGCAGGCGGAGAATGTCCGTGCCTATCTCTCGGGCGAGGCCGAGAAGCTGCGCGCGCAGGAAGCCGGACGGCGCGGCGGCTGAAGGGGTCCGGGCGGCTGCTCCGCCGCAATATGAATGTCGACCGGGCTACTGCTTCGGAGGCGGTGGGAATCCCCGGGTCGTCCGGCTGATCTCGTTCACGCGAAGCCGGATGCGGCGCAGCAGGTCAAGGCATTGCGCCATTTCCTGTGGCGAGAGATCCTGCAGGATATAGTCGCCGATCGAGCGGACCTCTTCCTCGATCTGGCGGACCAGCGGCTCGGCGTTACTGGTCAGATAGATGCCGTTCGCCCGCCGGTCGCTGGCATTTTCCCGGCGCTCGATGAGGCCCTGCTCCTCCAGACTGTCCAGCAGGCGCACGAGGGTCGGCCGGCTGATGTCCATGCGCTCGGCAAGATCGGCCTGGCGGATGCCCGGTAACATCCGGGCCCAGGCCAGCGCCCGCCAGCGCGGTTGCGTCTGGCCGGCGGCGCGGAGGCGATCGTCCAGCAGATTGCGCCACAGGCGCCCCATGCCGATCAGCCACCAGGACATGCTGCGCTTCAGCGCGGCCGGCGATTCCGCGTCGTAAAGCTGCGGCACGAAGGGATCGGGCAGGCTGTCGGCGGCGCGCGCGCCTTCCCCGTCGATTGAATTCATCATGTCCCCACTTTCGCCGGCCGCGGCTTTCCCCGGCCATGCGGAGCGAAGCCTAGGATGCTTTGCCCGGATGAGCTAGCCCGGTCACCGGCCATGATCGGCTGGACACAGACCGCCCGCGCCACGAAAAAGGGAGCCATCCGACGGGCGGCTCCCCGGTCCGTCAGTAGGAGAAGCGCACGCCGATGCGATAGACCCGGCCCAGCACATCGTAGAGCACATTGTTGGTCGGCCCGAAGCTGGAGGGCGCCGGCGGCGGAGCCTTGTCGGTCAGGTTGTTGACCACGCCGAAGATCTGCAGCTTGCGGTTGCCATCGGTGATGAGATCATACTGGGCATTCAGGTTGAAGTACCAGTAGGCGCCGATATGGTTGGTGTTGGTGCTGTTCGGCAGGGTGGTGCTGTAACCCGCCTGCTCCGGCCCGATCAGCGTATTGTCGCGCGTGCCCGGCGAGATGTAGCGCGCCTGGATCTGACCGGAGAATGGCCCGGTCGTGTAGCCGACATAGGCGTTGACCTGCCAGTTCGGTACGCCCGAGGGCTGCGAGGTCGGCGAACCGTTCTGACCGGCACGGTCGGTGACGGAGCCGGTCGGCGTCACGGTGGTCAGCTCGAAAATCCGCGTCGCGAGGCCGCGCAGGCTGATCTCGCCATTGCCCACCGGGATGCGATATTGCGCCTCGATGTCCAGACCCCGGGTCACGAGCTGGTTGAGGTTCAGGTTGACGTTGGCGATCGACACGAGCTGGTTGTCCGCATCGCGCACGACATTCTGGCAGAGCGCCGTCTGGCCCTGATAGCAGAGGTTGACGATGATCTGCGAACCCAGTGTCGAAATCGCGCCATCGAGCTTGATGTCATAATAGTCCACCGACAGGCGGAAGCGATCCAGCCCCCAGAAGTCCGGCTGGAACACGCCGCCGATGGTGAGCGTGTTGGCGATTTCGGGCTCCAGGTTCGCATTGCCGCCCAGGATGGTGAGCGGCAGCACATAGGCATTGTTGTTCGCCGGATCGAGCACCGTCTGGTAGGAGGTGGAGGTCGGCGCATAAAGCTCGAACACATTGGGCGCGCGGATGTCGCGCGAGCGCGTCACGCGCAGGCGAAGCTGCGGCACCGGCTCCCAGGTCGCACCCAGCTTCCAGCTCGTGACCGAGCCGCTGGTGCTGTAGTCGGTGACCCGGACCGCGCCATTCAGGTCCAGGCTGTGCAGCAGCGTCATGTCCCGTGCCAGCGGAACGCCGATCTCGACGAAGCCTTCCTTGACGTTGATGTCGCCGTCGATGGCCGCCCCGCCGCTCGTGTAGAAGCGCAGCGCCGTCGAGATGGGGTCGGCCGTGCCATGCGCGCTGTCCTCGCGATACTCGCCGCCGAAGGCCAGCGAGACCGGACCGGCCCAGGTGTCGAACAGGTTGCCGGAGATTTCGGCCGACAGCACCTTCTGCGTAAGGTGCGTCTCCTGGATGGCGGTCCCAAAGGAGTAGGCCAGCGCGGCCGGCGACCAGTTGTTCTCACCGAACAGGTTGAGCGGCATACAGCCATTGTCCGGATCGGTCAGGGTCGAGCGGCAGACGATATTGCCATTCTCGTCGCGCACCGCATCCACCGCGCGCGCATAATTGTCGTTGATGCGGTTGTTCGCGTTGCTCTGGAAATAGTTGGTCCGGCCATATTGGAAATAGGTGTTCCAGCGCCAGCCATTGCCGAATGTGCCCTCGAGCCCGCCGACGAAACGGTAGGTCTCGCGCTTCACGGTGATGCGCGAGGGGCCGAAATCGTCGCCGATGCGACCGAAGGTGAAGCTGGTGATGCCGTTGGCGTCCATCGCATCCTGCACCGAAGCGGGCAGATAGGCATTGTCGCGCTGGATCACGATGCTGCCGAGATCGCGCACCTGCGCGCCCAGCTGGGTCGCGAAGACATGCGAGTAGGAGGCTTCGGCGAAGACCTTCACACTGTCGCTGATCTCGTAATCAGCATGGGCGAGCGCGGAATAGCGACGAACCGGCGCAGCCATCTTGAACCATTCGAAAAAGGCGTTGCGCGGATCGCCGCCGCCGATCTGGTTGATGCCGGCGCCATAGAAGATGCCGTAATCATGCTGGAAGGTCGTGCCGTCCGGCCCGAACTCGGTGCCCTGGAGCGGCCCGGACGTGATGAGGCCGCCGCGCGTCGCGAGCGCCGTGCGGATGTTCGGCACGGTCAGCGTCGCCGGCTGGCCGTTGGTCGCATAGAAGGGATTGGTGAAGGTGCCGTAGCTTTCCGAGCACCAGTCACGCGAATAGCAGTCGCCCGAGCCCTTGTTGTCGTCGAAGTCGCCGCCGATGATGAAATGACCGCGTCCGTCGGCAAAGCTCGTGCCATAGGCGAGCGATGCCGCCACGTCCTCGCCGTCGCCGGCATGCGTCTGACCATATTGGATGCTGCCGCGCAGCCCCTCGAACTTGGTGTCCAGAATGATGTTCACCACGCCGGCCACGGCATCCGAGCCATAGGCCGCAGACGCGCCGCCGGTGACGACTTCGGTGCGCGCGATGAGCGAGGTGGGGATCATGTTGAGGTCGACGGCGTTGGCCGGCGTGAAGGAGCCGCCCTGCGTCGTCGCGGCGACGACGCGGCGGCCGTCGATCAGCACAAGCGTGCGATTGGCGCCAAGGCCGCGCAGATCGGCCGTGGAAGCACCGAGATTGCTCGCGAAGATCGCGCTGGTGGACGGCGTGCTCTGGGCCCGGAAGGCCGGAATCTGATTGAGGATCTCCGCCACATTGGGCGCCGCCTGACGCGCGATTTCCTCGGAACCGACCACCGTGACCGGCGTGGGCGCATTGAAGCCCGTCGCGGACAGGCGCGATCCGGTGACGACGATGTCCTGGGCGGCGGCGTCCTGGGCAGCGTCGGCGTCTTGCTGCGCCTCGACGCCGGCGGGCGGCGGCGGAGGCACCTGCTGATCCTGCGCCAGCGCGGGTGTCGCGACTGAGATCGACAGCGCGATACTGCTCGAGACCGTCGCAAATAGAGTGCGGCTATACCTCATCATGTATCCTCCCTGGCCCTTTCCGCCTCATGGCGATTGACGAGTGCGCTGATGCATCGTCCATCGATTGTCAACACTAATCATCTATGACCGATACTATCCGATATAGGTGCATCGGCTTCTGAAGCTTCCGTCCGGCGAACAGGCCGGCTCGGCGATATCCGAAAATGTGAAGTTTCTATCGATCCACCCGGATAGGATCAGGATCCGCCACGCCGCCGGACCGGTCGTCCATGCTGCTCAGATAAGCATCATCGTGGCATCGGCCGCCGCACGACGCAGCACGGGCAGATAGTCGTCGATCATCTTCCCGACCGAGGCCCGCTCGGTATGCGTGCCGATATGCAGGCTGCACGCGATGGTGCCGTTACGGCGCCGCACCGGGACCGCGATCGAGCGAAAGCCGATTTCGGCTTCCTGGTCGACCACGGAGAAGCCCTGCGCATGATCGGCGATCACGCGGGCCTTCACGACATCGGGATCCGTCAGCGTATGGTCCGTCATGGGGATCAGCGGGCGGCTGGTCAGGACCCGGTCCATGAGGGCGGGATCGGCGGGATCGAGCAGCATGCGTCCTAGAGCGGAGCAATATGCGGGCAGGCGATAGCCGATCGCCATGTCCGCCAGAATGGCGCGCCTGGCGGGATTGGCGCGCGCCACCAGCACGACATCCTCCTGCTGTAGGACCGCCGCGGCGCAGGCCTCGTCGAGTTCCGCCGAGATGCGCTCGGTGATCGGCTGCATCACCGTCGGCACGATGTCGGATGAGAGATAGGCCGTGGCGAAGGTCAGCACGCGCGGGGTCAGCCAGAAGGCATTGCCTTCCTTCGCCATGAAATCGAGATGGACCAGCGTGAGCAGCGTGCGGCGCACCGTCGCCCGGGGAAGATCGAGCATCGCCGCGATCTCGCTGAGCGTCATCCTGGGGTTGCCGGGGCCGAAGGCGGTCAGGACGCGAAGACTTCGGGCCGTTCCCTCAAGGAAACCGGGACCAACATCAGCCAGATTTTCTGCTTCTTCTTTTGTTCGGGTGATCCGCGGCATTCGATATCAACAAGTAAAGGGGAACGAGGTCCCGCTCGCCCTAGCGGATAACGCCATGGCTGAACAGGGACGGCGCCGATTTTCCACATGGCATCAGATCAGCGCACCGGATCAGCGCATCCGCCCGCGTGGCCACGCGCGGACCGGCCTATCATCGCGAGAAAGGCGCACTGAGCTGGCCGAGAACCCGCGCGAAAAGTTCGTTCTGCGACACGATGCCGAGGCGTTCATAGGCGCGGCGCCGATAAGTGAGGACACTGCTCACGGCGATGCCCAGCCGCAAGGCGATCGCCTCGGAACTGCAGCCCATCAGGATCAGCGTGCAGACCTGCGCCTCGCGCTCGGTCAGGGGGGACTGGGACGAGAGGCCCTTCACGATCCGGGCGAGGTTGCCTTCGCTGAGCGCGATCGTCTCGCCGCCCCTGTCGTCACCCCGCTCGAAATGCCGGGCGATGAGATTCGAGATGACGTCGCTGACCTCCAGGATCTGGCGGCGGTCCTCGTCGCTGAACGGCGCCTCACCGTGCATACGGTAGAAATTGACATAGTAGCAGACGTCGCCCGCCCAATAAGCGGTGGCCATCTTGTCGATGATGCCGCTGCTCTGCAGGACGGACTGGCGATAGGCCGCGCTGTAATTGCTCCCGATGAAATGCGGAAACAGCAGGATCACGCCATCCAGCGCATTTTCGAGAATGACCTTCCGGTTGGGATCGCGCTTGTAGAAGATCGCCCGGTACAGGACGGCAAGATCCTCGCTAGAACTCATCACCACCCTGGGCTGCTGGGCCTGATCGCCGCAGTAGCTCGCCACCATATATTCATTGATGCCGGCGAACTTGCGCAGATAGTCCGCGAAGGCATCGTTGAAGGTGGGCTTCCCTACATCGAGGATCAGATCGACGGCACCCTCGGCCAGTTTGCTGTGATGCGAAAAACTTTCAGGCATGGGGGCGGCGAGGCTCCGTTTTCGCCCGTCCGCGGCCAGATCGGAACGGCGTGGCGGCAATGGAGAAGCAATGGGAGCCCTGATCGATGAACCGGCGCTTCCCGAAGCGACTGAATAGACATTCATTGCACGACCCTTCCTTTTCTTGAACGCAGGCGAGCCCCCGAAATCCCGAGATGAGGCCTGGGGCGCCGAAACGCAG
>Ga0180222_1002841_pt1 | contig 12624 bp, 7 predicted proteins | sample eDN5th37CKraftOP_FD_151336 | JGI IMG/M metagenome (GOLD analysis project Ga0180222, IMG submission 151336) | Enriched Organic Plus compost microbial communities from Emeryville, California, USA - eDNA 5th pass 37_C Kraft OP (version 2) (version 2) ... | reverse complement strand
ACCGACCGCCTGCACTCCTCCCTGAGCTACCAGTCGCCGATCGACTACGAGGCCCAGTACCGTAATGACGCCGCCTCAACACCGGAGGTGGCCTAACCGAGGTCTCCATCCAGACCAGGACGGTTCAGTTCCTACCGTCAGTGATCTGCGGCAGTGGTGTGCGCGCACGCTGCCCGATTATATGGTGCCGTCGCTGTTTGTTGAGGTTTCGGCAATTCCTTTGACTGCCAACGGTAAAGCTGATCGTCGTGCCCTGCCAGCACCCGAAGACGCCAGTGATGAGGTCCGCGACTCCTATGTTGAGCCACAGACTCCGGTGCAACGCACCATTGCTGCGATCTGGCAGGACGTATTAGGCGTCAGCACAGTTGGACTTCACGACAACTTCTTCGAACTCGGCGGAAATTCTTTTCTAAGCATTCAGGTGAGCTCGTCAATGATCGATCACGGGCTGACAGTCGGAACTAGGCCGATTTTCGAGAACCCGACGATTTTCGCGCTCGCGGCATACTTGGGTGACGCGGAAGCCCAAGATACAACAACGTCGTTACCGGCGCTTCGCCGAGGTGACAGCCAACTAGAGCCTGGACATCGCCAAGAGGACGTCGCCATGACTACGACGCGAGGTAGCGCGTCTGCCCAGCCCGCCACTCCTGCGGAATTCATCGAGATGAATGACTCGCCAGGGCCGCGCACCGCCTTTCTGGTTCACGAAATCAGTGGTTCTGTTTTCTCGTACCTCGACCTAGCGCGCGAAATCGCCGACACCCACCGCGCGGTTGCGATCGAAGCCCCAGCCTATGGCTCGCCGGTATCGCCGCCGCAGCACGACATCTGCGCTATCGCTCGCCAATACAGCCGACAGATCATCGAACACAGCCCGGGCCCGTACACCCTTGCCGGCTATTCGTTTGGTGGGTTGATTGCACTCGAGATCGCCTGCACCCTAGAGCAAGAGGGGCATCGCGTTTCCAGCGTGGCGCTGATCGACTCCTACCTCGCCGACGCAGGTATTCGGGACATCGTTAAGGAAGACCTGCGGGCATTGGACGCAGCAATCGAAGCTCGATCGGTCGATCGCCCGGAGGTAGAGGTTAGACGTGCCGTTGAAACTGTCGTTCATCGGTTCCAACTGACTGAAGGCGTACTCGAACTACGAGCAAGTGAGATCGACAAGTATCTGAGAATCCTGCGTGCGCATACACAGGCGTCGTTGGACTATCACCCACGCGCCCCGCGGTGCCCTGTACGGCTCCTCCAAGCGACCGAATCGGCAGATCGATTCCGTGAACGCCGGGCGTGGTCGAGCTACCCAGGGCAGCTTGAAGTGACTTCTCACTACGGCGACCATCGATCAGTGATGCATATGCCCGGCGTCGCGTCGGTCGCGCGCGACCTTGCGGAGTTCTGGACCGCTGAAGCTCGGTAATTTGTGGCTCTCTCGAAAGGTTGAGACGTAATGTCGACACAGAGCGCAACCGACTCGGTGCGTGCCCTTTACGAAAGGTACCCCTATCCGTCGGGAGACACCGAGAGCGGGCTTATCTATGACACCGCACTAGCGGTGGATTATTTGGTCGAAGAAACCGAACAACTGGCGGTACTAGATGCGGGATGCGGAACTGGACATCGACTTATCGGGATGGCGAGCCGGCACCCCTCATGGCACTTCACCGGGCTAGACCTCAGCAGCTCTTCGCTCCGTACGGCGAGAGAATTAGCGATTAAGTATGACTGCCAAAACGTTTCATTTGTACACGGCAGTATCGGTAATGCCGATCTTCATGATGAGTACGATCTCATCACGACAACCGGCGTGTTGCACCACCTTCCCGATCCACGGGCGGGAGCTGCCTGGCTAGCCGCTCATCTATCTGCTGAGGGCGTCCTATACTGCTGGTTATACCACCGCTACGGCGAGTTCGGTCGACTCCTTGACCGCGGTATCTACCAATTGCTGGTAAACGTCGCCGAAGACGACGAGGTAGAACAGCTGATGGCAACGTTGGAACTCCAACTACCAGGTGACACCTACGGCACGCGCGCTTCGCATGTGGGTGCCTCCGACACCACGACGCAAGCTGCGTTGCAGGATGCCTTTGCGCATCCAATTGTGAATGCCTATACCGTCGAGGAAGGCGCAGACCTTTTTAAGGGGCACGTAGCTTGGTCTAGCATCTTTTCAATCAATTGGCGCGGTGAATCACGAATGGTGGATCTGTCGAATCTCTCGGAAAACAGGTACGGTTTCCTCCAGTTGTCCGATCTTTTTGAGTCTCGTTCTGCGCGGCGCATCGTATCGCGCTTGCCTGCCGGCGATTTAGTTCGGTGCCTAGAACTCCGGCTGCGACCCACTGGATTCTCCATAGTATGCGGAGGTGATCCTGCGCGCCGAGCCAAGCTCCGCTATAACCGTTTTGTTTTGGTAAATGTGGATAAAGTAAATCTGATTGGCTAAATATCAACCAGATCTGCGGCAGAATTGGGGCATCTCTTGTTCGCACACTTCACCTCTGCGCAAGCCGAGTATCGGGCACGGGTCCAACAGTTTTGTTTCGATCTGTCCGCTGTTGAGGACCCCTTTGTAGTGCACTCGGGCGCCGCCTATAGTCGGCTCGCAGCGTCGGAACTTCTCGCGGATCTTTTTATAGACGTGTCTGGATCCTCTACGCCGAATGCTGTGAATATTTGTTCTCTGCTAGATATTTTGGCGGTTAAGCACGTCCCCGTCGGTGGACTTGGAACAACCATCGTCGCAAACACGTTGTACCAATGCGCGGCGACTGCCGAAGTTGCTCGTGCTGCTGCCGCGGGATTTCAGGCGGGAGAGATTTACGCACTTGCGTTCTCAGAGGAAGGTGCGGGGTCAGACTTATCGGCCCTGGAGTGCGCAGCGACGCCAATGCCGGAGGGTTGGCGCCTGGACGGACAGAAACGATGGTGCTCCAACGGATTACGCGCGGCGCGCATCCTTGTTCTTGCGCGTAGTGGAACGACACTGCCAAAGAACGACGGTCTGAGTATCTTCGATCTGGAGATTCCCGCCAGGGGCGCCACGCTGTGCCGTACCGACGTCTGCGGAGGTATTGACGTTGCAGACCTGAAACTTGAGAGGTGTCTCCTTCCGCATAAATCGCTGATAGGTGAGCGTAATCGAGCTTGGGCCCTTGTCTCGGATGTAATGTGTATTGAGCGGTTAGTGCTGGCGGCTATCAGCGTCGGCTCCGCGCAAAGGGCGCTCGATAGTGCCTTGCGTCATGTTAAGTCGCGCAAGCAATTTGGTCGCACTATCGGATCCAACCAGGTGGTGCGTCACAGGATGGCTGATCTACTTACGGAACTGGAGGCGACGAGATGCCTACTCTACGGTGTCGCGGCTGCGACGGATCACGAGCCATTGGGTATTCATTTCAGGGGCGCTTCGATGGCAAAGCTCAGAGCGACTGAGCTTGCGAAGGAAGCAAATTTGACTAGCGTCCAGCTGCATGGAGCGACCGGTGTAGTGCAGGATTCGCAAAGCCACCTAGAGCTAGACCGGAGCCTTGTCACCACAATTTACGGTGGTACAAATGAACTGCAGCGAGAAATTATAGGTATGTCCTATGGCCTCTGACTGGAAGGTCCCAGTTAGCCAACGTCAACGAAAGGGTCGACAAATTGAGTGATGCGGCAGCGAAGATAATCTTTCTCAACGGGGTATCGAGTTCAGGTAAGAGCACTATCGCCGAGCGGTTGCTAGTAACTCTGCCGGACGTCTTTTTTCACATGGGGGTAGATACATTCGGTGCGATGCGTAGTGTCGAACGAACCCACGAATTACCGGAGGATGCGTTAAAGGACACCCTGCGACGTACCCGTGCGGGCTTCCACCGTGCTGTCGCGGGAATGGCATCGGCGGGCAACAATGTGGTGGTCGATTATGTACTCAGCGAGCCATGGAGGTTGCGCGATTGCCTGGAGGTATTCGACCCTTTCGATGTCTACTTTGTGGGTGTCTACTGCAGTCCCGAAGAGCTAGTGCGGCGTGAACGTGAGCGTGGTGATCGCCCGGAAGGGCTCGCAGTCGCTCAAGTGGAAACGGTTCATGCACACGGAATGTACGACCTCGAGGTCGACACCACGGCTGCATCTACGGAAGAATGCGCCGCGATCATCGTGCGGGAATACGCCAAACAGCAGAAAGGTCGCGCTTTCGAGACATTGGCCGCTCGTGCTTCCATGTCTGAAGTGTCGGCCGCGAAAGGACTGGAATGATTGATCCATTCGATGACGCAGCTGGCCAATTCAAGGTACTCATCAATGGTCGCCAGGAGCACTCGCTGTGGCCGGCCTTTGCCAAGGTGCCGTGCGGATGGGAGGTCGTTCTTGATGATACTGATCGGGATTCGGCCCTTAAATACGTCTCCGACCATTGGTTGGATATTGCGGGCGGGCAACGGATGGATTAATGCCTACGTCCTGTATTTGCCCTGCTGATAACCGCATCTATTGGATAATTGCGGGGACGATTGGATTGGATGAGTGCCGCCGAAGTCGCCACACCAGTCTTCAGGGGGAAGCCGTTGGGGCCCCCTCCATCGACGGCGTTGACGCCGTGTCGCATGATGTCACCGCGAACCGAGGGCCAGCGACAGCACACAGAGTTCGCGCTTGCTATGCAATTCATCGCATCGCGGTACACCTTGGTGCACCGACAACTGCCCTCGTTCCGGGTGGATGACATGGACGAGGGCAGAGAGTTGCTGGCTCGGGCCATGAGGGCACAGGGGCCGGCGGGCCACGTGACTGGATTGAGGGCTCTTCGCAGTTAGCAGTGGCGTTGGTGCCGGCTGGGTGTGACTCGTCGTGATCGGCGAGTGCAGGCCCACCGTACTCGGCGGCGTTGGTTCTCAGGATTGCGGAAGCCGAAGGCGATGCGCCCGACGTGTTTGACGATGCGGTTGTAGCCTTCGGTGCGGGCGTTGGACAGGCCGGTCTGCAGGGCGGCGATGATGGGGGCCTGCCAGGTCTCGATGGTGCGGGCCAGTCGGATCACTTCGGGCACTGTGCAGGCCGCGCAGAAACGGTAGAACCGGTCCAGGGCGGTCGTGATCTCGTAGCGCAACCCGCCGCGGTCGGCGCAGGAAAGCAGGTCGCGCAGCAGTTCTTTGGCGATCCAGGCCGCGGCGATGTCCTGGTTGGGGTCGGCGGAGAGCAGCTTGGCGAACAACGTGGCGCGTTGGTCTGCGGTGAGCCGCTCGGAGCCGCGCAGCAGGCGGCGGCGGTTGATCCACTCGACATCGGCCTTGCGGCCGCGCCGGCCCCGTTGGGTCCAGGTGACCCGGCGGCGCACCGCATCAACCATGTCGTTGGCTTTCTTGACCAGGTGGAACCGGTCGGCGATCAGGATCGCGTGCGGCAGTGCTTCGCGAGCCACCCGGGCATAGGCCGGGGACAAATCGATGGCTACGTGGGTGATTGCGGCCCGCCAGTCAGGGTCCTGGCCAGCGAGCCAGTCGATCACTGCCGCCGAGGTGCGGCCATTGACCTGGCCAAGGAGGCCTTGATCGCCGGTGATGTCGACCAGTCCGGTGTCCCAGCGATCCACCCATACCCGCCGCCCGAGTACCGGGTTGTGTTCCCATTTGGCCTTACCGCGTCGGGTCTCGTCGATGCCGAGCACCGCCACCGGCGCCAGCTCGCCGGCCAGGGCGTCCTCGGCGGTGGCGATGACTTCGTCGTGCACGGTGTGCCAGCCGCAGCGGTACTGCCCGGCCACCGCGGCCACCGAACGGTCCTCGTCGAGCACCGCAGTGGCCATCGTCGCCTTGGCCCGCGGTGTTACCCGCGCCCGCGCCGGGATTCCGGGCACCGACTCGGTGAACACCTTGCGCGTACAGACCGTGCTGGGGCACAACCACTTTCGCTTACGCCAGCGCAGTATCGGGCGGTCCGGACCCACCACAACGTCGCGGGGTCCGGTCTGTACCCAGCCTTTCGACCTGGTGGAGCGTTCCCCGCATTCGGGGCAGATCCCGACCCACTGGGGGGCGGTGAGCACCTGCACCAACCGGGTGCCGTCCTCGAGGCGCTGCACCGATTCGACGACCACACCGTCGAGATCGAGCAGCAGTGAACTACCGTCAACCATGGTTCCGCGTTCCTTGTCCTGGATGCCTGAAGAACACCCAGCTCACAGGGGCGCGGACCCCTAATCAATCACCGACACGACACAACGTCGGACAACACCAGACCCCTATCAACTGCGAAGAGCCCATAAACTCGGTTTCCATGTCGCGGCAGTGGCAACTGCTGGACCGGCCCGACGAAATCGACGCGATCCGCTCTGCCCTCGAAAGCACCGACACCTGCGGTGTGGTGCTGGTCGGCGCGGCCGGGGTCGGAAAGACGACCCTGGCCCGCACCGTCACGTCCGCATTGACCAACAAGGTGCATTGGACCGCGTGCACCGAATCCTCTCGCAGCATTCCGTTGGGTGCATTCGCCCACTGGGTCGGTGCGACCGCGTCGCGCGATCCGATCGCGCTCTTGGCCTCGGCGCGCGAATCCCTGGTCGCTGACGGCGATGTGGTGGTCGGCGTCGACGACGCCCATCTGCTCGACCAGTTGTCGGCGACGCTGCTGCACCAGTTCGCGGTGGACCACGCGGGCCACGTGGTGGCGACCGTGCGCAACGGCGAACCGGTGCCCGACGCCGTCACGTCGCTGTGGAAGGACGGCTACCTTCAGCGGTTCGAACTGCAACCGTTCAGCAAGCAGCAGAGCATCGCGCTCATCGAGACCGTGCTCGGCGGAACACTCGAAGGCCTCAGCGCCGACGTGATGTGGGAATCGTCGGGTGGCAATCCGCTGTTCTTGCGCAACATGGTCGAGGGCGCGGTCGACGCCGGGACCCTCACCGAGGTCAACGGCGTGTGGCAGTTCCGCGGTCCCACCGTGATTCCGTCCGGGCTGGCCGAACTGCTCGACGACCGCCTCGCGCACGCCGGCGAGGACGTGATGAACGCCCTCAAACTGCTGTCGCTGTGCGAACCGCTGGACATCGACGCGTTCGCCGAACTCGCCGGAGAGGAGGCCGTCGACAGCGCCGAGATGCGCGGGCTCATCCGCATCGTGACCGACGCGGGCGGCACGTTGACCGCCCGGTTCGCGCACCCCCTGTTCGCCGAGGTGGTGCGGCGCCGCGTCGGCACCGCGTCGGCGCGCAAGCTGCGCGGGCGGATCGCCAAGATCCTGCGCGACCGCGACCTGAGCACCGCCGCGAGCCGGATCCGGTTGGCGCAGTTGTGCATCGAGAGCGACCGCGGCGCCGACGTCGACCTGCTGATCACCGCGGCCAAGGACGCCGTGTTCCTGTCGAATCTGCCGCTCGGCGAACAACTCGCACGGGCCGCGTTCGACCACGGCGGCGGCCTGCCCGCGGCCACCCTGCTGTCGCGCGCGCTGCTGTGGCAGGGACATCCCGCGCAGGCCGACAACATCCTCGCGCGGTTCCCACCCGACCACATGGACGAGATGGAACTCGTGCAGTGGGGCATCCCGCGCCTGTCGATCCTGTTCTGGTCCATGGGCGACGTGCCGCTGGCCCACCAGGTGCTCGGTGAGCTGAACAGCCGTGTCACCCATCCGATCCTGCAGCTCATCATCGACGCCACCGAGGCGGGGATGGCCGTGCACGAGAACCGGATCACCGAGGGCCTGGCCATCGCCGAACGTGTGCTCGCCCATCCGGAATGTCCGCGCCAGGCAACCGATTTCGCGGCGTTCGCGTGCGGGTTGGCGATGCCCGTCGCGGGCCGGGGTGAGGCGTTCCTGCCGATCGCGTCACGCTGCAGGGCGCAACGCAAGACCACCGACGGCATGATCCGGATCATGGTGTTCTACGGCGAGGTGCTCGCACTCGCCTACACCGGCCAGTTCGACCTGGCCCGGCAGCGCGCCGAGGAGTACGCCGAGTTCTCCTCGGCCGGTCAGTTCGCCGGCTGGGCGATCGCGAAGATCATGGCAGGCGCCGCGGCCATGCACAGCGGACGGTTCCGCGACGCGATCTCGGCCATCGAGCAGGCGCTGGCTGCGCTCAACGCCGAGATCTCACTGCCGTGGCAGCTGCCGGGACGGCTGCTGCTCGCCCGCGCCTACGCCGCGGTGGGTGAGGTGATCGAGGCCGAACGCGTGCTCGACGACGCCATGGAGCATTCCGGGGCGTTCATGGCCCTGCACGAGCCGCAGCGCACGCTCGCCAAGGCCTGCGTGGCAGCGGCCAAGGGCGCCCACCGGTCGGCGATCGACATCGCGCGGTCGGCCGCCGACCTGGCCCGTTCCTCCGAGCAGCACGCCGTGGAGGCCGAGGCGCTGCACCACTGTGCCCGGTTCGGTGACCGCACCGTCGCACGCAGGCTGCAGGGTCTGGTGGACCGGGTCGACGGACCGCTTGCGCGGCTGTACGCGCAGCACGCGGCGGCGGTGGCCGCTGCCGATCCCGTGGCGCTCGATGCCGTCTCGTCCGCATTCGAGCAGGCGGGGCTGATGCTCTCGGCCGCCGACGCGGCCGCGCAGGCGGTTTTGCTGCACGACAAGGCCGGACATCGGCGGCAGAGCACCGAATCCGCCGCCCATGCACTGCAATTGGCGGGTAGGTGCGGTGGTGCGGCCACACCAGCGATCCGGGCGGCGGCGCGTCCGCTACCGGTGACCGCGCGCGAACGCGAGGTGGCCGCGCTGGTGGCACAGGGACTGCTGAACCGCGAGATCGCCGAGCGGCTCACGGTTTCGGTGCGCACCGTCGAGGGCCACATCTACCGCGCCTGCATCAAGCTCGGGGTCGCCGACCGCGACGAGCTCGCGCGGATGATCTGGACCGACCTGACACCGCTGGAGGCCGATCCCCGGTAATCGGCTCAGTACACGTCGCGCACGTACCGCTTGTCGGCCACGAGTCCGCGTTTGTAGTCGCGGGCGGCTTCCTCCGACATGCCGCCGTGGGTGCGCAGAATCGTCGTGAGCGCGGCGTCGACATCCTTGGCCATGCGCGTCGCGTCGCCGCAGACGTAGAAGTGCGCGCCGTCGTCGAGCCAGCGCCACACGTCGGCGCCGTAGTCGGCCATCTTGTGCTGGACGTACACGCGGGCCTTCTGATCGCGGGAGAACGCCAGGTCCAGCCGGTTGAGCAGACCGTCGCGCTGCATGTCCTCCAGTTCGTCGCGGTAGTAGAAGTTGGCGCTGCGGTGCTGGTCGCCGAAGAACAACCAGTTGCGCCCGTGATGGCCCAGTGCGCGCCGCTCCTGAAGGAACCCGCGGAACGGCGCGATACCGGTACCCGGCCCCACCATGATCATCGGGGTCGACGGGTCCTCGGGCGGACGGAAATGCGGTGAGCGCTGCAGGAACACGGGCGCCGCGACTGCCCGGTCGGCGAGGAACGTCGAACACACGCCGCCGCGCGTGAGCCCCGTGACGCCGCGGTCACGCACCACCGACACCGTCAACTGCACCTCGTGCGGGCTCACCAGCGGGCTCGACGAGATCGAGTAGTTACGCGGTGTCAGGCGCACCAGAACTTCCTGCCACTCTTGGGGTTCGGCGCGCACCGCGAACTCGGTGACCAGGTCGAGCCCGTCGCGGTCCCTGAGCCACGGCGCGGCCCGGTCACCACGTAGCACCTTGGCGGCCGAACCGCCGCGCTGTGCGACGAAACGCACCAGATCCGGTGTCACGCGGCAGATGTCGTAGGACGCGATGAGCGCGTCGCGCAGCGACTGCTCGGTGCCGTCGACCTCCACGGCCGCGTCGGGGTCGAGCGCGGTCGCCGCCAGCCACGCGTCGACCACGGCGGGATCGTTGGTGGCGTACACGCCGAGGGAGTCGCCGACCCCGTAGCTCACGTCGTAGTCGGAGATGTCGAAACCGAACTGCCGCACCTCTTTGGCCGAGCCGGGCGCAGTCAGCACCGTGTTGCGGGTCAGGGATGCGAGAATCGGTTTGGCCCTGGTGAATTCGTCCGGCTCGGTGGGCAGGAGGGTACCGACGGCCGGACGCCGGCCCCCGGCGCGCTCGCGCGGCACGGGATCCACGCCCGTGATCACCTCGACGACGGCGTCGACCCACTGCTGCAGGGCCGCGTCGTCGTAGACCTCGCAGTCTGCGCGGTCGATCAGCCGGGTGGCCCCGAGATCGCCGAACCGCTTGTCGAGAGCCTTGGCGTGACCGCAGAAGTCGTCATAGGCACGGTCGCCGAAACCGAGCACCGCGTAACGGACGCCGTTGAGATCGGGCGCATCCGGGCCCCGCAGGCGCCCCCAGAGGCCGGCACCGTTGTCGGGCGGGCCGCCGTCGCCGAACGTGCTGGTGACCACCAATACGTCACGGGCCGCGGCGAGTTCGTCGAGCGTGAGGTCATCCATGTTGACCAGCACACCGTCGACCGCGGCCGCGAGCTTGCCTGCGAACTTCTCGGCGTTACCCGTCTGCGATGCCCACAGCACCAACGGGCCGGTGGGCCGCACCGCGACCGGGTCGATGGTGCCGACGGTGTCCGTGCGCGAATACCGGCCCGCGAGCACGCCGTCGACCCACAACCGCACCGCGGGGCGCACCGGCGCGCAGCCGGGAAGCACCGGCACGCCGGTCGGTCGATCGGGCAGACCGGTGAAGAATCCGGCGAGGTAGATCAACTCGTCGGAGTTGAGTTCGGGTTTGAGTTCGGCTGTGGGCTCGGTGATCCCGAGCTCGGCCGCCACCGACTGCGCGTGCGGCGTGCCGCCGACCGACCGTGCGGGCCGCAGGCGCACCGCGGCCACCTTGAACTCCGGCTGCAGTGAGTCGGCGTCGACGGCATCGTGGGTGACCGCGTTGACCGTGAGGTACTCGCCGTGCTCGTCGTTCCAGTGGAACGGCGCGAAGCAACTGCCCGGCCGCACCCGGTCGGTGAGCACGGCGGGCAACACGGCGCGGCCGCGCCGCGAGGCGATTTCGACGGGTTGCCCCGCGGTGATGCCGAGTTCGAGGGCGTCGACCGGATGGATCTCGACGAACGGGGACGGGTTGAGCTTGTTGAGCCTGGGCACCTTGCCGGTCTTGGTCATGGTGTGCCACTGGTGCTGCAGCCTGCCGGTGTTGAGCACCATCGGATAGGCGTCGTCGGGCAGTTCCGACGGGTCCGTGTGGGGCCGGGGATGAAACACCGCGCGCCGTGACGGGGTGGGGAACGCCAGCCGGGGACGGTGCCCGTCGGCTTCGGTGTGCAGATGCTGACTGACGCCGTCGTTGACATAGCGGATCGGGTGGCGGTCCGGCCCGCCGCCGGATACGTCGGTGGGCGGGCACGGCCACTGCAGGGGCGTCTCACGCAGCCGCTCGTAGGTGACCCCGCGAAGGTCGTATCCTGTTGCGGCATTGGAGAACCGGCGAATCTCGTCGAAGATCTCCTCGGCGCTGCCGTACCGGAAGTGCTCACCGAAGCCGAGCTGCTCGGCGACCGCGCAGATCAACTGCCAGTCTGGGCGGGCATCCCCGACCGGTGCCACGCTCTGCGGCAGCAGCGTGAGATTGCGCTCCGAGTTGACCATGACGCCTTCGGACTCGGCCCACAGCGCGGCAGGCAGCACGATGTCGGCGTAGTGGTTGGTGGCCGTGGAGCGGTACGCGTCCTGTGTCACGACGAGTTCGGCGGATTCGAGGCCGTTGATGACGGTGATCCGGTTGGCCACGCTGGCAACGGGATTGGTGCAGATGATCCAGCACGCCTTGATCTCGCCGGCGGCCATCTGCTCGAACATGCCCACGGCGCCTGGGCCGACGTCCGACCGGATGGTTCCCGGCTCCAGTCCCCACGCGGTTTCGACGAACGCGCGGTCGGCGTCCGAGAGCACTGAACGCTGCCCCGGCAGACCCGGCCCCATGTAACCCATCTCGCGCCCACCCATGGCGTTGGGTTGACCGGTCAGCGACATCGGGCCGCTGCCCGTGCGGCAGATGGCGCCGGTCGCCAGGTGCAGGTTGCAGATCGCGTTGGTGTTCCAGGTGCCGTGCGTGCTCTGGTTGAGCCCCATGGTCCAGCAGCTCATCCACTCCCCCGCCTCGGCGATCATGCGTGCCGCGGTGCGGATGTCCTGCTCGCGCAACCCCGTGATCTCGGCGACCCGGTGCGGCGGATAAGCGGCGAGGAACTCCGGCATCGCCTCCCAGCCGGTGGTCTGTTCGGCGATGAACTCCTCGTCGATGTCCCCGTTCTCGACCAGCAGGTGCAGCAGACCGTTGAGCAGTGCGAGATCGGTGCCGGGCGCGATCTGCAGGAACAGATCGGCGCGTTCGGCGGTCGCGGTGCGCCGCGGGTCCACCACGATGAGTCTGGCGCCGGCCTTGAGCCGGTCGGCCATGCGCAGGAACAGGATCGGATGGCAGTCGGCCATGTTCGACCCGATCACGAAGAACAGGTCCGCATGGTCGAAGTCCTCGTACGAGCCGGGCGGGCCGTCGGCGCCGAGGGACTGCTTGAAACCCGTTCCCGCACTGGCCATGCACAACCGTGAGTTCGACTCGATGTGCACCGTGCGCAGAAAACCCTTGGCCAGCTTGGTCGCCAGGTACTGGGCCTCGATCGTCATCTGCCCGGACACGTACAGCGCG
>Ga0180222_1002840_pt1 | contig 12628 bp, 12 predicted proteins | sample eDN5th37CKraftOP_FD_151336 | JGI IMG/M metagenome (GOLD analysis project Ga0180222, IMG submission 151336) | Enriched Organic Plus compost microbial communities from Emeryville, California, USA - eDNA 5th pass 37_C Kraft OP (version 2) (version 2) ... | reverse complement strand
CCATCACGACGATGCGGTGGCGCGCCTCGCTCTCCCCGGAGCGCCGGGCGCGGTGGTGCCAATAGCCCAGCGCCATCTTCAGCGCGACCTCGACGCAGGTGGAGCCGCTGTCGGAGAAGAACATATGCGCCAGCGGATCGGGCGAGGGCAGATGCGCGTCCGTCAGGCGGAGGAGGCCGCGCGCGACCCGCTCGGCCGGTTCATGGGTGAAGCCGGCGAAGATCAGCTGGTCCAGCCGCTCCGCCTGATCGCGGATGGCGGCGACGATCGGCGGGTGGCAATGACCATGGGTGACCACCCACCAGCTCGAAATGCCGTCGATCAGTGCCCGGCCGTCGCGGCAGTGGAGCAGCGATCCTTGCGCGCTCTCGACCAGCGGACATTCCTCGCCGAGCCCGTGCTGGGTGAACGGGTGCCAGATGGGAGAAGGTGCGCCAGAGGATGGGGGGCTCATGCGAGCAGCGCCTCTATCGCGGCGAGGTCGACATGGGCCTCGATGGCGGCATGCAGGCTGGCGGCGTCGAGCGAGGCGAGGCGCGGCAGGCGGCCGAGCGAGCGGATACCGGAAAGCTGCGGGATGATGCGCTCATTCTCGGCATGCGGATCGCCGGAAAAGAGGATGCCGCCGATGGGGATGCCCCGCGCCCGCAGCGCCTCGATGCTGAGCAGGCTGTGGTTGATGGTGCCGAGACCGGTGCGGGCGACGAGGATCACCGGCCTGCCCCAGCGCGCGAACAGGTCGATGGCGAGCGCCCGTTCATTGAGCGGCACCATCAGCCCGCCCGCGCCCTCGACGATCAGCGGCGCGTCGGTTTCGGGCAGGGAGAGGCGGTCGAGGTCGATCTCCACCCCCTCCAGCCGCGCCGACAGATGCGGCGAGGCCGGCTCGCGCAGCAGATAGGCTTCGGGCAGGAAGCGGTCGGCGGGCAGGCCGGTCAGCGCGCGGACGGTCGCCGTGTCGGTGGCGGGCGTGGTGCCGGACTGGACGGGCTTCCAATAATGCGCGCCGGGCAGGCAGAGCGTCAGCCCGGCCGCGACCACCGTCTTGCCCGCGTCGGTATCGGTGCCGGTGACGACCAGCGCGCGGGTCATGCGGCCTGTCCCTGCATCAGCGGCACCAGCGTCGCGGCGAGCGCCGCTATGTCGCGCGCGGTGAGGTTGCGGGTGATCGACAGGCGCAGGCGGCTGGTGCCCGGCGGCACGGTCGGCGGGCGGATGCCGCGCACGTCGAAGCCCGCCTGCTGGCACGCCGCCGCTATCTCCATCGTGCGGGCGTCCTCGCCGACGATGACGGGGAGGATTTGCGATTCGGGCAGCGGCAGGCCCAGCGGCGCGCAGATCGCCTCCGCCGCCGCCGCGATCAGCGCGCGCAGCTCCTCCCGCAACGCCTCGCCGCCCGCGCCTGCGATCCGGTCGAGCGCCGCGCCTACCGCCACCGCCATCAGCGGCGAGGGCGCGGTCGAGAAGATGAAGGGCCGCGCCTTGTTCACCAGCATGTCGATCAGCAGCCGCGGCGCGCAGACCAGCGCGCCCTCGACGCCCAGTCCCTTGCCGCAGGTGTGCAGCGTGACGAGGTTTTCCGCGCCCTCCAGATGCCCCGCTAGGCCGCGCCCGTCCACGCCGAACACGCCGGTCGCATGCGCTTCGTCCAGCAGCATCAGCGCGTCATGCCGCGCGGCGATGGCGGCGAGGTCGTCCACCGGCGCGCGGTCGCCGTCCATCGAATAGAGCGTCTCCGCGACGATCCACGGCGTGCCGGTGCCGCCCTTGGCGCGCCAGTCGGCGATCGCATCCCCGAACGCCTGCGCGTCGTTATGGGCGACGAACACCGCCCGCGCCTTCGACTGGCGGATGCCGTCATGCATGCTGGCATGGGCGAGTTCGTCCGCGACGATCAGGTCGCCGCTGCGGGGCAGGGCGGAGAGGATCGCGAGGTTGGCGGCGAAGCCGTTCGCCATGTAGAGCGCCGCCTCCGCGCCGAAAAAACCGGCGGCCTTGGCTTCCAATGCCTCATGCTCCGCCGCGTTGCCGCGCAGCAGGCGCGATCCGCCCGATCCCGCCGGCACGCCCCGGCCCAGCGCCTCGCTGATCGCCAGCGCGATCGCCGGATCGGCGGCGAGCGCCAGATAATCGTTGGACGAGAAATCCACGCCCGCGCGCGGCAGAAGCCGCCGCCGCCGCGCCCGCGCATCCAGCGCGGCGATCTGGCGGGCATAGGGGGCGAGGGGAGACATGGCGGGGCTTATAGCAAGGTCGGGACAAAACGAAACCCGGCGACTCGATGGAGCCGCCGGGCCGAAAGAAAGAGGAAGGGGCGCGAGGGAAAGCCCGCCGCGCCGCTTCCGCCGATATCAGACCGCGCCGTGCGCCAGCGCCGCCAGCAGCAGCAGCGCGACGATGTTGGTGATCTTGATCATCGGGTTCACCGCCGGGCCGGCCGTGTCCTTATAGGGATCGCCCACCGTGTCGCCGGTGACGGCCGCCTTGTGCGCCTCCGATCCCTTGCCGCCATGATGGCCGTCCTCGATATATTTCTTCGCATTGTCCCATGCGCCGCCCCCCGAAGTCATCGACAGCGCGACGAACAGGCCGGAGACGATGACGCCCAGCAGCAGCGCGCCGAGCGCCGCGAAGCCGTTGGCGGTGCCGCCGATCGCGCCGATGACGAAATAGACGACGATCGGCGCCAGCACCGGCAGCAGGCTGGGCAGGATCATCTCGCGGATCGCCGCCTTGGTGACGAGGTCGACGGTGCGCGCATAATCCGGCTTAGACGTGCCCGCCATGATGCCGGGATTGTCGCGGAACTGGCCGCGAACCTCCTCGACCACCGCGCCGCCCGCGCGGCCCACCGCCGTCATGCCCATCGCGCCGAACAGATAGGGCAGCAGCGCGCCCAGCAGCAGGCCGACGATGACATAGGGGTTGGACAGGCTGAAATCCGGCGGTTCGACAAGGCCGAGGGCGCTGTTGAAATATTTGAGGTCCTCGGTGTAGCTGCCGAACAGCACCAGCGCGGCAAGGCCCGCCGAGCCGATGGCATAGCCCTTCGTCACCGCCTTGGTGGTGTTGCCCACCGCGTCGAGCGCGTCGGTGCGGGTGCGCACGTCATCTTCCAGCCCCGCCATTTCGGCGATGCCGCCCGCATTGTCCGTCACCGGGCCGTAGGCGTCCAAGGCCACCACCATGCCGGCCAGCGCCAGCATCGCGGTCGCGGCGAAGGCGATGCCGATCAGGCCAGCCAGCTGATAGGCGACGATGATGCCGACGCAGATCACCAGCGTCGGCAGCGCGGTCGCCTCCAGGCTCACCGCGAGGCCCTGGATGACGTTGGTGCCGTGGCCGGTTTCCGAGGCCTTGGCGATGCTGCGCACCGGGCGGTAGTTGGTGCCGGTATAATATTCGGTGATCCAGACGATCAGGCCGGTGACGGCGAGGCCCACCATCATCGACCAGAACAGCGCCCAGCCGGTATAGCCGCCCTGCCCGTCGAGGTCGGCGCCGAACACGGCGTTGAGGTCGCCGCCCAGCGTCACGTGAGTCACCGCGAGGATTGCGGGCACGGACAGGATCGCCGTGGTCCAGAAGCCCTTGTAGAGCGCGCCCATGATCGACTGGCTCGACCCCAGCCGCACCATATAGGTGCCGATGATCGAGGTGATGATGCACACCCCGCCGACCGCCAGCGGCAGCGACATCAGCTGCGACAGCTCGGCTGCGCCGACGCCCTTCACCAGCAGCGCGATCAGCACCATGGTCGCGCCGACCGTCACCACATAGGTTTCGAACAGGTCGGCGGCCATCCCTGCGCAGTCGCCGACATTGTCGCCGACATTGTCCGCGATCACCGCCGGGTTGCGCGGGTCGTCCTCCGGTATCCCGGCCTCGACCTTGCCGACGAGGTCCGCGCCCACGTCGGCCGCCTTGGTGAAGATGCCGCCGCCCAGACGGGCGAAGATGGAGATGAGGCTGGCGCCGAAGGCCAGCGCGACCAGACTGTCGATCACCGTCCGGTCGGACGGCGCGAGATCGGCCGGGCCGGTCAGATACCAGAAGAAGGTCGCGATCGCGAGCAGCGCGAGGCCCGCCACCAGCATGCCGGTGATCGCGCCCGCGCGGAACGCGACCGTCAGGCCCGATTGCAGCGATTGCCGCGCGGCCTCGGCGGTGCGGACGTTGGACCGCACCGAAATGTTCATGCCGATATAGCCCGCCGCGCCCGACAGGATCGCCCCCAGCACGAAGCCGATGGCGGAGGTGACGCCCAGGAAATAGAGCACCAGCACCGCCACGACCACGCCGACAATGCCGATCGTGCGATATTGGCGGCCCAGATAGGCCTGCGCGCCTTCCTGGATGGCGGCGGCGATGCCGCGCATGGTTTCGTTACCGGCGGGACTGGCAAGCACCTGCCTGCTGGTCAGCAATCCATAGAGTACGGCCAATATGCCGCACGCCATGGCGAATGTCGCGATTGTCATGAAAAAATCCTCTCCCCCGTTATGATCGTGATGGGTTCGGTCAGGAGGGGCCGCCCGGCACATGGCGGGCAGGACAGGGTCGCGCAAGCACGAAAGCAGGCGATGCCGCCTGCGGTGCCGGCGGGGTCGTCCCTCCTATAAGCGTTCAGCGTCTTCTCGGTCACAGGCTGGTCCTGACCTTGCTGATCTTTTGGGGCTGATCCTTTGGAGGAGGAACCTATCGGCAGCGCGCCGGGCGTCAAGCCGGTTTTGATTTCGCTTCGCTTTTGCGGTCGGTCCGGGTCAACTGGCGCCATGCTCATAGCCGAGCCGTCCGGGCAGCGGCACGGGCGCGCCCGCATGGGTCAGCGTCAGGCCCGCAGGCCCTGCCTCGCATCGGCCGACTGCCGTGACGGCGATCCCCCGCGCGGCGGTGAGGGTACGGATCGCGGCCTCTTCCTGCGGGCGGGCGGTGAACAGCAGCTGATAATCGTCGCCCGCCGTCGCGGCGGCGAGGCGGCCTTGCGCGTCCTCCCCACGGGCCGCGACAAGGGCGGGGGAGAGCGGCGTGCGCGCAAGGTCGATGGCGATGGCAAGGCCGCTCGCCTGCGCGATCCGGTTCGCGTCGATCAGCAGTCCGTCCGACACGTCCGCCATCGCCGAGACATGGGGCGCGAGCGCGGGCCCCAGCGCGACCGGCGGGCGCGGGCGGCGATAGGCTTCGATCAGGGGCGCGCGCGCCTCCTCCGGCGCGTCCGCCTGTCCCAGCAGCAGCGCGAGGCCCGCGCCCGCATCGCCCAGCGTGCCGGTGACGAACAGCAGGTCGCCCGCTCGCGCGCCGCTGCGCGCGGGCGCGCCGCTGGCGGGCGCCGCGCCGATCGCGGTCAGCCCCAGCGTGCGCGGGCCGCCATCGGGCATCCGCACCGTATCGCCGCCCAGCAGCGCCGCGCCGAAATGGCCGAGCGCCTCGCCCAGCCCGCGTGCAAATCCTTCGTTCCAGCCGGGATCGCCCGCCATGCCATAGCCGATCAGCACGACGAGCGGCGTCGCGCCCTTGGCGGCGAGGTCCGACATATTGACCGCGCACAGCTTCCACGCGACGCTTTCGGGCGGGTCGCCGGGCAGGAAATGCACGCCCTCGACCATCATGTCATGGGTGAGGACGAGGCCGCCCGCCGGGCGATCCAGCACCGCCGCGTCGTCCATCAGGCCGCGCGCGCCGGGGGCGGTGGCGAGGATGCGCATCAGGGCGATGAAGGCGCCCTCATCGCTCATGCTCAGGCGCGCACGTCCTTCGCCACCGCGTCGAGCAGGCCGTTGACGAAGCCCGCCTCGCGCTTGTCGTAGAACGCCTTGGCGACATCGACATATTCGCTGATGACGGTGCCGGTCGGCACGTCGATCCGCGCGATCAGCTCATAGGTGCCGGCGCGCAATATCTGCCGCATCGGCCGGTCGAGCCGGTCGAGCGACCAGCCTTTCGACAGGCGCGCGGAGATGCGCCCGTCAATCTCTTCCCGCCGCCCGTCGACGCCGGAAACGATATCGTCGAAGAAGCTCACCTCCGCCTCGGCATAGGTCACGTCCTCGATCGTCGCGCCGAGCCGGTGGTTGTGGAACTCCGTCAGCAGCACCGGCAGCGGCGTTCCCTCCATCTCTTTCTGATAGAGGGCCTGCACGGCGGCCAGTCGCGCGGCGGAGCGGGATCGGGAACGGTCGTTCATATGGGTCAATCGGCCTTGATGCGGACGGCGCCGAGAAAGTCGCGCTTGCCCAGTTCCACGCCCCTGGCGCGCAGAATGTCATAGGCGGTCGTCGCGTGGAAATAGAAATTGGGCTGGGCGAAGGACAGCAGGTAATTTTCCGCCGTGAACGGCATTTCGATGCCATGGGCGGGCACGGAAAAGCGCATGTCGCGGCCGATGAAGCCCTCCATCTCCTCCGTCGTCACCTGCTTGAGCCCGGCGATCGCCTCGTCGAGGATCGCCTTCAGGTCCGCGATGCTCGCGGGCGGGGTCGCGGGGGGCACGGGCGAAAAGACGCCCGCGCGCACGCCCTTGATCGCGCCGAAGCTGTGATTGGCGACCGAGGCGATCTGGAAGGTGAGCGGGAACATGTCGTCGGCGAGGCGGGCGTTCAATATCTCGCTTTCCGCAACGCCCTTTTCCGCGCACCAGCCTTCGGCCTTGTCCAGCAGGCCGCGCACCGCCTGCGCGATCTGAAGCCAGGACGGAACCAGCGCGTCATAAAGGGAAATGGGCATGAGGGCAGTCCTTCGTTGTGTCAGGAGGGAAGGCCGAGGCGTCGCGCGACCGAGGCGGCGTGGGCGGGCAGCCCCTCCGCCCGCGCCAGCGCGACGGCGGCGGGGCCGATGGCCTCGATCGCGGCCTTGTCGAGCGCGAGGAAGCTGGTGCGCTTCATGAAGTCCAGCACCGACAGGCCGGAGGAGAAGCGCGCGCGGCGCCCGGTGGGCAGCACGTGATTCGGCCCGGCGACATAATCGCCGACCGCTTCGGGCGTCATGCGGCCGAGGAAGACGGAACCGGCATGGCGCACCATCGCGAACAGCGCGTCGGGATCGTCCACCGCCAGCTCCAGATGTTCGGGCGCGAGGCGATCGACCAGCGGCATCGCGGCCTCCAGCGTGGGGACGAGGATGATCGCGCCATTGGCGTCCCAGCTCGTCCGCGCGGTCTGCGCGGTGGAAAGCTGCGGGATCTGCGCGTCCACCGCGCTGGCCACCGCATCGGCGAAGGCGGCATCGTCGGTGAACAGGATGGACTGGCTGGTCGGGTCATGCTCCGACTGGCTGAGCAGGTCGGCGGCGGTCCATTCGGGATCGTTCTGCGCATCGGCAACGACGACGATCTCGGACGGTCCGGCCACCATGTCGATGCCGACCACGCCGTAAAGCTGGCGCTTGGCCTCGGCCACCCAGGCATTGCCGGGGCCGGTGATCACATCGACGGGCGCGATCCGCTCCGTACCGTAGGCGAGTGCGGCGATCGCCTGCGCGCCGCCCACGCGCCACACCTCGGTCACGCCCGCGATGCGCGCGGCGGCGAGGACCAGCGGGTTCATCTCCCCGCCCGGCGTCGGCGTGACGATGACGATGCGGCGCACGCCCGCGACCTTGGCGGGGATCGCGTTCATCAGCACCGAGGACGGATAGGCGGCACGCCCGCCCGGCACATAGAGCCCCGCGGCATCGACCGCGCCCCAGCGCGCGCCGAGCCGCACGCCCGCCGCATCGATCTCGTCCCGGTCCTCCGGCCGCTGCTTTTCGTGATAGGCGGCGATCCGCTCCGCCGCCAGTTCCAGCGCGGTGCGCAGCTCGGTCGGCAGGCCGTCGAGCGCCGTCTGCATCTCCTCCTCGCTCACGCGCCAGCCGGTCGCGTCGAGATCGTGCCGGTCGAAGGTTTTCGTCAGTTCGGCCAGCGCCGCGTCGCCGCCGTTCCGCACCTTCGCGATGATGTCGCGCACCGTGTCGGAGACATCGGCGTCGGCCTCGCGCCGGGCATTGACCAGTGCGTCGAACTGCGCGGCGAAATCCGCGCGGCTCGCATCAAGCCGCAGCATCGCGCACCTCCACCGCCGCGCGGAACGCCTCGATCATCGGCACCAGCTCGGACGCCCGCATCTTGAGCGCCGCGCGGTTGACGATCAGCCGGGCGCTGATCTGCATGATGATGCTGGTTTCGACGAGGCCGTTGGCCTTGAGCGTCGCGCCCGACGAGACGAGATCGACGATCCGCCGCGACAGGCCGAGCGAGGGCGCCAGCTCCATCGCGCCGTTCAGCTTCACGCATTCGGCCTGAATGCCGCGGGCCTCATAATGGCGGCGGGTCAGGTGCGGATATTTGGTCGCGACGCGCACATGGCTCATCGCCGCCTCGTCCTCGTCGAGCGCGTCGGCGGGCTGGGCGACCGACAGGCGGCAATGGCCGATGTCGAGATCGACCGGCGCATAGATTTGCGAATAGTCGAATTCCTCGATCACGTCCGAGCCGACAATGCCGATCTGCGCCGCGCCATGGGCGACGAAGGTGGCGACATCGAACGCGCGCACGCGGATGATCGACATCCCTTCGCGGTTGGTCGCGAATCTCAGCGCGCGGCTCTTCTTGTCGTGGAACTCCGCCTCCGGCTCGATACCGGCGCGCGCCAGCAGCGGCAGCGCCTCGTCCAATATGCGCCCCTTGGGCACGGCGATGATGAGTGGAGCGGTCATGATGGCCGCGCTTTACCGGGGGCGGCGAAAAAGGGCAAGGCGAGTCGCTTTTGGTCCCTCCTCTGATATAAGATGGGGCATCGCTGCCGAAGGGAGAGTGGAAGATGCGACGCTGGAAGAAAGGATTGGCCGCCGCCGGTGTGTTGGGCGCGATCGCGCTGCTGGTGGTGCCCAAGGCGGCGACGAGCGCGCTGCCGGTCGGGGCCAAGGCGCCCGATTTCACGACGCGCGGCGCGCTCGCGGGCAAGGTCTTCACGCTCAAGCTGTCGGATCAGCTGAAGAAGGGGCCGGTGGTGCTCTATTTCTTCCCGGCCGCCTTCACCCCCGGCTGCACCGCGGAAGCGCGCGAATTCGCCGAGATGAGCGATGAGTTCAAAAAGGCGGGCGCGACCGTCATCGGCATGTCGGCGGACCCGGTGGACAAGCTCGCCAAATTCTCGGTCGAGGAATGCCGCAACAAGTTCGCCGTCGCCTCGGCCGGTCCCGCGATCATCAAGGGCTTCGACGTCGCGCTGCCGCTGAAGGCGGGGATGACCAACCGCACCTCCTATGTGATCGCGCCGACGGGCCGCATCGCCTATGTGCACAGCGCGCTGAGCTACAAGGACCATGTGAAGAACACGCTGGCGGCGGTGCAGTCCATGCAGGTGAAGTGAAGGGGACGGGCGCTGATCAACCGGCTTTCGGTTTGCGCCGTACATAGATGGCGTTGTTGCGCCGGTCGATGTCGAAAAAGGCGGTCGCGCCGATGAGGTCGACCAGTTTCGCATGGCCGAAGCTGCGTGTATCGAAATCGGAATGAAGCGCATTGAGGCGCTGGCCGACCGCGCCCAGATGCGCCCAGTCATCCTCCATCTCGCCTAATTGGGTGATGGCTTTGCGCAGCAATGGTATGGCCGCGCTGACAGGTTTTTTGGGGTGGGCCGCAGGAGCAGCATCATTCCTGGCCTGCCCTTCCTCCCGTGCCGGGTCGGGGAGCAGGTTTTCGGTATAGATAAAACGCTTGCATGCCTGCCGCAGACTCTCGGGTGTCTTCTGTTCACCAAAACCATAGACGTCGATGCCCGCTTCGCGAATCCGGGCCGCCAAGCGGGTGAAATCGCTGTCGGAGGAGACGAGGCAGAAGCCGTCCAGCCCACCCCGGTGCAGCAGGTCCATCGCGTCAATGACGAGCGCCATGTCCGAGGCGTTCTTTCCCGACACATGGCTGAAATTCTGATGCGGCAGGATCGCATGACGGGCGAGGATGTCGATCCATGGTTTCAGCTTCGGATTGGAGAAGTCGCCATAGATGCGACGGATGCTGGCTTCACCGAGGGTCGCGATTTCGTCAAACAGTTTGGCGGCAATCTTCGCCGAAATATTCTCCGCATCGATCAACACCGCCAGCCGGAGCGCAGGGCGATTGGAGGGAAGTATGGACGTCATGCCCATATTTTCGTCCAAAGGAGTGAACAAAGGCTTGCCACATCAGGAGCGGGCCGGCGATCAGGCCCGGCTCAGCCAGTCTCCGCTGCTGATCTGCATCGTTTCTTCGACCTGCCAGCAATAGATATAGACCCAAGCCCGCCGCGTTTCCTTGTCGGTCGTGACGGGCAGCAAAACGCGCCGATATTCCTGTGGTTCGGGGAAAGCCGGGCCCGCTTCCTCATAGGTGTCGAGCCAATCCAGCGTTGCTGCGGGATCGGTCAGGGCGAGCAGGTCGCCGATCAGCGGGGCGCCGGTTTCATCGGGCACGAGGCCGGGGTAGGCGAAGCTGTCAGGAGTATAGATGCGATAGAGACGCCCGCATATCCGTGCCGGGCCGAGAAAGCGGCTTTCATCGGCCAGTCGCCGCGCCATGTCGGTATCGCACCCCCGCCGCAACGTTCCATATACGAACAATAGGGCGGGGGTGGGTTCAGTCACGAAGCTCAGGCGGCGACGGCGCGCTTCGCCTTCTTGCGCTCATGCGGGTCGAGGTGGCGCTTGCGCAGGCGGATCGACTTGGGCGTCACCTCCACCATCTCGTCCTCGTCGATATAGGCGATCGCCTGTTCCAGCGTCATGCGGCGCGGCGGGGTCAGGCGGATGCCCTCATCCTTGCCGCTGGCGCGGAAGTTGGTGAGCTGCTTGGACTTGAGCGGGTTGACCTCAAGGTCCTCCGGCTTGGCGTTCTCGCCGACGATCATGCCTTCGTAGAGCGGCTCGCCCGGCGAGACGAACAGCACGCCGCGATCCTCCAGCGCGTTGAGCGCATAGGCCACCGCGTCGCCGGTGCTGTTGGAGATGAGGACGCCGTTGGGGCGGCCCTCGATCACGCCCTTATAGGGGCCGTATTTCTCGAACAGGCGGTTCATGATGCCGGTGCCGCGCGTGTCGGACAGGAATTCGCCATGATAGCCGATCAGGCCGCGCGAGGGCGCGGAGAAGGTGATGCGGGTCTTGCCGCCGCCCGACTGGCGCATGTCGGTCATTTCCGCCTTGCGCAGCGCCATCTTGTCGATGACCGTGCCGGAAAATTCGTCGTCCACGTCGATGACGACCGTTTCATAGGGCTCCTCGCGGCCGCTGTCGCCATCGCGGAACAGCACGCGCGGGCGGGAAATGCCGAGCTCGAAGCCCTCGCGGCGCATCGTCTCGATCAGCACGCCCAGCTGCAATTCGCCGCGCCCGGCGACTTCGAAGCTGTCCTTGTCGGCGCTCTCGGTCACGCGGATGGCGACGTTCGATTCGGCCTCGCGCATCAGGCGGTCGCGGATCATGCGGCTGGTCACCTTGTCGCCCTCGCGGCCCGCCATCGGCGAGTCGTTCACCGCGAACCGCATCGACAGCGTCGGCGGATCGATCGGCTGCGCCTCGATCGGCGTGGTGACGCTGAGGTCCGCGATGGTGTTGGCCACCGTCGCGGTGGTGAGGCCGGCCAGCGAAATGATGTCGCCCGCATGCGCTTCCTCCACCGGCACGCGCTCCAGCCCGCGGAACGCCATGATCTTGGACGCGCGGCCCTGCTCGATCACCTTGCCGCTCGCGTCGAGCGCGTGGATCGGCTGGTTGAGCTTCACCACGCCGGTCTGGACGCGCCCGGTCAGGATGCGGCCGAGGAAATTGTCGCGGTCGAGCAGCGTCGCGAGGAAGGTGAAGGGCGCATCCTCCTGCACCGCATGCGGCGGCGGGACGTGATCGACGATCTTCTGGAACAGCGGCGTCAGGTCGCCCTCGCGCGCGTCGATGTCGTCGCTGGCATAGCCGTTGCGGCCCGACGCGTAGAGCACCGGGAAATCGAGCTGCTCGTCATTGGCGTCGAGGCTGACGAACAGGTCGAACACCTCGTCCAGCACCTCGACCGGGCGGCCGTCGGGGCGGTCGATCTTGTTGACGACGACGATGGGCTTCAACCCCAGCGCCAGCGCCTTGCCGGTGACGAACTTGGTCTGCGGCATCGCCCCTTCGGACGAATCGACCAGCAGGATCACGCCGTCGACCATCGAGAGGATGCGTTCCACCTCGCCGCCGAAATCGGCGTGGCCGGGCGTATCGACGATGTTGATGCGGTTGCCGCGCCACTCGACCGAGGTGCACTTGGCCAGAATCGTGATCCCGCGTTCCTTTTCGAGATCGTTGGAATCCATCGCGCGCTCTTCGACGCGCTGGTTGTCGCGAAAGGTGCCGGACTGGCGGAAAAGCTGGTCGACCAGCGTTGTCTTGCCATGATCGACGTGCGCGATGATGGCCACATTGCGGAGACTCATAGAGGTCCTGACTTGAATTTTGAGGAGAAGATTATCGCGGCGGCCCCTATAGTATTTTGCGCCGCAGCGCAACCGCCCGATTCCATGCCGTCGCGCGGTTTTTCAGGCGGGCCGGGGCGGAGCGCCCTTCGCGCGGGCGGCGGCGGAAAACAGGCTGTCATGCGCCTCGTAGCGCTCCATCGCGTCGACCAGCGCGGGCAGGGTGT
>Ga0180222_1002835_pt1 | contig 12652 bp, 20 predicted proteins | sample eDN5th37CKraftOP_FD_151336 | JGI IMG/M metagenome (GOLD analysis project Ga0180222, IMG submission 151336) | Enriched Organic Plus compost microbial communities from Emeryville, California, USA - eDNA 5th pass 37_C Kraft OP (version 2) (version 2) ... | reverse complement strand
AATAGCGCTCGCGCCCGTCGAGCCGGTCCGCACTTTCGAGCATGTGATCGACGATGGCCTGGCCGAGCCGCACATAGTTGCCGGTCGGGTCCTCGATCACCACCTCGTCGCCGCCGAGCGCGGCGCGCAACGCCGCGCGCAACTCCTCTTCGCTCGTGATCGCGCCGCGCAAGGGCGCGACCGGCGCATGATCGAGCGGTAGCGGCGGCAAGGCTTGCGGATCGCCCGGCGCCGACAATGAACGCCAGGCGCCATGTCGCTCCAGCGCAACGAGCTCGGCGCCGCGGCCGAAACCCGCGAGGCCGGGATTGTAGGCAAAGCCCGGGTCGATGCCTTCCGGCACTTCGATCGTCACGCGGCCGCTCGCGGTATTGAGCGTGCGCGGCACGAGCGGAGACGGCGGCGCATCATCCGACACCTTCAGCCCGTGGCGCGCGAGATCGCGCTCATTGAGGCTCTGCACCGAGCAGCGGCAATTCCACCCGTTCGGCGGGAAATGCGTCTCCCACCAGGGATGATCGACCGGTAGCACCGTGTTGTGCCAGGTGCGGTGCTGGGGCCGCGTGCGCGCGTCCATCACCGCGACATAGCGCAGGTAAGGCCGCGCTGCCTTCAGGCGCTGGATCTGTTGCCAGCGCCCGGCGCTGTAAGCCGTCCTCAAATTGGTTTGAAAGATGACCTTGCTGCGCCAGTTGCGCGAGCCGCGATAGCTCCAGCCATGCTCGGCGACGATATTGTCGAAGTCCTTGCGGAAGTCGGCGAGCGTGCGCCCTGCGGCAATCGCCTTCGTCACCGCCTCCTGGAAGTCCGCCAACAGATCGTCGCTCTGCGCGCCGGCGACCACGAAGGCGGTCGAATGCATGCCCTGCCAGATGTCGGTCCAGGTCGCGGTCGGCAGGCGCAGCTTGTTGCGCAGGAAGTCGATGGCCTCGGTGAAATGAACGTCGAAGGCGTCCGGCGCCGCGGCCTGCAGCGCGGCGCGCGCGCCGCCGCAGTCGGGACAGGTCGCGGCGCTGTCGAAACGCATCGGTTATGACACCGTGACGGCGGCGATATCGGCGCGGCCGGACAATTCCGCCATGACGAGTGCCATCCGCATGACCTCGGCGAGCCTCGCCTTCGGCATGTCGGGCGTGAGCTGCAGCAGCTTGTCGCGCACCTCTTCGAGCGATGACGCTTGTTCGACCAGCGCGCGCACATGATCGATGAGCGCGTCGGACGGCGATTGCGCGAGCGCTTCCGCCTGCGCGGCGAGATCATCGACCGCGTCGCCGGCGCGAACCGGCTTCGCCGATTGCAGCGCCGGCGGGGCGCCCGCGTTTTCGCGCGGCGGGAAACCCGGCGGCGGCGCCGGTACGGCCAACAGATCCTCGTTCGCATCCGGATCGGGGATACCGAGCTGATCGTTCATCCAGCCCTTCGAGACGCGCAGGCCGAGCGGCACCAGCCGCTCCACGCCGTCGACGAGCTGCTTGATGTCCTTGTCTTCCGCGCGGCCGATGCGCAGACGCGGATAGGCTTTCTGCGGCCCGTATTCGAGGTCGATCCAGGGCCGCACCAGGTCGCGATTGAGGATGGCGGCGAGCGCCTTGGCATCGGCGCGCTCGATGTCCTCCTGCACCTGGCGGTGCTCCTTGCCGGAGCCGAGGCCGCCGGTGACCGCGTCGGTGGTCGCGGTCTGCCCGAGCACGGCCTTGGAGACCTGCTGGTCGAGCCAATCGGCGCGCTTGAGATAGAGGTCCGAATTGTCGCCGGAGGCCTTCGCCTCGACGAACGCTATCTCCATGCCCTCCGGCACGATGGCGGCGCAGTCGCCGGCGATGTTCGCGACCGCGCGGAACAGCGTGTCCTTGTCGGCTTCGGTCGCGCCCGCGTGATATTTGCCGACGCGGATCGGCTGCCCATAGGTCTGCACGAAGATCGCCCAGTCGCGCAGCGTGAAGGCCTTGAACATCCAGGACCAGATAGCGAGCCTCGCGATGCCGGAACGGATGGGCAAGCCAGACTTCGCGCGGATCACGGCCTTGACGAATTTGAACGGCGGCAGCGGAACGGCGCAGAGCGAGCGATAATAAGAGTCGGTATCCGCCAGCAGCGGGTCACTGCCATCGACCCGCAAGAGCGGCGTCACGCCGTCGCGCACATCGAAGGTGAACCAGCGCGGATCGCGCCATTCGAGCTTGAGCGGCTGCCATTGCCCTTCGGACGTATCCCAGACGATCTCTGTGAAGCTCACGCCCTTGCCGATGGCGTCGAGCACGTCGAACAATTCTTCCTGCAGCTCGTCGCGCGTGAGCCAGGCGCGGACCATGTCGGCGCGCGCCACGTCCTCGGCCGCGACGCTTGCCGCCTCCACCGTGATGTCGAGCTGGGCGACCGAGCGCTTGCGGGTGCCGAGTACCCCGACATAGTGCATGTCGCGTTCCTCGATCTGCTCGGCCAGTTCGAGATAACGCAAGGGGTCGCCGGCATCGGCTTCCCGCAGGATATTGGCGAGGCGCGTGGGATTGAGCCCGTTGCCGGGATAGCCGGTCAGCGGCGAGCGAACGCCGGTGATCGAGGCGCGCGCGATTTCCTGGGTGAGCACCTCGCGCTTGAGCGGCGTCACGCCGTCGGGTCCGACGAGGATCGGTTTGTCAGCCATTGATCGGCTCCGGTATGCAGAAAGCGCAGCGGACGGCTTCGGCGTTCAACTTCTTGGCGAATGCGTCATCGGCGAGCTTCTTGGCGATCTGCTCGCGCGCGTCCTCTACGCATTCAGCGCAGATGAAGGCGGCGGCCGTGCCGGCGAGCATCACCTCGGTTTCATGCTGGCTCTTACCGCAGAACGAGCAATAAACGGGGTTCTTGAATTTCGCGAGATCGGCCGCCATTACAGGCTTCCTCTCAATCTCGCGCCGAGCGGCGGCTTCCACCAGGCGCGCTCCTCGCCGTCGCGATCGTCGTCGAAGGCGCCCACGCGGCCCAGATCGTTCTGCATCGCGCGATAGCCGTATTCAACCGCGTCGCCGCGCGTCGCGGCATAGCCCAGCACCAGCGCGACCGCAGCGTCGCCGTGCCGCGTCTTGCCGTCGCCGGTCTTGGTGCGCGCGGGCGGGATCTGCGGAATGCCGGCGATCGAGCGGATCAGATTGAGGTCGCCGATCACCTGGTCGTCGGCCGGAATGAGGATCGCGTCATCCTCGAAGGCCGCCTTGAACGGCGGGAAATTCTCCAGATACCAGGTCTGATTGAGCTTGACCTGCTCGATCCGGTGCATGCCGTAGCGCTGCGCCGCCACCTCGGCGAGATAGGCGCCGTTGCCGGTGGCATCGAGCTTGCCGGCCATGAAGCGGGGCAGCCGGTCGCAGATGAAGAACAGGACCTGTCGCTGCTGCTCGAACGGAATGTTGCGCAATTCGACGATGAACGGCACCGTGCGCTTGAGGCTGCGGCCGATCTCGAACGGCGCGAACACCGAGAGGTCGGCCACGCGGCCGAAGTCGCCGCCGATGGCGTGCAGGCGGCCCTTGTCGAGCGTCTTCAACGGCAGTTCAAGCTGCTCTTTGCACCAAGCCTCGATGTCGGCCTCGCGCGCGTCCTTCGGCTGGCCTGCGAAGGCGGCGTTGCGCTCCAGCCGCAGCACCGGCAGATCGGTGAGAGCGCGCGCCTCGATCAGCGCGCGCGGCAGATAGATGCCGCCGCCCTTGGACGGGATGCAGAACAGTTCCTCGTCGGCGTCTTCGCCATAGGACGCGACGATGCCGGCGCGCCATTGCGCCTCGGCCTCGACCGACCACTGCTTGCCGGTGACGAGGCAGATGCGCTGGTAGAGCCCGTCATTGAGCGCGTCGTCGAGGGTGCAGCGCACCACATGGTAGGGATTGCGGCCGGCGCGCGCGTCCTGGATCAGCTTGTTGAAGGCGTTGTCCTCGCCGAGGTGGGTGGAGATCACCAGCACCTTGCCGCCCCACATCAGGAGCGCCATCGCGGCCTTCATGACGCCGGCGAGATCGTCGTGGAAGGCGGCCTCGTCGATGATGACGTAGCCTTGCCGGCCGCGCAGCGAGCGCGGACGCGAGGCGAGCGCGACGATCTCGTAGCCGGAAGCGAAACGGATGCGAAAGGCCTGAATGTTCGATTCCGGCTCGCCGTCGTCGAACACGAACTCCTCGACGCCGGCGCCTGTGACCGCCTGGTTGAAGGCGCGCGCCCACATCGCGCAGACATCGATAAACTCGCGCGCCATGTCGAGATTGTAGCCGATATAGAAAGTGTCCATGCCGCCGGCGGTGCGCGCGGCGGCAGAGGTCAAGACGGCGTCGGCGCCGACGCCCCAGGTGGCGCCGATGCGGCGCGACTTCTCGCACAGCGTGACCTGATGCAGCGCGGTGGAAGCGAGCAACCGCTTCTGATAGCCGAGCAGAACGTCGGGGATCGCGCCATTGCCTGCGGCGAGCTCGGCCGAAGCCAGCATGCCGGCGCGGCGGATCTCCGCCCATTCGGTTTCGGTGATCGCGCGCGGGGTGAGTTGCTCGGTCATTGCAGCCCAATTGCTTGAAGAAAGCTCTCCAAGTCGGCCGGCTTTTCAGGCGCCGTGAAATAGGTCTTGAACTGCTGCCATTGCGCATGGAGATTACGATCGATCACGTCGAGCGGCGCCGGCAACCCGGGCGCGATATCGCCGGTCGAAATGCGCTTGCGCCAACGTCGCTCGATGAAACGCCGCCGGCGCCAAAGCTCGCGATTGCGACGCCGCCAGTCGAGCGGGAGATTGCGGAAGCACTTGCCGCAAATGATCTCGGTGCTCGGCAGGCATTTGTCGGCCGGCGCGGTGCGGCGGCAGCGCGGATTGATGCAGGGAATCCGACCGGCGGTGGTCATGATCACGGCTCTTCGTCTTCAGGATCGTCGCAACAGAACCCGCCGCCACAGTCCGGGCATTCGATTTCATAGTCGCCGCAAACGCATAGATCGCCGCCGCAGTGGCAATCGATGAACCCGGTGTTGTTGCAGGTTGCGCAATAACCGGCCTGCATCACCGCTTCTCCATGCCGAGGATCTGCGCCTTGATCGCATCGACCGTGTCGCGGGTGAGTCCTTGCGCCTTGGCGACCTGGTCGACGGCCTGCGCGGTCTTAGCTGCCAGTTCCTTCTCGATCTTGGCGCGCGTGTCGGACGAGATGCGCTTCGATTCCTCCGCGTGCTTCAAGGCGCGCGCGGTGAACATCAGCATCTCGGCGGTCTCGCCGTCGGCGTTAAGCTCGCCAGAATTGGCCAGCATCTCCGAGGCGAGCGTCTTGATGGTCTCGGCCACCAGCAAAGTGAGCGAATTGTCGCCCTGCGCGTCGAGCTTGGGCGCCAGCACATTGGCGATCGCGCGCGTCTCCTCCAGCCTTCGGCCGAGGATGGCGAGCTTCATGGCGTGCCGGTTGAAGGCCGAGGACGAAATCTGCGGCGGATCGGTGACACCGTTGGCCAGCGCCGCGACCCGCAGCTCGGCATTGAAGCGGTCGAGGATTTCGAGCTGGGGAAGCTTGCGCTCCTTCAGCGCGGTGAAGGCATTGAGCTTGGCCTCGTCCGCCCACTCGGGGAGCGTGTCGATCGAGGACAGCCGGCCGCGCTTGGCCTTGGGGTTCGCCATGACTTCACACCTGCGGGCTCGGGCGCTTGATGCCCTCGATCGCCAGCCTGCGCTCGACATGGTCGATACCCTTCACCGTGGCGGTTGCGATCATCATCGAGCCCGCGATCGTGATCGTCACCGCGCCGAGGTCTTCCATGCGGCGCATCTCCTCGCGCACCCAGTCGCGCGGCTTGAAGATGCCGAAGGTCTCCAGCGTCTTCTGCAGCAGCGACTCGTTGGACGAATAGTTGGTCTGCGCGGCGAGTTCGCGCAGCATGATGAGCCGCGCTTCCTCGCGGATGATGGCCGCCATGCTCATACCGATTCCCGCTCCATCATGAATTCCTGCATGCGCTGCGACACCGCCGCCACCGGCTTGATGCGCTCCGACAGCACGCCGATCTCGGCCTTCAGCTCCATGATCGACAGCTCCAGCCGGTGCGTGATTTCCTTATCCGGCAGGTGAGCAAGGCCGCTCTCGATCTTGGTGGCGCGGTCCTCGACCTTGTCAACACGCCGTTCGAGATCGTGCACCTTGGCCGCGGCCGCCTTCGAGCGCGCGCTATAGATCGTGTAGGCGAGCGTCAGGACGGAAACGGCGACGGCGAGCCAGGCAGCGATGTCTTGCAGCATTCATGAATTCCGATTTACCGCCTCGCGCGCGCGAAGCCCTCGTAGATGAAATAAAAGCCGATCGCGGCCACCACGACCTTCCAGAGATTGCCGTCGAGCGGATCGGTCTCGAAGACGTTGTGGGTGTAGCCGAGGAAGGAGCCGAGCACCTTGTCGAAGACGAAAATCTTGGTGAGATAGACCAGCGGGCCGAAAGCGAAGCCGGCGCGCATGAAGGCATTGATGCGCGAGCCGCTCTCGGCGACCAGCACGTCGCGGCGCGCGACCAGCGTATCGACGCGCTCCTGCGCCGCGATGCGCGCCGCGTCGGTCTCGGCCTTGGCAAGCTCCACCTTGGCATCGGCGATCTTGCCGACGATGCGCGAGACCGGGTCGATGAGCCCGAGCAGGAATCCCCACATGTCAGAGGTCCGTGGCGCGCAGCCGGCGCGCGATTTCCGTGATCACGCCGAAGCCGATCACGTAATAGGGCACATATTCCGGCTTCAGCACCGCCTGGATGGCGGCGTTGATGTCCGGGCTCTGCATCAGCGAGGTGACGATGGCGCCGAGCGCACCCACCAGCATCTGCAGGCGCGCCCAGAAGATCGTTTCGGAGTCCTTGAACCAGGTCTTCAACTTCGCCTTAATTTTGTCCCACATGGCTCAGTCTTTCTTGCGGTTGAAAACGTGCAGCGCGAGATAGATGGCGAGCGCCGTGCCGAGCGCGATCGCGATTGCGGCGATCGGAGACAGGCCGGCCTCACGAGCCGCGACGCCGGCCGCGGCCCCGCCACCGCCGGCGGCGACCCCCTTGCTGGTTGCGGAGGCCGGAGGCTTCGCCGGCGGCAAAATGATATCGGGCGGCTCCGGCCGTGATGCCGGCGCGGCGGCGCCGAGCCGGATCGAGGAGTCGATCGCCTGCATGGCGAGCACGAGGCCGGCGCAGCCGAGCTGCCGGTCGACCACGTCGGGATCGAACACGTGATCGGCGACGTATTTGCCGGCGCGATATTGGTTGGTGCCGGACCAGACATAGGGCGACGGCAGGCCGCGCATCGCGTAGCCGAGGCCGTTGTACTGTTCGAGCAGCGTCATGGCGCCGCCCGGCGACCAGTCCTTCCAATGCGCGGCGTAAGGATGGCAGTTGACGAGTGCGTCGATTGCCGCCTCTTCCCAACTGTTGAAGGGACCGCGCCCTTCCGGCTCATGCGTCGAAACGCGATTCCAAGGATCGCCCTGTGCGAGCGAGCGGTCCCAGCGCTGCGAGGATTCGCGCTCGTGGATGACCGCGACCACCCACCAGGGCACGCCGGTCTTGGCTTCCACCGCCTGATAGCGCGCCTTGGCGGCCACCAGGCGGTGCGCGACGGCTGCGAATTCGGCGGAGCGCGTCAGCTTCGCCTCGGTCCAGCGCGCGGCATTCGCCGCTTGCAGCTTGGCGAGATCGACCATGGATCAACTCCCCGGTGGCGGCGCGAAGAAGCAGCGCGGGCTTCCGTCCGGCCGCTTGCAGCGCCAATAGGCGCCGTCCGGCGATGGCAGCGCCTGATTGAAAGGAATCGTCTCGTTCACCTGTTCGCGGCGGGTGGGTCCATCGGCGGCATTGCCGGTGACCGCCTCGCCATAGGTCACGCTCCCCCGCAGGTCATAGCCGCGCGGCGAGACATGCACGCCCTTGCCGTCGACGACGCCACAGTCCTCGGCGCCGCAGCACCATTCGCCGGCGGGGTTGCGCGTGCCGTTGATCCACAGCTCGTGCGCGGGCGCCGGGCCGGCGAGCGCGGCGAGCGCGAACAGGCAGCCCACGCAGAACAGGAAGGCGACGGCGAGCGCGCCGACGAGGATCAGGATCGAGACGAAGAAGGCGCGAACGTGTTGCACGTGAAACGTCTCCCCTTGCGCTTGACCCGCATTCGGGGAGACAGTGCTATGGGAGCGGTCCCGGAATAACCCTGACGGGTGTCAGGCCGTCACGATTTGGGCGGAAGCCCCGATTGTGTTGCGCCGCAGGTGAGTGCGGCCTCATCAATCATTTCGGGGATGCCGGTCGCCAAGGTGCGGATCACGAATGCCCTCGCGGTACTCGTTGAAGACCCCGAGCTCTCAACGCGCACGACGAAATAGCTTGCGTTGTAGGCATTGCCGCCCTGAGTAATGTCGTTCACTTCTCCCGGGATCACCGTTTCGATGTGGCTAACGCCGATCAGGCGCTCGCCGAAGTGCTCGCCCGCCTTGGGTCGTGTCAAATGATTCAACGCCTGTACAAGACATTCGGAAACGGCCTTGTAGTTGCGCGTGAAGGTCCATGTCCCCTTCGGCGGCTGCTTGACCAGTTCGTCGGGGGTGTTAGCGCAGCCAGCAAGCAGAATAAAGAGCGGCGCAGTGATCCATATGTTTCGCATCGCTTTCCCCCCGATGTTTTAACGTGCGTTGCCGCGTCCTCTCAGCGGCGATGGCGCGGAGAGCGAGCTGCCGGCTCCCGCGCATTCTTCTCGCTCTTCTTTGCAAGCCAGCGCAGACCGATATTCGGGATGATCATGCGTATCGGACTCGCCCAGCGGATACGCACGCCAACCAGAGTGTCGGCGTTGATGCTCTCCAGATTATAGGTGTGTGGCCGTGGCCCGGGCATGATCCTCTTTACCAGCCGAACATCATCATAAGTCCGCACGACGGCCATTTCGCCGACCATGCTCTCGGTGGCGAAGGGCTGCTCCCGTTCGACCACGAGAATCTCTCCCGGGTCGTATTTAGGCCGCATCGAGTCGCCGCGCACCGCGAAGCCGACCAGGTCGTCGTCGATCGGGTATGGCAACTCGACCTCTTCGAGCGGGGCATCGAACCATTGCCCTTGGGTATCGACCACATCTCCGGCGCCGACATAGCCCATAACCGGCAGGACGTGATCGCGGCGGTCTTCGACACCTATTCCTGATTCGGCGGCGAGTTCCCGCAGCTTGTCGCGCGTATGGCCCCTGGGCTCGACCCCCGCGAGCCAGCGCGAAATCATCGATTGATCGACCCCGAGCCGCCCAGCCAGGTCCGCCTGCCGCCAGCGTCTGGCCGCCAGAAGTGCTTTCACCAGCGCCTTTATTTCCATCGGAAATACATACGCCCCCCGGCTTTTCCCGACAAATGCACATGTGCCAGTCTCCGCTTGACGCGTAATGCAAATGTGCATATGCATATTTGAATGAATGGGCTGCTCCTGAAGATTCGACGCGAGATTTTCCGCGCCACCCAAGCCGAGATGGCCGCCATCGCGCGCGTCAACCAGGCGACATGGTCGCGCTGGGAGCGAGGGCTGCTGGAACCGACGATCGGACAGATCGCGCGCATCCGCGCCGAAGCGAAACGGCGCCGCATCCGGCTCGATGACCGGCTGTTCTTCGAGGTGCAGGCATGAGCACCCGTTCAACTATGCCTCCGCTTCGCTTCGCGCTGATGCCCGGCGCTGTGGCGCAGCACGCTCATCAGGCCGTGCAGACTGGAGCGCGGAATGACCAGCGAGGCCGCTGGCCGGCGCATGGCTTTGCCGCCGTCGCCGTTCGGCTCGACCACCTCGACCCAGCAGGTCAGCCGGAACCAGTCCTCCCAATCATGCACGTCGAAGCTCGTGGCGAACTCGTCCTTGGGCAGCGCGGCGGGCTCGGGCGTGGGCTGCGGCGCTGGTCTCGTCGGCATCGCTTCGTTCTCCGGTGCGCGCCCATCCTCGGCGCGCGGCGCGCGGCCGTCTTGTCGAAAGCGCGCGGCGGTTTTGACAACGCGGAGGCCGCCTGATGTCACCCGCGCCCCGCCTCATTTCGTCCGGCGCGCGCCTGCGCGGGCGGCTGTCCAAGATCGACCGGCTGCCGCCGGCGGCCGACGCCGTCATTGCCCGGGCGATCGAGGCCTTGAAAGAACAGCGCCTCACGCAGCAAGCGATCCGCGACCGGATGAATGCGGAACTCGCCAGACTCGGCATCGCGCACGAGATTTCCGGCTCCGCGTTCCATCGCTGGGCCACCGACGGGCTCACCAACGGTTTCCCGCCGCGCGCCGCGCCGCAAGCCGCGCAGAGCCTGAGCTGCCCGGTCTGCGGCGCGGCGCTCACCGTCACCTTGAACGATAGGGAGGCCCGCTGATGTTCGCGCTCGCCGCCGGCCGCGATCTTGCCATCGCCGTCGTGCTCGCGGCGGTCATCGGCACCGTGCTCGGCGCGCTCGCGCGGCTGGAGGACCGGCGCCCGCCGGTGGTCCACGCCGCCGATTGCCGCGCGGCTTCGCTCGACGACTGCCGCGCCGCCTTTCTCGCCACGGAGCGCACGCGATGAAGAGGGGCGACGACCGCACCCTCGACCTTTTCCGCGATTGCGAGCCACGGCCCGTGGTTGCCCGCTACGCGGAAGATCACGTGCGCGCGGCCACCTTGTCGGCGCGCATCGCGCGCGCGGTCACGGCGGCATTGAAGTCCTACGACGGCGAGCGCGAGCATGTCGCCGCGGAAATGTCCGCCTATCTCGGCGAGCGCGTCACCGAGAACATGCTGAACCAATATGCATCGCAGGCGAACGTGCAGCACGCCATTCCCGTGCATCGACTGATCGCGCTCGCGGTCGTCACCGGCGACGCCCGCCTGATCAACGCGCTGCTGTTCGACACCGGCCTCGTGGCGGTCGAGGCGAAATACGAGGCCCTGATCGAACGCGAGCGCACCAAGGAACAGATTGAGAAGCTGCAGCGCAAGGCGGCGGCGATCGACGCGGAATGGAGGGCCAAGCGATGAAACGCAAGGTCGCCATCCCGCCGAATGTGAAACTCGCACGCCTGCGCAGCTCGCTCGAAGACATCGCGCGGTGCCTTGAAATCGCCGCCGCCGACCTGGCCGCCGATATCGCTGTGCTGGCCCGGCGCGACAAAGTCGCGGCCGCGAATCTTTCGCGGCAGATCTCGATCATCCGCTCGATGGCCAATGTCGCGCGCCGCGCAGCGGCCGACCGCGGATCGGAGGCGGCGCAATGAGGCAGTGGCTCTCGGCAGCGGAGATCGCCAGGCTGGGGCTCGAAGGCCTCCCGGCGTCCAAGCGCGGCATCAATCTACTGGCCATCCGGGCGGCATGGGACAAAAGCCCGCTCGCGCGCGCGCGTGCCGGCAACGGCGGTGGTCTGGAATTCCACCTCGACCTGCTGCCGGCGCAAGCCCGCGCCGACTACGTGGCCCGCCATATCGGCGAGGTCGAAGTCCCGGCGTCGATCGCGCGCGAAGCCGCGAGCGAGCCGCAGGCGGTCGCCTTGAGCGGACCGGCCACGGAAGCGCGCGATGCCCGGCTGGCGCTGATCGCGGCGGCCGAGCGCTTCGCGCGCGAGGCGGGCCTGTCGCGCAAGCGCGCCGACCGGCATTTCTGCGACCGCTTCAATGCCGGCACCATCGAAATCGCCGCCTGGATCAAAGCGGAGGTCAAGTCGCTGACTCCGCGCACGCTGCAGCGCTGGCGCTCGCTCAAGCGTGACGGCAAGGCCGCGCGCCTCGCGGTCGATCGGGCGGCGGCGCGCCGCGGCACCGGGCTCCTCGATCGCGGCAATGCCGGCGAGGTCAAGACCTTCCTGCTGGCGCTCATCGCCAAGCAGCCGCAGCTGACGGCACATCACCTGCGCGCGCTCGCTTGCGCCCAATATCCCGAAGGTATCGCGCTCGGTGAGCGCCGCTTCGAAATGCCGCCGGTCAGGACGTTTCAACGCGCCTTGAAACTGTGGCGTGCCGAGTTCCGCAACGAGCTTGCCGCCATCCGCGACCCGGACGGCTTCAAGAGCAAAATCCGCTTTTCCGCGCGGGTTGCGAACCCGGCTACCCGGCTCAACGAGGTCTGGCAGATCGACGCCTCGCCGGCCGACGCGCTCTGCATCGATGGCCGCCATTCGATCTACATCTGCGAGGACATCTATTCGCGCCGGCTCACCGCGCTGGTGAGCCGGACGCCCCGCGCTGCCGCCGTGGGCCTGTTGCTGCGCAAGGCGATCCTCGCCTGGGGCGTGCCGGAGCGGGTGAAGACCGACAACGGCTCCGATTTCGTGGCGCGCGAGACGCAGCGCCTCCTGGCGGCGCTGGCCATCGAGCACGAATTGTCGGAGCCGTTTCAGCCGCAGCAGAAGGGCCATGTCGAGCGCGCGATCGGCACCTTCCAGCGCGGGTTGATGCGAACGCTGCCCGGCTTCGTCGGGCACTCGGTCGCCGATCGCAAGGTGATCGAGGGCCGCAAGAGCTTCGCGCGCCGGTTGGGCGCGGCGCCAGACGACATGTTCGAGGTCTCGCTCACCGCGGCCGAACTGCAGCAGCGCGCCGACGAATGGTGTGCGCTGGTCTACGGCCACGCGCCGCATTCCAGCCTGAAGGGGCAGTCGCCCTTCGCCGTGGCCGCCACCTATGCCGGCGCGGTCCTCAGGATCGAGGACGAGCG
>Ga0180222_1002834_pt1 | contig 12663 bp, 10 predicted proteins | sample eDN5th37CKraftOP_FD_151336 | JGI IMG/M metagenome (GOLD analysis project Ga0180222, IMG submission 151336) | Enriched Organic Plus compost microbial communities from Emeryville, California, USA - eDNA 5th pass 37_C Kraft OP (version 2) (version 2) ... | reverse complement strand
CAGCCGTCCGAGATAGGCGCCGACGCCCGGTTGCAGATAGGCATTGAGCGCGGTGGTCGACGCGCGTTCGAACTCGCGGATCTCCGGCAGCACCTGATGCGAGGCCGAGACATAATCGTTCGGCCATACTTCGCGCGCGGCTGCGAGCGCGCGGCGCTCGTTCTCGGCATTGGCATAGGCGTTGATGAAGATGATGGCGAGCGCCTGCGCGCCGCGCGCCTTGAGGTCTTCGGCCGCCCGCCGCACGGCGTCGGGATCGACGGGTGTGCGGATGGTGCCGTCCGCGAGCGTGCGCTCGTCCACCTCGACGCGCAGGTCGCGGTCGGCCACGGGCGTGAAATCGCCCCACAGGCCCCAGGTCTGCCGCCGGTCGCGCCGGCGCATTTCCAGCACGTCGCGGAAGCCGCGCGTGGTGATGACGCCGATGCGCTGGCCCTTGCGCTCCAGGAGCATATTGGTGCCGACCGTGGTGCCGTGCACGATGGAGCCGAAACTCCCGATCTCGCCCAAGGCCTCGAGGCCCTGCATGAAGCCGGCCGCCTCGTTGCCGCGGTTCGACGGCACCTTGGCGGTGCGGAACCTGCGCGCGGCCTCGTCGAACAGGAACAGGTCGGTGAAGGTGCCGCCGACATCGACGCCGACGATTCGCCTATTCGCACTCATGCGCGCACCTTTCCGCGCAGAGCCGCCGTGCCGGCTTCGTCGACGGCGCCATCCGCCGTCAAGGCCACGCCGTAATCGCTGGCGGCCTTCGCGCGCGAGACATAGCCGAAGTGGACGTCGCGCGCGACGCGCGCGGGATCGCGCGTGAAGGGATCGCCGAAGCCGCCGCCGCCGGGCGTCTCCAGCCGCACGCGCTGGCCGCGCCGGATGCGCACGTCGGTGATCTTGGAGACGAGCGGCGGCGTGCGCTCGCCGTCATCGGTCTGATAGACGAAGCGGTTGAGCGCGGCGGTCTTGCCGCCATTGACGCCGAAGGGCGGATACTTGCCGCGCTCGCCGAGCAGGAACACGTCGGTGTCGCCTTCGTTCAAGGCCTCGATTTCGTAGATCGCGCCGAGGCCGCCGCGGTGACGGCCGGGACCGCCGGAATCGGGCCGGAGCGCCCATTGCGTGAACATCACGGGATATAACGACTCCAGGATTTCCGCCGGCGGAATGGTCGCCGTCGAGATCGGGTTGTTGCCGTGGTTGAGGCCGTCGCCGAGCGGATTGCCGCCGAGCCCGCCGCCGAAGAAGCAGAACATCACCCAGCGCTTGCCGTCGCGCCGCCAGCCGGCGAGCGACAGCGCATTGATGGTGGCGAAGGGGCCGCCATTGGCGCGCTCGGGCGCGGCTTGCGCGAAGGCGCCGAACACGGTGTCGATCACGCGCAGGATGGTCTCGGTATAGCCGCCGACCGGCTTGGGCGCCGACACGCCCAGGAGCGTGGTGTCGGGGATGACGAAGTCGATCGGCGCCAGGCAGCCGGCATTGGCCGGCACGTCGGTGAACAGATGCTTGAGCGCGACATAGCAGCAGGCGACCGCGGTCGAGCGCGCGATGTTGAGCGGGCCCTGACAGGGCGGCGACGAGCGCGAGAAGTCGAGCACCATGCGGTCGCCGGCAATGGTGAGATCGAGCGCGATCTTGAGCGGCTCGTCGCTGACGCCGTCATTGTCGAGGAAGTCGTCATAGGAGTAGGTGCCGTCCGGCAGCGCCGCGATATTGGCGCGCATCAGCGCCTCGGCGCGCGCCGACAGCGCGTTCATCGCCGCCGCGACCGTGTCGTCGCCGTATTCGTCGAGCAGCGCATGCACGCGCTGCTCGCCCAGGCCGAGCGCGTTGAGCTGGCCGTTGAGATCGCCCCAGTTCGACTGCGGCACCCGCGAATTGGCCGCCAGGATATCGGCGATGTCATGCCGGTACACGCCGCCGTCGATCAGCTTCACCGGCGGAATGCGGAAGCCTTCCTGGAAACTCTCGGTCGCCTTGGCGTTGAAATTGCCCGGCACATTGCCGCCGACGTCGAGCCAATGGCCGACCGAGGCCAGCCAGGCGAACACCTTGCCCTGGCGCATGATCGGGCGCACCAGGCGGAAATCGTTGAGATGCGTGCCGCCGTCGTAAGGATCGTTGAACAGATAGGTGTCGCCCTCCTTCAGATCGCCTTGCGCCTTGGCCTTGTCGATCACGGCTTTCACCGCGAAGGCCATGGCCCCGACGAAGATCGGCAGGCCCGACGTGCCCTGCACCAGCGTCGCGCCGGTCTCGGCATGGTAGAGCCCGTGGCAGGCGTCATGCGCCTCGGCGATGATCGGATTGAAGGCCGAACGGTAGAGCGTCGCGTCCATCTCGTCGGCGATCTGGACCAGGCGGCCGTTGAGGACGGCGAGCGTGACGGGATCGAGTTCGCGCATCACTTCTGCCCCGTCTCGTCGTCGGCATAGCGCTTGCCGCGCGCGAGCGTCTCCGGCGTGCCGATCAAGGCGTTGAGCGCATTGAAGTCGAACATGCGCGCACGGAACGAGTCGGTGGTGCCCTCGGCCTTGAGCGCGCGATAGAATTCTTCCGCCGTCCTGGCGAGCGCGCGCACGATGCCGCCGGGGAAGATCACGAAGGCAAAGCCGAGCGCCTCGAGTTCGTTCGCCGGCACGATCGGGGTCTTGCCGCCCTCCACCATGTTCGCCATCAGCGGCACCCGGCCGCCGGCTTGCGCGGCGATGCGGATCAGTTCCGCGCGCTCGCGCGGCGCCTCGATGAACAGCATGTCGGCGCCGGCCTCGCGGTAGAGCGACGCGCGTTCGATGGCCCGGTCGAAGCCCTCCACCGCGACCGCGTCGGTGCGCGCGATGATGAGCGTCTCGCGCGAGACGCGCGCATCGACCGCCGCCCTGATCTTGCCGGCCATCTCGCGCGCCGAGACCAGCGCCTTGCCGTCGAGATGACCGCAGCGCTTGGGGAAATCCTGATCCTCGATCTGGATGGCATTGGCGCCGGCGCGCTCCAGCAACCGCACGGTGCGCTCGACATTGAGCGCATTGCCGTAGCCGGTATCGGCATCGACCACGAGATAGGCGCCGACGCGGTCGCGGATCAGCGTCACCGTCTCGGCCACTTCGGTCGAGGAGACGAGGCCGATGTCGGGCCGACCGAGCCGCGTATAGGCGATGGCCGCGCCGGACACGTAAAGCGCCTCGAAGCCGGCGCGCTCGGCGATCAGCGCGGTGAGCGGATCGTAGACGCCCGGCGCGATCAGGATCGGCGGGCGCGCCAAGCGGGCGCGCAAGGTGTTTTCAGTCATGAATTACAGTCCCAAATAAGCGCGTTTGAGTTCGGGATCGGCGCCGATCGCGGCGGCCGGGCCGGACATCACGAATGTCCCCTCGGCCAGGATGTAGGCGCGGTCGGCGATGTCGAGGCTCTGCACCACGTTCTGCTCGACCAGGAGGACGGCAACACCGCCGGCCCGGATGCGCGCGATGAGCGCAAACAATTCCTCGACCAGCAGCGGCGACAGGCCGAGCGAGGGCTCGTCGAGGATGATGAGCTTGGGTTCCGCCATCAGGCCGCGGCCGATCGCCAGCATCTGCTGCTCGCCGCCCGAGAGCGTGCCGGCATATTGGGTCTGCCGTTCACGCAGGCGCGGGAAGATGCCGAACACGCGCTCGCGATTGTCGCTGCGGCGCGCGCGGGCGCGCGCGTAGCTGCCGAGATCGAGGTTCTCGCGCACCGTCATGTTGGGAAAGATGCGGCGGCCTTCCGGCACATGGATCAACCCGCGTCCGACGATCGCGGCCGGCTTCTCGCGCTCGATATTGGCGCCGTCGAAGCGGATGTGGCCCGCCCGCGCGCGCACGATGCCGGACAGCGTGCGGTTGAAGGTCGATTTGCCGACGCCATTGGAGCCGAGCAGCGCGACGATCTCGCCGGCGCCCACCGCGAGATCGACGCCGCGCAGCACTTGCGTCTCGCCATAGCCGGCATGGAGGCCGCGCACGTCGAGCAGCGGGTCATTCGACATGCGCCGCCCCCAGCCGCTTGGCCGCGCCGTGGCCGAGATAGGCCTCCACCACCGCGCGGTCGGCCGCCACCGCGGCCGGCGCACCCTCGGCGATGATGCGCCCTTCGGACAGCACGAATATGCGCTGCGACAGGCTCATCACCGCCTGCATCACATGCTCGATCATCAGAATGGTGATGCCGCGCGCGCTCAAGCCTCGGATCACCGGCACGATGTCGCGGATCTCGGTCGGATTGAGCCCGGCCAGCACCTCGTCGAGCAACAAAAGCTTCGGCTCGGTCGCGAGCGCCTTGGCGAGTTCGAGCCGCTTGCGGCCGGCAACCGTCAGCGTATCGGCCGGCCGGTCGAGCATATCGCCCAGGCCCAGTTGGCGGCCGACGGCATCGGCGGCGGCGAGCGCCTCGCCACGCTTCGGGTGGCGCAGATGCGCCCCGACCAGGATGTTCTCGCGCACCGTGAGGCCGGCGAAGGGCTGCACGATCTGGAAGGTGCGCGCGATGCCGCGCCGCGCCAGTTCGTAGGGCGCCAGGCCGGTGACGGCCTCGCCCCGATAGCGCACGACGCCGTCGCTGGGACGCTGGAAACCGGAGACGATGGAAAACAGCGTGGTCTTGCCGGCGCCGTTGGGGCCGATCAACCCGGTGACGCAGCCTTCGTCCGCCGTGAGCGAGACGGCATTCACGGCCACGAGGCCGCCGAAGCGGCAGGTCACGCGCTCGACCGACAACAGCGGCTCAGCCATGCGCGGCCTCCCGCTTCTTGGGAGCGCGCGCGAGACGGCGATAGGCCGCGGCGAGCAGGCCGACGAAGCCGCGCGGCGCGAAGGCGATGACGAAGACGAGAACGCAGCCATAGACCACGAGACTGAGCCCGGGTGCATCGCCCGCGACGAGCTTGGCGCCCTCGCTCAGCGCCTTCACCGCCAGCGCGCCGATGAGCGGGCCGAACACGGTGCCGACACCGCCGATGATCGGCGTGAGCAGCGCCTCGACCGAAATCCAGGTGCCGTAGGCGATGCCGGAATCGACGAACAGGAAATATTGCGCGTAGAAACAGCCGGCCGCCGCGGTGATTGCGGCGGAAACGGTCATGGCGCCGAGCTTCACCCGCGTGGCATTGACCCCGAGCGCCTTGGCCGCGTCCTCGTTCTCGCGCACCGCGATCAGCCAGGCGCCGAAGCGCGAGCGCTCGATCAGGTGCGCGATCACGAGCGACACGGCGACCAGCGCAAGGATCACCCAATAGAACACCGCGCGGCTCTCGAACTGCATGGCCGCGGGGTGCAGATCGAGCTTGATCAGCGTGCCGACGCCGGCGCCGGTGATGGGCGCCACGCTCGCGATGATGCGCAGCACTTCGGCGAAGGCGAGCGTGACCAGCGCGAAATACGAGCCGCGCAATCCCGCGCGGAACGTGAGTGCGCCGATGAACGCGCCCACGGCCGCGCCGCCGGCGATGCCGGCCGCGAACCCGGCCCAGGCATTCACGCCGTAGCGAACCTGCAAGATGGCGGTCACATAGGCGCCGGTGCCGAAGAAAGCGGCGTGCCCGAACGAATACTGCCCGCCATAGCCGCCGAGGATATTCCAGCCCTGCCCGGCCAGCGCGACCAGCAGCGTCACCACCAGGAAATTGAGCGCGATGTTGGACTGGACGAATAGCGGCACCGCGGCCAGCACGGCGACCACCGCGGCTATCGCTGCGAGGCCCTTCATGCCTTGGCTCCGAACAGGCCGGTCGGCCGCGCCAGCAGAACCGCGATGAAAATCAGGAAGATGCCGATCTGCCCGAGCGACTCGCCGAGGAACAGGCCGGACAGGCTTTCCACCACGCCGATCACCAGTCCGCCGATCAGCGCGCCCGGCACCGAGCCCATGCCGCCGAGCACGACGATGGTGAAGGCGATCAGCACGAAGCCGTCGCCCACGCTCGGATTGACGTAATAGGTCGGAATGAGCAGGCAGGCGGCGATGGCGACGCAGGCGGTGCCGAGGCCGAAAGTCATGGCATAGACATGCGCGACGTCGATGCCGGCCAATTCCGCGCCGAGCTTCTCCTTGGCGACGGCGCGGATCGCCTTGCCGATGTCGGTGAAACGCATGATGGCCCACAGCACGAGCGCCACCGCGAACACCACCGCGAAGCCGATCACGCGCGGGACGGCCAAGAAGGCGAAGCCGAAATCGACGGTCGCAAAGGCGTAGGACAGGTCGATGGTGCGGGTGTCGGCGCGGAAGGCGAACAGCAGCGCGTTCTCGACGATGATCGACAGGCCGAGCGTCACCAGCAGCATGTTGCGGTCGTCGCCATGCGAGGCCGGCCCGATGACCAGGCGCTGCAAGGCATAGCCGATCGCGAAGAAGACGGGCGCCAGCAGGAAGGCGGCGAGATAGGGATCGAGCCCCAGCAGGCGAAACGCGAAGAAGGCCGCGAACAGCGCGGCGCTCAGGAGCGCGCCGTGGGCGAAATTGATGATGTGCAGCACGCCGTAGATCAGGGTCAGCCCGAGCGCGACCAGCGCATAGACCGCCCCGGTCAAAAGACCGTTCAGGATCGCCGGGATCAGAATGACGGGCGAGAGCACGATACGCGGCACTCATTATATAATGATGACTGCCGCGGGCGGCGCCCTGACGCCGCCCGCGGCCGATTGAGGGCAATGCCGATCAGGCCGGCATCGGGAACACCGGCTTGGCCTGCGCGAAGGCGGCCGGCAGCACGACCTTGATGTCGTTGTCGAGCACCTGGGTGTTCACCGGCGCCGCGCCCTGGTTCTGGCCGTTGACGAACTTGGTCGGACCATAGGGCATCACGTGTCCGGCGAAACTCGACGACGCGAGCGCTTCGGTCAGCTTGCCACGGTCGGCGGAGCCGGCGCGCGCCAGCGCGTCCGCGGTGAGCAGGACGCAGGAGTAGTTCATGTAGACTTCGTAGGTGAAGAACTGGCCCTTGTCCTCGACCTTCTTCTTGAGCGCGAGCGCCTTCGGGTTCTTCGGGTCGAACCAGTGATTGCAGTCCATGATGTATTTGGCGGCCTCGGGGAATTCCTTGACGAACTTGTAGGAGGAGGCCGCACCGCCCAGCACCGAATAGATGCCCTTCGGCTTCACGTGCTGCTGCTGCATGGTGCGCGCGAGCAGCACGTATTCATTGTAGTAGTTGGCCGGGATCACGAGGTCCGGGTTTTGCGCCTTCATCTTGAGCACGACATTGTTGAAGTCGCGCGTCGGCGTCGGGTGCGGGATGGTCTCCAGGATCTGGAAGCCGTGCTGCGGCAATTGCGCGTTCAGCAGCTTGGCGAGGCCCGAGCCGAACAGCGAGTCCTCGTGCACGATCATCACCGTCTTGGCGGGCTTGCCGGCCGCGTCGTTGATGGCGGCGAGGTTGGCGATCGCGGTCTTGGCGATGACGCCGAAGCCGGGGCCGAAACGGAAGGTGTTCTTGAGGCCGCGCGTGACGATCGCATCCGCCACGCCGACATCGACGACATAAGGCAGATCGTAGCGCGCTGCCGCCTGGCTGATGGCGAGGCAGAGCGCCGAGGCGTAGCCGCCGACGATGGCGGCGACGCCGGCCGAATTCATCTTCTCGACTTCGGCGGTGCCGCCCGCCGGCGTCGACTGCGCGTCGCCGAGCACGGCGTCGATCTTGCCGAGGCCCTTGATGCCGCCGGCCGCGTTGATCTCATCGACCGCGAGCATGGCGCCGAGCCGCCCCTGCGTGCCGGAATAGGAGAGCGCGCCGCTCACCGGGTGCAGGATGCCGAGCTTCACGCCCGCCCCTTGCGCGCGCAGCACCGACGGCATGGCAATGGTGGCGGCGGTGCCGGCGAGAAGCGTGCGGCGGCTCAACGATAGTTTGTTGTCGGACATGGCTATTCCCCCTCTGGTTCAAGACAGTGACGTCAGACGCATCGATTTCGATTTCCGGCCCGTCGCCTTGCCCTGGGCGCGCTTGGCCGGCGGCAGGCCGGCGGCGTGCATGACCGGCGACCAGGCCTTGGTGTCGGCTGCGCCCGAGCGGATGAGATCGATCTCGAAGGCGTAGCGGTCCGGGCGATAGAGCGCGTGCAGGTGTTCGACGCCGCGCCCGGCCTGATCGTAGACCACCCGCACCAGCTCGATGAGCGGCGAGCCGGTATGCACCCCGAGCGCCTCCGCGACGGCGGGGATCGCCAGCCCCGCGGTGATGCGCTGGCGCGCATGCTCGGCCTTCACCCCGGCGCGCTCGAGCAGTTCGAGCAGCGGCCGCGAGGCCAGTTCCTGGCGGGTGAAGGTGACCGAGACGCTCTCCGGCACATGCGTCGTCAGATAGGAGAACGGCACGCCGTCGACCGAGCGGACGCGCACCGCGCGCTGCAGCAATTGGCTCGGTCCGACGCCGAGCGCCTCGGCCACCGGCCCTTCGGCCGGCACGTAATCGAAGGACAGGAGCTTGACCGCCGTGCGCCGGCCCATGTCGGCGAGATTGGCGAGCACGCCCGAAATGTCGGCGGTCATCGGCGCCGGCGAAGGCCGGTAGATCACCCGCGTGCCGGCGCTGCGGCGCCGCTCGATCAGGCGCTCGCGCGCGAGTTCGCCGAGCGCGCGGCGCACCGTGACGCGCGAGACGCCGTGAAATTCCGCGAGCTCGTTTTCGGTCGGAAGCCTGCTGCCGAAGCCGGCGGCGCCGCTCAAGATGCGGTCGCGCAGGACCAGATAGACCTGCTTCGCCTTTGCCTCGCCGAGCCAATCGCGCAAAGCTTCGCACTCCCCCGCCCGGGCCGGCCGGCTGGCCGGCCCCGCCTTTACTTGGTATCTTTTAGAATACATTATTGCGGTCCCTCGACAAGCCCGCCGACGCGGAGGCAAAGCACCCCGGCATGAACGAGCCCCGGACCCTGATCGACAAACTGTGGTCGGCGCACGAGATCGCGCGCCGCGAGGACGGCGCCGCGCTCATCTGGATCGACCGCCATTACGTGCACGAAGGTTCCTTTCACGCCTTCAGCCAGATGACGGCGCGCGGGCGCAAGGTGGCCGAGCCGGGGCTGACTTTCGGCGTGGCCGATCATTACGTGCCGACGCGCGGACGCGACCGCGACATCGCCAATCCCGAGATCGCGGCGATGGTGCGCAACCTCGAGACGAATGCGGCGGAAAACGGCATCACGCTGTTCGGCCTGCACGATCCACGCCAGGGCATCGTGCATGTGGTCGGCCCGGAACAGGGACTGACCCTGCCGGGCCTGTCGATCGTGTGCGGCGACAGCCACACCTCGACGCATGGCGCCTTCGGCGCCTATGCCTTCGGCATCGGAGCCTCCGAAGTCGCCCATGTGCTGATGACGCAGACGATCTGGCAGAAAAAGCCCAAGCGCATGCGCATCACCGTCGACGGCGAGGCGACCGTCGGCGTCGCCGCCAAGGACATTGCGCTGGCGATCATCGCGCGCGTGCATGCCGACGGCGCGCAAGGACACGCCATCGAGTTCGCCGGCAGCGCCATCCGCGCGCTGTCGATGGAAGGCCGGCTGACCTTGTGCAATCTGTCGATCGAAGCCGGCGGCCGCTGCGGCATGGTGGCGCCCGACGCCACCACCTTCGCCTATCTCGCGGGCCGGCCCTACGCGCCGAAAGGCGCCGACTTCGAGCGCGCCGTCGACGACTGGTCCCGGCTCGCCAGCGACCCGGGCGCCGAATTCGACCGCGAGGTCACGCTCGATGCCGGCACGATCGCGCCCATCGTCACCTGGGGCACGACCCCGGACGACGCACTGCCGATCGACAGCCACGCGCCCGATCCCGCGCGCGAGCGCGATCCGGTGCGCGCGCAATATCTGCGCGACGCGCTCGACTACATGGCCATCGCGCCGGGCAAAAAGCTCACCGACATCGCCATCGACCGCGTTTTCATCGGCTCCTGCACCAATTCGCGCATCGAGGACCTGCGCGCCGCCGCCGCCGTGCTCGCGGGCCGCAAGTCGAAAGTGCCGGGCCTCGTCTCCCCCGGTTCGTCGCTGGTCAAGCGCCAGGCCGAAGAGGAAGGGCTCGACAGGATTTTCCGCGCTGCGGGCCTCGAATGGGCAGAGTCCGGCTGCTCGATGTGCGTCGGCATCAATGGCGATCAGGTGGCCCCCGGCGAGCGTTGCGCCTCGACCACCAACCGCAATTTCCGCGGCCGCCAGGGGCCGGGCGCGCGCACGCATCTGATGTCGCCGGCGATGGTCGCCGCCGCCGCCGTGAGCGGACATCTCGCCGACGTGCGGCCGCTCATCGCCGGACGCAAGGTTTAGGAGGCGCGGCATGGAAAAATTCGTCCGCCTTGTTGCCCGGGCCTGCCCGCTGCCGGCGCCGAACCTGAACACCGATCAGATCTTGCCGGCGCGCTATCTCAAATGGCCGCGGTCGAAGGGCCTCGGCAGCGTTCTGTTCCAGGACCTGCGTGTAGACGCCGATGGGCGCGAGCGGGCCGACTTCCCGCTCAATCAGGCGGCCTATCGCGACGCCCGGATCCTCATCGCCGGGCGCAATTTCGGCGGCGGCTCCTCGCGCGAGGCGGCCGTCTATGCGGTCTACGACCACGGCTTCCGCTGCGTGATCGCGCCGACCTTCGGCGATATTTTCGCGCAGAACGCGGTCAAGAACGGTCTGTTGACCGCGGTGGTGTCCGAGAGCGACGTCGCCGAGCTGGCCGCCGCCGTCGCCGCCAATCCCGAACAGGACATCGTGGTCGATCTCGAACGGCAGACCATCGCCTGCGGCCATCGCAGCTACGGCTTCACGATCGATCCGGTCAGCCGCAACCAGCTCCTGAACGGCTGGGACGATGTCGACCTGACCGAAAGCCGGCGCGCGGACATCGCGGCCTTCCGGGAACGCGACGAGCACGCGAGGCCGTGGGCCAAGCCTTCGGTTGCGCCCTAGCCGGGCGCGGCCACTTTCCGGCGCTCGCGATTGCAGCTATTGATCGCCGGAACCTGCCGCGCGACTGCACAGCACGCCGAAGCCCGGGCCATGTCGAACATCAATCCCAACCCCTTCACGACGCGCCCCGAGATCGACGGCACTTTCGGCGTCGTCACATCGACGCACTGGATCGCGACCGCAGTCGGCATGGCGACGCTGGAGAAGGGCGGCAATGCCTTCGACGCCGCGGTCGCCACGGCCTTCACGCTGCAGGTGGTCGAGCCGCATCTCAACGGACCGGGCGGCGATGTTCCCGTGATCCTGCACGATGTGACGCGCGGCCGCACCGAAGTCGTTTGCGGCCAGGGCCCCGCGCCGGCGGCGGCGACGATTGCGCATTTCCGCAGCCTCGGCCTCGATCTCATTCCGGGCACCGGCCTGCTCGCCGCCTGCATTCCCGGCACGTTCGACACCTGGATGCTGATCCTGCGCGACTACGGCACCATGCGGCTTGCCGACGTCCTCACCCCGGCCATCGGCTATGCGCAGAACGGCCATCCGCTGGTCGAGCGCGCGAACGCGACCATCGCGACGGTCGAGCGGCTGTTCCGCGAGCACTGGCCCACGTCGGCGGCCGTCTATCTCCCGAACGGGCAAGTGCCGCCGACCGGCAGCTTGTTCGCCAACAAGACGCTCGCCGCCACCTATGCCCGCCTGCTGCGCGACGCCGAAAGCGCGGGCCGCGACCGCGAAGCCCAGATCGAGCGCGCGCGCAAGGTCTGGTCGCAAGGCTTCATCGCGGAAGCGATCGACCGCTTCTGCCGAACGCAATCGCTCATGGATGTCAGCGGGACGCCGCATGGCGGCCTCGTCACCGGCGACGACATGGCGCGCTGGCAAGCAAGCGTCGGCGCGCCGCTGACTTACGATTACGGCCGCTACACGGTTTGCAAGGCGCCCTGGAGCCAGGGCCCGGTGATGTTGCAGCAGCTCGCGCTCCTGAAAGGCTTCGATCTCGACGGCCTCGACATGACCGGCCCGGACTTCATCCATCTGGTGGTCGAATGTTCCAAGCTTGCCTATGCCGATCGCGAGAAATTCTACGGCGACCCGGACGTGGTCGAGGTGCCGATGGCGACGCTGCTGTCGGACGCCTACAACGACGACCGCCGCAAGCTCGTCACGCCGGAGGCCTCGCTGGAGCTGCGGCCGGGCACGGTGGCCGGTCTCGGCGCGGTGACCAAGCTGCGCCGCGCGGAAGGCCAGCGCAGCGCGGTCGGCGCGCTCGGCGCCGGAGAGCCGACGGTCGGCGAACTGGGCGAGGTCAAGGGCGATACCGTGCACTTCGACATCGTCGATCAGGCCGGCAACATGGTGTCCGCGACGCCCTCGGGCGGCTGGCTGCAATCCTCGCCGGTGATCCCCGAGATCGGCTTCTGCCTCGGCACCCGCGCGCAGCAGTTCTGGCTGGAGGAGAACCATCCTGCCTCGCTCGCGCCGGGAAAACGGCCGCGCACGACACTCTCCCCCACTTTGGCGCTGCGCGACGGCGAGCCTTATCTCGCCTGGGGCTCGCCCGGCGGCGACCAGCAGGATCAGTGGACCGCGCAATTCTTCCTGCGCCATGTGCACGGCAAGATGAACCTGCAGGAGGCGATCGACGCGCCGGCCTGGCATTCCGAGCACTTCCCGATTTCGTTCTGGCCGCGCACCGCGCGTCCCGGCGTGCTGGTGCTCGAGAGCCGCGTGCCGAAAGCGACCGTCGACGAACTG
>Ga0180222_1002833_pt1 | contig 12663 bp, 12 predicted proteins | sample eDN5th37CKraftOP_FD_151336 | JGI IMG/M metagenome (GOLD analysis project Ga0180222, IMG submission 151336) | Enriched Organic Plus compost microbial communities from Emeryville, California, USA - eDNA 5th pass 37_C Kraft OP (version 2) (version 2) ... | reverse complement strand
GACCGACGCACGATCCTTCCGCCTTCCCTAAAGCATGCGACCCCGGTGATCCAGTGGCACAGGCTGTAAACTGTCGTCCTGCCCGATCGGATGCAAAGGGAAAGGAAAAAATTGACGGTCCTGTCCTTGCGACGGCGGAATGGCGGGGTTGGGTGGCGAGCGGACCTTCGCCTATACCGTCACCCCAGCGACCCGGAGGGCGACCGAAGGTCAACGCTGGGGTCGCAGGCCATGCCGCGCGCCGCCTCGTGAGATGCCAGCCTTCGCTGGCATGACGGAATAGGAATGGCAAGGATTGGCCGGAAACAGCAATGCGGCAAGCCATCAGGTCACCGCCCCTGCCCGCTCATTCCATGAACAGCAGCGCCGGTTGCTCGATCAGGCGCTTGATCTGCCGGATGAAGCGCGCTGCGTCATGGCCGTCGACGATGCGATGGTCGAAGGAGGAGGACAGGTTCATCATCTTGCGCACGGACAGGAAATGCCCCTCGACCACCGGGCGCTCGACGATCCGGTTGGGGCCGATGATCGCGACCTCCGGGCGGTTGATGATCGGGGTGGTGACGAGGCCGCCCAGCGCGCCGAGGCTGGTGATGCTGATGGTGGAGCCGGAAAGGTCGCCCCGCGTCGCCCGGCCCGCGCGCGCGGCATCGGCAAGGCGGGCGATCTCCGACGCGAGGTCCCATATCGTGCGGCCCTCGGCATGGCGCAGCACCGGCACCATCAATCCCCCCGGCGTCTGGGTGGCGATGCCGACATGGACCGCGCGGGAGGTGCGCAGCACCCCCGCCTCCTCGTCATAATGGGCGTTGAACCACGGGAAATCCGGCACGGTCCGCGCCAGCGCGCGGATGAGGAAGGGCAGCAGGGTCAATTTGGGCTGGCCGGGCGCGCTATGCTCGTTGAGGTCGTGGCGCAGGCTCTCCAGCTGGGTGACGTCGATTTCCTCGACATAGCCGATGTGCGGAATATGGCTGCTCGCCTCCTGCATCCGCTCGGCGATGCGGCGGCGCAGGCCGGTTATCGGTATCTCCTCCCCGCCTTCCCGGTCCTCGTCGCCTGCGGGAGTCGGCGCGGAAGGGCGCGCGGCGGCGCGGCGGGCGGCATGGCGGTCGAGATCGTCGGGGATGATGCGCCCGCCCGGCCCGGTCCCGCGCACCTCCTCCAGCGTAATGCCCAGTTCCAGCGCGCGCCGGCGCGTCGCGGGCGAGGCGAGCGGAGGAGCAGGCGCGGCAGGCCCGCCTTCCGCCTTCTTCACCGGCGCGGGTTCGGGCATGCGTTCAGGCGCCGGTTCGGGCGCAGCCTCTTCCTCCACCTGCTCCACGGCCGGAGGCGGAGCCGGCTTCTCCTCGGCCTCGCCGTGCGGCGCGGCAATGCTCCCGGCGTCCTCCCGGCCCGCATTGCCCGGCCCCTCCACCTCCAGCTCGACCAGCACCGCGCCGACCGGCAGCATCGCACCTATCTCGCCATGGATCGCGGCCACCACGCCGTCGACCGGCGAAGTCATCTCCACCGTCGCCTTGTCCGTCATCACATCGGCGAGGTTCTGGTCCTCCCGCACCCGGTCGCCCGGCTTCACATGCCAGGCGACGATCTCCGCCTCCGCCACGCCTTCGCCGACATCGGGCAATCGAAAGAGGAAGCGGCCCATCAGCTATTCTCCATCACCTTGAGCAGCGCCCTGGCGAGGCGGGCCGGGCCGGGGAAATAATCCCACTCGAACGCATGGGGATAGGGCGTGTCCCAGCCGCACACGCGCTCGATCGGGCTTTTCAGCATCCAGAAGCAGCGCTCCTGCACCAGCGCCGACAGTTCCGCCCCATAGCCGCCGAAACGCGACGCCTCGTGCAGGATCACGCAGCGCCCGGTCTTCTGCACCGAGGCGGTGACCGTCTCGATATCCAGCGGGACGATGGAACGCAGGTCGATCAGCTCCGCATCGACGCCGCTATCCTCTATGCCCGCCTTCGCCACATGGACCATCGTGCCATAGGCGAGCACCGTCGCCTCGGCGCCTTCCCGCACCACCGCTGCCTTGCCGAGCGGGATTTTATAATGCCCCTCCGGCACCTCCGCCTCCGGCAGGCCCGCCCATGTCCGCAGCGCCTGATCGTGGCGCCCGTCGAACGGGCCGTTGTAGAGCCGCTTGGGCTCGAAGAAGATCACCGGGTCGTCTTCCTCGATCGCGGCGATCAGCAGGCCCTTGGCGTCATAGGGGGTGGAGGGGATGACGGTCTTGATCCCGACCACATGGGCGAACAGCGCCTCCGGGCTCTGGCTGTGGGTCTGCCCGCCGAAAATGCCGCCGCCATAAGGGGAACGGATGGTGATCGGCGCCCAGAATTCCCCGCCGGAGCGGTAGCGCAGCCGCGCCGCCTCGCTGACGATCTGGTCGAAGGCGGGCAGGATATAGTCGGCGAACTGGATCTCCGCGACCGGACGCAGGCCGTAGACGCCCATGCCGATGGCAGTCGCGATGATGCCCCCTTCGCTGAGCGGCGTGTCGAAGCAGCGCTTCGTCCCGTGCTTCGCCTGCAACCCCTCGGTCACGCGAAAGACGCCGCCGAAATAGCCGACATCCTCGCCGAAGACGAGCGTGCGCGGGTCGTCCGCCAGCTTCACGTCCAGCGCGGAATTGAGGGCCTGGATCATGTTCATCGACGGCATGGCGGCTATATCCCCAGCTCGCGGCGCTGCTCGGTCACGCGCCAGTCGGGGTCCTTGAATACGTCGTTGAACATTTCGGAGACGGGCGGCTTGGACTTGCCGAAGGAGCCGACCATCTCCGCCGCCTTCTGCGCCTCGCGCAGTTCGTCGAACAGTTCCGCCTCCATCTGCTCCTGCCGCTCCGCCGTCCAGTGGCCGGCCGCGATCAGATGATCCTTCAGCCGCTCCACCGGGTCGCCCAGCGGCCAGTGCTCGCCCTCGTCCTTCGGGCGATAGCGGGTCGGGTCGTCGCTGGTGGAGTGGCCCGCGACCCGATAGGTGACGAACTCGATCAGCGTCGGGCCGAGATTGGCCCGCGCCCGCGATGCCGCCCAGCAGGTCGCGGACCAGATGGCGAGGAAGTCGTTGCCGTCCACGCGCAGGCCGGGAATGCCATAGGCCAGCGCCTTGGCCGCGAAGGTCGTCCGTTCGGCGCCCGCCACCCCGGCGAAGGTGGAGATCGCCCATTGATTGTTGGTCACCGCCAGGATCACCGGCGCGCGATAGACGCTGGCGAAGGTCAGCGCCTCGTGAAAGGCGCCCTCGGCCGTCGTCCCCTCGCCCACATAGCCCAGCGCGATCCGCGTGTCGCCGCTATAGGCCGAGGCCATCGCCCAGCCGACCGCATGGCCGAAGCGGCTGCCCAGATTGCCCGACAGCGAATAGAAGCCGTAATCGCGCGCGGAATAGAGCACCGGCAATTGCCGCCCGTGCAGCGGGTCGCGCTCGTTCGAATAAAGCTGGTTGATCATCTTTTCGAGCGGATAGCCCCGCGCCAGCAGCCAGCCCTGCACGCGATAGGTGGGGAAACACATGTCGCTCGGCTCCAGCGCCATGGACTGGGCGACGCCGATCGCCTCCTCGCCGGTCGATTTCATGAAGAAGCTGACCTTGCCCTGCCGGTGCGCGCGGAAGAAGCGGTCCTCGAACAGGCGGGTCTGCACCATCGCGCGCAGCCCCTTGCGCATCACCTCCGGGGCGAGATGCGGGTCCCACGCGCTGCCCTCCACGCCCAGCACACGGACGAGGCCATAGGGCAGGTCGCGCAGCTCCGTTTCCGGGGTCCGCCAGTCGGGCATCCGGGCAGCCGCGCCGAGATCGAAGGACAGATGGTCGAAGCGCGCCTTGTCCCCCGGCCGGGCCGGAGGCTGCGGGATATAGAGACTCAAGGGTGGCTTTTTCATGGCCTCTCTCCTGCCCTTCTTATCGCAAATCCGGCGCGTCAATTCCATTGCATATCCTGCGATATTAACGGATATTGGGGAAAGCTGGTTCCAATTTCGCCCGTTTCGTTGGAATGATTTTTCATGGACGAGACAGATCGAAAAATCCTATCCGTGCTGCAACAGGATGCGGATCTTTCCGCGGCGCAGGTCGCGGAGAAGGTCGGCCTTTCGACCACGCCCTGCTGGCGCCGCATCCGCAGGCTGGAGGCGGACGGCATCATCGCCGGGCGCGCGGTGCTGCTCAACGCGAAGGCGCTGGGGCTGACCGTCAACGTCTATGCCGACATCCGCCTGCGCCAGCATGACGAGGACACGCTGCTGGCGTTCGAGGCCGCGATCGCCCGCTTGCCGCAGATCGTCGAATGCTTCTCCGTCAGCGGGGAAAGCGATTATATCGTGCGGATCATCACCGACAGCATCGAGACCTATGAGTGGCTGCTCAAGAAGATGCTGCTGCACATGCCGGGCGTCGCCTCGGTCAATTCCCGCTTCGCGCTGGGGTGCGTGAAGATGACCACCGCCTTGCCCCTTTAGGCACCGACGATCGCGTCGATGCTCTTGGCCAGCGCCACGTCGCGGGCGGTGACGCCCCCGGCGTCATGGGTGGTCAGCCAGATGTCGATCTTGTTGTAGACATTGGTCCATTCGGGGTGATGGTCGGTCTTTTCGGCCTCCAGCGCCACGCGCACGATCACCCCTATCGCTTCGGAAAAGCTCTTGAGGCGGATCTGCCGGTGCAGCGCGCGCCGGTCGGCGTCATAGGTCCAGCGGGTCAGTTCGGCGAGATGCTCGCTCATATCCTGTTGGGAAAGCAATGTAACCATATCGTCCTCATGGCTTGGATGGCGGGGACAAGGAGGTTCGCCGATGGTGTGCGGCCGATGGCGAGCGGGGCGGATACTATCAGCAATCGCGGCGGGCGTCGTCCCCTCATGGGGTTGCGCCCATCTGCCGCCAGATATTCGGGGCGGCCCAACCCGCTGTCAATAAGCGTTGAAAATGAAACGCTTATGACGAAGCAGCCAGCACCATCGCGCGGCATTCGCCAAAACCTATGGAAACGAAGCCTTCGGCCATGGCGGTCGCGCGGAAGGATATTTCGTCGCCGTCCTCCACGAAGGCGCGGGTTTCGCCGGTCGGCAGGGACAGCGGCCGTTTCCCGCCCTCCGACAGTTCGAGCAGGCTGCCGCAGCCCTCGCGGCCGGGCGCGGATATCGTGCCGGTACCCAGCAGGTCGCCGGGGTTGAGGTTGCAGCCGTTCGACGCGTGATGCGTCACCATCTGGTTGACGGTCCAGTACATTGCGGCGGCCTGCCCCCGGCTGAGGCGGAACGGCGTCACCCCTTCCCGCCGCATCCGGGCGGTGCTCAGGCTCGCTTCCAGCACCAGCGACAGCGCGCCATGGGCCTGATCCTCCTCGCTCCACAGATAGGGCAAGGGGCTGGGGTCGCCCTGCGGCCGGGCGGCCTGTGCGATGCGGAACGGCGCCAGCGCCTCGGCGGTCACGATCCATGGCGAGATGGTGGAATGGAAATTCTTGGCGAGGAACGGCCCCAGCGGCTGATATTCCCATGCCTGGAAATCCCGCGCCGACCAGTCGTTGAGCAGGCAGAAGCCCGCGACATGATCCGCCGCGCCGGTGATGGGAATGGCCGTGCCCAGCGCATTGCCCTCGCCGATCCAGACACCCAGCTCCAGCTCATAATCCAGCCGCTGCGTCAGCCCGAAGACCGGCTCGTCGGCATCGGGCGGCTTGCGCTGGCCGGAAGGGCGCCGCACCGGCACGCCCGACGCGCGGATCGAGGAGGCGCGGCCATGATAGGCGATCGGCACATATTTATAATTGGGCAGCAGCGGCGTGTCCGGGCGAAACTGCCTGCCGACATTGGTCGCATGGTGAATGCCGACATAGAAATCGGTGTAATCGCCGATGCGCGCCGGAACGTGCAGCGTGCACCCGGCCCGATCATGCAGCAGGCCCTCCACCGTCCCGCGCCAGCCGGGGTCGGACAGCAGCGTGCTGATCCGCCGCCGCAAGGCCCGCCGCCGCTCCACCGGCAGCGCGAGCAGGCGATTGGCGTCGGCCGCGCGGCAGGCGTCGGCGCCCGCCGCTTCGAGCAGCCCCGCCTCGCAACAGGCGCGCAGGTCGAGAACCGCCTCGCCAATGGCGACGCCGAGGCGCGGTTCCTCCTCCCCCTCGCGCGAGAACAGCCCATAGGGCAGGTTCTGGATCGGGAAGTCGGCATGGCCCTGCGCGCTGGCGACCCAGCTCGTGCGGGCGGGATCGTGCGTTTCGTCGGTCCGCCACCAGTTCATTGCCCGTCCTCCTCATCCCCGCTCGCCGTCCAGGGAAGCCGGGCCTTGGGGAAACCGGCCCAGCAGGCGTCATAACCGGATTGCAGCAACGGGGTTTCCATCGCCCATGCGGTGGGAACGAACGGAAAGCGGCTTTCGAACATGAACGCCATGCTGCCCTCGATCCGTTGCGGGGCGAGCAGCGCGGTGACGGCCTTCCGGTAGCTCGCGGCATCCGGCCCATGGGCCGCCATGCAATTGTGCAGGCTCGCCCCGCCCGGCGCAAAACCGCCGCCCGATTTCGCGTCATATTCCCCCTCGATCAGGCCCATGAACTCGCTCATCACATTGCGGTGGAACCAGGGCGGGCGGAACGTGTCCTCCGCCACCATCCAGCGCGGCGGGAAGATCACGAAATCGATATTGGCCGTCCCCGCCCGATCGCTCGGGCTGGTCAGCACGGTGAAGATCGACGGGTCGGGATGGTCGTAGCTCACCGTATTGATGGTGTTGAAGCGGATGAGGTCGTAGCGGCAGGGCGCGGCATTGCCGTGCCACGCGACCACATCGAAAGGGCTGTGATCGAGACGCGTCGTCCAGAGCCGCCCCTGGAATTTCTGGATCAGCTCGAACGGCCGCTCCCCATCCTCGAACGCCGCCACCGGCGTTTCGAAATCGCGCGCATTGGCGAGGCCGTTGGCGCCGACGGGGCCAAGCTCCGGCAGGCGGAAAGGCGCGCCGTAATTCTCGCAGACATAACCGCGCGCGGGCCCGTCGACCAGTTCCACGCGAAAGCGCAGGCCGCGCGGCACTAGCGCGACCTGCAACGGCGCGAGGGGCATCGCCCCCATCTCCGTCACGATCCGCAGCCGCCCCTGCTGCGGCACGATCAGCATCTCGCCATCGGCGCAGAAGAAGGCGCGGTCGGTCATCGACCGGTTGGCGGCATAGAGATGCACGCCGCAGCCGATGCCCGCGGCGACATCGCCATTGCCCGCATAGGTCACCAGCCCGTCGACAAAATCGCGCGCTTCCTCCGGCAGCGCCAGCGGATCCCAGCGCAGCCGGTTGGGCGAGGCGGGCCGCTCCGCAAAGGGGCCGGAGCGCAGCAGGCCTGCCCCGTCATAAGGCGCGAAGGGCGCATGGGCGGCGGACGGGCGCAGGCGATAGAGCCAGCTTCGCCGGTTCTCGTGCCGGGGCGCGGTGAAGGCGGTGGCGGAAAATTGCTCGGCATAAAGACCGTAGGGCGCATGCTGCGGCGAATTGCGCCCGACCGGCAGCGCGCCCGCCACCGCCTCGGTCGCATGATGGTTGCCGAAGCCGGGAAGCATCGCCCCTTCCCTCTTCATGATCCGTCCTCCCCTTCCACATTCAGCACGCCGCGCCTGATCTGATCCAGCTCCATGCTTTCGAACAGGGCCTGGAAATTGCCGTTGCCGAAGCCCTCATTGCCCTTGCGCTGGATGATCTCGAAAAAGATCGGGCCGAACAGCGGCTCGGTGAAGATCTGGAGCAATATGCCCTCGCCCCGCTCCACGCTGCCGTCGATCAGGATGCGGTTGCGGCGCAGCCGTTCCAGATCCTCGCCATGGCCGGGCACGCGGCTGTCGACCAGATCATAATAGGTGTCGATCGTATCCTGAAGGCGCACGCCGCGCGCGCGCAGCTTTTCCACCGTTTCGTATATATTGCCGGTGGTGAGCGCGAGATGCTGGATGCCTTCGCCCTTATAGTCGCGGATGAATTCCTCGATCTGGCTCTGCTCGTCCTGGCTTTCGTTCAACGGGATGCGGATCGCATGGTCGGGCGCGATCATCGCCTGGCTGAAAAGGCCGGTCGCCTGCCCCTTGATATCGAAATATTTCTGCTCCTCGAAATTGAACAGGCGACGATAGAATTCGCTCCACACCCGCATCTGCCCGCGCCGGACATTATGGGTGAGATGGTCGAGCAGGTCGAGGCCGACGCTGTTGCGCGCCTCCTCCGCCCTCCAGCCGGGGAATTCGGCCCAGTCGGCATAAAGGTCCTCGCCGTCCCGCACGAAATAGAGGTAAGAGCCGCCTATGCCCTGAATGACGGTGTCCTCCTCCTCGGTCGCCCTGGCGCCATGGTCGAGCGCCCAGCGCATCGCCGCGTCCGGGTCGGCGACGCGGAAGGCCATGGCGCTGGCCGACGGGCCATGCTCGCCCCGGAATGCCGCCACCCGCCCGGCATCGTCGCGGTTCAGCATCAGGTTGATGCGGCCCTGCTTGTAGCGGGTGATGTTCTTGGTCGGGTGGCGATGGGTCGGCACGAAGCCCAGCGCCAGAAAGCGCTCCGCCATCGCATCGGGATCGGGCGAGGTGAACTCGACGAATTCGAAGCCGTTGAGGCCGAGCGGATTTTCGGTGGTGGTGGTCATGACCTCTCCTCTGCGGAATTGCCCGAATGCTCCCCCACGCGATGCTGCGTCCCCCAGTGAAAGACCCTGTCCTGCGCCACGATCTCGGCGGGATCGAGATCCGCTTCCCCCTCCAGCTCGCGGTAGATCGGCGCGAAGTCGGTTTCGGCCGTCTGGCGCAGCAGGTCCTCGAAGCTGTCGATCACGAAATAGCATTGCTGATAATCGTCGATGCGATAGCGGGTGCGCATCAGCCGCCGCAGGTCGAAGCCCAGCCGGTGGGGCGAAGGATCGTCCAGCGCGAAGATCGACTCGCCATGCGAGGAAACGATGCCCGCGCCATATAGTTTCAGCGCGCCGTCCCGCCGGATGAGGCCGAATTCGACCGTATACCAGTAGAGCCGCGCCAGCCGGTCGATCGCCCCCAGCCCGTCGGCGCGCAGCCCGCCTTCGCCATAGGCCTGCATATAGTCGGCGAAGGCCGGATGGGTCAGCAGCGGCACATGGCCGAATATATCGTGGAACACGTCCGGTTCCTGCAGATAGTCGATCTGGCCGGGCGAGCGGATGAAGCGGCCCGCGACGAAGCGGCGGTTGGCCAGATGCTCGAAGAACAGCCGGTCCGGCACCAGCCCCGGCACGGCGACGACCTGCCATCCGGTGCGCTGCATCAACCGTTCGGACAGTTCGCCGAAGTCGGGAATGCCCGGCTTCGTCATCCGCAATATGTCCAGCCCCTCGATGAATTCCGGCACCACGCGGCCGCGCAGCATGCGCGACTGCCGCTCGAACAGCCGGTCCCACATCGCATGCTCCGCCGCGCCGTAAAGATGCCATTCCTGCGGAACGGTCCAGTCGGCGGCGGCGCCTGCGGGCGGCGGGGGAAGAGCCTGGGCCATGCCCCCTTATCTCATGACGGCGGAGAAATGGGGTTCCAATTTGCCCGCAAAACGCGCATTCTCTGAAACGGATCAATCAGGATTCCGGCAATCATGAAACCGAAAGATCAGATCGACGAGATCGACCGCAGGATCCTGTCGGAACTTCAGAGGAACGCGCTCATCAGCCATGCCGATCTGGCGGAACGGGTCGGCGCGTCGGTCGCATCCTGCTGGCGGCGGATCAAGGCGCTGGAGGCCGCGGGCATCGTGAAGGGCGCGGTGCGGCTGGTCGATGCGGAAAAGGTCGGGCGCGGGGTCAATGTGCTCTGCAACATCCGCATGCGCAGCCACAGCCTCGACGCCCGCAGCGCGTTCGAGGCGTTCGTTGACGGACACCCGGAGATCGTCGAATGCTTTTCCATGTCGGGCGAGTGGGATTATCTGCTGCGCATCGTCGTCGCCGATGTGGCGGACTATAATCTCTTCCTCATGCGCACGTTGCTGGCGCATCCCTCGGTCGCCGGGGCGGCGTCCCACTTCGCGCTGTCGATGACCAAATATACGACCGCCGTGCCGGTATAGGCGGCGCCTCAGGCGCGCTCTATCGCGATGGCGGTCGCCTCGCCGCCGCCGATGCAGAGGCTGGCGACGCCGCGCCGCAGCCCGCGCTGCTCCAGCGCGGCGAGCAGCGTGGCGATGATGCGCGCGCCCGACGCGCCGATCGGGTGGCCGAGCGCCGTCGCCCCGCCGTTGACGTTCAGTCTTTCGGACGGAATGGCAAGCTCCCTCGCCGCGATCATCGCCACCACGGCGAAGGCTTCGTTGACCTCGAACAGGTCGACGTCCGCGACGCTCCACCCCGCCTTGTCCAGCACCTTGCGGATCGCCGGAACGGGCGCGGTGGTGAATTCCGCCGGGTCCCGCGCATGGGCGGCGGTCGCCACCACATGGGCGAGCACCGGCATGCCGAGGCGCGCGGCGGCGGGCTGGCGGGCCAGCACCAGCGCGGCCGCGCCGTCGGAGATGGAGGAGGCATTGGCCGCGGTGATCGTGCCGTCCGCGACGAAGGCGGGCTTCAGCGCCCGCACCCTGTCCGGGTCCGCCCGGCCCGGCTGCTCGTCGCAGTCGATCAGTTGTTCGCCGCCACGGCCCGGCACCACGACCGGCACGATTTCCCGCACGAAAGCGCCCGATGCGATCGCCTCTCGCGCGCGCTGGAGCGAGCGGAGCGCATAATCGTCCTGCTCCTCGCGGGTGAAGCCATGGGCGCGGACGGCCTCTTCCGCGAACACGCCCATCGCCTTGCCGGGCTGATAGGCGTCCTCCAGTCCGTCCATCATCATCGTGTCGATCACCCGGTCATGGCCGATGCGCGCGCCCGCGCGATGCCTGGGCAGCGCATAGGGCGCGTTGGTCATGCTCTCCATGCCGCCGGCGACGATCACCTCCGCCGCGCCGCACGCCAGCGCCTCATGGGCCATGATCGCGGCCTGCATGCCCGATCCGCACATCTTGTTGACGGTCGTGGCCTCGACCGAGCGGGGCAGCCCCGCGCCGAGCGCCGCCTGACGGGCGGGCGCCTGCCCCAGCCCGGCGGGCAGCACGCAGCCCATATGGATGCGGTCGATCGCATCGGGATCGACGCCGGACCGATCGACGGCGGCCTTCACGGCGGCCGCGCCCAGTTCCGTGGCCTTGAGCGTGGAAAAGACGCCCTGAAATCCGCCTATCGGCGTGCGGGCATAGCTCGCGATGACTGTCCGGCCGGTCATGTCCGATCCTCCTGCGCCGCTTCGGGCAACCTGCTTGTCATAGCATGAAAAGCCATGAAGGGGGACAAGCCCCCGCCTTTCTCAGAACCAGAAGCGGACGCCCGCGACGAGGCGCAGGCTGTCGGGATCCTCCCCCTTCGCGCGATGCAGGCGGGCGGTCTCGCCCAGCTTGCGTTCCCAGTGCAGGCCGACATAGGGCGCGAACTCGCGCACCACCTCATAGCGCAGGCGCAGGCCCAGCTCGATCGAGGTCAGCCCCGCGCCCGTATCCAGTTCGGGCATGTGCTGCGCCGACAGATTTAGCTCGGCCGCCGGTTGCAGGATGAGGCTCTGCGTGATGCGCTGGTCGTAGCTCGCCTCGGCGCGCGCCGTCACCTCGCCCTTGTGCGAGACGAAGGCTTCCCCCTCGACCTCGAACCAATAGGGCGCCAGCCCCTCCACCGCCAGCACCGCCTGCGTGCGCATCGGCCGGGGACGCAGATCCTGCCGCACGCCCAGCCGCAGGTTGAACCACGGGTCGAGCGCATGGCTCCATCCCGCCTGCACTTCCGCCTGTTCCGGGCGGGCGCCGGACACGCCCTCGCCCTTCGACTTGAAGGCGAGGCGGTCGATATCGCCGCCCGCCCAGCCTTCCACTTCCCACGCATAGCCGTTCGCGCCCCTGGCCGGGCGCCATTCCAGCCGGTCGATCATCAGCATCGACGCGCCCATGCCGCCGCTTTCCTTGCGTAGCACCGCACGGGCGGCCGCCATCGCCGCCGGGTCGAACCAGGCGTCCGCCGCATGATCTGCGGGCGGCGACGGGGCGGGCGATGGCGCGGAGCCGAAGGGCTGCGCGGGGGCGCCGTGCCCGGCATGGCCATCATGGCTTTCATGCCCGCCATGGACGGAATGATCCTCCTGCGCCAATGCCGGGGGAGCGGCCGCCAGCAGCGGCGGCAGCGCGAGCATCCACGCCCTGCTCATGCCGGTGTCTCCCCATGTCCATGCCCATCATGCCTGACCGTCACGACACGGAACATGCCCGCATGCATGTGCAGCAGCATATGGCAATGAAACGCCCAGTCGCCCGGCGCATCGGCGGTGAAATCGAAGCTCAGCCTGCCGCCGGGCAGCACGTTGACGCTGTGCTTGCGCGGCTGCCTCTCGCCTGCGCCGTTCACCAGTTCGAAGAAATGGCCGTGCAGGTGAATCGGGTGCGGCATCATCGTGTCGTTGATCAGGGTGACACGCGCCCTTTCGCCATGGCGAAACGCCAGCGGCTCCGGATTCTCGCTCAGCTTCACGCCGTCGAAGGACCACATATAGCGCTCCATATTGGCGGTGAGGTGCACCTCCAGCTCCCGCTCCGGCGCACGCCTGCCGGGCACGGGCACCAGCGCGCGCAGATCGGCATAGGTCAG
>Ga0180222_1002830_pt1 | contig 12674 bp, 10 predicted proteins | sample eDN5th37CKraftOP_FD_151336 | JGI IMG/M metagenome (GOLD analysis project Ga0180222, IMG submission 151336) | Enriched Organic Plus compost microbial communities from Emeryville, California, USA - eDNA 5th pass 37_C Kraft OP (version 2) (version 2) ... | reverse complement strand
CGTTCATCACGATCCGCACCTTGCAACTGGCCTGCGCGTCATCCCCGGCGACCGATCGCGGCTCATAATAGGTCACGCCCCGGCAGCGCTGCCAGATGGGCGCGTTGCCCTGTGCCTTGTAGGTCCAGACCGGCTTACCGGTTTGCGCATCCAGTGCATTGACGGTGTTGGTCGGCGAGCAGGTGTAGAGCATGCCGTTGGCATAGGTGGGCGTGTTCTGGTCCTCGGCCAGGGTCGCGGCCGCGGGAGGCTCGCCATAGTCAAATTCCCACGCCACCTTGAGATCGCGCACATTGGCCGGCGTGATCTGGCTGGCCGTCGCATAGCGGGTGCCATTGGAAGTGCGGCCATATTGGCGCCATTCGTCGCCAGCCGCGATAGCCTCGGGTGAGACGACGCCGGCGATCGTCTGGTTGAACGGATGGCGCACGACGCCCTGCGGCCGCAGCCCGAGGAGGATCGCGCCGGCCAGCAACAGCAGGCAGAGGCCGGCCAGTCCTCTAGGCCAGTGCCGCCCGCCCCGATAATCCGGAAAGCGCGGCAGCAGCAGGAGCAGGAGCATGCCGACGAACAGCGGCCCGCTCAGCCGGGGCACGAGAGGCCAGAAATCCAGCCCGACCTCCCAAAGCGACCAGATGAGCGTTCCGGCAAACAGCAATCCGAACAGCCAGACGCCAAGGAGCCAGCGCCGGACGACAAGGCCGCCGCTGATCAGGAGGCCCAGACCCGCGATCAGATAATAAGGCGAGCCACCGAGCCAGGCGAGCTTTGCGCCGCCCCAGATCAGCGGCAAACCCAGCAGGGTTAGGAGCAAGCCAAATGCCGGCAGGACAATGCGCCCGCGCTTCGGCATGTCATTCATTTCCACCACTCCTGTTTCCGTGACTCACATGAGATGAACCGCGCCGGTTGGCGCCAGGAACGTGCAGCCGTCTCTTCAGGGCCGGCGCGCCGCGGCCCGTCACGGGTTGGGCAGCACCAGCCCGAAATCGGGCCGCGGGGTTTCGAACAGCGTGACGAAGCGCGACAAAGTGCGGTCATCCGTTGCGGCGCCATCCGTGCCGGCAAGCAGTGCCAGGAAGGTCCGGCGGTCGGTCGCGACGGTTGGCACGCTGCCATTTCCCGCAGGCACCGGCTGATGGATCAGGACGCCATTGCGGATTTCCACCAGCTCGGCTTCACGCCCGCCGTCGAGCGACAGGATGAAGATTGCTGGCGCAGCCAATGCCCGCTCGGGCACCAGTCGGACCGCCAGCATGTCGAGCATGTCCGAGAGCGGCAGATTGGCCATCGTGCCGCCGAGCGCCTCGAAACGCGAAGGCGCCGGCCGCTCCCGCCTCAGATCGAGCACGCCGGAGAGATACATGTTCCGCCAGACCGCGCTCTCGCTCTGATAGCCGAGCTGCTCCAGACTATCCGCCAGCGCCAGCCGGGCCTCGCGATTATCCGGCTCGGCGAAGACGAGACGGGACAGCAACTCCGCCGACCATTGATAGTCTCCCGCCGCGAAGGCGTTGCGACCCAGGGCCAGCACGCGCCCGGCGCCGCCCAGCGCCTCGACATAGCGCCGTCCGGCTTCTTCGGGCGGTATCTCGTTCAGATTGACCGGATTGCCGTCATACCAGCCCATATAGCGCTGATAGACCGCCTGCGCATTGAAGCTCAGCACGCCATAATAGGGCCGGTTGAACCAGCGCTTCGCCAAGGCGTCCGGCAACCGGATCTGTTGCGCGATCTCCGGGCCGGTGAGGCCATCGTTCATCAGTCGCACGCTCTGATCGTGGAGATATTTGTAGGAATCGCGCTGGGAGGACAGGAAGTCCTCGATGCTCGCCTTGCCCCAATGCGGCCAGAAGTGCGAGGTGAAGAGCGTATCCGTGCGCTCGCCGTAGAGCCGGATGGTCTCGGTCAGATAGTCGGCCCAGTCCTTGGCGCTGCGCACCAGCGCGCCCCGCGGGGTGAGCACATTATGCTGCGTGCTGTTGGCATTCTCCGCCGCGCAGAGCGCCCGGAAATCGGGTAGATAGAAGTTCATCTCCGCCGGCGCTTCCGTGCCCGGCGTGAGCTGGAACTCGAACCGGACGCCATCGATGGTCATCGTCTCGGCGGTGCGCTGGATTTCGCGTGTGGGCGGCACCAGCGACACTGTGCCAGGCGCCTGCGGATTGCGCGTGAAGGCCGGGCCGAGGCCGATCGACACGGCAGCCCGCTCGCCGACATCGAGCGGCGCGCCCGACATATACTGGATGCGGCGCAGCATGGCCGGGCCGGCGATGACATTCTCCGAAACGGTCTCCCGCATGAAGCCGGCCGGCGCAAGGATCGGCACCCCCCGGGCGCGTGCCTCATCGGCGGAGATGATGCCCGCGCTGCCGCCGAAATGGTCGAGATGGGAATGGGTGTAGATCATACCCACGACCGGCTTGTCGCCCAGCGTCTTGCGGACGAGCGCCAGCGCGGCCCGCGCCGTTTCCACGCTGACGAGGGGATCGACGATGATATATCCCGTGTCGCCCACGATGATCGACATGTTCGAGAGGTCGATGCCGCGCACCTGATAAATCCGCTCGGCAACCTTGAAGAGCCCGGCCCGCGCGTGCAGTTGCGCATTGCGCCAGAGGCTAGGATTTACTGTAGGGGGCGCGGGCCGGGAGAAAAATGCCGCGCTGTCCAGATCGCGCACGACATGGCCTTGATCGTCGACAATGCGGTTGTTCTCGAACTGTGCGATAAGACCGCGCGAGGCCAGCTCGAACTCCTCCCTGTCCTGGAACGGCAGGCTCGCGGCAACTTCCCGGAGATAGGCCTGCGTCGCTGCCGTCGCGTCCCGGGGTTGCTCTTCCTGCGCGGAACTGGCGCCGCCGATGCCGCCGGCAAGCAGCAGCGCGGCAGGCCCAAATCGATAGATGATCCTGTGCATGATGTCTTTCCCTCGATGATGACCCAGACTCTCGCCCACGCGTTCAGCGGAAGTTGATGCGCGCTTGCAGGGCGATCGTGCGAGGGCGCTGGAGCAGCGCGAAATAGGAGCCCCGCCCCATGGTCATATCGTTCGCCTGAACGGTCGTATATTCATTGGTCAGGTTGCGGCCGACCAGGGCGATCTCCCATCCATTGTCCACTTCGGCGAGGGCAAGGCGGGCATCGACCTTGGCGAAGCCATCCTGCGCCGTATAGGGATCATTGTCCGACGAGGTGTTGAACCGGCTCGTCATCTGCACGTTGGTGTCGAACTTGATCTGGAGATTGCCGGTAATCTGGCGGGAGAAGGCCGCGTTGAAATTGCCGCTCCATTTGGGCGCGAACATCAGCCGCTCCCCCGTCTGGATGCAGGCATTGGCCAGATCCGGATTGGGGCGCGGATCGACCAGACGGCACTGCGCCGTCGTATAGTCGCGATAATGGGCATCGAGATACGAACCGGAGAAGCCGAGCACGATGCCATCGGCCACCGCCCACTCCGTCTCGACCTCAAGGCCCTGGCTCCGCGCCGAGCCCGCATTCCCGACCAGGAAGCCGCCCGCGCCGTTCGACGTGCTCACCTGAAGCTCGTCATAATCACTGCGGAAGGCGGCCATGTTGAAGCGCACCGTGCCGTCGAACAGAGTGCTCTTGAAGCCCAGCTCATAGGCTTTGGCCTTTTCCGGATTGAAGGTCGCGGCGGCATAATAGCCTTCGCTGGCCGGATTGGTCCGAAGCGTCGCGTCGATGCCGCCGGCCTTGAAGCCTTCCCGGTAGCTTGCATAGAGCATGATCCGGGACGTGGGGCGATACTGGATGTCGATCGACGGCGTGAAGTCGTGATCCTTGCGGGTGAACCGCGTGAGCGGCGCCGCGAAGAAGCCGGGCGCGGTCTGTATCGCGAGGACAGCGGCGTCATCGAGCGGCGTGACGCCGTCGAGCTCGAAGTTGGTGACGCTGTGCCATGCATGCTTGCGGACATCGGTGTAGCGCAGGCCGAGCGTCAGCTTGACCTGCTCCGTCGCGTTCCAGGTGAACGCGCCGAAACCCGCTAATGTGCGATCGCTCTGGTCATGCCATGTCTCTGTGATGGAGCCGCCATTGGCGATGCCGAGCATGAACCGGTCGGTCAGCTGCGAGTTGTTGCTCTGGAAATAGGCGCCGATGATATATTCGATCGGAACGCCGACATCCGATGCAAGACGCAGTTCCTGGCTGAACTGGTCATAATGCTCGTCGCGCGGAACCATCACGATCGGCGCCGGTGTGAAGTCGATATCGACGTTATTTCGATAATCCTTGTACCAGCTATAGCCGGTGACGGACGTGATGGTCTGGCCGCCCGGCAGTTCCTGCACCAGCGTCAGGCCGGCCGTGAACGCCGAACCCCGATGAATGCGGTTCTCGGGATCGAAGGCGGCATTCGGGATCAGGCCATAGGAACCGTCCTGCTTGTTGCGGTCGAACCGGTCCTCGAAGCCCGTCTCGGCCGCGCTTGCGAGCGCCATGGAGCAGCTGGGCGCGCCGGCAACGCCAAAGACGCCGGGACAATGGAGAGCCTGGAAATTGTTGCCCAGCTCATAGACATGGGAACCATCCAGCTTGAGGGTGGCGGTGAGCGTGTCGGTCGGCTCCATCCGCACGGTGCCGCGCACGCTCCAGCTACGGCGCTGCATCTCGTCCCGGTCCAGATAAGTGTTATGCATCCAGCCGCCGAGGCTGCTGATGCGCCCCGCGACCCGAACGCCGATCCGGTCGGTGACCGGACCGCCGATGGCGGCCTGCGCGTCCCACTCGTCATGGTTGAATTCGCGTGTGACCGACGCGAACCCCTCGAGCGAATTGCCCGGCCCGCGCGTGGCGACATTGATGGCGCCGGCGATGGTGTTGTTGCCGAAATAGGTGCTCTGCGGTCCCTTCAGCACCTCGATGCGGTCGATATCGACGAGTTGCCCCGTCGATTGCCGGCCCCGGCCGAAATAAATCCCGTCGATGAATGTGCCGACCGACTGCTCGAAGCCGGGATTGATGCCGGAGCCGATGCCGCGGATGAAGAGCTGGTCGCCGGCAGCTGCTTCCGTGATCACGACGGTGGGAAGCCGCGTCGTCACATCGGCGAGGTTCTGCAGTCCCTGCTGCTGAATGGCGCCGCCACCCAATACCGCGACCGAAATCGGCACGCGCTGAGCACTTTCGGAGCGCTTTTGCGCTGTCACCACGATCTCCGTGAGACCGCTCGACGCGTCCTCTCCCTCGACCGCCTCATCCTGAGCGTAGGCAGCGCCGGAGGCGAGCAGCAGGCCGGCCAAAGCGCCGGCGGAGACGGAAAGATGCGACACCTTGCGAAAAGACATGAAACCCTCCCTCGGGCGGGGACATGATCCCGCCTTTGCTTGTCGTTGAAATTGACGTTGCGACGATCAGGCCGAGGCGATGTGGAAAAGCCGCATGGCATTCTCCTCCAGCACGAGGCGCTGCTCGCGTTCGCCGATGTCCATCTCCTCGATGAACCGGGCTGCCTCGTCCATCTCCTCATAGGGATAGTCGATCGCAAACATCACCCGTTCAGGACCGAGGACGGTCAGGCAATATTTCAGCACCTCGGGCGAGAAGAGTCCGCTTGTCGTGATGGTGAAGTTCGATTTGAAATATTCGCTCGGCAGCCTAGCCAATCGGGTTGGAACCATGGCCTGCCGCGCGACATGCCGGCGGTCTATCCGGGTGAGCCAATAGGGCAGGCCTTCGCCGCCATGCCCCAGCACGATCTGGAGTCTCGGAAAACGATCGAACAGGCCGGACATGATCATGCGCAGGGCATGCAGGCCCGTCTCGGCCTGATAGCCCCAGATCGCCGCTTCCAGCCGGTGCGGCCGGTAGGGCTCCGCCATGGCCGGCGAGGGTGCGCGCGGATGCAGGTAGATCGCACCGTCCAGCGCTTCGGCTGCTTCGAACAGCGGCCAGAATTTCTGATCGTCCAGATATTCGCCATTGGTATGCGAATTGATGATGAACCCGTTCAGTCCCAGCGAGCGGCGCGCACGCTCCATCTCCTTGACGGAGGCAGGCCCATCCTGCGGCGCGATCGTTGCAAGCCCCGCGAAGCGGTTGGGATGCCGGCTGACGATGTCGCGCAGCACGTCATTGGCCTGCGCCGCCATCGCCACGGCCTCGGACGGCGCCAACATCTGGACGCCCGGCGACGTCAGCGACAGCACCTGCATGTCGATGCCGTTGCGGTCCATCTCGGCCAGGCGGATCTGCTCGACGTCGAGCAGGCGGGGCAGCAGCTTTTCGCCGAAACTGTTCCGGCCTGACAGGCCACGCCAGAAGTCCAGGTCCGGCTCCCGGGAATCCCCCGCAGCAAGCGCACGCATCGCGGCGACATGGTCCGGGATGGTGAAGGCTTCCTCCGTCGCAATGCGGCGAATCCGGCCGGGCGGAGTGGCCGAAAGGCGAGCGGGCACGGCACTCGCCGCAGCAAGGCTCCCCAGCAGCTTGTTGAATGCCCGGCGATCCATATGCTCCCCTCCGTGCGATTTCCATCGCATTGGGGACGCTTACCGTATCCCGTATCGTCGATCTTTCACGGTGACGAAGACGAATTTCACTCTCGCGAAGTCGCCCTGCCATAGCGATACTGGCGCGGCGTCACGCCGAAACGGGCACGAAAGCAGCGGGAGAAATAGGACGAGCTCGACAGGCCTGCATTGAACGCAATGTCGGTGATGCTGCGGCTTCTGTCCCGTCGCAGTTCCTGGGCGGCAAGATCGAGCCGCTTGCCGAGGATCACGCCGGTCGGTGTCTCGCCCTTCGACGCAAAGGCATGCTGGATAGCACGCTCCGAGACCGACAGTTCGGCTGCCACCAGCCCCGTGCGCAGTTCCGGATCACGCAATCTGTCATCGATCAGGTCGATCGACCGGCGGTAGAGGCTCGCATATCCGGCACTCTCCGCAACCCGTTGATCGATCAGGAGCGCGAGCAGTTCGATGAAGCTCGTTTCGACGATGCCTGCTGCATCCATGTCCAGCGTCTGGTCAACCGAGAGCAGGCCATCCATCAGGGCTCCGAGCAAACGGGTGGGCCGATCCCGCGCGGAAAGACATGTCCCGCTGGGAATGGCGAGTTCCCCGGAACGATCCGTGATCAGACATGCCTCGAAGTCAGCGACGAACATGGTGTTGTCGTCGGACAATTCTATCCGGTAATCGTCGCTCGACCAGAAGATCGCCACATCACCGGCCTTCTGCACAGACTCCAGCGATCCGCTGCGGTTGCAGCTGGTGCCACGCTTTTGATAATGCAGCGTGATCCGTGAGCGGCCATGATCTTGACCCGTCCGCACGAGATAGGCCTGAGAAGACTGCACACATGCATAATGCACGTCTTTCAAACCGACATGCGTGAGCGACCCCTCGAAATTTTCCGAACGAGCCGCCACAGTCACGCCTTTCCAGTTAGCGTTTGCAAGCTCATTCCAAATCTTCAAGCGCTCGGAGGGCCTCTCCGATCTTGTAGAAAAATGTGCGACTCCTCCCACTAAGCTCTCCGAACTTGCGAGGCATTGGGCACCAGCATAGCTCGACCAACCGTAGTTTTCCAGTGGTGCACTCAGTGGCGACAGATTGCGAATATCCCGACTGAGGGAGGATGGTTCTTATCGTGACAACCACGCTCGCCGCGGGCCTACCTAATGCCTCAGCGGCAGCTTCCCGCCGCCAGAGCCGACGTTCAGAGGCCAGAAGCAACTCCCGAAAGAAGCCGCTCGTTCAGGCGCACGCGGAAGGCAGGAATTGAGCCGTAAGCGGGCAGGTCGGCTTAGCGGGTTCAACAGCGCGAAAGCGGACCTCCCCGCTAACGTTCGGATCATCCGGCTCGCTTTCCATTGCGAGCACACCGAAAACGTACTGGCGGACACGCATCGGCTTTTCGTGAGGGAGAAGCATTGCGCAAGGCCATCGCCAATGCCGAAGCAAAGCGTGGCATCCTTTGCGATGGCAGTCCGCATCAGAAGATCGAGATTCTCGCGGCTCTCATCGATCGCATGGACCTGCATGAGGATCGGATCGATCTGACCGTTACGCCTGCAAGGTTGCGGGAGCTACTGCAGCTTCCAGCAGAGCCAGCATCGTCGGAGTCGCTGATCCTGTCACTGCCCGTGGTCAAGGTTCGGCGCGGGCATCAGCTGCGGCTTGTTATCCCCGGCCCTAAGGTCATCCCGATGCGTCAGCGTGACGAGAAGCTGGTCAGCCTGATCGCCGAGGCACATCAGGCCCGCAAGCTGCTGTTCGCTCATCCCGGCAAGTCTCTCTCGGCGATCGCCTCGGCCCATGGACGATGTCGTACCCGGCTCGGGAAGTTGATCACCCTCTCCTGCATGGCGCCCGACATCATCCAGGCCGTGCTGGAAGGCCGGCAGCCGGCATCGCTCACGGCCAGGCACTGCTCCGCGCCGAGCTGCCGATCGCATGGGATGACCAACGGCAGATGCTCGGGTTCGGCTAGCTCAGTCTCATCGCGAGGACATCAGGACGGGCGCCGACCGGGCGCCCTCTTTTGTCACCAAGGACTTGTCCTCATATGATCTGCAGTCAGTTTTTCAGGAGCAGAGACTGCAGGGGAGAATTGCGGCCCAGGGTCATGCAGGGGAGACGTCTCCGACTGCAGGCCGCGCCTACCCTCCCGCAAAGGGCGCAGAACTGCGCGACTTCTCCGGCCGAAGCCGAGAATAGCCTGTTCTGCTCAATTCCATGGATTGTCTGGTGCGTGACGCAGTCCGGAGCGAACCGGTCTCAGCCGCCATATTCCCTGCTCCACGGGAATCTACAGGGAAAATCGCGCGTCCACAGATGTCTGCTCATTAAATCGCAGCAGGGAAGCCGCGGTTTTCCGTTGGTTCGGCAGCAAATTCCCTGGAAGGCGGAACAGGGAATTCTCACGCCCGAACAGGGAAGACGATCTTGATATCCGGTCCGAACTGGGAAGGCCGTGTCGATGCTCAACGGCTTGTCCTCTAGCGGTCGATTGACAACAAATCTCGACTGTCTTTTCAATCATTTACATCCGATTATATCCGCCTTATTGAAGCGCTGTCTCTGACGCAGAAAGCCGATTCGGCGCAGCACGAAGAGGCAACCAACTTAACCGGCCACGCGAATGCGTGTGCGGGCAAGTGGTTGTCTGCCTGCTGCGTATTCGGCTGACCGCTCTGCTCGCCTCCTTCGCCGGCCAAGGAGGATCCTATGAGACGTGCACCCCAGACATCCAGGACGCAGGCTGCTGATCGGCCATCGCGCAATGCTATCCTGAAGCTCGGACCGATCGGGTATCGGTCGATCGAGGCGATCCGGGAATATGCGAACAATCCCCGCAAGCATCCGGAGAAGCAGATCGTCAAACTCATGGCGTCGATCAGCGAGTTCGGCATCGTGCTGCCGCTGCTGGTCGACAGCTTCGGCGTGCTGGTTGCAGGTCATGGCGTGCTCGCGGCAGCGAAGCGCCTCGGCTATCGATTTCACCGCTCGGCACGCCCATCTGGACATGACGAAGAATGGCGACGAGCGGTTCGTGCCTCTGTCGAAGGCTGCGATGAAACTGCTGAAGATCGTGAAGCACCGATCTCCTTCCGCGCCGGTGGTGCCGGTCCAGGCGGGGAATTTCGACAAGCTCTTCCGTGCGGCCCGCCGCGATGCCGGCCTGCTGCACATCCATTTCCACGACAGCCGGCGGGAGGCGGCGTCGGCCATGGCGCCGAAGCTCTCCAACGTGCTGGAGTTGGCAGCGATCACCGGCCACAAATCACTCGCGATGCTGCAGATCTATTATAAGCCCAAAGCGGCCGATCTCGCCGCGCGGCTGGATGCATAGACATCAGGCACATGTCGGAGTTGCGATGGCGAGCTTGGTGCGGCACGCCATGGAGGCCGGCCTATCAGTCTTGAAATTGTAGCTCTAAGGACTATACTATGACTCGTTCCGTCGGGCGAGCACGATCGTGACCGTGTTCATGACGAAGGGTTTCGCACGCAAGGCGGGGCTCGTATCGGAAAGCCTACGCGCCGCGGCAGCTGAAGTTGCGGCCGGGGAACATGACGCGGATCTGGGTGGCGGCGTGTTCAAGCAGCGCGTTGCCAGACCCGGTGGTGGTAGGTCAGGAGGGTTTCGGACGATCATTCTGTTCAAGGTTGGCGGGCACAGCTTCTTCGCCCACGGCTTTGCCAAGAATGAGAAGGCGAATGTAAGTGTGAAGGAACTCAGGGCACTGAAGCAATTGGCGGCAGTGTACCTGGGTCTTTCCGAAGACGAGGTAGGGACCGCTGTCGCGGCGGGTGAATTGATCGAGGTTTCGGACGATGGCGGTGAAGGTGAAGAGCAAGCGGGCTGAAAGCCCGATTTTGGCTTCGGTGCATGAGGCTGCGGCGGGGCTCCATCGGATCGGGCTCGTCGACAAGTCGACGATGCGCGAGTTCGATGCGCTGTGTCTCACACCGGTCGAGCCGATGGCCCCAGAAGAAATTCGTGCCTTGCGGGAACGCGAGAAGGTCTCGCAGCCGGTGTTCGCTCATTACCTCAACGTTCGGAAAGACGCGGTCAGCAAGTGGGAGCGCGGTGAGAAGCGTCCCGACGGCCCTTCGCTCAAGCTACTGAACCTAGTGAAGACGAAGGGATTGCAGGCGATCGCCTGACCAGGAAGAAGAACCCCCGTCGATCGCCCGACAGCGGAAACACCGCACTGGCGGGCCCCGGGATGGGGCCTGGCAGACAATCGGATTGCTTCGCGGTACGCGCTCTCCGCACGCTGAATGACCTTGCGGCCCGCCTCGACGAATGATGGGTTGCGGTTAGTCTCGCAAACGCCGCAACTCATTCAGCCACTTGCGACCAATCGAATCCGAACCTGGCGAGATATTTGCGTATCCTAGTTTGCTCGGCGATAAGCTGCCTGTCAGGACTGTCCGCCTTATTATAGGCCGCTCCAGCCAGCATCCCTTTACTGGTGTCAGTGGGGACTGTCTGCCGACTGACATGAGGTGGAGAGCGGCCTCAGCCCGGGGCAGCCTTGGGTTGGCAGACTGTAAGGTGGTGTTCCCTTCGTACATCATCAATGTACCGGCAGAGCGGTTTGGTGCACTTCGCTGAATCCTACGGCGAGTTTGCAACGATGGCTTCAAAAAGTTTGGCTACTGCTCATCGGGGGATTGCAGCGTGTCGCCTCTTTGCGAAGCTAGCACACGCGAACGATAACTTGCTGCTGCCGTTCGCAGTGCTTTGTTCGGCGTCTGCTTGGTGTCGAGCACGCGCAACAGCTCCTCGAATTCGTCGCGACTAAGACGCGTGACGCCGACTTCTTCGCCAGCGTTCTGAGAGACACTTTCCCTGGAGGTGGTGTTCGTCTCGGGCGAAATCATGGCGCCAACGTCTCCGCACAATATGAGCAGATCATAGATCACGGACGGTGCCGATTTGTCCACTTTGCAACACGAGCACCCCCATTCGCATCGCTACAGATCTGATGAGGCGTCGCTAGAGGCCTGAAATCTGCCAATACTGGTGCGACGTGTGCCAAATCCACTGGACTGAGGCTGAAAACGTGGAGTTTGGTGCGGCAAACTCCCTCTGTGCCAAAGGCACGAAAAAACCCTTGAAATCAAGGGTCTTGGTGCGGTCGAGAAGACTCGAACTTCCACGGGCTTTCGCCCACAACGACCTCAACGTTGCGCGTCTACCAGTTCCGCCACGACCGCACATCAGGAGGAGAAGCCGCTTGCGGCCCCCGAGGTAGGCGGCGGCCTTTAGCAAAGGGTCCGGGGGCTTGCAACTCTCCTTCTCGACGAAGATCGAGATCGACGGACAGTGCCAAAGCCTGTGGACAGGCCGGTCTGCAGCGGCCATGCAAGCGGCATTTGGCTGCCGCCTCGGCCCGGCGCCAGGGCGGGAGAGAGCGGACGAGAGGATCATGTCATGCCCATCCTCAATGCCAGCGATGTGACGGCAAGCATTGCCTGGTTCGAATCGCTCGGCTGGACGGCCGGCTTGACCGTGCCGGCGGAGTCGTCCGATCCCGGCTTCGGTGGGATGCACGAGCGACCAGCGGCTCTTCCAGCGTCGGACGGCGTCCGGATGAGCCGGTGGCTCGACAGTCCCGCCGAAATCCCCGCGCTCGGTCATGTCGTCACATATCCGCCGACAGACGAACCCCGGGGCCCTGCCGGTTCCATATGCGCCATCCCAACGGCCATATGATCCGCGTGGGCGCCTTGGACATGATCTAGGACAGCATCGCACGGTTCGGCACGGTCATGACAGCCCCTCCCAGCCCGGCCGGAGCGGACGGCCTCGCCCCCGAGGCGCGACGCATCGCGCGCCTCGCCTGGCCGATCATCCTCACCAATCTCAACTGGACGATCATGCATCTGGTCGACGTGACGGTCGTCGGGCTGGCCGGCACGAGCGAACTGGGCGCGCTCGCGGCAGGCCGCGTGCTCAATTTCGTGATCCTGATGCTGCTGCTCGCCGGCATGTCCGGCATCGTCGTATTCACCAGCCGGGCGGACGGCGCGGGCGATCTGCCGCGCACCGGCGGCCTGTGGCGCGAGGCGGTGCTGACAGGGCTGCTGCTCGGTACGCCGAGCGCACTGCTGATCGGCATCTTCGCACGGCCGGCGCTGGCGCTTACCGGCGTCGCGCCCGCGCTGGTCACGCCTGGCGCGCAT
>Ga0180222_1002828_pt1 | contig 12683 bp, 6 predicted proteins | sample eDN5th37CKraftOP_FD_151336 | JGI IMG/M metagenome (GOLD analysis project Ga0180222, IMG submission 151336) | Enriched Organic Plus compost microbial communities from Emeryville, California, USA - eDNA 5th pass 37_C Kraft OP (version 2) (version 2) ... | reverse complement strand
GGCCGTAGCCGCGCCCACTGCCCGTCGCTCAACCAAAACTCGCCCGACAACGCACGCTCCCGATCAATCAGGAGGCTGAATCACATTCCCGACGCCAAGGGAATCCTGTTTATGGGTCCCGACCCTACAGCTACACGGCCTCCAAATATCTCTTCTCGGTCGACAATTCGCCGCGATCGCGGATTCAGCCGGCCCATGTCGTCGACGGCACTATCGATTTGATCACAGAGGAGGGCTGGCAGCTCGGCCTGTGGGGCAGGAATCTGCTGAACAAGCACTATATTCAGAGCGTCTTCAACAATATCGGCCATGGCGGTCTGGCGAGCTACCTCAATCCGCCCGAATATGGCGTCTCGGCGAAATTCAGCTTCTGATCGAGCCGCGGCCCGCGCGTTCCCCGCAGGCCCCGGGGGCGCGGGGGCGGGCGATTGACAATCCTCCCTATCTACGCGACACGAGCCGCAGCGCATGGGAGAGACCGGCCGCGGCCGGCGCCGAAGGAGCAACCGCCCCGGAAACTCTCAGGCAAAAGGACCGGCGCTGACATTGCTCTGGAGAGAGGCGTCCGCCGGACGTCCGCCGACGGGATAGCGATCTCAGGCACAAGGACAGAGGGGGCACGAAACAGGGACGATCGGTCCTTCTTGTGGAGTGCCGGAATGCCATCGGATCAGAAAGTGCGCGCGCGCTCGCGCATCGATACCGGGCCTGCGATCAGCCTGGCCGATCTCTTCACGATCGGAATAGGCCCTTCCAGCTCGCACACGGTGGGCCCGATGCGGGCGGCGTTCGCCTTCATGGCAGAGCTCGCCGCTCTCGGAAAGGCGCCGATCCGGGTGCAGGCGGAGCTGTTCGGGTCGCTGGCGCTGACGGGGCAGGGGCATGCCACCGACACGGCGATCATGCTCGGCCTCGCCGGCTGCCGGCCCGAGGAGGTCGATCCCGCCTCGATCGGAACGCGGATCGCGGACATCCGGGCGACGCGGCAGATCGGCACGATCTTCGGCGCCTTGCCCTTCGACGAGCGGCAGGACATGCTGTTCCGCAAGGGGACGTTTCTGGAAGGCCACTCGAACGCCCTGCGCTTTACCGCCGCGCTGCGCGGGGGCGGTGAATTCAGCCGCGAATATCATTCGATCGGCGGGGGAGCGATCAAGGTGGCAGGCGGCGCCGCGCAGCCCGCCGACATCGGCCACAACCGGCCCCAGCCGCATCCCTTCTCCTCCGCAGCCGAACTGCTGGCCCTCGGTGACGAGACGGGCTTGTCGATCGCGGCCATCGTCGCGCGAAACGAGGAGACGTGGCGATCGCCTGCCGAGACGACGGTCCTGCTCGACCGGATCGCCCAGGCCATGAACGAGTCGATCGATCGCGGCCTCGCGCAGGAGGGCGTCCTGCCGGGGCGCCTCAAGGTCCGGCGCCGCGCCAAGCAGATCTACCGAAGGCTCAGGGCGCAGCCGCCCGAGCAGCGGCATGTGCACATATTCGAATGGATCAGCCTGTTCGCCCTGGCCGTGAACGAAGAGAATGCGGCGGGAGGACGGATCGTGACCGCGCCGACGAACGGCGCGGCGGGCGTGATCCCGGCCGTCATCCGCTACTATCAGCAATTCGTCCCCGGCGCGGATGCCGAAGGGGTGCGCATCTTCCTGCTCACCGCCGCGGCGATCGGATTCCTCTACAAGAAGAAGGCCTCGATCTCGGCGGCGGAGATGGGCTGCCAGGGCGAGGTGGGCGTGGCCTGCTCCATGGCGGCGGCGGGTCTGGCGGCGGTGCTCGGCGGTTCCAACGCGCAGATCGAGAATGCCGCGGAGATCGGGATGGAGCATAATCTGGGGCTGACCTGCGATCCCGTCGACGGGCTCGTGCAGATCCCGTGCATCGAGCGCAACACGATGGGGGCGGTGAAGGCGATCAATGCCGCCTATCTGGCCCTCCAGGGAGATGGAAGGCACGTCGTCTCGCTCGACGCCGTCATCGAGACGATGCGCCAGACCGGAGAGGACATGCAGACGCGCTACAAGGAGACGAGCCTGGGCGGGCTTGCCGTCAACGTCGTCGAATGCTGACTCCCAGACGGGGGGGCGCCGCGCTGGTCCTGGCTCGCCGGCCTCACCGCATGAGGCTGCGTGCCAGATGGGGGCGCTGCAGCGTGTCCGCGCGGCGATAGCGGGCCCGGCTGCGCCGAGCGAGCGCGGCGGCGGCGGTCGGCGCGGCACGGCCGGTTTCGTCGAACAGCGTCGTGCCGCCGAGCAGCGTCATATAGGTCGCCGTCGCGTGTTGCAGCAGCGCTTCCTCATACCAGTCATCGGGCTTCCGGGTGGGCTGGCAGCTGCCGCCCAGCGGCATCTGGTTGGTGGCGGGCTGCGCATAGGCCGCGCCGGTGGCGTCCATTGCCGCCTTGAACATGTCGACGCCGAGCCGGACGGCGTCGGGCGCTGCGATGGGGCACCCATCATAGGCGGTCGGGATGCCGTCGAGACCGGCCCAAGCCATCGGCACGATATCGAGGCTGTTATACGCGCGCACGCCATATCCGAATGTCTCCGCGAAATAGGCGGAGAAGGCGGCATTGCCCGCGCTCGGCGCGGCGAACGTCACCGGCACGATCGGCGTGGTCAGCTGCGCGGCCGCGAGAATGGTCGACAGCCAGGGCGCGACGACGGTGGTGAGGCAGCCGCCGAGGCTGTGCCCGGTCACGGCGAGGAGCGGATTGCGGTTGGCCGGATCGGCGAGATAGCCGGTCAGATAGTCGGTCAGCGGCGTACCGTTGAACGTCAACCCGGCGATGGTGTCGAGCGCATCGAGCGTGCCGTCTGCCACGCGCACATTGCCGCCGATCATCCAGGGCAACCGGCTCTGCCATGGCACATAGAGATCCTCGAAGGCTTGCTTCACGATGCCCCATGTGTCGCCGATATCGACGTCCGTCCCGCGGATCACGACGGCCGCCACGACCGGCAGCCCGGTGGGTGCATCCGTGTAGACGGCGACATAGGCCAGATTGGCATCGTCCTCGTCGACGGCAGGCCCCCAGCCGCAGCTCCAGCTGCCCTGGCCGAGCGGCTGGACGCGGGACATGAGGCCGGGAATATCGGCCGGATCCGCATAGGAAGCCTGGCAGAGCTGCAGATAGCTGATGAGGAAGGGCGCGCTGGCCGATCCTTGGAGTGCCGCCTGGCGGAGATCGTCGATCATGCATGCTCCCGACATGAGGCCGCCCCGAGGCGCGGCTCTGCTCCTCCGGCCCCCGGGGCAGGAGACGGCGCAGCTTCGCCTCGGCGGCGAGCCGCTGCAACCGGGAGGCACGACATCGGTCCATTACGGACATGGTTTTGCCGGCCGTCTTGACTTTCGAGGGCCCGATCCGATCAAGGCGGTGCCGAACGAGCCGGAGGACCGCCGATGAAGGGCCCGGTACGCATCAAGCGGATATATGAGCCGCCTTCCCGCGAGGACGGGCAGCGGATCCTTGTCGACCGGCTCTGGCCGCGGGGCATCGCGCGGGACGCCGCCGCGTTGACCATCTGGCTCAAGGAGATCGCGCCGAGCACCGCGCTGCGCAAATGGTTCGGGCATGATCCCGCCAAACTCGCCGAGTTCCGACGCCGTTATGGCGAGGAGCTGGATGCGAATCCCAGCGCGGTCGCCGACCTCTGCGCCCTCGCTGACAAGGGCGGCGTGACGCTGCTCTATGCCGCACGCGAGGAGCGCATCAATCATGCGGTCGTTCTCGCCGAATATCTCCAGGAGCGGGGATACCGTTTCGAACGCCCAGGCTGATTCCGGCTGGGCGGGCATGATCGGCCGACGATTTCGCAAGCCGGAGAGGCACGCTGCCGCTGAACTGCAGGTGCGCGGCATCCGGATCTCCCAACGGACGCCATTGCCGCCGGGTAGCGCCATTGCCCGTCCATATCGCCGGTCTTCGTGCCGCGACACCGGTCGCGAGCTCCGATGGAGCCGTCGCGTGTCCGGCGGGGGCGCGACGCTGTGGCCATAATGCCGCAGTGACTATAATCGTTTCTGGAAAATATTGGATTATCGGGCATCTGCTCGCATCTAAAGAGGTTGTTAACTAGATCGCTTCACCATCATTCCTCGCGCATCATGCGAAAAGAGTGGGAACCGATTTTTCGCAGAAGCGATGCGACAGGAATGGTGGGGCAAGCGGTATGGATGTTCGCGTCCTGTCGTCTGCTCCGGGGTCAGGGGACGGATCGTGCGCCAGGATGCTCGCTCTCTGCTGGAAAAACTGCAGCAGACCGAATTCGCCTATCGTGATTTCGACGAACAGGAGGACGAAGGGGATCCCTGGCCGCTATTGGAAGCGCTGCTGCGGCATCCCGCGCTCGCCCGGACGCCGGCCGTGCGCTCCTGGCCCGAAGGGGGCGTGGAGGAGGTCCCGCCATCGGAACCCCGGCCGGTCAGCCGGCTGTTCCGTCGCTATGACCCGCATCCCGTCGGCCGACCCGAATCCGAGCTTCCGCGGGAGGCGGACCAGCCGAGCCTGCGCAGTTTCCTGAACAAGCTGGGGGAAGACGACTGATGGCGCTGATCCTCGTTCATTCCCCGAAGGGCGGCGTCGGGACGACGACGGTCGCGGCGAACCTGGCGCTGATGCTCGCCAGCCGCGGAGCCGATGTCGTTGCGATCGATTTCAGCCGGCAGGATTCGCTCAAGCTGCATTTCGGCTTCCGCCCGGATCAGCTCTTGCCATTCGCCATGCGCGGAGATGAAGCGCAGGTGGTGGCCGGGGTCCGTCTCCTCGCCTGCAACCGTCGCGAGGATCAGGCCGATGCGGCGGCGGCCGTGAACCGCTGGCTCGGCCAGGGCTCGATCGTGGTCGCGGATATTGCGGCGGGAGATGCCGATCTGTTCCGGACACTGCTGCCCGGCGCCGACCTGCATCTGTGCGTGCTGACGACCGATGCCGCCGCCATGGCCGTGCTGCCGCAGCTCGCCGCCGGCCAACCGCTGATGGCGGCGATCGGCGCCCAGCCCAGCCATTTCGTGCTCAACCGGATCGACGACCGCCGCCGGCTCGGGCGCGACGCAGCCAAGTTCCTGAAGCGCCTGACGGGCGATCGGCTGATCGCCGGCATCCGCCGTGACGAGGCGGTCAACGAAGCCTTGGCGATGATGGAGCCGCTGGGCAAGTTCGCGCCGACGAGCGCGGCCCTGGCGGATTTCATCCGCCTCGGCGACATCGTTCGCGATCTTCCCGCGCTACGGGCCGCCGGTGCCCGCGGCGGCGCGGCGGCAGCCACGATCCGCGCCTGACGGGAAACAGGGCCAATGAACGCGCTCGGCAAGCTCAGCCTCAAGATCCTCATGGGCGCGGCGATCGCGCTGATCGCGGTCTTCGTCATCACCGTGCCGCTCGATCTTCGCTCGCAGTGGATCTTCGGCATCACGACGATCGTGTCGGTGATGATCGCGGCGCGCTTCCCGTCGTTGCGGGCCTCGCTCTTCATCGGGCTGGTCTCGCTGATCGCCTCGACACGCTATCTCTTCTGGCGCACCACGCAGACGCTCGAATTCGGCTCGCCGCTCGAATTCGTGCTCGGCATGGGCCTCTATCTGGCCGAGCTCTATGCCTGGGTGATCCTGGTCCTCGGCCTCCTGCAGACGAGCTGGCCGATGCGCCGTCCCGTCGTCGAGATCGAGGGGGATCCCGACACATGGCCCCGGATCGACGTCTTTATCCCGACCTACAACGAGAGCCTTTCGATCGTCCGCAATACCGTGCTCGCGGCGATGGCCATGGATTATCCGCAGCATCGCTTCCGCGTCTACATATTGGACGACGGACGCCGGCCGGAGTTCCGCAACTTCGCGCGGGCGGCCGGCTGCGGCTATCTCACGCGGGCGGATAATCTCCACGCCAAGGCGGGCAATCTCAACGCCGCGATGAAGCGCACCGATGGCGAGCTGATCGCGATCTTCGACTGCGATCATGTGCCGACGCGCGCCTTTCTCCAGATGGCCGTCGGCTGGTTCCAGAAGGATCCGCGCCTCGCACTGATGCAGACGCCGCATCATTTCTATTCCCCTGATCCGGCGCAGCGAAATGTCGGCGTGATCAAGGACCTGCCAGGGGAGGGCGATCTCTTCTACGGCGCCGTGCAGATGGGCAACGATCTATGGAACGCCACCTTCTTCTGCGGTTCCTGCGCGATCATCCGCCGCGCCGCGCTGGAGGAAACGAACGGCTTTGCCGGCGAGACGGTGACGGAGGACGCCCATACCGCGCTCAAGCTGCAGCGGACCGGCTGGAACACGGCCTATCTCAACGTCCGCCTTTCGGCCGGCCTCGCCACCGAGCGCCTCTCGCTGCACATCGGCCAGCGTGCGCGCTGGGCGCGCGGCATGACCCAGATCATGCGGATCGACAATCCGTTGCTGGGGCCGGGGCTCAGCCTCACCCAGCGGCTCTGTTACCTCAACGCGATGCTCCACTTCCAGTTTCCGCTGCCGCGCATCGTGTTCCTGACCTCGCCGCTCGCCTTCCTGCTGTTCGGGCAGAACATCATCCACGCCTCGGCCGTGATGATCTTCGCCTACGCCCTGCCGCACCTGTTCGTATCCAACAAGTCCAGCGAGCGGCAGCAGGGCGCGCAGCGCCGCCCGTTCTGGGGCGAGATCTATGAGACGGTGCTCGCCTTCCACCTCGTGAAGCCGACGCTGATGACGCTGTGGGATCCAAAGAAGGGCAAGTTCAACGTGACGGACAAGGGCGGTCTGCTGGAGGAAGGCTTTTTCGACGTCGCGACCTTGAAGCCGCACCTCATCTGTGCGGGATTGCTGATCCTGGGGCTCGTCGCAGGCTTCTCGCGATTGCTCTGGCCGGACGTGTTCCACGTCCAGATCGGCACGCTCCTGCTCAACACCGGCTGGACGCTGTTCAGTCTGATGATCCTGATCGCGGCCATTTCCGTCGGGCGCGAGGCACGTCAGCTGCGCGAGGATGTCCGCTTCGACGCCGACCTGCCGGTGACGCTCTATTTCGCCGACGGCTATGTCGTGGACGGCCGGACGGTGAACGTCTCGATGGGCGGGCTTGCCGTCAAGCTGCCGCCGCGCTTCGAGTTCAAGGATCGCATCGTCACCGATGTCGGCCTGGAAACCGGCGGCGGGCTCTTTACCCTGCCCGTCGAAACGATCGCGATGACCGGCGATCGTGCGCGCATCAAGTTCATGCCGCTTTCGGTTTCCGACCAGAAGCAGCTCGTGAAGGCGATGATGGGCCGTGCCGACAGCTGGCAGCCGGAGCCGGACCAAAAGGGCATGGGCGGCATCCGGTCGGTGTTCGACATCCTGCGGGTCGATATGTCGACGCTGGTCGCCTTCCTGCGCGGTTTCGGCGGCAGGCCCCGTCGGGCCCTCGTCGCCGCGACGGCGACCGCGCTTCTGTTCGGCGCAGGACTGACGCTGGTGAGCGGCAGCGCTCATGCCCAGCAGCCCATGTCCGCGGCACAGGCACAGGCCGCGCCGCCCGCCGACGCGCCGCCCGCGTCCTCGCCGGGAGGCGTGCGGCAGTTCCGTCTCTCGCTCAAGGATCTGCAGTTCCTCAGCGCGATCCGGCTGCAAGGCACATCCGGCGAGGTGGGCATCCCCTTCGGCATGCGGCGCGATGAGGTGGTGACGAGCGCGACCCTGGTTCTGACCTTTGCCTATTCCCCGGCGATGTTGCCGGATCTCAGCCAGCTCGTCGTGATCATGAATGGCGAGGTTGTGCGCACCATCCCGCTCCAGCGCGGCACGGCGGGCGGCATCTCGCTCGCCATTCCGGTCAACCCCGCCTATTTCCTGCCCGGCGACAATCAGCTCAACCTGCGCCTCGTCGGCCATTATTCGCGGGATTGCGAAGATCCGCTGCACAGCGCGCTTTGGGCGAATGTCAGCAACACACGCAGCTATTTCCAGATCACGACGCAGCGCCTGCCGCCGCGCCTCGATCTGGCGATGCTGCCAGCCCCTTTCTTCGACCGCTACAGTCCCGGTCCACTGCGGATTCCCTTCGTCTTCGCCGCCGCGCCGGACAATGGCGAGCTCGAGGCGGCGGCCGGCGTCGCTTCCTGGTTCGGAGCGATGGCGAGCTATCGCGGCTATGCCTTCAAGCCCGCGATCGGCGCGATCCCGCAGGGCAATGCGGTGGTGTTCCTCACCGCACAGCGGCCGATCGCGGGCTTGCCCGTGACTATCGGCGGCCCATCCATCGGCGTCATCAAGAATCCAAATGATCCCTATGGCTTGCTGTTGCTGGTGATGGGACGGGACGGCCGTGAGCTCAAGCAGGCGGCGGCGGTGCTGGCCTCGGGCAGCGGGCTGCTCGGCGGCCAGTTCGCACCGGTCGATGGCGCGCGTGTGCCGGCCTATGGGCCCTACAGCGCGCCGCGCTGGCTGCGCACCGACCGGCCGGTCAAGCTCGGCGAACTGGTCGATCCCCAGAATCTGCAGGGACTGGGCTTTCCGCCGGGCCCGCTCAATGCCGGCTTCCGCGTGGCGCCGGATCTGTTCTTCTGGCCGCGCGCAGGGGCCCGGCTGGAGATGCGCTACCGCTATCCGGCCGCCGGCTGGCTCGACAGATATCGCTCGCGCCTCGACGTTTCGATGAACGGCCAATATCTGCAATCGCTGCCTCTCACAGGGCCCGGCTTATGGAGCCGGCTGACCGGCGGCGGCGTCCATTCGAACGTCGGGAAGGCCCATCTCATCCTTCCCGAATATGTGCTGTTCGGACAAAATCAGCTGAGCTTCTTCTTCGATCTGCAGCTGGCCAACAAGAAGGCCTGCGTCGGCACCATGCCGGCCAATGTGCGCACGAGCATCCTGCCCGACAGCACGATCGATCTCACCGGCGCCTATCACGCCACCCGCCTGCCGAACCTCGCGCTCTTCGCGGGCGCGGGATTTCCCTTCACCCGGAGGCCGGACCTGGGCGAGACCGCGGTGCTGATGACGGCGCAACCGAGCCTGCCGGAGATCGAGGCCTTCCTCGTGCTGATGGGCCGGTTCGGCGATTCCACCGGCGCGCCGGCGACGCGGGTCACGGTCACGCGCACGCTGGACGGCGCGCAGTTCGAGGACAGGGACATCCTCGTCATCGGGCCCTGGACGATGGCGCAGTCCGGTGCGCTGTTCCGGGATGCTCCCGTCAGTTGGCAGAACGGCCGGCTGCATGTCGCCGAGCGCTCGCCGATCGAGCGGGTGTTCGATTTCCTCTCTCCCTACGCTGTCGACAAGCCCGGCGACGTGGAGGACTTCCTTTCCGCCGCCAGCGGCTTCGAAGGCATTGTCGGCTATCGCTCGCCGTTCGACAGCGCCCATTCGGTGGTGGCGATCCTCGCCAGCGATCCGGTGAGCCTGCCGGACATCGTATACGGTCTGGCCGATCGCAAGCTGAACGCGCAGGTGCAGGGTGATTTGTCGCTGGTCAATGGCGACGGCATGGTGAGCTATCATGTCGGCGCCGGCTACTGGTCCGGATCGCTGCCGATCTGGTTGCGGGTCGGCCATTGGCTCAGCCAGCGGCCGCTGCTGATGGGCGTCGCCGCGATCCTGATCGCCCTGTTCCTCTCCGGGCCGCTTTACCTCCTGCTCAAGGCCCAGCAGCGCAAACGCCTGCGCAAGCTATCGGAGTAACCATGTCCAGATATTCCAAGCTGGCCCTGCTGGGGATCGCCACGATGGCTGCGATCGCGCCGTCCGCGGTCGTGGCCGCTCCGGCCGGTGTCGCCGAGCTGCTCGATCAGGCGCGCTTCTGGAAGAGCAAAGGCCGCGACGATCTGGCAAACCAGGCCTATCGCCGCGTGCTCGGCATCGATCCGGCCAATCCGGTCGCGCGCGCAGCGCTCGCCGCGCAGGACAATCCCACCGCTGCGTCCGCGCCCGCGCGCACGCCGGCTCCGCCCGCCGCCGCACCGGCGCGCAAGGCGCCACCGCCGCTCCGGCTCCAGCCGGCACCGGCGCGCGCGCAGGCGGACAGCGCGGGCGATCTGCGCGCCGCCGGTTTCAAGGCACTGGAGGCGGATGATATCGCCACGGCGGCCCAGCGCTTTCAGGCAGCGCTGAAGCGACGGCCGGGCGATCCGGATTCGCTCGGCGGTCTCGGTCTCGCACGGCTGCGTGCCGGGCGTTTCGCCGAGGCGCGCGATCTGCTGGGGCGGGCTTCGCGCGCCGGCTCGCCGGACAAATGGGCCGATGCGCTGGCCTCGGCCAGCTTCTTTGCGAGCCTGCGCGAGGCGGAGGCTGCGCGCGATGCCGGCAAGCTCGTCGAGGCGGAGGCGCAGGCGCGCGGGCTCGCTGCCTCGGGTTACAAGGATTCGCGCCTCGCCTCGCAGCTGTTGGCCGACGTGCTCGCGCGCCAGGGCCGCTATGCCGAAGCGGCTCAGATCTATCGCGACGTTGCGAGCGCCGGCGGTGGGCGCGGATCGGGGCAGCAGGCGGCGCAGATGCAGGGCAAGGCGGCGCTGGCGCAGGCGATGCAGGCCGCCGCGGCCGGCAACGTCGCTGCCGCGGAAGGCCAGTTCCAGCAGGCGGTGACCGCCAATCCCGACGATCCCTGGACACGCTTCGAATATGCGCGTTTCCTGCTCGGACAGGGCAGGCTGGCGGCGGCCGACAGCGTCATGCAGCCGCTTTCGGCCAGCACGGCTCCGGAATCTCTCTACGCCTCCGCACTTTATCTCAGCCGATCGGGACGCGAAGGGGCGGCCGTGGCGATGATGAAGCGTATTCCCGAGGATCGGATGACGCTGGAGATGAAGCGCTTCGTGCTCCAGCAGCAGACCGCCGCTGCTATCGATCAGGCCAAGGCCATGGCCGCGCGGGGCCGCATGCAGGAGGCGCTATCCGGTCTCCGGCTGATCGCCAGCAACGAAAATCTGCCGGTCGCCACGCTCGGTTCCTTGGCCGACGCGCTCTACCAGCTCGGCGATGCGCCGGGCGCCTCGGCCCTCGTTCAGCGGGCGCTGGCGCTTCCGCGCGCGGAGCCGGACGCCTATCAGGGCGTGGTGCGCGTGCTGGCGAGGACCGGGCAGGACCAGCAGGCCAGCGCCATCGTGCAGGAAATGGCAGGCAATGCCGGACAGACCGGCAACGGCGCGCAGGCTACCGGCAAGCTCAATGCGATCCTCGCGACCGAGCAGGGCGACAGGCTGCGCCTGCAGGGGCAATATGCGAGCGCGTTCGAGGTGTTGCAGGCCGCCTGGTCCTCGGCGCCGGGCGATCCCGGGCTGCTGGGCTCGCTCGCCCGCCTGTATCAGGCGGGCAACATGAACGGACAGGCGGTGCAGGTCTACGAGATGCTGCTGCGCCAGCAGCCGGACGATGTCGGCGCGCTGATCGGCATGGCCGATGCGGCCACGGCGGTCCGTGACTTCACGCGCGCCAAGCAGGCGGTCGCCGCCGCCAGCCAACGGCAGCCCGGCAATGTCGAGGTGTATCTCGCCGCCGCGCGCATGGAGCAGGCGCAAAACAACAATGGCGCCGCGATGCGGTACCTGAAGCAGGCGCGGGCGCTCTATCAGCAGCAGATGACGGCGCTGCCCAACGGCGGCGCCTTTCCCATGAGCAATCCCTTCCTGCCCGCCGGCGGCACGGCAGCGCAGCCGATGGCTGCCGCCAATCCCTTTGCTCTGCCCGCAACGCCTCCCGCGGCGGCCAATCCCTGGGGCGCGGGAGCGGGCGTTCCGGCCCCTTCCTATCTGGCCGGCGCAGCCGGGCAGGCGAGCCCCTGGGCCGCGCCGCCACAGTCGATGCCCGCCGGATCGCCCCTCGCAGCGCCGCTTCCGGCTGCGCCTGCGATCGCCGGCAATCCGTGGGGAGGCGCTGCGGTTCTCGCCCAGCCGGGCTGGTCCGGCTCCGCGCCCGCGCCCTCCGCGATGGCCGCGGGCCAGCCCTGGGGGGCGCCGGCGCCCGGTTGGGGGGCGCCTGCCGCGCCGCCGGCCTTGCGCGATCGCGGCGGCGCATCGATCAGCGATCCCACGCTGCGGCGCATCAACGACGACATCCAGGCGCTTGCCGGCGAGGTGGGCACCACCGTCGATGTCGAGACGCGTTACCGTCAGCGATCCGGCGAGGCCGGCCTGAGCAAGCTGAAGGACATAGGCGGCACCGCGACCGTCGCTACCGGATTCGCGGGCGGGCGGATCAGCGCGAGCGCTTCGCCGGTGGTGCTCGATGCGGGCCAGGCTTCCCGCTCGGGGCAGGCGCGCTTCGGCTATAATCCCACGATCGAGGCGCAGGCGATCGTCGATCAGCAGCCTTCGCCGCTGGTCGCGGCCGACACGCAGCACGATTCCGGCGTCGCCTTCGACGTCGCCTACCAGAATGGCGCATTCAAGGCCGATGTTGGTACGACTCCGGTCGGCTTCAACAAGACCAACATCCAGGGCGGGGTCAGCGTCTCGCCCAAGCTCAACGAGAATGTCTCGGCCCGGATCTGGGGCGAACGCCGGCCGGTGACCGACAGCGTGCTCTCCTATTCGGGCAGCAAGGATCCGGTGACCGGGCAGCGCTGGGGCAGCGTGATGCGCAGCGGCGGCGGCGGTGCGCTGTCCTATGATCGGAACGGCAGCGGCGTCTATGCTGACGCGGCCTATTATCGTTATGATGGCGATCATGTTCGGAAGAACAGCAGCTATCAGGTGAACATCGGCGGATATCTACGCGCCTAT
>Ga0180222_1002827_pt1 | contig 12687 bp, 9 predicted proteins | sample eDN5th37CKraftOP_FD_151336 | JGI IMG/M metagenome (GOLD analysis project Ga0180222, IMG submission 151336) | Enriched Organic Plus compost microbial communities from Emeryville, California, USA - eDNA 5th pass 37_C Kraft OP (version 2) (version 2) ... | reverse complement strand
TCCGGCACCGCAGCCGATCTCGAGGATATCCTTGCTGGAGAGCCGGTCTGGACCCAGCCAGTCCCGAAGCAAATCCGTCAGGACGCGTTGACGTTCCGCGGCAATGCGGACGTTGACCGGGCGCAAGGGATCGTAGACGTCCCGCAAGTTGGCGCTGTCCCGGGCTCGGTAGACGTCCTGGATGGCCTGAAGATGGTCCTTGTGAAGGTTGTCGCCGGACGGATCACTCATGATTGCGGCTCTCGCCAGTTGAAAACAACCAGTATTGTTCGCCAGATGATCACGATATCACCGAAGAAGCTGCGATTGCGAACGTAGTCGAGATAAAGCGACCGCTTCTTCGGCAGAATCACGCTCACATAGTAGTCGAGCGGATTTTCGGCGTGCCCGAGTAGTTCGCTTTCATTGCTGAAAATGATGGACGCGTTATCCGTAATTCCCGGCCTGACCTGAAAAATCTCGTGCCGCTCCTCGGGCGGATAAAGCGCGACATAATCCGGCGTCTCCGGCCGGGGGCCGACCAGCGACATATCCCCTAAGACGACGTTGATGAGCTGTGGAAGCTCATCAAGCTTGTATCGGCGCAGAAGAGCGCCAACCGGCGTAATACGGGGATCCGCACTGAGTGTAATCTGTGGCCCCAGCGATGGGGCATCCGCGGCCATAGTGCGAAACTTCATGATGCGGAATGGCCGCTCGTGACGCCCGACCCTGATCTGTCGGAAAATGACCGGCCCCTTTGAGGTTGTCATGATCATGACCGCAATGATCGCCATGACGGGAAGGACCAACAGCAACCCGCATCCGGCCACGACAAGATCGAAGATGCGCTTGGCCGTATCGCTCACGATAGCGCAGCCCTTACGACCTCAATGACGCGTCCGACTTCCTGATCCGACATTGCTGGGAAGAGGGGGAGGGTGGCGCAGGTGTCGGCGTGCTGTGAGGCCACCGGGAAGCTTGCGTCGTCGAGGGCATAGCGCTCGCGCCAATAGGTTAAGCGATGCAGCGGTCGATAATGCACCGAGAAGCCGACGCCCTGAGCTGACAAATAGTCGAGAAACGCATCGCGCGACAACGGAGCTTTGTTATTGAGCCGAATAACGTAGAGGTGCCAAGAATGAAGCCGGTCATCCGTGCCGGCTGGCGGCAACTTGATTGGAAGATCGCCGAAGGCTTCGTTATAGCGCATTGCGATGGCATGGCGGCGTCTGTACAGCCGATCGGCGCGCTGTAACTGATGCCGGCCGAGGGCGGCAGCAACGTCGGTCATGTTGTACTTGAAGCCCGGCGCGACCACGTCATATTGCCATTGCGACGAGTTTGTCGTGAAGCGCTGAAAGGCGTCGCGGTCGATACCATGCAAGCGCATCACCTTGGCGCGTTTAATGATAGCTGGGTCCGCCGATACTACCATGCCGCCTTCGCCGGTGGTGATTGTCTTATTCGCGTAGAAGCTGAAAACCGCAGCAGCGGATCCCGACGCGCCGACTTGGGTTCCGGCGAAGCGACAGGGTATGGCATGGGCGGCATCCTCGACGACTGCAATCCTCGCAGATTGAGACAGTTCGTGAATGCGATCCATGCGACAAGGCATGCCGCCGAAATGCACCGGCATGATCGCACGGGTCCGCGGAGTGATCGCGCGGGCAGCGGCGTCGATATCAATGCAGAGATCATTCCCATCGACATCTATTATGACAGGGTCAGCACCGAGATAGCGCACGACCTCTGCCGTTGCGGTGAATGTCAATGTTGGTACGATGACCTCGTCCCCTGGCCCAATCCCGAGTGCTTCAAGAGCGAGGTGCATCCCGGCCGTGTTGGAGTTGACTGCCACCGCCTCGACGCCTCCACCGACGTAGGCAGCAAATTCCTTCTCGAATTGCATCGCCTGATTGCCGGTAGTCAACCAGCCCGAGCGCATGACGGAAACGACGGAGTCGATTTCCTGCTCGTCAAGCTCCAGCCGGAAAAACGGCACCTTCGCGGGCGACACAATCGGGTCCATCCTGACAACTTCTTTCTTTGAATGACAAAATGCTAAACAACAGGCCGGGGTGATTCAGATTCTCTAGTCGTTTCCAGTTCTTCTGTACCGATGGCGGCCTTCAAAAATTGTTTCGCAAGCACCCGATAGTCGTGATGCGCCAGCGCATAGGCGCGGCCGCGTTGCCCCATGGCAGCCGTCTCGTTGGCATCAAGCTGCCTTAAGTAGTGGATTGCGTCGAGAAGCGCTTGAGGATCCTCCGGAGCAATTGTGATTCCGCATCCTGCGTCCCGGACCGGATCATTGCCGGCGGCTACTGCTTGAATGATTGGTTTGGCGGCCATCATGTAGTCCATCAGCTTATTCAGGCTGATTCCAAATCGGTACAGATTTTCCTTCTTCATCGCGAAATAGAGTGCGTCGAATTGCGAGAGCAGAGAGGGAATAAGCGTTTTGGGAACAGGATCAAGGAAAGTTACGTTTGTCAGTTCGCGACGGTCCGTTTCGGCGATCAGTGCCTGCTTCTCTGGCCCGTGTCCAACGAGAACGAAGTGAACCTGTTCGTCTCGGCTGCGCGATGCCGCCTCCAGGGCGTTAGTCAGCTGATTGGCCGTTCCGTGGGCGCCGGCATAGCCCACAAGGAATTTCCCCTGGGCCCGGAGACGCTCTAGGGATTTTGCATGGGCTGGCGGAAGCGGCTGCAAGGAACCTTCCCATTCCTTGACATCTATTCCATTTGGAACGTGCGCGAATTTCTCTGGCGCCATTCCGCGACCAACCAGATAGTCCTTGGTCACGGGAAGGATTGAAATGACGTGATCCGCTACCTTGAGCGCGCGTCGTTCGGCGGCGCCGATTGCTAGAATGAAGGGATGGTAGGGTGACATGCCTCCAAGTTCGATCGGACTGAGCGGCCAAAGATCATGGATTTCAAAGATTAGTCGCGCTTTTGCAAGTCGAGCGATGCGCTGTGCGCCGTAGATATCAAACGGGTGAGTCGATGATGCGATCACCAGATCGGGCTGGAACTCGCGCGCTACACGTTTGCTCGCAGCGAGAAGCTTTCCGGCGAATGTGAAGATGTTAATCGCACGCGCTGCTGAATTCCCACTATAGGGTGGTGTCCGTAACCACTGGTACTCAATTCCATCTACGGACTCGCTGGATAATTCTGTCGGCGGTTGCCGGGTGCGGACATGCGCATAGCTGGCTGCAACGATGCGGACTTTATGTCCGAGCTCAACCCATTCACGCGCCAAGTAATAGGGGCGGAATTCCATCCCGTGACTGACCGAGCCGGCATAATGATTGATGAGGAGGATATTCATGGTGGAGCAGCCTAATGATGCCCCTTAGCTTGGAGAATCGTCGCCATAATTTGGGAAATGGAAGCGGTTTCTCTATCGAGTAGGGTGCCGCATTTCCCGCCAGAACACCGCGAATATGGTGATCGCTGCGACCAACGTAAAACTTCCGCCGACTGATCCAAATATTAACGTCAGCCAGCCAATTGATCGTCGGGCATTGTCGGGTTCTGTCGGACCGGCAATTACAGCGAACATGCTTCCCCCGTCCAGCTGATATCGAAGATCTTCGATCCTCTTTTCCAGCTCAGTACGCTGACCAATCATTGAAATAAAAGGCGTTGCTATCTCGCCGGAATTTGTCTGCGGAGTTACGTAGGTCGTTACTTGCTTGTCGAAGCGATTAATAACATTATCCAGCTCCCTTTTCTGTTGTGTCTGCCGTTCAAGATCCGACTCAATCCGTTCTTTTTCGACTAGCTTTGGAGCAAGTCCTTCCCTCCACTTCGTGATAATCAAATCGGAAACTTCGCGCGCGGTCTTAGCGTTCGGATCATTCACGCTGAGCAGGAAGATGCGGGCATCCGGTCGATTATCACCCGGAGCTGCTGTAAAGGAAATGTTCTTCTGCATTCGTATTCGAGCGACATCCAATGATGAGGCATCGATGCCTGCCTTTTCTACAGCTGAATCTAACACATACGGCGATTGCAGAAGCACATTCATGCGCAGAAGAGTCTCCCGCGCAGCCGAAATATACGTATTACTGGTGTATAGTGGTTGGGATAGAAAGTAGTATCCTGCTATCAGAATGACGGACATTACCAGCGACGTCACGAGAATTAGCAGAGCATGTCCAATCAGAATTCGTAGAATTGTTGAGTCGAGATTTCCCCCCGACGTTGAATTCGAAATTCTATTTCCGTTTATAGGCTTCTCTCCTCTCAAGTGACTCATCCTATCCTAAGGTTCGTATTGGAGGCCGTCTACTAAAGGCTACTCATTGAACTCTAGCAAGCTTGTAGAAACGAACTCTAGCAAGCTTGTAGAAACTTCTGTCTCGCATCACCTGCAAAATCATTAATCTTCATAAGTATAGTTATGATCCGGAGGTATATGTAAAAGTTGCATGTAATCTCACAGGTGTCAAATAATCCCACAGGTAGGTGAAGGTGCAACCGCTCGCTGATTGATCTTCAATATTGTATAAAACATTTTGTATAGAAGATGGCCCGCCCTGAATGCGCGAATACGCATATAAATTTGAGAAACTGGTAAGAGTTCCAGACTGGCAAAGGAACATCAATGCGTTACCAGCTCAATACCCAAATGATCTTGCAGGCACCATCGACGGGGCCACAATGCATGTGATGCCCGGCGTGTAAATATTGAAGGGGGAGAGTAACCGAGACCTGTGAATGTCCCTTTAATTTCCTTATGGACGGGCTGCTTTGTGGTAATTGCTTCCTCAAAGCGAGGTGAGAATACCGAATTGGTCAGCGGCAAAAATGAGTAAAATCGTTATCCGTAGCAAGCTGGGATTGTTTGTCCAGTTATTGGGGGTGACTTTCTCTTACATTTCAATCCTTCTTATAGCCCGGTTCGAGGGACCGGCCGCGCAAGGTACTTTCATCACAATAAAAAGCTTCGTTGATACGGTATATGCGTTATTCATGGCTGGCCTTCCGCAGGCGCTGATCCTTGTTATTAATCGCAAACACTTTAACATTCGAACAGCCACCTTATATGTTGAACTCTATTGCATCATCATTTTTCTGCTTGCGATTCCCATTACGTGGAAGTTTATGCGATTTGCTGGACCAGACCACGTACTACTATTTATTCCAGCAGGTATCGTGGGTATGTCATCGTTTGCGCTGACTCGATCTCTTCTTTTGACGCGTACGGATGGCCTTTCATTTTCACTTTTCACCGTGGGACCCCAATCTTTGATTTTGCTATTTGTCGTATTCCATCTTTTTATATCAAAGAGCGACTACCTCCACGTCTACCTTTACTTCGGGCTTTCTCTTCTACTGATTGCTCAAACGGTCCTTCTTTTGCTTTATTGCTCAACGCGAGAGGACCCTTTAATGAGGCTGCCTTTTCGTGACCTATTCAGCGAGAATTTACATAGTTTTGCGCAAGCCATTTTCTATAATGGTCAATTGTTCCTAACCCTCAAGATTCTGGCTGCATATAGTGTGCAACCGGATGATATTGGTAAGATTAGTACGGCAGTTTTACCTCTGCTGGTGCTTCACGCGTTAATAGGAATAGTCGCTCCGATTCTTTACAATCAGTGGAGCAGGCAAGAAGAGCCGACCCACATGTCGAAGATGGTCCGATATCTTATGCGAGTGGCCCTGGTGGTTCAGGGCTTGGTGATTTTCACGTTTCCGATTGTAAGGCCGGTCACGCTTACCGTTTTTGGAGGAGCTTATGGTGAGGCTGTTCCTGCCATCTATGTGGTTTTATTTGCGGCTTTTCCGGTAGTCTTAACGAGACTTTTGTCGCCCTATTTGCAAACCTCCGGCCGTGCAGCTTTGAACACCGCAAGCTGCTTCGTGCGTATTGTGACGGTGATCGTACTGCTGTTGACGACATTGGGGCTAGGCCATACTTCGAGCGTTGTCATTAAGCTAGCGCTGGTGTGGGGTATCGGGGAATGGTTGGCGCTAATCTTTCTGCTCGTCGCACAATCAAATGATATTTTCGCTCCGCGATTAACTCGGTCATGATGCTGCCCTCTTTTACCTTCGTATCTGGAAGGTGGGTTCCTTAAGGCGCATTCACAATCGGATTAACGCGAGTTGAACACAGGCAAGGTAGCTAGCGGCAAGCCCATCGTAATTATTCGGCGACGGCGTTATTGGATCCAATTGAAGAACTGCTTCCTTGTGATACCCGAGACATCAGGACAGTAAGATCATGCGCAGAGGCAAATGCGTCTATGATACAGCCCCAAACACTAGACTAGCATGCCGTTTAGGACACGACGGTCACTATCTGAGGAACGCTTTGCGGCTTATTCGGTAGCATCGGCTTGACGACAGCTTATTCATATCAGCGGATTCGTAGCACGTGACTCGAGCTCTCAGCTTGGAGTCTGAATCAAGAGGGCTCGGCTAAAGACAAAGCTTCTAGCCCGGCCTAGGTCCGACGCTTATGGGAAGAAGTGGACAGCAATCTGTTAGCATTTCCCGCTGAATCCGTCGAAAATAACCTAAAGCAGACATCCTGGACTTCAGTGGAAAGTAAGGCGCTTCCAAGACCCTAACTAACGTTAGGCGGCTGTTTAAGAAGGCCTCGTCGGCCCGATGGGGATTCTTGATCCATCCATCTCCTAGAAAAAGGGCTGTGAGAGCCGCATGAGTATCGCCACTGCTTCCGACAGTCTGACTGGCGACCGTTCTCAACGCTGCCCGGGCACGTCAAAATTTCCAGCCGAAATAGAGCAGCGCCGGGAATACGATGTAGAACTGCTCTTCCACGGAAAGGGACCAAAAACAAAAGAGCTCCGATACCTGTCAATGCCGCTATAGTCTGCGTTCCGAATGGTGAGAGCAGCAAGGCGGACGCGATGTAAGTTATGGCAATGACCAGCGCCAATGCAGGTATAAGTCGCCGAAATCGGCGAACATAGAAGCGATAAAAATTGATCCTTCCGGTTCTCGACCACTCCCGCGATAGCGTCCCGGTGATCACGTAACCGGATATAACAAAGAAGATATCTACCCCGACGTATCCACCAGAGAATCCCAGTCCTGAATGAAACAAGACAACGACCGCTACAGCGATCGCGCGCAGCCCTTGAATGTCACTGCGGCGGTCATAGGAGATCGCGTGTGCGTATTTCCACGAGCGCGTCATATCAAGCACGTCTTTTCCACCAAAACGAATTTGATGCATATAAATGCGTGTAGCTCCATGCGGCAAGCCTTCTAGCTTGGTCGAGCTGCTAGGCAGACATCAGCGTTGCGCAGCCTCCTGACGCTCTCAGCTTGCAGGAAAATACTGCCTATCCAGTTGATTTCGATGATAGGTTTCGTATCTATAGCTCTTTACCCTGAAAATTTCTGCTTTTATGCCTTTTGGCGAACTGCCGCCTCGCGCTACAAAAGGTATTGGATCTATCGAATGCCACCATTAACCAGAAGTTCGCGTCCGCAAAAATTAATCATCCTCATGGCTGCCACCTCCCCGTGGAGTAGATACATTGCCCTTGAGCTGGCGGCAAACGGGTTAGACGTAACAGTAGCAGTCCCGAACTCTAATAGAGACGATGATCGTTTTAGGCGTGGGATAGATGGGTTAACCCAGGATGGATTAGCTGTACAAGCGGTCGGAGGAGAGTCCTGCTTACCAAAATCGGTTTCGATCGCTTGGGACCTGCGGATGCTTCAGAAACGACTTCGCGCTGGCCACCTCCTAACTTTATATGGGGGAAGTTTCGCGATGGCCGCATGGTTATCCGGCATTAGACCCTACAGCATCTACTGGGTCGGCAGCGACGTTAATTCTGTCAGGGGAGTGCGTGCTGTAGCTTCTATCCTGCCGTATCGTTCAGCGCAGCTGAATATAGCTAATGGAATGAATCTTGCGGTAAACGCAAGGCGTCGTTTCGGAGATGGCAACGTCATACCACTGTATCATGGAATCGATTTAGCATACTGGTCGCCACAGGGTGAGCCAATACGAGGTCGTGTTATTTGTACAAGATGGTTTGAGCCAATCTACGACAACGTATCCGTGGTTCGTTCCTTCATAGAAGCAGATTTGTCGGCTTCAGGGGCTTCCCTTGTCCTCACAGCAGTGGGAAGTGAAATGGAAAAATGCCGAGATTTAGCATCCTCGTACCGAAACCAGACGGCTATTTCCTTTCTTGAGGGGTGTTATGGAGATGATATGCTCTTTCAACTCAGGAATTCCGAGATATATGTTTCGATGTCGCTCTCAGATGGTTCTTCAACATCGTTGCTCGAGGCAATAGCAGTTGGATGTTTTCCCGTGGTCAGTGACATTCCAGCCAATCAGGAGTGGAGAGAGCATGGCTGTGATATGGAGCTTGTTCCAGTTGGAGATACTACGTCTCTTGGTAACAGAATTTCTTCTCTCCTTAATGACAGGGATCGTTTGCGAGACGCCAAGAAAAGGAATCGTGGTGTTGTCGAGCGGGTAGGGTCGATCTCCCAAAACATGGCTTGGCTTGCCACCCGTTTGAAGTCGCAACACTTGTAGTAGCTTAGGGATTGCGAGGCCCTATCAGCAGATCACCAGAAAATTGTAGCGTCATCGTTTTGGCCGGAAGCTGAAATCGCATCCGAGGAGCAGACGTTCGTTGGCCTCGAATAGGTAGGACGGGTCGCGGCCTGTACCGGTGCCGGAAGAGATTTGCCGTGAGATCTACGGCTGCAAAAGACGAATTACAGCGGATCGGTAAGGGACGTGAGCGGGTGGCTGGTTATAGTGCCGGCGCAGTTTCAGGTTGTCATCATTTGGCGTTCCAATAGGACTTTCGCGTGTCTGCGTAGGCTGAGGCTTCATCAGTCGGAATGATCGAGGGTGGGCTGTCGGCGTTAGCGACTATCGCTAGTTCTCATCTTTAAGGTTGCCGGCCAACCCTCACTCTACCGCAAGCCCAATTTATAGGAGCCAGAGCATCCATTTCGACCAATCGACGCTTACAGGCTGGGTAGGCACGCGCCCTTCCATTTGTATCCGTTGCATGAGGGCTTCTCAGGAGCTCTCATAGTCTTCGTACAAATGCCAAATATAGCTAACGGTGGCGATTTACGACACGACGTCAGCGCAGAGTCCTGATAAAGGTCGACTATTGCGGAGCACAATGCGGCTACGGCGCACAGGACTGATACAAAGGCAAGTATAAGAATTCGCATTTAATAATGACCGATATAAAGAAAGAATGGGTCTTGACAGAATAAACAACGGCCATCAAAACCAACATTTGAAATACTGTAAATATGCTAAATATTCCGAACGGTCCTTCCAGATAGGTGAATCCTGTAGCTGGTTTAGTCGACGCCACCCAAAAGACTTGGACGCAAATTTAGTATGCCGACGCCGATGCGCTTATTGCGGCAAGTTTAACGGCGACGGCGAGATTTTCCACATCCTTCAGCAGTAGAATAGGATAGTCTTCGACCTTGACAAGGGAATGATGGGTCTTAGACGCGTTTGGCACGCTCGCTTGCCTAATTCGCCAGGGCGTGGCTCCCTCAAGACCTCCTATTTGGAAGAACTTGAATCACAACCCAATTAAGCAAATAGCAAATCTATGATTTGTAACCTAGCGCCATCCTAGCCGTCGTGCTAATCAACTGACTGCAGTGTGCGATATAAGATAGGACTGCATTTACCTTTCCTTGCGCGTACGCTCCTGCACAAAGGGCCGCGCCATAGAAATATCGCGATCTCGGTCAGCCATGTGATCCTATCAATGACCCATACTGATCAACTAATTTGGCTCGTAACAAGCGTCACAATCTATTGTTTAGTTGCGGTGATAATTTCGTTGAAGCTTTACTTCGTTAAGCGTGCAACATTAGTTGACCCATTCGTTCACTTCGTCGCGTTTCTGTCGCTATATACTCTTCCGCTGCCAATCCGCCTGATCTTCACCGATCGCGTTGAAGGCAATATCTCTCCCTATATTGCCAACTTCAGCGGCTATATTCCAATCAGCGTTCTTTTCTGTGCAATGTCGCTGATAGTCTTTTACAAGAGCTACTACAGCTCAATTCCTGAGCGGCTCGTTGCATACTTGCCGGTGGTCCGCACCACATCTTCGTCAGGTATAGTCCTATCTAGCGCTGGTATCGCCGCGATATCACTATTTCTACTATCAACACTTGCGGTTCGTGTTGGGGGGTTAGGTGAGTTCATTTTACTTGGTTATGGTAGCACCAAGGAAACAGTCGGACTCGGCTATCTTGCGGTCGGCTTGCCCTGGTTATTCGTCTCCACGATGTTTATCTTTGTTGCTTTCGATATTTCGAGGCATAAACAGTGGCTTTTTATCGGCTTAGTCGCCCTTCTAGGAAATATCGGTTTACACTTGGTGATGGGCAACCGAAGTATGGTACTATATATTCTGGTCAGTTTTGGCACTTTTTTCCTGATTAAGGTCAGGTATTTCAAATGGAAAACTTTGCTCTTTTTAGGTCTTAGTGCTTTCGTCTTCTTAAATATTGTCGGAATGACGCGGAAGTCGGAATATCACAGCTTTCAAGACTTCCTTACTAAGTCGTTTGATGGTGCATCCCGTGCCCTTACCGATTCAACTGAAGGGATGTTTTATACGCTGACGGTCGGCGAATTCGTGGTCCCGTTCGAGACATTGCCTCAAATGGTCAGGACCGTCGGAACGAGATTCGAGCCTTGGTTCGGCTGGAGCTATCTGCGTGCACCCGTTTTTTTAGTTCCGTCTGCAATTTATCCCGATCGGCCCTTAGATCTAGCTAATTGGTATATGCAAGAATTCTACGGTCAACAGGGGCGCCTAAATGAAGGGCGACAGTTCTTTTTTCTTGCCGAAGGCTACCTAAACTTTGGACCATTCGGAATTATCTTTATTTCCATAATTTGGGGAATTGGTTGGAGACTTCTTTTCGAGTGGTTGAAACAATGCGATTTTGATCCCGGTGCGACAATGATTTATGCTCTCGGACTCGGTTATATGTTTCGTTGTATATCGGGCACATTTGTTTCGTTCGTCTCCGGGTTTACTCAACAAAGCCTCGCGATTGCTATTCTCGGCCTTATATTTGCGGGAGCAACTGTCCAAGTGAGAAAAATGGAAAGAAGAACCGTAGTCTGAAGAACCGTAATCTAATGGAGGCGGTCATTAGGTCTGCGGTCTGTAGCCCAATCAATAGTTATGGCTTCTTCGAACCGGTGTTGAGATCAATCTGGGCGTCTACTAGGTGCTTGCGGCTAGAACGATAGATGGGCGAGCGGTGCGTTGGCGTCGGCGAAGTCATCGGGACGGGTCTCCCTTATGACCCGAGTGATCTGCTGAAGTGCTACATGCTACGTGTGGGGGCTATTTCAACTAGGTCCGTTCGTCACGTCGTCTCTAGGTCCGTTCGTCACGTCGTCTAAAGTGGGAATGCCGCCACACAATGTCCGGGCGATGTCGCAGTTCCGTTGGCTTGCTCCCGATCTCAAAATCATCGCCGACTATTGCTGCGGCAACCGACCCACGATCATGGGCGGTACTGTGCCTTCGTGCCAAGATGCGGGCATGTTCTGAGCGCAGATCCTAAAATGAAGCACCTTGATCAGAGTTTGACCATGGTAGTAGTCGCTATCCCGACGCGCCAAGTATCCGTCAGTCTACCGATAGACGATCCATTGATTGACAAATTATGGACCATCGTTTAGGTAAAACTCTTTCCTATATTAATTCTTTTGCGCGTGGAAAGGTAGTGGCTTTTGGCCTCTACAGGAGCCTCTCGGCCAACCAGCATGTCTGTTTTTTGTAGGTTAGCTCGCTATAATCCGATTAGTGATTGGAGCAGCGACGCAGGCCGAAAGAGTAATGCGGATCTCGTTGTCGCTTTGATGGCGGCGGCTCTTCCGTGGTCAACCACGGCTTTTGGTATTCTTACAGTGCTGTGGCTCGTAACTGTAGTTCCTATAATTGATATCCGTCAATTTTTGCAACTGATCAAGCGTCGTCCTTGGGCACTTTCGATTGGGCTCTTCGGCTTGGCAATTGCAGGAATGTTCTGGGCAAGCGTATCTTGGTCCATGCGTATTTATACAGTGGGCACGATGATCAAATTGATGGCGTTACCCCTTCTAGTCCATCAATTTCAGCGCTCTGAACATGGTCATAAGGTTTTATGTGTATTTTACGCTTCTTGCATAGTTTTGTTGAGCATCTCTTGGCTGCATCGTTTGGGCTTGTTTACCGCGCCGTTTTCGACGCGAGTGCCGGGCGTTCCCGTCAAAAATTGGATCACTCAAGGAACCGAGTTTACTCTTTGTATTTTCGGTAGCGCCGCCCTTTCAGTTATAATGTGGCGGAAACGGAACATTCGTGCCTCGGTGGGTTTTGCCCTTATTGGCTTCGCGTTCATGTTGAACATGGCCTTTGTGCCGTCATCCCGTACATCTTTGGTGTCGTTGTTAGTGCTGTTACCAGTACTGACTTATCGATACATCGGATGGCGCTCTTCCTTGGCCCTTTACGTTCTACTCGTTCTTATTGGATTAGCCTTCTGGTTGGCATCTTCCAACTTCCGAGAACGCTTGGAAAGCATTCCCGAACAACTCGTTTGGTACGAGAAGGGCACCGTTGAAGCCTCTGTTGGACTTCGGCTCGAATATTGGACTAAGTCTATCAAGTTTATAGGCGAAGCTCCC
>Ga0180222_1002825_pt1 | contig 12695 bp, 8 predicted proteins | sample eDN5th37CKraftOP_FD_151336 | JGI IMG/M metagenome (GOLD analysis project Ga0180222, IMG submission 151336) | Enriched Organic Plus compost microbial communities from Emeryville, California, USA - eDNA 5th pass 37_C Kraft OP (version 2) (version 2) ... | reverse complement strand
AGCCACGCGAGCCAGCGCTCGTTGTGGGCAACGGCGCGCTGGACATGATCGGCATCGCCGATCGCGGCGACGCCAGCGGCGATCGCGGGTGCATTGACGTTGAACGGGCCGCGGATGCGGTTCAACGCGTCGACCACGTGAGCGGGCCCGTAGAGCCAGCCCAAACGCAGCGCGGCGAGCCCGTGAATCTTCGAGAAGGTCCGGCACATCACGACGTTCTCGCAGGTTGCGACGAGCTCGATGCCGGATTCGTAGTCGTTGCGCCGGACATACTCGGCATAGGCCGCGTCGAGCACCAGCAGCACGTGCGGCGGCAGGTTTTGCTGCAGCCGCTTGATCTCGTCGAACGGCCGGTAGGTGCCGGTCGGGTTGTTCGGGTTGGCCAGGAAGACGACGCGGGTGCGGTCCGTCACCTTGGCGAGAATCGCGTCGATATCGGCGGCATAGTCCTTCTCGGGCGCGACGACGGGCACGCCCCCGGCGCCCAAGGTGGCGATGCGATAGACGAGAAAGCCGTGTGTGGTGAAGATCGCCTCGTCGCCGGGGCCGATATAGGCGTGGGCGATGAGGTTGAGCAGCTCGTCGGAGCCGGCGCCGCAGACGAGCCGGGCCGGATCAAGGCCGTAGACGCGTCCGATCGCCTCGCGCAGGGCGGAGGCCGAACCGTCCGGATAGTCGGCAAGCTTGTCGGCGTATTCGCGATAAGCCGCGACCGCCTGCGGGCTCGGCCCGAGCGGGGTCTCGTTCGACGAGAGCTTGAACACCTTGGCGACGCCCGGGGCCGCGCTCTTGCCGGGCACGTAGGCATCGATCGCGAGTACGCCAGGGCGCGGTTCGGGGCGCTTCAACGCGGACATTCGACTACTCCGGATCAGAAACTTGCTTCAGCGGCCGACCGGCATCGGGCGACCGCCATCGGCCGCCACCGTATAACGGGTCGCATGACTGCCGACGAGGGCCTGGGAGCGAACCGAGGCGCCGGCCGCCACCAGGGCCTCGATCAGCGCGCCCAGACGATCTCCCGATGGCACCGAGACCAGCAGGGCCGCGCCGTCAAAGGCGCTGTCGGGCACGGCGATCACCTCGGCGAGCGGCGCCACCGCGCGCGCGACGGCCGGGCCCCAGCCCGATACGCGCACGCTCCACACCTCGACGTCGCGGACCATGGCGTCGGGATTGGGACGGGCGATGGCGAAAACGGGTAGACCGGCGGGATGGTCGGCCCGTTCGACGAAGGGAAGGCGGGCGATGATCTTGACGCCGTCGGCCGGCTCCAGCGCAGTCCACCAGGCGCCGGCGCCGGCGACCGCCGTGGCCGGAACCAGGCCGAGGTCCCCTTTCGAAGCGGCGACGGCGGCAACCACGCCGGCCGCGCCCATATGCGGCACGAACGGAACTGTGAAGCCGAAATTGAAGCGGGCGCAGTCGCGCATGGCGGCATCGCCCGGCGACAGGTCGGCATGGACCGCGAACGGCGCCTGGACATAAGTGAAAGTGGCGATGATGACGCGCCAGATGCTCTCGGCCGTGTCGAGCGGCAGCATGCCGCGATGCCGCTCCACCAGCCGGCGCATCATGTCGGCCTCGCGCGCGGGACGGAAGGCGGAGCCGGATTCCTGAGTCTGCTTCACCGCGATCAGGCGGTCGATGATCTCGCCCCGCTCCATCAAAAGATCGTGCATGGCCGTGTCGATGCGGTCGATCTCGCGGCGCAGATCGGCGAGCGAAGGGGTCGAAGCGCGGGCAGAATCGGACATGGCAGTCTTGGTTCAGGTGCGGCCGGGGACCGCCCTTGATAGGAGGCGACGGCGGCGAAAGCAAAGAAAACATTGACAGAAACGGGGCGTAGCCTATCAAAGCCGGCTCCGGCCGCCGGCTTTCCGTGCCGGCCTGGGCCGGACGTCGCGGTCGGCCGGAGGCAGCGATGATCGGAGCAAGATGGTCCAGGTGACGGACAGTACGACCCGGGAGCCGGGCACCACGCGCGAGGCAGAGCAGCCGCGCTCGCCGGTGGCACGGTTCGGGCCCGATCGTCCGCTCCGGCTCGATGCGGGGGTCGACCTCGCCCCATTCCAGATCGCCTACCAGACCTACGGCACCCTCAACGCCGCGCGCAGCAACGCGGTGCTCGTCTGCCACGCGCTGACCGGCGACCAGCACGTCGCCAATGTCCATCCGGTGACGGGAAAGCCGGGATGGTGGGAGACGATGGTCGGGCCTGGCCGGCCGATCGACACCGAGCGGTATTTCGTCATTTGCTCGAACGTGGTCGGCGGCTGCATGGGCACGACCGGGCCGGCCTCGATCAATCCGCAGACGGGGCAGCCATGGGCTCTCGGCCTGCCGGTCATCACCGTGCGCGACATGGTGCGCGCGCAGGCGATGCTGCTCGATCATCTCGGCATCGACAGCCTGTTCGCGGTGCTGGGCGGCTCGATGGGCGGGATGCAGGTGCTGCAATGGGCGGCGAGCTACCCACACCGCGTATTCGCGGCGCTGCCGATCGCGACCGGCGCGCGGCATTCGGCGCAGAACATCGCCTTCCACGAAGTCGGCCGGCAGGCGGTAATGGCCGATCCGGAATGGCGCGGCGGCAACTATCTGGTCGAGGGGACCAATCCGCGGCGCGGCCTGGCGGTGGCGCGGATGGGGGCGCACATCACCTACCTGTCCGACGCCGCGCTGCACCGCAAGTTCGGCCGCCGCCTGCAGGACCGTGACAACCCGACTTTCTCGTTCGACGCGGATTTCCAGGTGGAAAGCTATTTGCGGCACCAGGGGATCTCGTTCGTCGAGCGGTTCGACGCCAATTCCTATCTCTATCTGACGCGGGCGATGGACTATTTCGACCTCGCGGCGGATTACGGCGGCGTGTTGGCGCATGCGTTCAAGGGGAGCAAAACCCGGGTCTGCGTGATCTCGTTCACCTCGGACTGGCTGTTCCCGACCTCGGAATCCCGCGCCGTCGTGCATGCGCTCAACGCCGCGGGCGTGCCGGTTTCGTTCGCCGAAATCGAGAGCGACAAGGGCCACGACGCGTTCTTGCTCGACGAGCCGGAATTTTTCGCCATCGTGCGCGGCTTCCTGGAAGGCGCCGCGCGGCTGCGTGGCCTGGAGCGTTGAACATGCTGGCCCAGACCAAGCGCGACCTGACCATGGCGGAGGTCGTGCGCGACCCGGCGGGCGCGCGTGTCGACCTGCTGCTGGTGGCGGCGATGGTCGAGCGCGGTGCCCGCGTGCTCGATGTCGGCTGCGGCGACGGCGAATTGCTGAAGCTGCTGAGGGACGAACGCGACGTCGACGGCCGCGGCATTGAACTGTCGCGCGAAGGGGTCAACGAATGCGTGGCGAAAGGCTTGGCGGTGATCCAGGGCGACGCCGACACCGACCTCGCCGATTACCCCGATGACGCGTTCGACTACGTAATCCTGTCGCAGACGCTGCAAGCGACGCGGCAGCCGCGCGTGGTGCTGGAACAGATGCTGCGGATCGGCCGTCGGGCGATCGTCTCGTTCCCGAATTTTGGTCATTGGCGGATCCGGCTGCAGATCCTGTTCGGCGGCCGGATGCCGTCGACCGATAACCTGCCGCATACCTGGTACGACACACCCAACATTCATTTCTGCACGATCAAGGACTTCCGCGACCTGTGCGACGTCGCTGGGATCCGCCTGGAGCGTGCGGTGGCGCTCGATGCCTGGGGCAAGCCGCTGCGGCTGACTGCGCCGTGGTGGTTCTGGAACCTGTTCGGCGAACAGGCCGTCTTCCTGCTCAGCCGCAAGTCCTGATCGTCATGCCCGTGAGGCACGCTTCCGTGAGTGGCTGAAAGCCACTGTTACGGAAGTTGATCATCGTTGGTTAAAAATCATCTCCAAATTGGTTAATCCGATAGCGGGTCGAGAATTGCCCGTTTATCAGTGATTTACCTTGGTTTACGCCGAAAAAGGCCCGAAATTCACCCGAAGTGCGGGTAAATTGTGGCTGTTCTGGCTGGACTCCATCACGGAAATGCCACAGCGGAAGGCCCTGTAGTGACAAACATGCTCGTCCAAGGGGGGAGGTGTCGGGCGTGTTTGGCTCGTGTTTGTTAACCAGGGGGACCTTCCCATGTCTCGATCCATCACGCGCGCCGCCCTTGCGCTGGGCTCAATCATTTTGGTCGGTGCGGTCGATCCGGCGCTGGCCAGGCCCGCGAAACGGAATGTTCAGGCTGCCGCACAGGCTCAGGTCTCCGTGTCGCCCCTGCACGACGATCGCTTCGCGCATCTCTCCGGGCCGGTGGTCCAGCCCGAGCCTACGCGCGGCGGCCGCCGCGCCGGCCGGCGCCAGGGGGCGCAGGCCGCTGCGACCGTCTCGGCGCTCGATGCCCAGGCCATGGTCGGAGGTGGCTATTCGGATCTCGTGGCCGAGGCTCGCCGGTGGATGGGAACCAATCCGACCGGCCGCTCGAGCCTCTGGTGCGCCCGTTTCATGAATTTCGTGCTCAAGCGCGCCGGCTACCGCGGGACGGGGTCGGACATGGCGCGCTCGTTCGCGTCCTACGGCCGTCGGATCTCCGGCCCGCGCGTCGGCGCCATCGCGGTCCTCGCCCGGGGCAAGCGGGGCGGACATGTCGGGGTGGTTTCGGGGCTCGACAGCAACGGCAATCCAATCCTGATCTCAGGCAATCACGGGCGCCGGGTGGGCGAAGGCGTGTATTCGCGCGGCCGGGTGATCGCCTACGTGCTGCCGGAAGGCTGAGGGCGCTATCCCGGCCGGCTGCAAACCCGCGCGGAACCGCCGCGCGGGTTTTTTCATTGCGCTCAGCGTGCATGATGGGGGCGGGGGGCATGCGAGCGGGCAAATGGTACAGGCCAGCACGATGTTGCCGGGCGACGACGCACCGGACGGGGCGGTCGTCGTCACCGATATCCCGGCGCGGCTCGATCGGCTGCCGTGGAGCCGGTTCCATACGCTCGTGGTCGCGGCGCTGGGCATCACCTGGATCCTGGACGGCCTGGAGGTGACCCTGGCGGGCACGGTGGCGGGCGCGCTGAAGGCAAGCCCCGTGCTGCAGTTCAGCAATGCCGACGTGGGGCTCGCGGGCAGTGCCTATCTCGCCGGGGCGGTCATCGGCGCTCTGTTCTTCGGCTGGCTGACCGACCGGCTCGGGCGCAAGAAGCTGTTCTTCATCACGCTGTCGGTCTACCTCGTGGCGACGGCGGCGACCGCGTTCTCATGGAACTTGTGGACGTTCCTCCTGTTCCGCTTCTTCACCGGGGCGGGGATCGGCGGTGAATATGCCGCGATCAATTCGACCATCCAGGAACTGGTGCCGGCGCGGGTGCGCGGCTGGACCGATCTCGTCATCAACGGCAGTTTCTGGGTCGGCGCGGCGCTCGGCGCGCTGGCCGCGGTGGTGTTGCTCGATCCGGCGGTGATCGATCCAGAGCTCGGCTGGCGGGCCGCATTTCTCATCGGGGCCGTGCTGGCGCTGGCGATCTTCTTCATGCGGCTGTGGCTGCCGGAAAGCCCACGCTGGCTGATGACCCACGGGCGCGTCGCCGAGGCGGAGCGCATCGTGGCCGGGATCGAGGCGCAGGTGCGGACGGCGGGTCAGGTCGTCCCGACCGGTGCGGCGCCGCCGGTGCGGTTGCGGTCGCGGCGCTCGACCCCACTCACCGAAGTGGTGCACACGCTCCTGCGTCGGTACCGCACGCGGACGATGGTCGGGCTCGCGTTGATGGCCGCGCAGGCGTTCTTCTACAACGCGATCTTCTTCACCTACGCGCTGATCCTGACCGACTTCTTCGCCATTCCGGCGCAGGATGTGGGCTGGTACCTGCTGCCCTTCGCGGCCGGCAACTTCCTCGGCCCGGTGCTGCTGGGGCGGCTGTTCGACACGATCGGCCGGCGGCCCATGATCGTGTTCACCTACGTGATGTCGGGGCTGCTGCTCGCGGCGACGGGCTACCTGTTCGCAGAGGGCCTGCTGACGGCGCGAACGCAGACGCTGGCCTGGATGGTGATTTTCTTCTTCGCCTCGGCGGCGGCGAGCTCGGCCTATCTGACGGTGAGCGAAAACTTCCCGCTGGAGATCCGGGCCTTGGCGATCGCGGTGTTCTATGCGGTCGGCACCGGCGTCGGGGGCGTGATCGGCCCGTCGCTGTTCGGGGCGCTGATCGAGACCGGCTCGCGCGGCAGCGTGTTCGCGGGCTATCTGCTCGGCGCCGCGCTGATGGTGCTGGCGGCGGGGGTGGTGTGGCGCTGGGGCGTCAATGCCGAGCGCCGGCCGCTGGAACACGTGGCGCGGCCGCTCGCTTTCCTCGACGATTGACGATCAGAGCGGCAGGGTTTCCTGCTGCGCGGCCAGCGGCGTGATTTCATCGCCGGGAGCGACGGCGCCCGCCGCGACCACCTCGGCATAGACGCCGCAATGGTCGTGGCCGAAGGCGTCGCGCAGCGCCTGGGGCACGGTCAGGTCACGGATGCCTGTCGCGGGATCGACGTTGGTGGCGGCGCAGCGGACGATGCGCTTGACGACGCGCAGCCGCGCCGTCGGCCCGAGCGCGAGCTCGCTTCCGAGCAAATCGAATTCGTGCCAGGCGGGCCAGCCGCTGACATAGAGATTGGCGCGAAATCGCAATGGGTCGACCGGCGCACCGATCGCCTTCTCGAGCGCGGCCACGGAGGCGAGATTGATGATCGAGACGACCTTGTTCGCCACGTCCGAGAAGCTGTGGCCGGGCGCCTCGAGGATGCGCGGCGGGCCGCGCAACTCGTCGCGGCAATAGTCGGCGAAAAACGCCTCGATGGTCGCCCGTCCCTCCGGGGTGGACAGATCGCCGTGCGCCACCTCGCGGCCGCGAACCGCCACTGTCAGCGTCGTGGTGGCATCGTCGAAACGGGTGGCGAGGCGCGCCAGCCGCTCGTTCTTCATCAGCATCAGGAAGCGGATCTTGGGAAAGTAGGCCGGCATCGCCGGATCGAACCCGATCGGGCCATTCTCGATGGCATAGCGGCGGTCGCCCGGAACCGTAGCGCCGACGGCGAGCGCGGCGCGGGCAAGCGGTTCGGGCGACAGGCCCTTCACCGGATAGCGGTAGATGGCGTCGATCGTGGCGGGCGGGCTCATGCGGATCTCCCATGCCGCGTTGCCTAGCGTCTCCGCACCGGTCGCGCCACCACATTTCGTTCGGGGCACCTCTTCCGGGCCGGGGGCGAGATGCCTACATCTGCCGTGGCGGATCGCCGCAGAGGGATGCGCCTGCTTGAGCGACGCAAAGGCGCTCGAATGGATGTCCTGGCCGTGCTCACGGGGCGGCGGGACAGGCCGTGGGAGACGCATATGAACTTCGAAAAATACACGGACCGGGCCAAGGGTTTCGTTCAGGCGGCCCAGTCACTGGCACTGCGGGAAGGGCACCAGCAATTTGCGCCCGAGCACCTGCTCAAGGTGCTGCTCGACGATCCGGAAGGCTTGGCCGCCGGCCTGATCGATCGGGCCGGTGGACGCTCGCGCGAGGCGCTGTTCGCGGTCGAACAGGCGCTTGCAGCCCTGCCGAAAGTGTCCGGCAGCGGTGCAGGGCAGCTCTATCTCGCCCCGGCGACGGCACGGGTGTTCGATGCGGCCGAGAAGGCCGCAGAAAAGGCCGGCGACAGCTACGTCACAGTCGAGCGGCTGCTGCTGGCGCTCGCGCTGGAGAAGGACAACGAGGCCGGCAAGGCGCTGGCCCAGGCGGGCGTCACCGCGCAAAACCTCAATGCCGCGATCGATGCTTTGCGGAAGGGACGGACGGCGGACAATGCCTCCGCCGAAAATGCCTATGACGCGCTGAAGAAATACGCGCGCGATCTGACCCAGGCTGCGCGCGACGGCAAGCTCGACCCGGTGATCGGCCGCGACGAGGAGATCCGGCGCACGATCCAGGTGCTGTCGCGGCGAACGAAGAACAATCCGGTGCTGATCGGTGAGCCCGGCGTCGGCAAGACGGCGATCGTCGAGGGGCTGGCGCTGCGGATCGTCAATGGCGACGTGCCCGACAGCCTGCAGGACAAGAAGCTGCTGGCCCTCGACATGGGTGCGCTGATCGCGGGCGCGAAATATCGCGGCGAGTTCGAGGAGCGGCTGAAGGCAGTGCTGCAGGAAGTGCAGGCGGCGGAAGGCGGCATCGTGCTGTTCATCGACGAGATGCACACGCTGGTCGGTGCCGGCAAAGCCGACGGCGCGATGGACGCGTCGAACCTGCTGAAGCCGGCGCTGGCGCGCGGCGAACTGCACTGCATCGGCGCGACGACGCTGGACGAGTACCGCAAGCATGTCGAAAAGGACGCCGCGTTGGCGCGCCGGTTCCAGCCGGTGTTCGTGTCCGAGCCGACGGTCGAGGACACGATCTCGATCCTGCGCGGCCTGAAGGAGAAGTACGAGCTGCATCACGGCGTACGCATCTCCGACGGTGCGATCGTCTCGGCGGCGACACTGTCGAACCGCTACATCACGGACCGGTTCCTGCCCGATAAGGCCATCGACCTCGTCGATGAGGCGGCGGCGCGGTTGAAGATGCAGGTCGATTCCAAGCCGGAGGAACTCGATACGCTCGACCGCGAGATCGTGCGGCTGAAGATCGAGCAGGAGGCGCTGAAGAAGGAAACCGACCCTGGCTCCAAGGAACGCCTGGCACGGATCGAGGACGAGCTGGTCGAGCTGGAGAAGCGCTCGGCCGATCTCACCGCGCGCTGGAAGTCGGAGAAGGAGAAGCTGTCGGATGCGCAGAAGCTGAAGACGGCCCTCGATCAGGCGCGGGTGGAACTCGCCAATGCACAGCGTCAGGGCGAGTACCAGCGCGCCGGCGAGCTGGCCTATGGCCGGATTCCCGAACTGGAGAAAAGGCTGCAGGCGCTCGAGGCCGAAGGCGCGGCCGGCGCGATGGTCGAGGAGGCGGTCACCGCCGACCATGTGGCCCAGGTCGTGTCGCGTTGGACCGGCGTGCCGGTCGACAAGATGCTCGAGGGCGAGAAGGAAAAGCTGCTGCGGATGGAGGACGAACTCGCCAAGCGTGTCGTCGGCCAGGCGGAGGCGGTGCAGGCGGTCTCGACAGCCGTGCGGCGCGCCCGCGCCGGCCTGCAGGATCCGAACCGGCCGATCGGCTCGTTCATGTTCCTGGGGCCGACCGGCGTCGGCAAGACCGAGCTGACCAAGGCGCTCGCCGCGTATCTGTTCGACGACGAGACGGCGCTGATCCGCATCGACATGTCGGAATACATGGAGAAGCACGCGGTGGCGCGGCTGATCGGCGCGCCGCCCGGCTATGTCGGGTACGAGGAGGGTGGCGCTCTTACGGAGGCGGTGCGGCGGCGGCCATACCAGGTGGTGCTGTTCGACGAGATCGAGAAAGCGCATCCGGACGTATTCAACGTCCTGCTGCAGGTGCTCGACGACGGCCGCCTGACCGACGGGCAGGGTCATACCGTCGACTTCCGCAATACGCTGATCGTGATGACCTCCAATCTCGGTGCCGAGTATCTGGTCAACCAGCCGGAGGGCCAGGATTCGGAAGCGGTCCGGGAAGAGGTGATGAGCGTGGTGCGGGCGGCGTTCCGGCCGGAATTCCTCAACCGGGTCGACGAGATCATCCTCTTCCACCGGCTCCGGCGCGAGCAGATGGGGCGGATCGTCGACATCCAGATGGCGCGGCTCGCCAAGCTGCTGGAGGATCGCAAGATCACGCTGGTTCTCGAGCCGCTGGCGCGGGACTGGCTGGCCGAGAAGGGTTACGACCCAGCCTACGGCGCGCGCCCGCTGAAGCGGGTGATCCAGAAGGCGGTGCAGGATCCGCTGGCGGAGCAGATCCTGTCGGGCCGGATCAAGGATGGCCAGCGCGTGACGATCAGCGCCGGGACGCAGCGCCTCATCTTCACGGCCGAGGGCGCCAAGGCAGCGTAAGCACCGCCCGCGCCCGTACGAAAGCAGCGAAGCCCCGTCGCGATCGCGCGGCGGGGCTTCGGCTATTCGCGTTGTGAGGTCCCTGAAGCGGCAGGCAGCAGGTCAGCGGCCGGAGCCGCCGGCGGTCTGCGCCATGCGTGCGGGCGCGCGGTTCATGAGGTTCTCGAGCCGGTCACGCTCGGCTTCGAACTTCGCGAGGATCGGGCCTTCGAGCACGCGGCCGCGCGGCAGCTTGATCCGCATCGGATCGACGAAGCGGCCGTTGACCATGATCTCGTAGTGGACGTGAGCGCCGGTGGAGAGGCCCGTCGAGCCGACATAGCCGATCACCTGGCCCTGGCGCACGCGGGTGCCCGGCTGAATGCCGCGGGCGAAGGCTGTCATGTGGCCGTAGGCGGTCTCGTAGCCGTTGGTGTGGCGAATGCGTACGTATTTGCCGTAGCCGCCTTCCCACCCGGCCTTCTCGACGATGCCGTTGCCGGAGGCGTAGATCGGCGTGCCGTTCGGAGCCGCCCAGTCGACGCCGGTGTGAACCTTGGAATAGCCGAGGATCGGATGGCGCCGCGAACCGAAGCCGGAGCGCATGACGCCGGTGGCGACCGGCTTGCGGACCAGGAACTTCTTCGCGCTCTTGCCGGTCTCGTCGTAGTAGTCGATGACGCCGTCGTCGGTCGTCTGGAAACGGTAAAATTTCTTGGTTTCACCGCTGATGGTGAGCGCGGCGTAGAGGACGTCGCCACGCGCATCGGGAGCACCATCCTCTTCGCCGGTGAAGAAGACCTCGAAGGAATCGCCCGGCTGGACGCGGCGTTGGAAGTCGACGTCGTAGGAGTAGATGCGGATCAGGTCATCGATGACCGGACGCGGCACCTGGTTGCGCAGTGCGGTTTCGTAGATGCTCTGATACAGCCGCACGGAGGAGGGATTGCCGTCGTCCTCCTCCTCTTCGGCCTCTGCAACCGTGTTCTCGAGATGCTGCACGTCGACGGCGACGTAGCGGCCGGAATCGGCAAGGGCGACGACCGCCTCCGGCGTATCCTCGTCCAGGACGATGACGCGGATGGGTTCGAGCCGGGCGCTGTTGGTGGCCGGATTGAGCAGGACGCGCAGCTTCTGGCCTTCCTTCAGGCCATTGTCGCGGCCGCGCGGGCCGAGCGCCGCCGTGATGGCGCGGATCTCCTCGGGCGTCGCTCCGAGATCGCGCAGGATGGTGGCAACACTGTCGCCCTTCTTCACCAGAATGGTGCGCTCGCTGCTGGGATTGCCGCCGCCGGTCAGCGGCGTGGTCTTCGGCAGCAGGGTGATGTTTTCGGGAACGATCCGCGCTTCGAAGCCTGCATAGGGGTCGACGTCGCCTTCGGCGGCATAGGCGAAGCGCGTGCCCGGTCCGACGGTCGCCTGCAGCGCCGTAAGACCGGCAGGGGCAGGCCCGGCGCCGGCCCAATTGGCGACCTCGCGCACGCGGGCGATGATTTCGTCGATGGGGGCGGCCGCGGCGATTTTGGCCCGCGGCAGCACGGCGGCGAGATCGCGGGTGACGAAGGAAACCTCGCCTTCCGTCTCGGCGTTGGCCGCCACCGCCTCGTTCTCGGGGGCGACATCGCGATCGGCCTCGGCCAGGAGCCGCTGGGCATTGAAGGGCGGGATGTTGGCGGAGAGCTCGGAAACGGAGAGGGCCAGGTTCGAGGCGACGCGAATGAACGGGCGGACCCGGATCACCTCGCGGTCGCCCACGCGGGTGGTGGTCGAGGCGCGTACGACCTGGCGCGCCGAGCTCGCCTCGGTCATCGGCACGAGCTTGTCGCCCTTGCGCGGAGCGGCGGCGCGGTCGGCCGTGAGCGAGCCGCGCAGGCTTGCCTCGGCGCGTTCCGGGGCTGCCGCGAAATAAGTTTCGCCGTCCAGTGAAGCATAAACGGCGCCGCCCATCAGGGCCGCGCCGCACAGACCGGTGAGAATGGTGCCGCTGAACCAGCGCACGGACACGCGACGCCGGTCGACGATCTCGGCATTGCCCCCTTCTGCCGAAAGGGGCGGCTCGTGTCCGACGTCGATGTCGACGTCAGATTTCGAGCGCTGCGAGCCGCGCGGCTTGCCGTGATCCAAAATCGCCGTCCCCCTGCGATGGTCTTCCGAACTCTGCCCCGGCACACCGGCCGATCGGCGCCAGTCCCGTCCCAAAGACCGGCGACGCACCCGAACGGGGCAGCGGCACGATGCCTTGCCCGTCAGGACCCGTCAACCAAAGGCCCGCTGCGGGAAAGGGCAGGTTTTCGTTGCCCCGAACCCCCACTTCGCGCGGACGATCGCGCGAACCTCAGCCTGGGCAAGAACGTCCCAGGAATGTGGCTTCAGTACGGCGCCTGCCGGAGTTGCAAAAAGGCCGCGCGCCGACACGGCCCGGTGCCTTCCGTCACCCGGCCAAGGAAGTTATCCACAGGGGTTCCGGGCGTCATCGGACCGCCACCTCGCTCTGCTGCAATGCGGCGAGAATGCCGATGGCGCCTTGCTTCGCGGCCTCTCGAACTTGATCGCCGCGCGGGCGCTCCCATATGGGGGAGAGCGGGCCTGACGCGCCCGTCTGCGCCCGATGAAGTTTCGATGAAGGTTGGGTGTTGACAAGGTCGGAAGGCGCGGCCTATATACGCCGCATCAACGGCGCGGCGACGCTTCGAGCGACGCGGCGCCTTTCGAAGCTCCTTCACTGTCATACGGTGAAACAACCTTCGGTTCAGATCGGAGGGTGGGCTTCGGCGGCTCTTCGGGACACCGAAGG
>Ga0180222_1002823_pt1 | contig 12714 bp, 13 predicted proteins | sample eDN5th37CKraftOP_FD_151336 | JGI IMG/M metagenome (GOLD analysis project Ga0180222, IMG submission 151336) | Enriched Organic Plus compost microbial communities from Emeryville, California, USA - eDNA 5th pass 37_C Kraft OP (version 2) (version 2) ... | reverse complement strand
ACATGAATGTGGGCGCCGGCAAGCTTACGATCGCGCAGGCCACGCCTTCGAAGATCCTGCTCAACCTCGATATGCGAAAGCCGATGGAAGGGCGCAACATCATCGAATACGCGCTCGCGAATAAAGGCGACGCCACCCAGCTGACATGGAGCATGCACGGAAAAATGAATCTGATCGGAAGGATCATGTGCATCTTCATCAACATGGAAAAGGACCTCGGCGGCGAATTCGAGCGGGGACTTCGCGACCTGAAGGCGCTTGTGGAACGTCAGGCTGCCGCAACAACCACCGTCGTCAACTAGGGAGAGAGAAGCCATGAGCACCGCCGAAAAGATCGACGTGAACACCGACAATTGCCCGATGAACGTGGAGCCCACAAAGGAACACCGCTGGCTGCAGCGCCTGGTCGGCGAGTGGACGTTCGAAGGCGAATGCACGATGGGCCCGGATCAGCCGCCGATGAAATCGTCCGGCCGATGCACAACGCGGTCGCTGGGGGGATTGTGGATCCTCAGCGAGGGTGTCAGCGAAATGCCCGCCGGCGAGATGCGCAGCATCATCACGATCGGATACGATCCGGCGAAACAGAAATTCGTCGGCACCTTCATCGCATCGATGATGACGTATCTGTGGCTTTACGAGGGTTCTCTCGACGCAGCCGGCAGGGTTCTGACCTTGGACGCCGAGGGACCGAGCATGACCGGCGACGGTGCGATCGCGAAATATCAGGACATGGTGACCGTTGAGAACGACGATCACTGGGTCCTGTCGTCGCAGATGCAGGGTCCCGACGGACAATGGATCAAGTTCATGACGTCGCATTACCGGCGCAAGGCGTAACGCGCTCCGGCGAGGCGCGCGAGGGTGTCACCGTCCCGTTTCACCACGCGCGCCACGCAAGGTCGGCAGACCGATGCCGGCGGCCTCAAAGCCGCCGTCGACACTGAGCAGCTGGCCGGTGATGTAGCTCGCACGAGCGCTGCACAGAAAGAAGATCGTCTCCGCAAGCTCTTCCTCACGGCCGCAACGATTGAGCGGGATGGTGTCGTGATAATCGGCGCGAATTTCAGGGGTATGCACCGCCTTCGCCATCGCCGTGTCGACCGGCCCCGGCGCGACGGCGTTGACGCGGATGTTGAAGGCGGCAAGCTCGATCGCCTGCTGCTTGGTCAGGTGGGCGAGCCCGGCCTTGCTGGTGCCGTAGGCAACGCGCAGCGTGGAGGCGCGGAGCGACGAGATCGAGGTGATATTGACGATACTGCCGCCGCCCTTGTCGCGCATGACCGGCGCTGCCGCCTGCGTGCAGAGAAATGGGCCGGTGAGATTGACCGCAAGCGTGCGCGCCCAGTCGGCAGGCGTCGTTTCCAGAAGCGGCTTGAAGATCGCGATGCCGGCATTGTTCACCAGCGCGTCCAGCCGTCCGAAGCGCTCAGCCACGCGGGCGACGGCGGCGCTCACGCCATCGGCGTCGGCGACGTCGCAATGCAGGGCAAGCGTGCGATCGGGCAATGCCAGCGCACTGAACGTCCGCTGAAGCGTGTCGTTGTCGATATCGAGCAGCGCGACATGCCAGCCTTCGGACAGAAATTTTTGCACCGTCGCGAGTCCGATCCCGCGGGCGGCGCCGGTCACGAGCGCGACTTTCTGCGACTCCGGCATGCGTATTCCTCCCGTGTGCGGAGGCAGCATAGCGGATCGACCGGGCTTTACGAGACGCCTGCAACCGGCGGCGAAGGCCGGGCGCAGCGTGATGGATCGACCAAACACGAAAGGAGCAGCGTATGACACCTCACCGGATTGTCTCGCGGGATGAGTGGACGGCGGCCCGCCGCGCGTTCATGGCAAAGGAAAAGGAGCTGATGCGCAAAAACGACGTGCTCAGCGAGGAGCGGCGTTCCCTGCCCTGGCTGAAGATCGAGAAGGACTATGTGTTCGAGGGCCCGAACGGGCGGGTGACCCTCGCGGATCTGTTCGGCGGAAACAGTCAGCTGATCGTCTACCATTTCATGCTGGCGCCGAACGCGAAGGCCGGATACAGCGGATGCAGCTACTTCACCGACCAGATCCAGGGCGCGAGCCTGCACCTGCCGCATCATGACGTCAGCATGGCGCTGGTCTCCCGCGCGCCGTGGCGCGACATTGCGCCCTTCAAGAAGCGGATGGGCTGGACGATCTCCTGGGTGTCGTCGCACGGCACCAGTTTCAATCGCGACTTCGGCGTGCAATTCACGCCCGAAGAAATCGGCGCCGGCCGCGTCGATTATAATTTCGGCACCATCACCACAGACCCGCGCTATATGAGCGAGGACCTTCCCGGCATCAGCGTGTTCTTCAGGGACCAAGACGGCAGTATCTACCTCACCTATTCCGCCTATGCGCGCGGGCTCGATACGTTCATGGCCGGCCAGTCCCTGCTCGACATCACGCCGAAGGGGCGGAATGAACGCACGGCCGATGGCCGGCTCAACGACTGGGTCCGTCATCACGACAGTTACGAAGAGCCGGAGGCGAAGGCCTGCTGCGCGTGATGCCGAACGCAGCTTGCTCTGAACGCTGCTGTCGGTGAAGCTCAACGCGGAGGCGCGGTGCGAGGAGATTGCAGCCTGCGCGACATCGCAAACGCCGTGCACATCGTTCTGACGAAATCATAACGCACCACCGCGCCTTCAGGCGCCGGAGAGTTCATGTCGCTGACCTTGTATTACCATCCGCTGTCCTCCTTCTGCATGAAGGTGCTGATGGCGCTCTACGAGAACGGCACGCCATTCACGCCGCAGATCATCAACCTGATGGACGAGACCGAAGCCGCAAACCTCAAGTCGCTGTGGCCGATCGGAAAGTTTCCGGTGCTCCGCGACGAAGCGAGAGGGCAAACCGTTCCGGAAACCAGCATCATCATCGAATATCTCGATCGGCATTATCCCGGCGCGACGCGCTTTATTCCGGACGATGCGGATCGCGCGCTGCAGGTACGGTTACAGGACCGCTTCTACGATCTCTATGTGCAGCTGCCGATGCAGGAGATCGTCGGCGACCGCCTGCGGCCCGCGGACAAGAAGGACCCGCTCGGCGTCGAGCAGGCCAGGAGCCGTCTCCTCGGCGTCTACGACATGATCGAGCGCGACATGATGGAGCGCGATATAGCGGGCGACGCATGGGCTGTCGGAAGCGATTTCAGTCTGGCCGATTGCGCCGCAGCGCCGGCGTTGTTCTATGCGAACAAGGTGGTGCCGTTCGGCGACCACAAGCACGCGGCCGCCTATCTCGACCGGCTGATGCAGCGACCTTCCTTCGCGCGGGTTCTGAAAGAGGCGAAGCCGTATTTCCGGTTCTTCCCGAAGGAATAGGACGGCACTGTTTCTTGTCATGCCCCGCGAAAGCGGGGCATCCAGTAAACTCCTGGAGCCGTTGTGCTGACTTCATCGCCCGCTTTCGTGGGCGATGACAACGCGAGAGCGGCTGCTACCGCGTCGGAACCGGCTTCTCGCCGCGATAATCGTAGAAGCCGCGCCGCGTCTTGCGGCCGAGCCAGCCGGCTTCGACATACTTCACCAGCAGCGGACAGGGACGGTATTTCGAATCCGCCAGCCCCTCGTGCAGCACCTGCATCACCGACAGACAGGTGTCGAGGCCGATGAAGTCGGCAAGCTCCAGCGGACCCATCGGATGATGGGCACCGAGCTTCATCGCGGTATCGATCGCCTCCACCGTGCCGACGCCTTCGTAAAGCGTGTAGATCGCCTCGTTGATCATCGGCAGCAGGATACGGTTGACGATGAAGGCCGGAAAATCCTCCGCCACCGCAATGGTCTTGTGCAGCTTGGAGACGAATTCCTTCGAGGCCTCGAATGTCTGATCGCCGGTGGCAATGCCGCGGATGATCTCCACAAGCTCCATCAGCGGCACCGGATTCATGAAATGAATGCCGATGAACTTTTCCGGCCGGTCGGTCGCGGCGGCAAGGCGTGTGATCGACAGCGAAGACGTATTGGTTGCGAGGATCGCCTCCGGCTTCAGGGACGGGCAAAGGTCGGTGAAGATCTTCTTCTTGACCTCTTCCTTTTCCGTCGCGGACTCGATCACGAGGTCCACATCGGAGAAATCGTCCATCGACTCGGCCGGCGCGATCTTGTCCAGAGCGGCCTGCCGCTGCTCCTCGGTGATCACCTTTTTGGAGACCTGCCGCGCCATGTTGCCGTTGATCGTGGCCAGCGCCTGCTTGATGCGATCGGGCGAGACGTCGTGCAGTTTCACGTCGAATCCCGCCAGCGCACATACATGGGCGATGCCGGAGCCCATCTGGCCTGCCCCGATCACACCGACCTTCTGAATTGCCTGCGCCATATTGTCCTTCACTCCTCCCCGGCCGGGGAGCTTTGCCTAGCGCTTGATCTTCGCGAGTTCGGCGTCGAGTTCCGGCAGGGCCTGATAGAGATCGGCCACGAGACCGTAATCGGCGACCTGGAAGATCGGCGCCTCTTCGTCCTTGTTGATCGCAACGATCACCTTGGAATCCTTCATTCCGGCGAGATGCTGGATAGCCCCGGAAATTCCGACGGCGATATACAGCTCCGGCGCCACGACCTTGCCGGTCTGCCCGACCTGCCAGTCGTTCGGAGCATAGCCCGCATCGACCGCGGCGCGCGACGCCCCCATGGCCGCACCAAGCTTGTCGGCCACCGGCTCGATATATTTGGTGAAGTTCTCACGGTTTTGCATGGCCCGGCCGCCGGAGATGATGATCTTGGCGGAGGTCAGTTCCGGACGGTCGGATTTCGACAATTCCTCGCCGGCGAAGCTCGAAAGGCCCGGATCGGCCGGGACCGGCACGGTCTCGACCGGCGCCGCGGCGCCGCCGGCGCCCGTGGCCTGGAAGGTCGAGGTCCGCACGGTGACGACCTTCTTCGCATCGGTCGACTTCACCGTCTGGATCGCGTTGCCGGCATAGATCGGGCGTTCGAAGGTATCGGGCGCAACGACCTTGGTGATGTCCGAAATCTGCATCACGTCGAGCAGCGCCGCGACGCGCGGCATGACATTCTTGGCGGTCGTGGTCGCGGGTGCGACGATCGCGTCATACGGGCCAGCGAGCGAGACGAGCAGGGCCGCGGTCGGTTCGGCGAGCTGGTGTTCGAGGCTGTCGCTTTCGGCGAGCAGGACCTTGGACACGCCGTCAAGCTTTGCCGCTTCGTCGGCGGCGGCACGGCAGCCCTTGCCGGCGACAAGCACGTGCACATCCCCGCCGAGCGCCTTGGCTGCGGTGAGCGCCTTGGCGGTGGCGTCCTTCAACGACCCGTTGTCGTGTTCCGCAAAAAGCAACGTCGTCATCAGAGCACGCCCGCTTCGTTCTTGAGTTTTTCGACGAGTTCGGCGACCGAACCGACCTTGACACCGGCGGTGCGCCCGCCCGGCTCGACGGTCTTGAGGACTTCAAGCCGCGGCTTCACGTCGACGCCGTAATCGGCCGGCGTCTTTTCGTCGATCGGCTTCTTCTTCGCCTTCATGATGTTCGGCAGGCTCGCGTAACGCGGCTCGTTCAACCGCAGATCGGTCGTGACGATCGCCGGCGCCTTCAGTTTGACGGTCTGCAGGCCGCCGTCGACTTCCCGGGTGACCGAAACGCTGTCACCGTCGATCACGACCTTCGATGCGAAGGTGCCCTGCGGCCAACCGAGCAAGGCAGCGAGCATCTGTCCGGTCTGGTTGCAGTCGTCATCGATGGCCTGCTTGCCCAGGATCACGAGACCAGGCTGCTCGGCCTCCGCAATGCCTTTCAGGATCTTGGCGACGGCCAGCGGCTCCGGCATCGCGTCCACCTTCACCAGGATGCCCCGGTCCGCCCCCATGGCGAGCGCGGTGCGGATGGTTTCGGAGGCCTGCGCGGGACCGATTGAAACGGCAACGATTTCCGTCGCCTTGCCCGCCTCCTTGAGCCGGATCGCCTCTTCCACGGCGATCTCATCGAAGGGGTTCATCGACATCTTGACGTTGGCGAGTTCAACGCCCGAGCCATCAGATTTCACGCGCACTTTTACGTTGTAGTCGATAACCCGTTTTACGGGCACAAGAATTTTCATGATCAGGCCTTCGCAGATGCGAAATTGGGCAGCTACCTAAGAGTGGGACTACGCGGGTGTCAACGGCATCTCTACCCTGCGCCAGACGCACCGTCCGATGCCTGCCGAGCGCATGGTCCAGCGAGGGCTGCCACCCTCCCTCTTAGCGGTTCTGCCCCGGTTGCCACAATACGTCCCTGGCGCCCCGATCGTTGGCATGGCGGCCTGCGACGAACAGAAAATCCGAGAGCCGGTTCACATACTGGATGGCCTCCGGCGTGACGTCTTCACCCGGCTGGTCGCGCAACTGAACCATCAGCCGTTCCGCACGGCGGCACATCGTCCGCGCGAGGTGCATATACGCCGCCGCCGGCGTCCCGCCCGGCAGAATGAAGGAGCGGAGCGGCGGCAGGCTTTCGTTCAACGCGTCGATCTGCTGCTCGAGCCACTCCACTTGCCGGCCGGTGACATTGAGTTTGACGCCGCCCGGCCCCTTGCCCTTGGTGTCGTCGAGAATGCACAGGTCCGCTTCGACGTCGAAGATATCGTTCTGGATGCGGCCAAGCATCGCGTCGAGCTGCGGATCGTCGGCAGTATACAGACGCACGATGCCGATGGCGGCATTGACCTCATCCAGCGTGCCATAGGCGTCGACCCGCAAGTCGTATTTCTTGCGCCGCTCGCCGGACCCGAGCGCAGTCGTTCCGTCGTCTCCCGTGCGGGTATAGATCCGATTGAGAACGACCATGTCGCTATCTGCCCATCATCCAGATTGCCAACATGATGATGACGAGCGCGATCGCCTGCAACAGCACGCGCAACCGCATCAGCTTCTGTGACACATGCGGCGAGCCGCCGCGCAGCATGTTGACCAGCCCTAATACGAGAACGATCGCGACCGCCGCGATCGCGAACGGGACAAGGCTGTAGAAGGGATTTGACATCGGGACCTTCTAGCACCGGACCGATGGCGACACCACCGGCCCGGTCCCGCGCAGGGTCACGCCGCCGCGAGATGCTTTTCAATCTCGTAGACCGGCATTTTCACGTAGTCCTTCTGAATTTCCTCGCGCACCGCCTGCTTCAGCGCATGGGTGTAATGCTGGCGCAGCACGCCGATCGCGCGGGGCGGCGCCACCATGATGATCGACTTCATCTTCCCCGCCTGCGCCGCCGCATCGAGCTTGGCCATGATGGAGCGCAGGAATTCCTCTTCCTGCTGGGTATGGAAATCCGTCTGTTCGACGGCCGAGCGTCCCGCGCCCACCGATGAATACGAGCGACCGGGTTTGTCGGTCCCGATTTCGCTGGTCGCCGGAACCTCCTGCTCCATCACTTCGCGGGTCTGCAGGTTCGGGAATTTCGCGTCTCCGGCATTCTGCAGAAACAGCGCCTTGCTGCCATCACAGACGACAACCCATTCGCCCTGTTCGATCTTGACGGGTTTGGAAGACATGCCGTGCTCTCCTTGCGACCTTCACGCCATCACATTGGATATGGCGCTGCTTTGCGGCAGGTCAACGCGTCGGAAAGCGCTTCGGTTGCTAATCTTTTTATACGATCGCGTGCTGCGGGGACCGCGCTTGCACGGCCCGCTTCCTTCAGTAAAGCTAATTGCTGCCGTCGAGCAGCCGTCGCGCGATCACCTGCGCCTGAATTTCCGCCGCCCCCTCGAAGATATTGAGAATGCGCGCATCGCACAGGATGCGCGAGGCCGGAAATTCCAGCGCAAATCCATTGCCGCCGTGGATCTGCACGGCATTGTCCGCCGCCGCCCAGGCGACGCGGGCGGCGAGCAGCTTGGCCATTCCGGCCTCGAGATCGCAGCGCCGGCCGGAATCCTTCTGACGCGCGGCGTAATAAGTGAGCTGACGCGCGATCAGGATTTCGACCGCCATCATGGCAAGTTTGTCCGCGACGCGGGGAAATTCCACGATGGGGCGCGAGAATTGCGAGCGCTGCTGCGCATAGGCAAGGCCCTGATCCAGCGCGGATTGTGCCACGCCGATGGCGCGGGCGGCGGTCTGGATCCGCGCCGCCTCGAAGGTCTGCATTAACTGTTTGAAGCCTGCCCCCTCGATACCGCCGAGCAAGCCGTCGGTGCTGACCTCGAATCCATCGAAGGCGATCTCGTATTCCTTCATGCCGCGATAGCCGAGCACCCCGATTTCGGTCCCGGACATGCCGGGCGCCGGAAACGGATCGGCGTCGTCGCCGCGCGGCTTTTCGGCGAGAAGCATCGAGAGGCCGCGATAGCCGCTCTGCTTCGGATCGGTACGCACGAGCAGCGTCATCAGATCGGCGCGCACCGGATGCGTGATCCAGGTCTTGTTGCCGTAAACCTTGTAGACATTGCCTTCGCGCACGGCGCGCGTCTTCAGCGAGGCAAGGTCGGAACCGGTATTGGGTTCGGTGAACACGGCGGTCGGAAGGATCTCGCCGGAGGCGATCCGCGGCAGCCATTTGCGCTTCTGCTCCTCGGTGCCGCTGCCAAGAATCAGCTCCGCGGCGATCTCCGAGCGGGTGCCGAGCGATCCAACGCCGATATAGCCGCGCGACAATTCCTCCGAGACGACGCACATGGATTCCTTGCCAAGGCCCATGCCGCCGAATTCCTCAGGCAGTGTCAGCCCGAACACGCCGAGCTCCGACATCTGACCGATCACCTCGAGCGGGATATACTCGTTCTTCAGATGCCAGCCCTGGGCGTAGGGCACGACCTCGCTGGCGGCAAACTTGCGCATCTCTTCGCGAATTGCTTCCAGCGTCTCGTCGACGCCCGAATTGCCGAAGGTCGGTTCGGTATGGTGATTGATGAGTTCGGCAAGGCGCGCCCGGTTCGCCGCGGTGTTACCGGTCTCGATGAGGTGATCGACGGCAGGCGTAAGACGCGCCACGACATCCGAACGCGACAGCCCGACATCGGACAGGCGGACCATCTCGCCCTGGCTCATCGGAATGCCGCCTAGAATCTGCGCGAGATATTCGCCCGCGCCGATGCGGACCTGGAGTTCCTCGATCTCGCCGAATTTGCCTTCCGCGAGCATGCGGCCCGCATAACCGGTCAGTTGGCGCAGCGCCTCGACATACGTGGCGAGCCAGGCGAGCCCGTGGGTGGCGCGCTGCTCACGGTCGAAGACCCGCCCCATCGTGTCGCCGCTGTCTGTGGCAACGCGCTTTCGGATCGCGACCACGGCGTCCTGCAACAGCGCCTCCACAGCGCCGACGGCTTCCTGGAGACGGGGGATCAGGGAATCGGAGGCGGCGGACCTTTGCGGCGCAGCGGACATCAGCGGAGCTCTCGCATGGGTGGGCGACCGTGACAGAGTAATGGTGCAGCGCACAAAAGCAACCGCGGGCTGCACCCTCAAGTCTTGGTAACTGGATAATTAACCATTTCGCGCTTTGCTGCTCCTGCCCATACCGCAGGCATAGCCATGGCCGCGTCAGTCCCGGATCGCCACGTGAAAAGCCGCTCCTCGCTGCATCCGGTGAGGCTTATCCGGGGCATGTCCGTCCGAACGCGGATCCTCCTCATCGCGCTGATCCCGGTTCTCGGCTTCGCCGCGAACGGGGTCTCGTTCCTGTCCGGCGAACGTGAGGTCGCCGACGCCTTCGAGCGCTACCGGCGCGCCGACGCGACCGCCGAAGCCAGCCACAGCTTCAAGGAAGCGATCAGCCAGATGCGCATCGCCGCGCGCGATTTCGCGGCCGATCCAAGCGACGACCTGATCAAGAGCTTCGAAAGCGCGAATGCGCAGGCGCTGGAACGGCTCGCCTTCATCGAGCGCACGCTCGATGCATCGGAACGGCTGAGAGTTGCCTGGATTCCGGAACGCCTGAAAGAGATCGGCAAACGCTTTGCGGATGTCGTGGTCGACCAGCGGCAGCTCGGCTTTTCGGAACGCGAAGGGCTGCGCCGTCAGTTGCATGAGACCGGCACGGCCGTCGAACAACTGGTCCATCAGGGCCTGAAATGGCTCGGCGACAGCGACGCCAAGAATCTGATGGTTCCAATTCTGCTGATGCGCCGCTTTGAAGCCGAGCAGCGGCTGCAAGCGAACAACATCTCCTATGCCTATTTCTTCCTCCAGAACGACGCGCTTCGGCAGACGATGCGAAACATCGAGGCGCTTGCTGAACAAAAGACCGAGATCGAGAACCGGGTGAAGGCCTTCGCCGATACGTTCGCGGCGTGGTCAGCGATCGCGGACAAGGTCAGGCCCAATCTCAAGATCATCGATCTCGAAACCGAGCAACTCGCGCCGACCGCCAACGACATCATTGGCACGGCCAGCGAAGGCGCCGCGCGCGCCGCGGCGCAATTGTCGGGATCGCAGGACCGCACGCGCTGGATGCTTCTTTCGGTTGGCCTTGCCGCAGTCATCCTCGGCCTGTTGCTCAGCCTGTTGATCGGAAGCAGCATCACGGCCCCGCTCAAGGGCCTGTCCAACGCCATGACCCGCCTCGCGAAGGGCGATACGACGACCGCAATTCCCGCGACGCGCGCCCGCGACGAGATCGGCGACATGGCGCGCACCGTCATCGTCTTTCGCGACACCATGCTGGAGCGCGAACGGCTCGCCGAAGCCCAGAGCCAGACCGCAACAGCGCGCGAACTTCGCAATCAGGTCATCGGCGCGACGATTGCGGGCTTCGAGCGCTCGGTGGACGAAGTGCTCAATCGCGTGCGCGGCGCGGCGCACCGGCTCGAAACGGCCTCGAGCCACCTCAATGCATCGGCGGACGACATGTCGGCGGAAGCCCGCGGCGCCGAGGAGCAGGTGCGTTCGGCGTCCGGCAATGTCAGCGCGGCCGCGGCTTCGATCGAGGAGCTTGCCGCCTCGATCGGCGCGATCGCGGATCAGGCGCAGAAGTCAACCGAGGTCGCAGGACATGCGGTGGCGGAAGCACGCCGCACCAACACCACGATGGCGGAGCTGGCCAATGCCGCCACACGGATCGGCGAAGTCATCAATCTCATCCAGACGATCGCCGCGCAAACCAACCTGCTTGCCCTCAACGCAACCATCGAGGCCGCGCGCGCAGGCGATGCCGGCCGCGGATTCGCCGTGGTCGCCTCCGAAGTGAAATCGCTGGCCGGCCAGACCGCGCAGGCGACCGAGGACATCGCCGATCAGATTGGCGCTATTCAAGCCGCGGTTGCCGATGCCACGCGGGCGATTGCCAAGGTCAACGGCACGATCGAGGACATGTCGACCATTGCCGCAAATGTCGCGGCAACGGTCGAACAGCAGAATTCCGCGGTGTCGATCATTGCCGAGGGCGTCGGCAATGCGTCCGGCGCGGCCCGAACCGGCGCGGAAGCCATGAGCCGCGTTTCGACGGCGACGAGCGGCGCGCGACGAACCGCAGCGGACGTGAAGGATCTCGCGGATGCGCTGGCGCTCGAGGCCGAGGGCCTCGATTCGCAAATCCGCCAGTTCCTGATCAAAGTGCAGGCGTCATAGCCGCGTAAGATCACACCGCGTCACGAAGGCTTGCGGCACCTTGAGCCTGCCCGCGGGTTTGCCTATCTCGCTGTATGCGATCTGCATCGGGGCCGGGTGTTGAAATTCCTCAAGAAATCATATCGCGCCGCACTGGACGCGTTCTGGCAATTCAACGCCGACGACGGCTGGGCGATCGCAAGTCACATCGCGCTCTCGACGCTGATGGCGATGTTTCCGTTCTTTCTGGTGTTGACCGCACTGGCCGGCGTTTTCGGCTCGCAATATCTGGCCGATGAGGCGGCGAACCTCCTCCTGGAAGCCTGGCCGGAAGAGGTGGCCGGTCCGATTTCGCGCGAAATCCATAACGTCCTGGTCGGCGCCCATGGTCAGGTGCTGACGGTCGGCGCCCTGCTCGCGCTCTATTTCGCATCGAGCGGCATCGAGAGCCTGCGCATCGGCCTGAACCGTGCCTACACCGTGGCCGAGACCCGCTCGGTCTGGCTGCTGCGCCTGGAGTCGATCGGCTACGTCATCCTCGCAGCGATCGGCATGCTTGCGCTGTCTTTCCTCGTGGTGCTCGCGCCTCTGATCTGGACCGCACTGGTCCGGCGTTTTCCAGGGCTCCTGCCTTTCAGCGACGTGGTGACATTCGTGCGGCTCGCGACCGCGACCGTGCTTCTGATCGTGCCGCTGATCGTCGTACATAAATGGTTGCCCGCGGGGCACCGGGCCTGGGGCGAAATCATGCCGGGGATTCTGGCGACGCTGGTCCTGTGGCTGCTCTGCGGCATGATCTTCGGCCGCTATCTGTCGGATTTCGCCTTCACCTATTCGGTTTATTATGCGGGCCTCGCCTCTCCCATGATCGCGCTGGTGTTTCTTTACATCACAGCGTCGATCTTCATTTACGGCGGCGAACTGAATGCGATCATTCTCAAGATGCGGATGGAAATGAAGCAGGCCGAGCGCGACGCCCGGCAGGGTCCAGCCGAAGCCGAGCCATTCGCGCCGGAATGATCGAGCAGCTTAGCTCGCGACCGCCTCGATCGTATCCTCGAGATTGCGCAGACCGGTGCGCGGCGCCGACACCAGCACCGCCATGTTGCCGGGCTTGTGCTGGTTCTTCCACATGAGCTGATGCGCGGTCGGGATCTTGTCCCAGGGAAACACCTCGCCCATGCAGGGATCGATCCGCCGGTCGAGCA
>Ga0180222_1002817_pt1 | contig 12740 bp, 6 predicted proteins | sample eDN5th37CKraftOP_FD_151336 | JGI IMG/M metagenome (GOLD analysis project Ga0180222, IMG submission 151336) | Enriched Organic Plus compost microbial communities from Emeryville, California, USA - eDNA 5th pass 37_C Kraft OP (version 2) (version 2) ... | reverse complement strand
TAATTCCTTGGCGCCGGAGAGGGCGATGCCGATGTGCTCGACGACATAAGGTTTGTAGTCTTGTGCGCCTTTCGTCAGCGCGTCGGCCGCCGCGCTCCCGGCCGTCCCGGCCACGACGGCCGCCGTCAGCCAGGCGCAACACATTCTCCCGGCATTCGCCGCGATCCGCGCAACGCTTCCCCGCAGCATGGTCTCAATCGTCAACGACATCGCGTGTCTCCCCGCTTCAAACTTCTTGCGCTTCATTGATCGCAATGGCGGGTGACGGTCAATGGGAAAAACACTGTTAAATCAGTAGCTTATAATTAGTCCAAAGAGAGATTGCGAAACCGGCGCGGATGTCGGAGCTTAGTTGCGAATTATTCCAATGACGGTATCCGGTTCAAACCGCTGAACGCGCGAGCGATCGCCAAGGCGCCGAAAGGGAACGGAGTACCATCAGCCTTCCGTTCGTCACGAACGCGGTCCCGACGACCGAGCGCGCGACAAAATGGCGCAGCAGGCGCGGGCTCGGCCGCCTGCCGCTACGGACGCCGCATGCCCGCGCGATGCGCTGGAGGAAACTGGGTTATGATGAAATGGATGGAGCGAGGGGAAGTGGTGACATGAGCGGAGTTCGGCGCGCCGCGCCTGTTGCGTGGCTCACTGCCATGGCGGTCGCCATCGGCGCGTTGTCGCCGACGCTCGCGATTGCGCAGACGCCGTCCGCCCTCCCCGTTCCCGACATCATGCTCAAGCTGCCGCGCGACCTGTCGCCCTGGGGCATGTTCCTGTCGGCCGATATCGTCGTGAAGGCGGTGCTGATCGGGCTCGTCTTCGCTTCGCTGCTGAGCTGGACCGTATGGTTCGCCAAAGTGCTGGAACTCATGGGCGCGCGCGCGCATATGCGCCGGACCATCGCCGCGCTCGAGCGCGCGCGCTCCTGGCAGGGAGTGGCGGCTGATCCGCAATTGCGCAAAGGCGCCGCCGCCGCGCTGATCGCGGCGGTGGAAACGGAGCTGGACCTGTCCGCCGACACGCTCGCCGCCGGCGGCGCGAAAGAACGCATCGCCTCCCGTCTGGAACGCCTCGAGGCCGCCGCCGCGAGACGGATGATCCGCGGCACCGGCATTTTGGCCAGTATCGGCGCCACCGCGCCCTTCGTCGGCCTGTTCGGGACGGTGTGGGGCATCATGAACAGCTTCATCGGCATCTCGAAAGCGCAAACCACAAATCTGGCCGTGGTGGCGCCCGGCATCGCCGAAGCGCTGCTGGCCACCGCGCTCGGGCTGGTGGCGGCGATCCCTGCGGTCGTGATGTACAACATGTTTTCGCGCTGGAGCGCGGCCTATCGCGCCCAATTTGGCGATGCCGGAGCGGCCATCCTGCGCATCGTGAGCCGCGATCTCGACCGCGGCGCTTTCGACCGTCGTCCGGCCGCGCGCCACCCGGCCGCGGAAGCAGCCGAGTGACGCCGCAATGAGCGCGCCTCTCGACCGCGACGGGGATCCCGGCGAACTGCACGAGATCAACGTCACGCCATTCATCGACGTGATGCTCGTGTTGTTGATCATCTTCATGATCGCCGCCCCCCTCGCCACCGTCGACATCCCGGTCGAACTGCCGGCCGTCGCCGCCGAACGCAGCCCGCAGCCCGACAAGCCGCTCGTGCTCACGCTCAAGCCCGACCTCGCTCTCATGCTCGGCAACGAGCCACTCGAACGCGATGCGCTCGCCTCGGCACTCGACAAGGCGACCGCGGGAGACAAAGAGCAGCGCCTGTTTGTGCGCGCCGACAAGGCAGTCTCCTATGGCGACCTGATGAGCCTGATGAATGCGCTGCGCGCGGCCGGCTATCTGCATGTCGCGCTGGTCGGGCTCGAGGCCGACAAGGCCGCGCGATGACAAGCGCGGGCACGCCTTCGCCTCGGCGGCGCTGGCCGGCTTACATGCGCTGGGGAATCGGCCTCGCGCTGGCGTTCGCCGCGCACGCGGGCGCCGCCCTCGCACTACTGGCAAACTGGCACACGGATGCCGAACAAATCGCGAGCGCGCCCGCGATCATCATCGATCTCGCGCCGATGCCGGTCGCACCCGCTCCCGTACCAACCGTAACGGCGCCGGGCCCCGCGCAAGCGAAAGCACAGCCGCGGGCCGAGCCGGTCGAACAGAAGCCGGTCGAGACGCCCGACCTGCCGCCCGAGCCGGCACCGCAGGCGCAAGTGACCTTGCCGCCACGCAAGCCGATCGAACAACAGCCGGAACGGGAGAAAGCAACATCGCCCGCGCGCAAACAGATCAGTCACGAAAGCGCACCCAGCCACGCACAGCGCCGCGCCGCACGGGCAGCGGCGCCGACACCGGGCGCGCGTTCGCACGATCCGAACGCGGTACCGAACTGGCAATCGCGGCTCATGGCGCAGCTCGAGCGTCACAAGCGATATCCGTCCGAAGCGCAATCCCGCGGGGAACAGGGCGTGGTCAAGCTCGCCTTCTCGGTCGATCGCAGCGGCGGCGTCCATCATCCACGCATTCTGCAGTCGTCCGGATCAAGCCTGCTCGATCGGGCGACGCTCGCGCTCCTGGCACGCGCCGCGCCGTTGCCGCCGCCTCCCGCCGAGATTCACGGCGCGCAGATCACAATCGCAGTACCGATCCGCTACAGCTTGCGTTGATCCAGTATTGCCGGCGCGAACTCGCCTCATTGATCGCGCCTATTCTACGCATTGGTTTCGCTATTTAACCATAAAGCAAGCCTTACCGGCTGCGACCGGCCGTCTGCTTGCAGTATCGGCCGGAGCACGCAAAGATTGCTGGTAAGCACTGTCATCTGATGGATATGCTTCAAAAAATATAATTGTCGGACAACAGCAGCCTTGAGTTAAAGCGTACAGGGGGGTCCCGGACCGACAGCCGGACGGGACGGGGAAGACATGAAACGGTCGCTTGCCGTTTTGGTCGTTTGTGGTCTCGTCGCCGGCTTCGCGACGGCGGCGAACGCGGCCAATGCACGATCCAACGAACGCTTCGCCAATGTCGACCCACTCGAACCGCTCGCGCGCAGCCGCAGCGATGCCGTCGAGCAGGCGGCGCAGGTTCCCGGCGCGGCCGGCGTGCTTCTGGAAGCGCTTCGCTATCGCGGCGCCACCGCCCGCCAACTCGGCCTGCCGACGCAGCTTTGGTGCGCCGACTTCATGAACTTCGTGTTGCGCAAGGCCGGAGCCAGCGGCACGCATTCGCGCGCCGCCCGTTCCTTCCTCGCCTTCGGCAAGAAGCTCGACGGCCCGCGCGTCGGCGCCATCGCCATCTTCTCGCGGGGCGGCCCCAATTCCGGACATGTCGGAGTCGTGCGCGGGACCGACGGCGACGGCAATCCGATCATCGTCTCGGGAAATCACGGCAACGCGGTCCGGCAGTCGGTCTATCCGAAGCACCGGGTGCTGGGCTACGTGATGCCGCCCCGCTACGTGCTCGAAGACATGGCGAACGCCGCGCGCAAGGCCGCCGCCGCGCCGAGCAAATAAACGCTTGCGCATTCCCGCGCGCGAATGCGCGGCACCTGCATCGTTCGACAACCCAATGGAACGATGCCTTCGCAACATGCGAAAACACGTCATGTCCGGCCGCATCACCGCCGTGATACGGCGCGACATTAGGGTTTGCAATTAATCTTAACTCGCTCGGACTATCGACGCCGCCCACCGTCGACGTGCACAATTCAGTAGCAATTCGTATTCGCTACGACGCCCCGTCTCCGACGGGCGCGCACCACCGGGACCGACGGGGCGGCATGACTTGGGACACGCGGGGCTTCATCATCGGCCTGACGGCGGCGGCCATCGTGCCATTCGTCGCAACGCCATCGCATGCGACCACGCCCGAACAGGTCCGCCTGTGCGAAAGCAACGGTGACGTCGCACCCGATTTGCGCATCAAGAGCTGTTCGGCGGTCATCGCGAGCCCGCTCCCCGAAGTGGCCGCCCGGAAGAAAAACAACGCCGACAGAAACCTTTCCGGCGAGACCGAACAGAAATCGGACGCCTACACCCATCGCGGCAAGGCCTATCGGGCCAAGGGCAATATCGAGCAGGCGATCCGCGACTTCGACGCGGCCATCAAGCTCGCCCCTCAGAACGCCGACGCCCTCTACCATCGCGGACTGGCGCTGCGCGACCGCGGCGACATCGATCGCGCGCTCGCCGATTTCGAAGTGGCGACCCGATACGACCCGCACAACGCGACCGCCTTCAACACGCTCAGCCATATCTATTACGACCGGCGCGACTACGCCCGCGCGATCGAGTCCCTGAACCAGGCGATCAAAATCAACCCGAACTCCGCGCTCGCCTTCTACAATCGCGGCATGGCCTATCGCGCGAAGGGCGAGCCCGACCGCGCGATTCCGGACTACGACCGGGCCATCAAGCTCAACCCGAACGACGCCATCGCCTATCACAGCCGCGGCCTCGCCTATCGCGACATCCGCGACTACGAGCGCGCGATCCAGGATTTCGACCAGGCCCTCCGGATCAATCCCAATTTCGTCCTCGGCCTCAACGATCGCGGCATCGCCTATGCCTCCAAGGGCGCCATCGACCGCGCCATCCAGGATTTCGACCAGGCCATCCTGATCGATCCGCGCGACGCCTTCGGCTACAACAACCGCGGCCTCGCCTATCGCAACCGCGGCGACCTCGACCGCGCGATCAAGGATTACGACCAGGCCGTCCTGCTCAATCCCAATTACGTGCTCGCCATCTACAACCGCGGCAACGCCTACTACGACAAGCGCGACTACGACCGCGCCATCCTCAATTACAACCAGGCGATCCGTCTCGACGACCAATACGCCCTCGCCTATTACGACCGCGGCCTCTCTTATTTCCAGAAGAACGACTACGACCGCGCGCTGAACGATCTCTCCCGTGCGGTCAAGCTCGATCCGAAGGATGCGCTGTCCTGGTACAATCGCGGCGTGGTCTATGCCGCGCGCCGGGAAACCGCCCGCGCGCTCGCGGACTTCGATCAGTCGATCAAGATCGATCCGAAAAACGCGCTCGCCTACTACAATCGCGGGCTCGTGCTGCAGACCAAGGGCGACGACACCCGCGCCATCGCCGACTTCACGCAGGCCGTCCGCTTCGATTCAAAGCACGCGCCCAGTTTCTATCACCGCGGCCTTTCCTACCGCACGCGCGGCGACCTCGAACGCGCGCTCGCCGATTTCGAGCAGTCGATCCAGCTCGACCCCAACAATGCGCAGGCCTTTTTCCAGCGCGGCCAGGGCCGTTACGAAAAGAACGACTACGAGCACGCCATCGCCGACCTCAACCAGGCGATCAACATCAAGCCCGACTATACCGCCGCCTTCAACGTGCGCGGCCTCGCCTACGACGCCAAAGGCGACAGCGACCGCGCGGTCAAGGATTTCGACCAGGCGCTGCGCATCGACCCGAAATTCGCGCCCGCGCTTTCCAATCGCGGCGAGGCGCGCCTGAAAAAGCGCGACTTCGATCATGCCATCGCCGACTTCGACGCGGCGACGACGATCGATCCCAATTTCGCCGAGGCCTTTTTCCGGCGCGGCCGCGCCCGCCAGGGCAAGAACGACCACGCCAAGGCGGTCGACGATTTCACGCGCGCGCTCGCCCTCGCGCCGAACAATGCCGCCGCCTATGATGCGCGCGGCCTGAGCTATCTCGCGTTGAAGGACGACACCCGTTCCTTCAAGGATTTCGACGCCGCCATCAAGCTCAATCCGCGCCTGGCCACGGCCTACTACAATCGCGGCACGGCGAACTACCAGCGCCGGGATTTCGACCATGCCATCGCCGATCTTACCCAGGCGATCCGGCTCGACCCGAAAGACGTCATGGCGGCCTATAGCCGCGGCCTCGCCTATCGCGAACGGCGCGATTTCGAACACGCCATCGCCGATTTCGACCAAGCGGTCCGACTCGATCCGAAGTTCACCGCCGGCTATGTCGAACGCGGCAATGTCTATCAGCTCAAGGCCGACTACGACCGCGCGGTGGCCAATTACGATCAGGCGATCAAGCTCGATCCGAAATACGCCTCGGCCTTCACCGAACGCGGCAATACCTTCGCCCTGCGCGGCAATATCGACCGCGCTTTGCAGGATTACGAACAGGCGATCCGCTTCAATCCGACCTATGCCGGCGTGTTCAACAGCCGCGCCATGCTCTACGAGCGCAAGGGCGACACCGCGCGCGCCATCGCCGACCTCGATCAGGCCATCAGGCTCGATCCCAATTTCGCGGTCGCGCTGCGCAATCGCGCCGCCATCCACCAGAGCAACGGCGACCTCGACCGCGCCATCGCCGACTACGACGGCGCCATCAAGGCCAATCCGCATTTCGACACGGCGCTCAATGCGCGTGGCCTGGTCTACAAGGCCAAGGGCATGCTCGACCGCGCGGTGAAGGACTTCGATCAGGCCATCGCCATCAATGGCGACTTCACGGCCGCGCTGTTCAACCGGGGCGAAACGCTGGAACAGCTCGGGCAGCACGAGCCGGCCATCAAGGACCTCGATCACGTCCTCAAGCTGAGCCCCAGCAATACGCAGGCCTTCAACGCGCGCGGCCTCGCCTATTATCACCTGCGCAACTTCGAGCGCGCGATCTCCGATTTCAGCCAGGCGATCCGGCTCTCGGGTCAATTTGCGCCGGCCTACAACAATCGCGGGCTCGCCCATCGCGGAAAGGGCGACGTCGAACGCGCCATCGCGGACTTCGGCATGGCCGTCCGGCTCGACCCCAATTACGGCGACGCCTTCTCGAATCGCGGCAACGCCTATCTCGACCGCAACGACTACGACCGCGCCATCGCCGACCTCGACCAGGCGATCAAGCTCGATCCGAATTCCGTGCGCTGCTACTACGATCGGGGCATTGCCTATGGCGCCAAGGGCGATCCCGCGCGCGCCATCGCCGACTTCGACCAGGCGCTCCGGCTCGATCCCGCCGACGCCGTCGCTCTCAACAACCGGGGCGTCGCTTATCGCATCAAAGGCGACAGCGGGCGCGCCATCGCGAATTTGAGCGAGGCGATCCAACGCGACCCCAACTATGCCGTCGCCTATTACAACCGCGCCAATGCCTATTTCGACCAGCGCGACTACGACCGCGCCATTGCCGATTTCGGCAAGGCGATCGCGCTCGACGGCAAGGACGCCTATGCCTATCACGACCGCGGCCTCGCCTATTACGAGACGCACGACGCGGAACGCGCCATCGCCGATTTCGAGGCGGCGACCAAGATCAATCCGCGCTTCGCCGTGGCGGCGAGCGCGCGCGACAATGTCATCCGTTCGCAGCGCGGCTACGACCGCGGCGCGATGGCGCCCGCGCGCCCGTTGAGCCTCAGTCCGCTGTTCGCGCTCGCCTACAACGACCGCGGCATTCAGTTGGGGGCGAAGAGCGATCTTGCCCGCGCGATCGCCGATTTCGACGCCGCGATCAAGATCAACCCGAACTTCTCGGTCGCCTACTTCAACCGCGCCAACGCCTACTACCTGAAGCGTGATTTCGACCGCGCCTTCGCCAATTACGACGCGGCGATCCGTCTGAACCCGAAGGACGCGCTGGCCTATTACGACCGCGGCGTGGCCCGCTACGAGCGCGCGGACTACGACCGTGCGATCCAGGACTTCGACCATTCGATCAAGCTCGACCCGGCGCGCGCCGCCGCTTTCTACAATCGCGGCATCGCCTGGCACGAAAAGCACGAATACGCCCGCGCCATCGCCGACTTCGATGCGGCCATCAAGCTCGATGGGAAGCTGGGCGCCGCCTATGCCGCCCGCGGAAAGGCCCAGGCGGCGAAAGGCGACTACGACAACGCGATCGCCGACCTGACCCAGGCCATCGCGCTCGACAGCAAGCTGGCAACGCACTTCAACGACCGCGGCATCGTCTACGGGCTCAAGGGGGACCGGGATCGCGCGATTGCCGATTTCGACCAGGCGGCCGCGCTCGACCCGCGCTACGCGCCCACCTACAACAATCGCGCGGTCTCCTACGCCGCCAAGGGCCAGTTCGACCGCGCCATCGCCGATTATGATCAGGCGATCAAGCTCGACGGCGGCTATGCCGTCGCCCTCTTCAATCGCGGCAATGCCCATTACGACAAAGGCGAGCCCGGCCCGGCGATCGCCGATTACGATGCCGCGATCAGGCTCGATCCGGCCGATGCCTCCGCCTACAACAACCGCGGCAACGCCTATGCGAACCGGCAGGATTTCGACCATGCGATCCGCGATCTGACGCAAGCGGTCCGACTCCGGACCGGCTATGCGCAGGCCTATAACGATCGCGGCGTTGCGTTCGCCGTCAAAGGCGATATCGAGCGCGCGCTCGCCGATTTCGAACAGGCGGTAAGGGCGGATCCCCGCAACAGCCTCGCCTATTACAACCGGGGCCTGGCCCTGCGCGACCGCCACGACGTCGACCGCGCCATCCAGAATTTCGACCTGGCGATCAAGCTCAATCCGTCCTACGCGGCCGCCTATTACAACCGCGGCAACGCGCTCGAGTTCAAGCGGGTCTATGACGCGGCCATCGCCGATTTCGACCACGCCATCGCGATCAAACCGGACAATGCGGCCGCCTGGTACGATCGCGCCATGAGCTATGGCGCCAAGGGCGATGCCGACCGCACCATCACCGACCTGACCGAGAGCATCCGGCTCGAGCCCAAGAACGCCCTCGCCTTCTATAACCGCGGCATCGCCTTCCGTCTCAAGGGCGACCGCGACCGCGCGGTCGCCGACTTCGGCGATGCGGTGAAACTCAACCCGAAATTCGCGCTCGCCTATTATCAGCGCGGCAAAGCGCTGTTCGAGAAGCGCGATTTCGACGCCGCCATCGCGGATTTCGACCAAGCGGTCCGCTTCGACGCGGGCTACGAAGCGGCCTACCGTCACCGCGGCCTCGCTTTGCGCGAGAAGCGCGACTACGACCGCGCGATCAACGATTTCAGCCAGGCCATCCGGCTCGATCCGAACAATGCCGGTCTGTTCGACAATCGCGGGCTTGCCTTCCGCATGAAGGGCGACCTCGATCGCGCGCTGGCCGATCTCGACCGGGCGGTGCGGCTCGATCCGAAGTCGGCCTCCGCCCTGCACGATCGCGGCACCGTGCTCGGAATGCGAGGCGATTACGACCGCGCCATCCAGGATCTGACCGCAGCGCTCAGGCTCGATCCGAAAGACGCCGTGGCGTTCAACAACCGCGGTTTCGCCTATCGCAACAAGGGCGATGCCGACCGCGCCATCGTTGATTTCAGCGAGGCGATCAAGCTCGACCCGGATTACACGCTCACCTATTTCAATCGCGGCAACGCCTATTACGTGAAGCGCGACGCCGACAACGCCATCAAGGACTTCGACGCCGCGCTCAAGCGCGACGCCAAGTTCGCCGCCGCCTACAATGCGCGCGGCCTCGCTTACGAGGGCAAGGGGGCGTTCGACCAGGCGATCGACGACTTCAACCAGGCCATCCGGCTCGACCCGAAGAACGCGATAGCCTTCAACAACCGCGGCTTCGCCTATCGCAACAAGGGCGACAGCGACCGCGCCATCGCCGACTACAGCCAGGCGCTGGCGATCAACCCCGCCTATGCGCTCGCGCTCTACAATCGCGGTATCGCCTATTACAACCGGCGCGACTTCGAGCGCGCGACCGCCGACATGAATCAGGCGATCAAGCTCAATCCGAACTTCGCGACCGCCTTCCTCGACCGCGGCATCGTCTATTACGACCAGCACAAATTCGACGGCACGGTCGCCACGGCCGACCCGCTGATCGCCCAGAAGCCGGTCTATTCGGTCAATTTCGCGGCCCGCAGCAGCGCTTATGAAAACCGCCGCGCCGGCGACCGCGTCATCCAGGTCGCGAGCCTTCCGATCCGCGGCAACCGCTACAATGCCTATACCTACGCGCCCGACACTTTCCCGCCCGCCAGCCCGCCGCTGATCGCGATGGTGGAGCCGGTGCGGCCGCAGCAGCCGCCGCGCGGCGCGGCGCCGGCGCCGGCGCCGGAAAGCGTCTCGGCGCGGGCAAAGCCGAGCGCGCCCACGGCCGACGCTCAGATTGACACGTTGCCGCGCGTGAGGGTGCCGATGCCGCAGCCGCACCCGCGCCGCCTGTCCGGTGAACGGGTGTCAGAACTCGAGTTCGCGCCGCCGCGGCACCCCGCGGTCAGGCCTGTTGTCGCCGAACCCCGGCGCCACGTGCGCAGGCGGCATCGCCGATAGTCTTTCCGACCAGCACCAATAAGGGCCCGCCGAGGTCCGCCTTGGCGAGCGCGGTGGCCAATTCGCCGATCGGCGCGGCGACGGTCGCTTGGTCCGTTCGGGTGGCGCGCGCAATTGCCAGCGCCGGCGTGCGCGGATCCAGCCCTTCGGCGGTCGCCCGCGCCACCAGCGCAACCAGCGTGCGGGTCGGCATGTAGATCGCGGTGGTGGCGGCCGGATCGGCGAGGCTCTTCCAATCCAGGTCTTCGGGCAGCCGGCCGTCCTTGGCGTGACCGGTCACATATTGCAGGCGGCGGGCGTGATGCCGGTCGGTGAGCGGCAGCCCGAGGCTTGCCGCCGCGCCTTGCGCCGCGGTTATGCCGGGCACCACCTGCACCGGAATATTCTCGGCCTTGCAGGCCTCGATCTCCTCGCCGGCACGACCGAAAATCAAGGGATCGCCGCCCTTGAGCCGCACCACGCGCTTGCCCTGCTTGGCGAGTCCGACCATCAGCGCGTTGATGTCCTCCTGCTTGCAGGAAGGACCGAAGCCGGTCTTGCCGACCAGCAATTTCTTCGCCTCGCGGCGCGCGAAATCGAGCACTTCGCGCGAAACCAGATCGTCGAACAGGATCACGTCAGCCGCCTGCAATGCCCGCACGGCGCGCAACGTCAGGAGTTCGGCGTCGCCCGGCCCCGCACCCACCAGCGTCACCGAGCCGTATTCGTGCGCCGCGCCCTCGCCGTTCACCTCGGCGACGAAACGATCGAAATCGGCCTGGAGCGGTTCGCCGGCGGGATGGCGGATGGCGTGCGCGGTGAACAATTGCCAGAATTTGCGCCGCCCGGCGAAGGACAGGCCGGAGGCCTTGATGGCGTTGCGCCAGCGCACGGCGGCGGCGGCCCAGGCGGAAAAGCCCATCGGCAGCAGCGCTTCCAGCTTGGCGCGGATCGCCTGCGCGAAAACCGGCGCGCCGCCGTCGGTCGAAATCCCGATCACCAAAGGCGAGCGATTGACGATGGCGCCGAAGGAAAAGTCGCAGAAAGCCGGCTTATCGATCACATTGACCGGCACGCCGGCCGCACGCGCGCCTTGCGCGAAGGCCGCGGCACTTTCATCGTCGGCGAAAGCGCCGACGGCGATGGCGGCCGTTGGGAAATCGCCGGCGGTCCACGCGCGCGGATGGATGACGATCGCGCCCTTCGGCGGATTGCCCGTCATCCGACGCAGTTCGTCGCACGGGGCCTCGCTATAAACGTCGACATTGGCGCCCGCGGCCGACAGGAGTTCCGCCTTCCAGGCCGCCGCTTCACTGCCGCCCGCCAGCACCGCGCGTTTGCCTTCGAGCGATAGGAATACCGGTAACCGCGCCAGCGGCGTCATCTGCGCGCGGGCTGCCTCGGTTGGCGTACGAACGACGTTCACCATGGTGCTCCCTTCGGGAACGGGTGTTTCGGAACGATGATCAGCAAGTCACGTGCCAAGGCAAAAACGACTTGCGACACGGCCGCTTAATGTCACCGTCCGGATCGCGGCCACGCCGCATGGCGGCCGGTTGGTGAAAATTTGTGCACGACCATGCCCAACGATTTTGGTCACGACGCCGCCAAGGCGCGGGCCTCGGCACGCACATTGGCGTGGAAATCGCGACCGTTGCCGGTCTTCGCCACGAAGCCGGCGCGAATCGTGAAATCGCCGAAGCGCTCCCCGTCATGCCGTTCGGCCGCATAGGCCGCGAAGATCGGATCGAGCGCCGCGATGATGCCATCGTGCGCCAGATCCTCGGCATAGAGCTTGGAAAGCCGCGAGCCGTCGAAGGCGGCCCCGAGATACAGGTTGTAGCGGCCGGGCCTTTTGCCAACCAGACCGATTTCCGCGAGATACGGTCGCGCGCAGCCGTTCGGGCATCCGGTCATGCGGATGACAATGTCGTCGCCCGACAGCCCGTGCGCGGCAAGCCGCCCGTCGAGCGCCGCTATCAGCTCGGGTAGGTAGCGCTCACTTTCAGCGAGCGCCAGACCGCAAGTCGGCAGCGCCACACAGGCCATCGAATTGCGTTGAAGGCCGGATCCGGGCGCCAGCAGGCCGGCCTCGCGCGCAACGGTTTCGATCTCGTTCCGCCGCTCGGCCGCCACATTGGCGACGATCAGGTTCTGGTTGGCGGTGATGCGGAAATCGCCGTCATGCTGCCCGGCGATCCGCCGCAGCGCCGCCATCTGCATGGCGCCGGACCGATCCTGCACGCGGCCGCTCTGTACGAACAGCGTGAGATGCCCGCGCCCATTGTCCCCTTCGCTCCAGCCGTAGCGGTCGCCGGTCGCGCTGAATTGGAATGGCCTCGGCGGCGCGAACGCGATCCCGGCGCGGCGCTCGACTTCGGCCCGGAAGGCGTCTAGCCCGCGATCCTCGAGGGTATATTTGAGCCGAGCATGTTTGCGATTCTTGCGGTCGCCCCAATCGCGCTGCACGGTGACCACGGCTTCGGCCACCGCGACCGCGTCG
>Ga0180222_1002816_pt1 | contig 12740 bp, 10 predicted proteins | sample eDN5th37CKraftOP_FD_151336 | JGI IMG/M metagenome (GOLD analysis project Ga0180222, IMG submission 151336) | Enriched Organic Plus compost microbial communities from Emeryville, California, USA - eDNA 5th pass 37_C Kraft OP (version 2) (version 2) ... | reverse complement strand
ATGTCGGCTTTGCAGCCAACCGGCTGCGGCAGGCGCGCTATGCGGTGGACGAGCAGGTGATCCGCGCCTATTTCCCGGTCGATCGGGTGATGGAGGGCTGGCAGACGCTGCTTCGCCGCCTGTTCGGCATCCGCCTCGCCGAGCGCGACGATGTGCAACTCTATCACCCCGACGCCCGCTATTATGACGTGGTGGACGAGGACGGATCGACCTTCGCGGGGCTCTATCTCGACCTGCATGCCCGGCCCGGCAAGCGCGGCGGCGCGTGGATGGCGCAGGCCCGCCCGCGCCTGCATGACGGCGGCGTGATCGGCGTGCCGGTCGCCTATCTGGTCTGCAACTTCTCGCCCAGGGGCGGCGAGACGCCTTCGCTGCTGTCGCATGGCGACGTCACGACGCTGCTGCATGAAACGGGGCATTGCCTGCATCATCTCTTCACCCGCGTCGACCGGCCCAGCATCGCCGGAACCAACGGCTTCGAATGGGACGCGGTGGAGCTGCCGAGCCAGCTGATGGAGGATTTCGCGTGGGATCGCGATGTGCTGACCGCCATGTCCGGCCATTACCGGACGGGCGAGGCGCTGCCCGTCGAGCAGTTCAACCGGCTGGTCGCCGCACGGCATTTCCAGTCCGGCATGTTCATCGTGCGTCAGATCGAGTTCGGCCTGTTCGACATGCTGCTGCACATGGGCACGCTGGGCGACGATCCGGTGCCGGTGATGCAGGCGGTGCGCGAAGAGGTGGCGGTGATCCATCCGCCCGAATGGAACCGCTTTTCCCACAGCTTCAGCCATATCTTCGCGGGCGGCTATGCGGCGGGCTATTACAGCTATCTCTGGGCGGAGGTGCTGGCGGCCGACGCGTTCGAGCGGTTTGCGGAAGAAGGGCTGGTGGACCGGGCGACCGGCGACCTGTTGCGCGAGGAAATCCTTTCGCGCGGGGCGACCCGCCCGGCGGCGGAAAGCTTCCGCGCCTTTCGCGGGCGCGACGCCGACCCGGAGGCGATGCTGCGGCGGCGCGGGTTGATGTAGGGCGGGGGGACGCTCGCCTCTATTTCCCGTGCCGGGTGAAGGCGACGAAGCCCGCGAGGAAATCCTTCAGCCGCTGACGCGTGCCCTCGTCGGTCAGGCGGCCGTCGCCGTCATAAAGGTCGCCCGCGCGCGACACCATCAGCCGGCCTTCGAACCAGGGCCGGGTGCCGAGCGTCCGCAGCACCGGCAGCCAGCCGTCCTGCGCCAAGATCGTGCCGAAATTGCCCGGCGTCGCGCCCATCACCGCGACCGGCCTGCCTTTGAAGATGCGAGGTGAGTCGCTGGGCGGGCGGGACAGCCAGTCGATCGCGTTCTTGAACGCGCCGGGGATGCCGTTATTATATTCCGGCGTCGCCAGCAGCAGCCCGTCGGCCTGCACGATCGCGGTCTTGAGCGCCGTCACCGCCGGGGGAATGCCCTCGGCTTCCTCCACATCGCCATCGTAGAGCGGTATGCCCTCTATGCCGTGCACGTGCAGGTCCACCCCGCCGGGCACCAACTCCCTTGCTGCCTCCAGCAGACCGCGATTATAGGATGTGCGGCGCAGGCTTCCGACTATTCCGACGATCCGTGTCATGGCGATATCTCCTTGAACATAGGGCGCGCGGGCCATCAGGACATGGCGGGCGGCGAGGGCATCGGCGTATCGGGCAGCGGGATATATTCGCCGTCATCGGCATCGGGCAATTTCATGCGCCCCGCCTTCCAGTCCTCCGCCGCCTGCGCGAGCCTTTCCGTCGAGGACGAGACGAAGTTCCAGTAGAGGAAGCGTTCGCCCACCGGCTCGCCGCCCAACAGCATCAGCGTCGATCGCTGCGCCGCGCGCACGCCGGACGCATCGGGGCCGAGGACGAGCATGGTCCCCGCGCCGAAGCGCCGCCCGTCCAGCTCGACCTCGCCCGACGCCACATAGAGCGCGCGTTCGGCATGGCCGGCCGGGATTTCCGCCGTCGCCCCGGCCTCCATGTCGAGATGGGCGTAGAAGAGCGGCGAGTGGGTGCGCGCTCCGGCGGTCAGCCCATAGGCGCTGCCCGCGATCAGTTGGCCGTGCACGCCGCCCTCGCTCCATTGCGGCAGGTCGTCGCCTTCATGGTGGGAAAAGGCGGGGTCGGTTTCCTCATATTCCTTCGGCAGGGCGACCCATGCCTGGATGCCGTCGAGAAAATCCCCCTCCGCCCGCGCCTTTTCGAAGCGCTCGCTATGGGTGATGCCGCGCCCGGCGGTCATCCAGTTGACCTCGCGCGGGCGCACCGGCAGCTCGGAACCGACGCTGTCGCGATGCATCACCTCGCCCGCGAACAGGTAGGTGACGGTCGAAAGGCCGATATGCGGGTGCGGGCGCACGTCCACGTCGGCGGGGATGCCCGCGGGCAGGCCGATCGGCCCCATATGGTCGAAGAAGATGAACGGGCCGACCATCCGCCGTTTCGCGAACGGCAGCACCCGCCCGACTTCCAGTCCGCCGCCGAGGCTGCGCCGCCGCTGTTCGATTACCATTTCGATCATGACCGTTCCCTTCTTCCGTGAAGCCGGACCGTCCCGCCGGCCCTTATAACATGAGCGCGCGCGCTTTGGTTGCGCGCTCGCGGCCGGGCGGGAGGAAAATGCGCTATTATATCCACAGGCGGAGCGGACCTTCGCCTTTATCGTCACCCCGGCACAAGTTGGGATCATAGGGCATGGTGCGCGTCGCCTCCCTGAGATGCCAGTCTGCGCTGGCATGACGCGATAGGATGGAGGCCCGGCCCCGCCCAAACGGAGCCGGGCCATCCCGTCAGGCGGCGATATGCTCGAACCGCCCGCTGTTGAAATCGTCGATCGCCTGTCGGATCTCCGCCTCGCTGTTCATCACGAAGGGACCATAACCGACGATCGGCTCGTCGATCGGCTCTCCGGTCAGCACCAGCAGCGTGACGTCGCCATCGGCGTGGATCGACACCCCGCTGCCTTCGCGGCCGAGCAGCAGCACCTCGGCCTCGCCTACCGGCTGCGTGCCGTTGACGGTCGCATGCCCGCCCAGCACCACCAGCAAAGCGACATGGCCTTCGGGCAGTTCGGGCGTCCATTCGGCATCCCGGCGCAGGCGCGTGTCCCAGACATTGACCGGGGTGAAGGTCCGCGCCGGGCCGGTGACGCCGCCCAGTTCGCCCGCGATGATCCGCGCCGTGCCCGCGTCGCCGGGCAGGTCGACGGTCGGAATGTCGGCGGCGGTGATGCCCTGATAGCTGGCGTTCGCCATCTTGTCCTTCGCGGGCAGATTGACCCAGAGCTGCACCACGCGGAACCGCCCGCCCGTCTTTGCGAAGGCGGGGGAGTGGAATTCCTCGTGGATGATGCCGCCCGCCGCCGTCATCCACTGCACGTCGCCGGGGCCGATGATCCCGCCATTGCCCGTCGAATCCCGGTGCGCGACCTCGCCGTCATAGACGATGGTCACGGTTTCGAAGCCGCGATGGGGATGCTGGCCGACGCCGCGCGCGGTGGTGGTCGGCGCGAAATCATGCGGCCCGGCATAGTCGAGCAGCAGGAACGGGCTGATATGCGCGCCCAGGCTGTTGTAGGAAAAGAGCGTGCGGACGGGGAAGCCGTCGCCCACCCAATGACCTTGTTCATTGCCGTACCGGCCCAAAATGGTCTTGTTCGTCATCATTCTGTCTCCTGGGCGGCTCTCCCGTCAGGGGCGCCGCTGTTGAGCCGAAGATAGGCGCGCAACGATGATTGCGGAAGATTGCGATATCCGACGCATCGTCCTATCGTTGCAACGATGCAGGACCTGAACGACCTCGTCTATTTCGTCGCCGTCGTCGACCATGGCGGCTTTGCCGCCGCCGGGCGGGCGCTCGGCATTCAGAAGTCGAAGCTCAGCCGCCGCGTGCTCGCGCTGGAGGAGCGGCTGGGCGTGCGGCTGCTCAACCGCTCGTCGCGCCATTTCTCGGTGACGGAGATCGGGCGCGCCTATTATGAGCGCTGCCTCGCGGTGCTGGTGGAGGCCGAGGCGGCGGACCAGCTGATCGCGCAGACCCGTTCCGAACCGCGCGGCGTGGTGCGGGTGAGCTGCCCGGTGGGCCTGCTCTCCTTCCGCTTCGCCCCGCTCATCAGCCGCTTCCTTGAGGAAAACCCGGCGGTCGAGGTGCATCTGGAGGCGACCAACCGTCGCGTGGACGTGATTGCGGAAGGGTTCGACCTCGCGATCCGCGTGCGCTTCCCGCCGCTGGAGCCGAGCGATCTCGTCATGCGGCGGCTCGATGAAAGCACGCAATGTCTGGTCGCCAGCCCCGCGCTGGTTGGGCGGCCGCTGCGGTCCCCCGCCGATCTGGCGGGCCTGCCCAGCCTCGATCAGGGGCCGTCGCGGCGGAGCCACGAATGGACGCTGCATCATGCCGACGGGCGCACGGCGGGCGTGCCCCATGCCCCGCGCCTCGTCACCGACGACATGGCGAGCCTGCGCGCGGCCGCGATCGCGGGGATCGGCATCGTCCAGCTGCCGACGATGGCGGTGTGGGAGGATATGCGGGCGGGGCGGCTGGTCGGCGTGCTGCCGGACTGGCGGCCGCGTGCGGGCATCATCCACGCGGTGTTCCCGTCGCGCCGGAGCCTGCTGCCTTCGGTGCGGGCGCTGCTCGATTTTCTGGCGCAGGGCTGCGCGGAGCAGCGCAGGCGGATGGGGGAGGATGGCTGATCCGGGGCCGATCCGGCCTGATCCGGCAATCTCTTTTTATTAGGTTGACATAATATAACGATTAAACGATAGGGCGCCCCGTTATCGGATGGCGCTCCGGCGGTCCGCATCCCGTTGCGCTGTGGGGGTTAGCAGCGGGCGATGCGGTTCCGGCGCGTCATGCCCGCCGGCATCGAGGCGCGATGGGGAAAAGGCCGAAGCATCGCTGCTCCGGCCTTTTCCCTTTTGGCATCCGGCGATCAGACCGTGCCGTCCTCATCCGGGTCCGAATGGAATTCGTGCCACATGCCGTTCAATATTCCGAAGCCGACCGCAAGGCCCAGCCCCAATATCCAAGAGAAATACCACATCGAGCCGTCCCTTTCCGGTCAGTAGAAATCGGGGTTGCTGCCGACCTGCTCCCGCGTCACCCGACCGAACAGCACCTTGTACACCCATGCGGTGTAGAGCAGCACGACCGGCAGCAGCAGCGCCGTCGCCACCAGCATGATGAACAGCGTCACATGGCTCGACGAGGCGTTCCAGACCGTGAGGCTGGAGGCCGGATCGATCGAGCTGGGCAGGATGAACGGGAACATCGACAGGCCCACGGTCGAGATGATGCCGACCGCGCCCAGCGAGGAGCCGCCGAACGCCAGCGCCTCCTTGGCCCGGATGATGCCGAGCAGCGCCAGCGCCGGGCCGAGGAAGCCGAGGAGCGGGGCGAGGATCATCCACGGATGGCGCGCATAATTGTCGAGCCATGCGCCGCCCACGGCGACGCTTTGGGTAAAGTGGGGGTTGGAGGGGCCATGCGGATCGACCAGCCCCTCGATGCGGAAGCCCAGCCCGCCTTTCCAGACGAACAGGCCGCCCAGCGCGAACAGCGCGATCGAGGCGATCGCCGCGATCCGGCCGAAGCGGGCGGCGCGGTCGTGCACCGGGCCGCGCTCTATCTTGATCGCGAGCCAGCTGGCGCCGTGCAGCACCAGCATCGCGACCGACAGCAGCCCGGCCAGCAGCGAGAAGGGATGGAACAGCCCCAGCAGCGAGCCTTCGTAGAAGGCGCGCAGGTCGCCGTCGAGACGGAAGGGGATGCCGGTCAGCACATTGCCGACCGCCACGCCGAACACCAGCGCGGGCACGAAGCCGCCGATGAACAGCGCCCAGTCCCAGCGGGTGCGCCAGACAGGGTCGGTCTTTTTCGAGCGGTATTTGAACCCCACCGGCCGCAATATCAGCGCCGACAGCACGAGGAACATCGCGAGGTAGAAGCCGGAGAAGCTGACCGCATAGACGAAGGGCCATGCCGCGAAGATCGCCCCGCCGCCGAGGATGAACCAGACCTGATTGCCTTCCCACGTCGCGCCGATCGAGTTGATGACCATGCGCCGTTCCGCGTCGTCCTTCGCGACGAAGGGCAGCAGCGCCGTGGTGCCGAGGTCGAAGCCGTCCGTCAGCGCGAAGCCGATCAGCAGCACGCCCAGCAGCGCCCACCAGATCAGCCGGAGGATTTCATAATCGATGGGAGGTGCCATGATGTCACTCCTTATTCAGCGGGCAGCGGCGCATAGCCTTCGTCCGGGCCTTCCCCGGCGGGGATCTCATGCTCTTCCACCGGCCCCTTGCGGATCGCCGCCAGCATCAGCCGCACCTCGATCACCGCCAGCGCGCCATAGAGGATGGTGAAGCCTGCGATCGTCGTCCAGATCTGCGCCACGGTCAGGCTGGACGCGCCGAGGAAGGTCGGCAGCACGCCGTCGATCGCCCAGGGCTGACGGCCGATTTCCGCGAGCAGCCAGCCGAACTCGATCGCCACCCAGGGCAGCGGGATCACCCATAGCGCCGTCTTGAGGAACGGGCGGGAATCGAAGCGGCGGACGGTGGCGAGGAAGAAGGCGACGCCGAAAAAGGCGATGAAGAAGAAGCCCAGCCCCGCCATCACGCGGAAGATCCAGAACATCACCGGCACATTGGGCACGGTGTCCCACGCCGCCTGCGCGATCTGCTCCGGCGTCGCGGTGCGGGGATCCTCGACATAGCGCTTGAGCAGCAGCGCATGGCCGAGGTCGGACTTGTGCCGCTCGAACTGCTCGCGCGCGGCCATGTCATTGCGGTCCATCTTCAGCTTCTCGACCGCGTCATAGGCCTCGATGCCGCTGATGATATGCACGCCCGCCTTCTGCACCAGCTCCTCTATGCCGGTCACCTCGCCGGTGAGGCTGCGGGTGGAGATGAGACCCAGCAGATAGGGCAGCTTTATCTCGAAATGGGTGGTGCGGTCGGCGACGCTGGGGAAGCCGATGACGGTGATCCCGGCGGGGGCCGGTTCGGTGTGCCACATTGCCTCCAGCGCGGCGAGCTTCATCTTCTGGTTGTCGGTCAGCGCATAGCCGCTCTCGTCGCCCAGCACGACCACCGACAGCGAGGAGGCGAGGCCGAAGGCCGCCGCCACGGTGAAGCTGCGCTTCGCCACCGCCGTCCACTTGCCGCGCAACAGATACCAGGAGGAGATGCCGAGCACGAACACCGACGCGCAGACATAGCCCGCGCTGACGGTGTGGACGAACTTGGCCTGCGCGACGGGGTTGAAGAGCACCGCCATGAAGTCGTTGACTTCCATGCGCATGGTTTCCGGGTTGAACCGCGAGCCGACCGGATGCTGCATCCAGCCGTTGGCGACGAGGATCCACAGCGCGGAAAGATTGGTCCCCAGCGCGACCATGAAGGTGACGAGAAGATGCACGGGTTTGGAAAGCTTGTCCCAGCCGAAGAACATCAGGCCGACGAAAGTCGCTTCAAGGAAAAAGGCCATAAGGCCTTCAATGGCCAGCGGCGCGCCGAAAATATCGCCGACATAATGCGAATAATAGGACCAGTTCATGCCGAACTGGAATTCCATGGTGATGCCGGTGGCGACGCCCAGGGCGAAGTTGATGCCGAACAGCTTGCCCCAAAAACGCGTGATGGTGCGCCATATCTCGCGGCCCGTCATCACATAGATGCTTTCCATTATGACAAGCAGAAAGGAAAGCCCAAGTGTCAGCGGTACGAAGAGAAAATGATAAAGCGCCGTCAGCGCGAATTGCAGCCGGGAAAGTTCAATGACGGCCATGTCCATGATAAGGCCCCCGTTCGTTGCGACCGGAGCTTATAGCTCCTTGAGTCGGTTGCAAATCTAGCGGTTGTTCTTTACTCCTGCCGGGGAATATGAACAACCTCCCAAAAGCCGTGAAGAACAGGAAGGCCGCCTTGTTCTGGCTGGCCGACGCGGCGTGCGCGATCGGCGGGGCTGCCTTTCTTTCCCTGGCCGTTTCGATAATTCCGCAAGGCGATATCGGGTTCCTTTCGCTGGCGGTGATCGGTCTGTGCACCCTCTATGCCGCTCGCGCGCTGATGCAAGCCGGAGCTGCGGTGGTGGGACAATATGACGCGGACGGCGCGCGCGCGGGCTGGCGCCGGGCCTGCTACCCCGCGCTGCTCTCGGCCGCGCCGGGCGACCGGCGCATGCTGGGGGAGGCGGTGGCCGACGCGGTGGACCGGATCGAGGATCTGGACGGCTATCACGCCCGTTTCCTGCCGCTGCGGCTGGCGGCGGTGGCCGCGCCGCTGATGATCGCGCTCGCCGCCGCGCCTGCGAGCCCGGTCGCGGCGGCGATCCTGCTGGGCACGCTGCTGCCCTTCGGCCTCGGCATGGCGCTGGCGGGGACGGCGGCGTCGCGCGCGGCGCGGCGGCAACTGGAGGCGCTGGGCCGCCTGTCCGGGCTGTTCGTCGACCGGGTGCGGGCACTGCCGGTCATCGTCGGCTTCGGCGCGCAGGACCGGGTGAGCCGCCAGTTGGAGCAGGCGACGCGGGAGGTTGCCGACCGGACGCTGGGCGTGCTGCGCGTTGCCTTCCTGTCCGGCGCGGTGATGGAATTCTTCGCCGCGCTGTCGGTGGCGCTGGTCGCCGTCTATTGCGGCTTCAACCTGCTCGACCTGCTGCCTTTTCCCGCGCCGGAAAGGCTGACGCTGGGCCAGGCGCTCTATGTGCTGCTGCTGGCGCCGGAATTCTACCTGCCGATGCGGCGGCTGGCGGCGGCCTATCATGAGAAGCAGGTCGGCGAGGCGGCGCTGGAGCGGCTGGCGGCGATGGGGCAGGCGGGGGCGAGCGCGCCCGCCTCTTCTCCGCTGCCTCGCCCGCCCGCGCTGCGGTTCGAGGCGGTGGTCGTCGATCATGGCGAGGCGCGGGTCGGGCCTTTCTCCTTCGACGTGCCCGCCGGGCGGATGACGGCGATCCGCGCGCCCTCCGGCATGGGCAAGTCGAGCCTGCTGCATGCGCTGCTGGGGCTGGCCCGGCCGGGGGAGGGGCGGATCATGGTGGAGGACGGCGCGGTGGCGCTGGCGGCCCTGCCCGGCCATGTCGGCTGGGCGGGGCAGGCGGTCGCGCTCGTGCCCGGCACGCTGGCCGAGAATATCCGCCTCGCCCGCCCGGATGCGAGCGATGCCGAGGTGGAGGCGGTGGCGCGCCGCGCCGGGCTCGGCCCGATGATCGACGCGCGCGGGCAGGGGTTGACGCTGCGGCTCGACCATCGCGGTTCCGGCCTTTCCGGCGGGGAGCGCCGCCGCATCGCGATCGCGCGGGTGCTGCTGAAGGATGCGCCGCTCTGGCTGCTGGACGAGCCGACGGCGGACCTCGATGCGGCCTCCGCGGCGGATATCGGCGCGATCCTGCGCGCGGAGGGGCGGGGTCGGACGGTCTTGCTCGCCACCCATAGCGAGGCGCTGGTCGCGCTCGCCGATCATCAGGTGGTCCTCACATGAACAAGGCCGATCCCGAAACGCTGCTGGCGCGGGCGGTCGGCCCGCAGCGCCCGGCGATGCGCGCGGGGATGCTCTGCGCGGCCGTCGCGGCGGTGGCGGGCGTGTGCCTGCTCGGCCTGTCGGGCTGGTTCATCACCGGCGCCGCGCTGGCGGGGCTGGGCGGGGTGCTCGTCGCGCAGTCCTACAACTATATGCTGCCGAGCGCGCTGATCCGCCTGCTGGCGATCCTGCGCACCGCCTCGCGCTATGGCGAGCGCTATTACAGCCACAAGGCGGCGCTGCTGGCGCTGGCGACGGTACGGGCGCGGCTGTTCGACGCGATCCTTGCCGCCCGCGACGCGCGCGCCTGGTCCGCCGGGGAGGCGGTGGCGGGGCTGGTGCAGGATATCGGCGCGCTGGAGGACCGGCTGGTGCGCAAGCCCGCGCTGCCCGCCGCGCTGGCAGGCGGCGGCGCCGGGCTGGCGCTGACGCTGCTCGCTGGGCCATGGGCGGCGCTGGCGCTGCTCGCGATCCTGATCCTGCTGCCATGGGCCGCGCTGCGCCTGTCGCCGCCGATGCTCAACCGTCCCGCCGCCGAACTGGCCGGGGCGCTGGGGCGGCTGAAAACCGATATGATCGGCTATGCACAGGCCTCGCCGGAGATCGTCGCCTATGGCATGGCCCCGGCCTTGCAGCAGGCGCTGGAGGCCGAGGCGCGGACGGCCGACCGGGCGCGGCTGCGGCTGGCGCGGGGGGAGGCGTTGATCGGCGGCCTGCTGACGCTGGGCGGCGGCGTGGCGATGGCGGCGGCGCTGCTGCTGTCGGACGGGCCGTTGCCGCTGCGGGTGCTGGCGGCGCTGGCCTCGGCGGGCGCGGTCGAGAGCCTCGGTGCGCTGGTGCGGGGCATCATGCGCGACGCGGTGGTGGGCGCGGGGCTGGAGCGGCTCCGCGCGCTCGCCGCGCAGGGGGAGGCAGGACCGGCCTCGGTGGCGGTCGAAGGCCTTGCCGGCGAAACCCTCGAACTGCCGACGCCCTCCGGCCCGCTGCTGCTGAAGGCGGGTGGGCGGCTGGCGATCATCGGTCCTTCGGGCAGCAGCAAGACGCGGCTGGCCGAGGGGCTGGCGGGCATCCGGCCGCAGGAGGGGAGCGGCATCCGCATCGACGGCCATGCGCTGGCCGATCTGCCGCCGGACCAGGTGCGGGCGCTGTTCGCGCTTTCGCCGCAGGAGGGCGGGCTGCTTTCCGGCACGGTGCTCGACAATCTGCGCCTTGCCCGGCCGGGCATTCCCGAAGCGGAGATGTGGGAGGCGCTGGAAGCGGCCAGCCTCGCGCAGGAGGTGAGGGCGATGCCGGACGGGCTGAACCAGTGGCTCGGCGATGGCGGCATGCGCCTTTCCGGCGGCCAGCGCAAGCGCCTGTCGATCGCGCGGGCGCTGCTCGCCGGGCGGCGCTGGCTGGTGCTGGACGAGCCGAGCGAGGGGCTGGACGCGGCGACCGAGACGCGGCTGATGCGGGGGCTGGACGGCTGGTTGCGGCGCACCGGCGCGGGCCTTATCCTCATCACCCACCGCCCCGCGCCGCTCGCCCTGTGCGAGCGCCGGTTCGATCTGGGGGCTGCCGCTTCCGGCAATTGAAAAAAAGTGGAGTTTTTTGCCGCAAATTTTGGTAAATATCCGCAAATGGGGTGTTTCCATCTTTCGTTGCGTGCACGATGGCGCTAGGGACGCGCACATGACACAGTCACGCACTTTGTATGAGAAGATTTGGGACGCTCATGTCGTTGAGCGTCGGGAAGACGGCACCTGCCTCATCTATATCGACCGGCACCTCGTTCATGAGGTGACCAGCCCGCAGGCGTTCGAGGGACTCCGCATGGCAGGCCGCAAGGTGCGCCGCCCGGACCTGACGCTCGCCGTGCCGGATCATAACCTGCCGACCACCGCCCGCATTGACGGGCAGGGGCAGCGCATTCCGATCGCCGATCCCGAAAGCGCGCAGCAGCTTGCGGCGCTGGAGCGCAACGCGCCGGAATTCGGCGTCAAATATATCGGCGCGACCGATCCGGAACAGGGCATCGTCCATGTCGTCGGGCCGGAACAGGGCTTCACCCTGCCGGGCACGACCCTGGTGTGCGGCGACAGCCACACGGCGGCGCACGGCGCGCTCGGCGCGCTGGCCTTCGGCATCGGCACCAGCGAGGTCGAGCATGTGCTGGCGACGCAGACGCTGCTGCTCAAGCCCAGCAAGACCATGGAAATCCGCGTCGAGGGCACGCTGGGCGCCGGGGTGACGCCCAAGGACGTGATCCTGCACGTGATCGGCGTGATCGGCACGGCGGGCGGCACCGGCCATGTGATCGAGTATCGCGGCAATGTGTTCGAGGAAATGTCGGTCGAGGGGCGCCTCACCGTCTCCAACATGTCGATCGAGGGCGGCGCGCGCGCGGGGCTGTTCGCGCCCGACGAAAAGACCTTCGCCTATCTGAAGGGGCGCCCGATGGCGCCGAAGGGCGCGGATTGGGACGCGGCGGTCGCTTGGTGGAAGACGCTGCGCACCGATGAGGGCGCGCGCTTCGACCGCTCGGTGGTGATCGACGCGGCCGATATCGCGCCGACCGTCACCTGGGGCACCAGCCCGGAGGACGTGGTGCCGATCACCGGCACCGTCCCCGCGCCGGAAAGCTTCGAGGACCCGACCAAGCGCGCCGCCGCCGAAAAGGCGCTCGACTATATGGGCCTGACCGCCGGGCAGCGGATGCAGGACATAGAGGTCCAGCATGTGTTCATCGGCAGCTGCACCAACAGCCGCATAGAGGATCTGCGCGCCGCCGCCGCCGTGGTGAAGGGGCACAAGGTCGATCGTCGCATCCGGCAGGCGCTGATCGTTCCGGGATCCGGCCTCGTCAAGTTGCAGGCGGAGAAGGAAGGGCTGGACCGCATCTTCATCGACGCGGGCTTCGAATGGCGGGAGCCGGGCTGCTCCATGTGCCTGGGCATGAACCCGGACAAGGTGCCGAGCGGCGAGCGCTGCGCGTCGACCTCCAACCGCAATTTCATGGGGCGCCAGGGTCCGGGCGCCCGCACCCATCTGGTTTCCCCGGCAATGGCGGCGGCCGCCGCGATTACCGGGCATCTCACCGATATTCGCGAACTGACGGGGGAAGAGGCATGAAGGCTGTGTTCTGGATGTTGGCCGCGGGGGCTCTGGCCAGCGCGGCGCTGGCCGCGAGCGTCGGTCAGGCGGAGGATAGCGCCCTCGAAGGAACCGCC
>Ga0180222_1002815_pt1 | contig 12741 bp, 10 predicted proteins | sample eDN5th37CKraftOP_FD_151336 | JGI IMG/M metagenome (GOLD analysis project Ga0180222, IMG submission 151336) | Enriched Organic Plus compost microbial communities from Emeryville, California, USA - eDNA 5th pass 37_C Kraft OP (version 2) (version 2) ... | reverse complement strand
AGGAAGAAGTCGAACAGCGACAGGCTGGCCAGCAGTCTCGGCACCAGGATGGCGGCGAGCACGAAGACGAGCGAACTCGCCCAGAAGGCGACCTGGTCCCAGAAGCCGGTCAGATAGCTCCATCCGTCGGGCGAGGCGCGCGAGGGGCCGAGCAGGCTCATCGTCATGCCCGCGACAACGACGGCGATCACGCCCGAGACGCCGAGCAGCTGCTCGCAGGCGATGAAGACGAGATAGGCGAGGGCAAAGCTGATTGACACGGCGGCCGAGCGCGCATCCGGCAGCCGGCCGATGAGCCATGCCGCCGCGCGCGCGGCCAGATGCCCGACGAGCGCGCCCCCGCACAGCGTCCAGAGGAAGGAGAGGGCCGTATCGCCGAAACCCGGTGTCTCGCCCGCCACGAAGATGGCGAGGAACATCGAGAACAGCGTGATGGCCGCCGCGTCGTTGAGCAGGCTCTCGCCCTCGACGAGGCGTCCGAGGCGCGCCGGCGCGCCGATGTCGCGGAAGATGCCGACGACCGCGACCGGATCTGTCGTGGCGACGATGGCGCCGACAAGCAGGCATAGCAGCAGCGGCTGGCCGGCGAAGGGCAGGAGCGCGAAGCCGATGACGACGGTCGCCACGATGACCGCCACGACGGCGAGCACGAAGATGGGCACCCAGTCGGGGATCATCTGCCTGACGTCGAGCGTCAGCGCCGTCTGGAAGACGAGGGTCGGCAGGAAGACGTAGAGGAAGACCGTCGAGCCGATGGGAAAGTCCAGGATAGCCCGGGCGACATCGTCGAAGGCGTCGGTCAGGTCCGTATGCAGCAGGAAGGAGGCCCCGGCCGCGATGAGCATGCCGATGGCGGCGAGCAGGACGCTGAACGGCAGCCTGAGCAGCCCCGCCAGTGGCTGGGCCAGGCTGATGACGAGGAGCAGGACGCCAATGACCGCGAGAATGACCGATAACGCCAAGCTGTTCAGCTCCCTGCTGCCTGTCGTGTGGCCTTTCTAAAGCAGAGGCGACGGCGCGGTCGAGAGCACAGCTGCGGAAAATGCCGCTGCAAGGGCCGCACGCCTCAGGCGTCGGCGATGGTGAAGAGCTCGGCGTGACCGTCGAACCCGCGCAGCGCATGGTGGCCGACGGAGACGATGCCGTCGCGGAGCGGCTCGGGCGTCGAGGCAAGGAAGGCGGAGGAGAGCAGCGCGTTGCGTCCGAGCAGCCGGCATGTCGCCGAGATGCGGCTTGCCATGTTGACCGCCGGACCGATGACGGTGAAGTCGAGACGGTCCTGGCTGCCGATGTTGCCGAAGAAGACATCGCCGAGGTGAAGCCCGACATAGGCGCCCGTGATGGGCAGGCCAGCAGCCGTGCGCCTGTCGTTAAGCTCCGCGATGCGCCGGCGCAGCAGCGCTTCCGCGGCAAGCGCGGCGCGGCAGGCCTCGCCCGGCTGCTCCGCGGGGAAGATCGCGAGAATGCCGTCGCCCATCAGCTTCAGAACATCGCCGCCCGCCTCGTGGATGGCGGAGATGGTCGCGTCCGCGTAGTCGTTGAGAAAGGGGATGATCTGGTCGGGCGCGACAGTGTTGGTGATCTGCGTGAAGCTGCGCAGGTCGCTGTACCACAGCACCGAGCGCACCTGGTCGGCCACGCCGCGCATGATGCGGCCCGCGAGCACACGGCGGCCGGCATTGCGCCCGAGATAGGTCGCGACGAGTGTGTCTGTGATGCGCAGCAGCGAGGAGCACTTCACGGCGAGGGCGAGCTGTGGCACGAGCCCGCACAGCAGCGCGGCCTCCTCGTCCGAGAAGCCCTCGGGCGCATCGCTCGCCCAGGAGGAATAGACGCAGTCCATCTCCCCGAGCGAACCTGCGTCGGCAAAGCGGTTGATGCAGGCGACATAATCCGTGTGGCCCTGCCCGCGCAGCTCCACGAGCACGGGAAAATCCGCCGCGTCGCCCCTCGTGAAGTTGCGGCGCAGGGTCGTGGTGCCGGTCTCCAGCATGTGGAAGAAGGGGCTGCGGCGCCAGCTCGCCTCCGCGTCGGCGTTGCCGGCGAGCCGGCCATACTCGATCATTTCGCGCTGTTCGTCGCGCCACCACGGGAACACGCGGCCTTCGTGGACGGGGTGCAGCGTGTCCATGATCACGGTCGCGCGTGTGAGCGGCAGGCCGGCGGCGGCAAGCCGCTGGCAGAAGCCGCGCACAAGGTCCGGTTCGGAAGTTCCGACGAGACCCGCCTCGGTCACCCAGGCGGCGACGTCGCTGAAGCGTCGATCGGTCACGGGCAAGATCCTGCTGATGGGGCGGCAGCGGACGCCGCCGGGCTCCCGTCCCCTTGTCCCTTCTACCTTCCGGGTGTGGCAGCTCCTAGGCCCGCGGGCGCGGCGGGCGATCACAATTGGTCGCGCAGGACGGCTGAGGCCGGCATTGCACATGGTCGGCACGTGATATAAGCCTGTCGCGCAGCATCGATGTCGATCGTCCGTCGCGGCCCGTGCCGGACCGGCAGGGTGGCAAGGCACGAAAGCGAGGCGGGCATGGCCGACGACAACGACGAGTATGTCTATGACGAGACGACCGGCGAATGGCGCCCGGCGGCAGAGCTGGCCGCGGAGCGGGCTGCCGCGTCCGTGGCGTGCGACAGTGCCGGCAACGTCCTCGCCGATGGGGATTCCGTGATCCTCATCAAGGATCTCAAGGTCAAGGGCGCCAACCAGACCCTGAAGCAGGGCACCGTCATCAAGTCGATCCGCCTCACCGACAATGTCGAGGAGATCGACTGCCGCTACGAGGGCATCAAGGGTCTTGTGCTGCGCACCGAGTTCGTCCGCAAGCGCGGCTGAGCGGCGGGGCCGGACGCCCGTCCGGCCTTGCGCAAAATCCCGGTTGGCCCCGGCGACGGGCTCCAATACCGTGAAGGTGCCCGCTGCCGCCGGCAGCGGCCCAGTTCAGGGTGCGGGGCCGCATGAACTTCGAAATCTCCCCGAGGATAGAGGACTATCGCGCGCGCATCGCTGAATTCGTGGCACGCGAGATCCTGCCGCTCGAGGGTGATCCGGATGCATTCGACGCGCACGGCAACATCGCGCTCGACAGGCTCGGGCCCCTTCGCGAGAAGGCAAGGGCGGCCGGGCTCTGGTGCCTGCAGCTCAAGGAGGAGACGGGCGGCGCCGGGCTCGGCAAGGTGGGCATGGCTGTCTGCTATGAGGAGATGAGCCGCTCCATCTTCGGGCCCGTGGTCTTCAATGCGGCACCGCCGGACGACGGCAACATGATGCTGCTCGATGCCGTGGGAACGCCGGAGCAGAAGGCGCGGTGGCTCGCCCCTATCGTCGCCGGCGAGGTCCGCTCCGCCTTCGCCATGACCGAGCCTCACCCAGGCAGCGGCTCGGACCCGTCGATGATGCTCACACGTGCGGAAAGGTGCGGCGACACCTATGTCGTCAGGGGCCGCAAGTGGTTCATCACCGGGGCGGAGGCGGCGAGCCACTTCATCCTCATCGCTCGCACATCGGACGATCCGCGCCACGGCCTCACGGCCTTCCTCTTCCACGGCGACCAGCCCGGCTGGCGCATCGAGCGCCGCATTCCCATCATGGGGCCGGAGGAGCATGGCGGCCATTGCGAGCTGGTGTTCGACGGCCTCGAGATCCCGGCCGAGAACATCCTTCTCGGCGAGGGGCGGGGCCTCAAGGTGGCACAGATGCGGCTGGGCCCGGCCCGCCTCACCCACTGCATGCGCTGGCTCGGCCTCGCCAAGCGCTGCGTGGAGATCGCGCGCGACTATGCAGGCGAGCGGTACAGCTTCGGCCAGCGCCTGGCGGACCGGGAGAGCATCCAGCTCATGCTCGGCGGCCTTGCCATGCGCATCGAGATCGGCCGTCTTCTCGTCATGCGTGCGGCGTGGGAGCTCGACCGAGGCGGCTTCGCCCGCAAGGAGGTGTCGATCGCCAAGATCCACGTGGCCAATGTCCTGCACGAGGCCGCCGACATCGCCATCCAGATCAACGGCGCGCGTGGCTATTCCAGGGACACGGTGCTGGAGTGGATCTACCGCTACGCCCGCCAGGCGCGGCTGGTCGACGGGGCTGACGAGGTCCACAAGATGGTTCTCAACCGGTTCCTGAACGAGGAGGGAAGCGGCTTCTGGCGCTGGGGGGTCGCAGCCCCGCCGATGTGAGAGCGAAGACCGCCGGGACGCACACAAAGGAACCCGACAGAAGGTCCGCGCCCGGCACCGGATGGAGGGAGGACAACGATCCATGCGTCTCGACGCCCATCTCGCGCCGCGACCGGCCAACCACGTGCCCCTGACGCCGCTCGATCTTCTGGAGCGAACCATCGAGGCCCATCCCGAGCGGCACGCCGTCGTCTGGCGGGACCGGTCGCTGACCTATCGCGCCTTTGGGCGGATGGTTGCGCGCTTCGCCTCGTTTCTCCTCGATCGCGGCGTCGGCCCCGGCGATGTCGTGTCCGTCATCGCGCCCAACCGGCCGGAGATGCTTGCCGCCCATTACGCGGTGCCGATGATCGGCGCCGTTCTCAACACCATCAACACGCGGCTCGAGACGGAAACGGTCTCCTACATCCTCGACCACGCCGAGGCACGCCTTCTGATCGCCGATCCCGCCTTCATCGACACGGCGCGGACGGCGGCATCGGCCGCCGGCGTGCCGCTCGTCGACCTTTCCGCCGGGGACGGTGCCGCAGCATCCGACGGCCTCGACCTGTTCGCGGAAGACGTGCAGGTTGCCGTCGACTACAGGGCCTTCGTCAGGGACGAGTGGCAGCCCATCTGCCTCAACTACACCTCCGGCACGACGGGCCGTCCAAAAGGCGTCGTCTACCATCACCGCGGAGCCTATCTGAATGCGCTCGGCAACGTGCTGGCGCTCGGGCTCGACCGGCACAGCGTCTATCTGTGGACCCTGCCGATGTTCCACTGCAACGGCTGGTGCCATACCTGGGCCGTGACGGCGGCCGCCGGCCTGCACGTCTGCCTTGATCGCGTCGATCCCGCCCTCATCTTCGCTGCCATCGAGCGGCACGGCGTCACGCATCTCAGCTGCGCGCCGGTGGTGCTCTACATGTTGCTGAACCATCCGGACAGCCGGAAGAAGGTTTCCCGCAAGGTGCGCGTCGCGACGGGCGGGGCCGCGCCCACGAGCGCACTGATTGCGCAGATGGAGGCGCTGGGCTTTGACCTGATCCATCTCTACGGACTGACGGAATCCTACGGACCCGCCACCCTGTGCGAGCTCGACGGGACGGCCGGGCTCGACGTGGAGGAGAAGGCGCAGCTTCTGGCGCGGCAGGGCTTTCGCCACGTCACCGGCAGCAGGGTGCGCGTCGTCGACAGCGCGGGCGCCGACGTGGCCCGCGACGGCACGACGACGGGCGAGATCGTGCTCGCGGGCAACACGCTGATGGCCGGCTACTACCGCGACGAGGCCGCGACGGCCGGCGCTTTTGCAGGCGACGTCTTCCACACGGGCGACCTTGCGGTGGTGCATGGCGATGGCCGCATCGAGATCAAGGATCGGGCGAAGGATGTCATCATCTCGGGCGGCGAGAACATCTCGAGCCTTGAGGTCGAGAACGTGCTGCACCGGCACCCCGCCGTCCTCATCGCCGCCGTGGTGGCCGCGCCCGATCCCAAATGGGGCGAGGTGCCGTGCGCCTTCGTCGAGCTCAAGGAGCCGGAGGCCGTAACGGCGGAGGAGCTGACGGCCTTCTGCAGGGAACGGCTCGCGGGCTTCAAGGTGCCGAAGCGCTTCGTCTTCGGCGAGCTGCCCAAGACGGCGACGGGCAAGATCCAGAAGTTCCTGCTCCGCGCCGAGGCGGCGGATGCCGCCGGAACCGCCTGAACGCTGGAGCTGCGGCGATGACGGAGAGGGCTCCGACCTGTCTTAGCAATGTCGACTTCGAGCCGGCTGCGCTGGTGCGCTTTCTCGCCGAGCACTTTGGCGGCAGCGCCGACCGCTTCAGCCTGGACAGGATCAGCGGCGGGCAGTCGAACCCCACGTATTTCGTGGATTTCGGCGAGCGGCGCATGGTCCTCCGCAAGCAGCCCAACGGGCCGATCCTGCCCGGCGCGCACGCCGTCGACCGGGAATACCGGGTGCTCGAGGCGCTGGCGGACACGGGCGTGCCGGTGCCGCGGCCGATCCTCTACCACGCCGGGGCGGATCTCCTCGGCACGCCCTTCTACCTGATGGAGCGGCTCGAGGGCCGCGTCTTCCACGACTGCGCGCTGCCGGGCCTTGCGCGAGAGGAGCGGCGCGGCATCTACCTCGCCATGGCCGAAGCGCTGGCGCGGCTGCATGCCGTCCGCCCGCAGGAGGTCGGCCTTGCCGACTTTGGCCGGCCCGGCAACTATTTCGAGCGGCAGATCGCACGCTGGTCGAAGCAACTCCACGCTTCGCCGGGCGAACCTGTTCCCGCGCTCGGGCGCGTCGAGGCCTGGCTCAGGGAGAACCTGCCGGCCGACGACCGGACGGTTGCGATCGCGCACGGGGATTTCCGCCTGGGCAACCTGCTCTTCCACTCCACGGAGCCCCGCGTCGTCGCCATTCTCGACTGGGAACTGTCGACTCTCGGCCATCCGCTGGCCGATCTCGGCTTTTGCTGCATGCCGTGGCACACGGCGCCGGACGAGTACGGCGGCATCCTGGGCCTCGACCATGCGGCGCTCGGCATCCCGTCGCGCGAGGAGTTCGTCGCCCACTACCTCGCCCATGCCGTGCCGACCGCGCCGTTGCGGCGGTTCCATGTCGCTTTCGCGCTCTTCCGCTTCGCGGTCATCTTCGTCGGCATCGCCGACCGGGCGCGCGCCGGCAATGCCGCGTCGGCCGAGGCGGCAAGGCTCGGCCCGCTCGCCGGCCGCTTCGCGCAACGGGCGCTGGAGGTCATCGAGACCGCAGACTGGTGAGCTGCCGCGGGCTCAGCCAAGTTCCAGCGTTGTGACGCCGAAGACGCCGCTCATGTCGATGGCCGGGGCCGGCCCGCGGTACATGCGGGCCGTCTCGAAGCCCGGCGACAGGCCTGCGCCGGCGAGGAAGTCGGCGAAGGCGCTGGCCGTCTCCGGCACGTCGATATGGACGGGGCCGCCGCAGGCCTCCGCGAGGGCACCGAGCAGGCGTTCCGCCGTCGCACCGTCCCGGGCGAAGAGCGGGCCTATCTTGAATCCGTCGCGGCAGGGGCGGGCGACGCCGTAGCCGGCAATGCCATCCCCGCCCGTCGCCGCGAAGGCGACATGCGGCGGGCGCAGCCACAGGTCGAGGAAGGCGCGTCTCGGCGCCGGAAAGAAGGGGGCATCGAAGGCGGCGACGGCAGCCATGAGCTCCGCCGTCACCGGCGCAATGGCCGCGGAGGTTGCCTGCGGCGTGGCCAGGCGCCCGCTGTAGCGGATCGTGCGATAGGCGGGGACGAAGCCCATGCTGCGATAGTTGGCCTGCTGGGCGGGCACGCCGTCGAGGCCGACGGTGCGGCCGGCGAGCCGCGCCATGCCGGCGTCCCACACGGCCTTGCCGTAGCCTTTGCCCCGATGCCCGAGCCGGCAGATGTAGAGCCCGATGAAGCCGAAGCTGTCCCCGTAGGCGACGGCCGAGATGCCGGCCACCAGTGTGCCGTCCACGAAGGCGCCGAGAAAGCCTTCCGGGTCCGCCGCATGAAAGGCGGCGGCGTCGGAAAGGCCCGGGTTCCACCCTTCGAGCGCCGCCCAGTCGACCAGCGTCTCCACCTCGGCAGGGGTCAGGGGACGTATCGTCAGCGCGTGCTGCATCAGGCGACCGCCTTCCCCTCCAGGCCGAAGCCGGCGAGGAGACCGGCATAGGGCTTGACGGCAGGCCGGGCATAGGCCCCGCGCTTGCCGGTGGCGAGGCCCAGCGCGACCAGCGCCTCGGCCTGCTTGACGGCTGCCCCGACGCCGTCGACGACGGGGATACCGAATTCCTCGCGCAGGGCGACGGCGAGGTCCGCCATGCCGGCGCAGCCGAGCACGATCGCCTCCGCATGGTCCTCCGCGAGCGCACGGGCGATCTCGCCGCGCAGGACTGCCACGACGCTGGATGCCGGATCTTCGAGCTCGAGAACCGGGATGCCGAGCGCGCGCACGCGGGCCCGCGGCTCCATGCCGTAGCGGCGGACAAGTTCGGCGACCGGCACCAGCGAGCGCTGCGACATCGTCACGACGGTGAAACGCCGGGCGAGGAAGGAGGCGAGGCTGAGCGCGGCCTCGCATATGCCGATGACGGGAATGGTGGCCATGGCGCGGGCGGCATCGAGCCCCGTGTCGTCGAAACAGGCGATGATCGCCGCCGCGGCGCCCGCCCGTTCTCCGCGCGCGATCTCGGCAAGGAGGCCCGGCACCGCCAGCGCTTCGTCGTAATAGCCCTCGATCGAGGCAGGCCCCATGGTGGAGGTCACGGCCTCGATGACGGTCGACGGCCCGGCGGCTGCGCGCGCCGCCGCGGCGATGGTGGCGGTCATCGAGGCGGTGGTGTTGGGATTGACGACGAGGAGATGCATGGGAGGTTCCCGGCAATGCCTCAGGCACGTGCCCTGCGCCGCCCGAGCCAGACAATGACGGCGAGCGTGAGGGAAATGACGAGGAAGGAGAAGAGGGTGGTCACCGTGCCGAGCGCGTAGAGTACCGGCGTGGTGACGTTGGTCGTCATGGCGTAGATCTCGAGCGGCAGCGTGTTGTAGGTGCCGGCCGTCATCAGCGAGCGGGCGAACTCGTCGTAGGACAGCGTGAAGCCGAAGAGACCGACGCCGACCAGCATCGGCGCGATCATCGGCAGGAGCACATGGCGGAAGGTCTGCCACGGCGAGGCGCCGAGGTCGCGCGCCGCCTCCTCGTAGGAAGGCGAGAAGCGGTTGAAGACCGCGAACATGATGAGCACGCCGAAGGGAAGCGTCCAGGTGAGGTGCGCGCCAAAGGCCGAGCCATACCAGGACGGGCGGATCCCGATCTGCTGGAACATGACGCCGATGCCGAGCGAGATGATGATCGACGGCACCACGAGGCTGGCGACGGTGAGATAGAACAGGGGCGTCGCCCCGACAAACCGGCGCCGGAAGGCGAGGCCGGCGAGCAGGGAGACGACGACCGTTGCTGCCATCACCATGAGGCCGAGCGTGAAGGAGCGGCGGAAGGAGCCACCGAAGTCGCCCACCGCCTGCTGCTCGGTGAGATTGCGGAACCAGTGCAGCGAGACCCCATTGAGCGGGAAGGTGAGGCCGCCATCGGGCCCCTGGAAGGACAGGATCATGATCGCCGACAGCGGCCCGTAGAGAAAGAGGACGAACAGGGCGAAGAAGGCGGCGAGGATCCAGAAGCTGGCGGGGCGTCGTTCGCGGCGCATGTCACAGCTCCTTGCGGATGTCGACGACGCGCAGGATGCCCGCCACCATCAGGAGGACGAGGACGAGCAGCACGACGGCGTTGGCGGCCGCCGCCGGGTACTGCAGCAGCGACATCTGATTGCGCATCATCAGCGCCACCGAGGCGCTCTGGCCGCCGGACATGACCTGCACGGTGATGAAATCGGCCATCACCAGCGTGACGACGAAGATGGTGCCGATCGCCATTCCCGGCTTGGCCAGCGGCAGGACAACGTTCCACAGCACCTGCCAGGCGTTCGCGCCGGCATCGCGCGCGGCCTCGATGAGCGAACGGTCGATGCGCATGAGCGTGTTGAAGATCGGCGTCACCATGAACAGCGTGTAGAGATGCACCATGGCGAGCACGACAGCGAAGTCGGAGTAGAGCAGCCATTCGACCGGCGCCGAGACGACCCCCGTCTTGAGGAGCGCCGCATTGACGAGGCCGTTGCGTCCCAAGACCGGGATCCACGAGATCATGCGGATGATGTTTGAGGTCAGGAACGGCACCGTGCAGACGAGGAACAGCACGGTCTGCATTGTCGTGCTGCGCACGTGGAAGGCCAGGAAATAGGCGACCCAGAAGCCGATGAAGAGCGTCAGCGCCCAGACGATGACGGCATATTTCAGCGTGTTGAGATAGGTGCGCCAGGTGACCCAGGAGCCGAGCGTATCAACATAGTTGGTGAGGATGAAATCGGGATAGAGCCGCGCAAAGTCGTAGTCCCAGAAGCTGACCACCACGATCATCACGATCGGCGCGAGGAGGAAGAAGCCGAGGATGAGCGCGAGCGGTGCCGCTTGCAGGTAGGCGACGAGCCGCCCCGGCACGGAGGCGAGACGCGCGCGGGTGGTGCGGGCCGGGGCAACGGCGGGTTGTTCGACGGCGATGGCCATGCGGCCGTTCCTCTCCTGAAGGCGCGACTGGGATCCGCGAGGCCGCCCCCGCCTGGCGGGGCGGGGGCGGAGAGGATGGGATCAGGCGGCGATGAACTCGTTCCAGCGCCGGACCATGTAGCGGTCCTCGTCCATAACGGAGTTCCAGCAGGCAACCTTGCCCATGCGCTCCTCGAAGGAGCCGCCGTCGCGCACGGCGCCGGCCTTCTCCATCACCTTGCCCTCGGGAGAGAGGATGTCGCCCTTGGCCGGCTTGCCCTCGACCCAGAAGCCCCATTCGTCTTCCGTCATGTAGGCCTTGGCGGTCTCCATGCAGGCCGAGTAGTAGCCCTGGCGGTTGAGATAGGCGCCGACCCAGCCCGAGAGGTACCAGTTGATGTATTCGTAGGCGGCGTCGAGCTTGGCGCCGCTCAGGTGCTTGGCGAGGCCGATGCCGCCGCCCCAGGCGCGATAGCCCTCCTTGAGCGGCTGGTAGACGCAGGGAATGCCGCGCGAGCGCACGGCCGCCACTGCCGGCGACCACATGGACTGGATGACGACCTCGCCGGAGGCCATCAGGTTCACGCTCTCGTCGAAGGACTTCCAGAAGGCGCGGAACTGGCCCGCGCGCTTGGCGGCGATGAGGAAGTCGATGGTCTTGTCGATCTCCTCGCGCGTCATGTTGCCCTTGTCGGCATATTTGATCTCGCCCGCAGCCTCCATGATCATGGCCGCGTCCATGATGCCGATGGACGGGATGTTGAGGATCGCCGTCTTGCCGCGGAAGGCCGGGTCCATGATGTCGGCCCACGAGGTGATCGGGCGGCCGACGAGATCGGGCCGGATGCCGAGGGTGTCGGCATTGTAGATGGTCGGCACCATCGTCAGCCAGCCGGTCGGCTCCTTGGCGAAGGTGGTCGAATCCGGCCCCTCGACGAAGCCCACCGTATGCGGCGCCGTGCCCTGGGCGATGATGCTGTCGGGCGTGAGCTTGCCGGTGATGAAGAGCGGTACGATCTTGTCGAAGTACTTGATGCGCGACACGTCCATGGGCTGAAGGACGCCGGCCGGGAAGACCTTCTTGGCGATCCAGTACTCCACGTCGGCGATGTCGTAGGAGTCAGGCTGGGTGACGGCGCGCTGCGCGGCGGCGTCCGAATCCATCGCCGTCATCTCCAGCGTGATGCCGAGGTCCTCCTTGCACTTCTCGGCAATGGCATTGAGGTTCGACACGCCGGTGCCGAACTGGCGCAGCGTGATCGGGTTCTTCGCCCAGATCGTCGGGAAGCCGGTGATCGCGCCCGAGCCTGCGGCGAGGCCCGCCGCGGCGGCGCCGGTCTTCAGGAGCGTGCGGCGCGAGATGCCGCGCTTGTCCCTTGTCGTCTTCGTCATGGCCTCATCCCCTCTTTGTGATTGTTGCTGGCTTGGTTGTCGGTTCAGGAATCGAGCCGACCGAGGACGATCGCGTCCTCGGCACTCCAGGCGAACGGAACCGCCTCGCCCACCGTGACCGGCTTGGCGAAGAAAGCGCCATCGCCGACGATTGCCGTGAAATCCTCGATGCCGGCGCCGCTCGCCGTCAGCTTCACCGTCGCGCCGCGGTATTCGACATTGGTGATGATGCCGGTGAAGCCGAGGCCGTCAGCCGGCTCCTCGCCGAGGCGCACCCGGTCCGTGCGCACGGCGATGTCCGCCTGCCCGTCCTGCCGCGGGCGGCCCACGGCGCGGAAGCGGCCGCCGCCGGCGACCTCGACCGTGACCGCGCCGTCCCGCGCGTCGACGACCCGGCCCGAAATGACGTTGTGATCACCCATGAAGCGGGCGACGAAGGCGGTGGCCGGGCGCTCGAAGATGGTGCGCGGAGGCGCTGCCTGCTCGATGCGGCCCTCGTTCATCACCACGATGAGGTCGGCGAGCGCCATCGCCTCCTCCTGGCTGTGGGTGACGTGGACGAAGGTGATGCCGAGCTCCTTCTGCAGCTTCTTGAGTTCGGCCCGCACCTTGATCTTCAGGAACGGGTCGAGCGCCGACAGCGGCTCGTCGAGCAGCAGTGCCTCGGGATCGGTGATCAGCGCGCGCGCCAGCGCCACGCGCTGCTGCTGGCCGCCCGAGAGCTGGGCCGGCTTGCGGTCGGCATAGGCCTCCATCCGCACGAGCTTCAGCATCTCGAGCGCACGGGCACGGCGCTCATCCTTCGGCACGCCCTTCATCTTGAGGCTGAAGGCGACGTTGTCTGCCACATCGAGATGGGGAAACAGGGCGTAGGACTGGAACATCATGGCCGTGCCGCGCCGGGCGGGCGGCAGGTCGGTGACGACCGTGTTGCCGAGCCGGATGTCTCCCGAGGAGATCTTCTCGTGCCCGGCGATCATCCTCAGCGTCGTCGACTTGCCGCAGCCGGACGGGCCGAGCAGGCAGCAGTAGCTGCCCGCCGGAATCTTGAGACTGATGGAGTGAACGGCAGTCAGCGTTCCGTAGACCTTGGACA
>Ga0180222_1002813_pt1 | contig 12763 bp, 12 predicted proteins | sample eDN5th37CKraftOP_FD_151336 | JGI IMG/M metagenome (GOLD analysis project Ga0180222, IMG submission 151336) | Enriched Organic Plus compost microbial communities from Emeryville, California, USA - eDNA 5th pass 37_C Kraft OP (version 2) (version 2) ... | reverse complement strand
CGCCCGAATACCTCACCAAGGGCCGGATCGAGATCACCGCTTTCCGCGACGGCGACGACATCGTCATCGACATCGTCGACAACGGCATCGGCCTTCCCGATGTCGGGCGCTCGCGGCTGCTGGAGCCATACGTCACGACGCGCGCCAAAGGCACCGGGCTCGGCCTTGCGATCGTCGGGCGTGTGATGGAGGACCATGGCGGACGCATCGAGCTGAACGATGCGTCGGTCATTCACCCCGGAGCGAGAGGCGCATGGATGCGATTGCGGTTCGCCGCATCCGGACTGCCCAAGGACTCCGGGGCCGCGGCGCCGGCCGGCGAAACCGGCGGCGGCAATCATCCGACAACTTCTACCGAGGACGATACAGGCGTTTCCCATGGCACATGATATTCTGATAGTCGATGACGAAGCAGATATCCGCGAGCTGGTCGCAGGCATCCTCGAAGACGAGGGATATTCGACGCGGACCGCGCGGGACAGCGATCAGGCGCTCGCCGAGATTTCCAGCCGGCGGCCCAGTCTGGTGTTTCTCGACATCTGGCTGCAGGGCAGCCGCCTCGACGGCCTGCAGCTGCTGGAGCAGATCAAGCGCGATCATCCCGAGATCCCGATCGTGATGATCTCCGGCCACGGCAACATCGAGACCGCGGTCGCCGCGATCAAGCGCGGCGCCTATGATTTCATCGAGAAGCCGTTCAAGTCCGACCGGCTGATCCTGGTGGCGAACCGCGCGCTGGAGACCTCCCGGCTGAAGCGGGAGGTGCGCGAACTGAAACAGCTCGCGCCCACGTCCGGCGCGCTGATCGGACGCTCCGCCTGCATGAACCAGTTGCGCCAGACCATCGAGCGGGCGGCCAAGGCCAACAGCCGCATCATGATCGTGGGCCCGTCCGGCTCCGGCAAGGAGCTCACCGCGCGCACGCTGCACGCGGCCTCGGCGCGCGCACAGGGCCCGTTCGTGGTCATCAATGCCGCGGCGATCACGCCCGAGCGGATGGAGGAGGAATTGTTCGGGGTCGAGGCGCCGAGCCCGGATCAGCCGCGCAAGACCGGCGCGCTGGAGGAGGCGCATGGCGGCACGCTGTTCATCGACGAGATTGCCGACATGCCGCGGGAGACCCAGAATAAAATCCTGAGGGTGCTGGTCGATCAGACCTTCCAGCGCAACGGCGGCACCGCCAAGGTCCATGTCGATGTCCGCATCGTCTCGTCCACCGCGCGCAATCTGGAGGAGGAGATCGCCAGCGGCCGCTTCCGCGAGGACCTGTATCATCGCCTGTCGGTGGTCCCGATCCGGGTGCCGCCGCTGTCGGAACGGCGCGACGACATTCCGGAGCTGATCGACTATTTCATGGACCAGATTTCCGCCGCCACCGGCCTGCCGAAGCGCAAGATCGGCGATGACGCGATGGCGGTGCTGCAGTCCCACGTCTGGCCGGGCAATGTCCGGCAGCTGCGCAACAATGTCGAGCGGCTGATGATCCTCGCCGGCGGCGGGCCCGAGGCCACCATTTCCGCGGACATGCTGCCGCAGGACGTCGGCTCGATGGTGCCGGCGATGCCGAGCGGCGCCAATGGCGAGCACATCATGGGGCTGCCGCTGCGCGAGGCCCGCGAGGTGTTCGAGCGCGACTACCTGATCGCGCAGATCGGCCGTTTCTCCGGCAACATCTCGCGCACCGCCGAATTCGTGGGGATGGAGCGCTCCGCGCTGCATCGCAAGCTGAAGGCGCTCGGGGTGGGCTAGTGACCTGACCGAAGTGGACCCGTTCGCATGAAGATACCGCACCGGAGAGGCGGATGTCCCGGATAGCCTATGTCAACGGCCGGTATCGCTTCATGCGCGATGCCTGCGTCAATGTCGAAGATCGCGGCTATCAGTTCTCGGATGGCGTCTACGAGGTCTGCGAGGTGCGGGACGGGCGCCTGGTCGACCAGCCGCGGCATATGGCCCGCCTTGAGCGTTCGCTCACCGAACTGCGGATCGCGATGCCGATGAGCCCGCGGGCGCTGTCGATGGTGATGCATGAGGTGGTGCGGCGCAACCGCGTCAGCTATGGCATCGTCTATCTCCAGGTCACGCGCGGCGTGGCGCGCCGGGACCACGGCTTTCCGGCCGTGCCGGTCCGCCCGAGCATCGTCGTCACCGCCCGGCCGCTCAACCTGGCCAAGAACCAGGCCACGGCCGCCGCCGGCATCCGCGTGGTCACGATGCCGGACAACCGCTGGCCCCGCGTCGACATCAAATCCGTCTCGCTGCTGCCGAACGTGCTGGCCAAGCAGGCGGCGCGGGAGCAGGGCGCCCATGAGGCCTGGTATGTCGACGCCGACGGCTTCGTCACCGAAGGGGCCTCCAGCAATGCCTGGATCGTGACGCGGGACGGCCGCCTGATCACCCGGCCGGTCAGTCACGCCATCCTGTCGGGCATCACCCGCAGCGTTCTGATCGAGGTGGCGGCGGCGCTGCAGATCACGGTGGAGGAGCGTCCGTTCACGCCCGCCGAGGCGCGGGCGGCGGCCGAGGCTTTCGTCACCTCCGCCTCGCAGATCGTGATGCCGGTTGTCGCGATCGACGATGCGCCCATCGGAAACGGCACGCCGGGCCCGCTGTCTCGCCGGCTGCGGGAGGAATTTCATCGTTTCGCAGTATTTTCATAAAGTTTCGACAGGTTTGGCAGGGATGCGACCCGGAACAAGCTTGCGAAAACGGGAGCCCTGCCGTCTAATTGACCGGTTGCCGGTTCAGAAGGGGACTTGGAACGGCAGCCTCCTTGACGGCCGTGTCTTCATCGGATCGATCCAAGGGCGAACAAGTCAATAAGAAGACGCAACCAACTTGCGAGTAAAAAGAATGGCGGCAGACCGCGCACAAAATCTACAAGACACCTTCCTCAATCACGTTCGCAAAACCAAGACGCCTCTCACGATCTTTTTGGTGAACGGCGTCAAACTGCAGGGGATCGTCACCTGGTTCGACAATTTCTGCCTCCTGCTGCGCCGGGACGGACATTCGCAGCTCGTCTACAAGCATGCGATCTCCACGATCATGCCCGGCGCCCCGATCCAGTTGTTCGAAGGCGGAGAGGACCCTTCCGCGTGAGCGTGACCTGATTGGAACGCCGCAAGTTCGAAAGCGGAGAGAACCGCCCGGATACGGCCAGATCCTCCGGGACCGGGCGGGCCATCGTGATCGGTCCCTATCTGCGGCCCCGGCGCGGGGAGCCCGATGCTGCGGACGGCAGCGCCGCGTTCCGTGACACCGCGGCGCGGCTCGAGGAGATCGCGGGACTGGCGGGCGCCATCGATCTGACGGTGGTGGAGGCGGTCCCGGCGGTGATCGGCGCGATCCGGCCGGCGACCTATCTGGGCAAAGGCAAGGTCGAGGAGATCGGCGGCCTGATCAGCGCCCATGGCGTTGAGCTCGCGGTGATGGACTGCGCGCTGTCGCCGATCCAGCAGCGCAACCTGGAGAAGGCCTGGAACACCAAGGTGCTCGACCGCACCGGGCTGATCCTGGAAATTTTCGGACGGCGCGCGAGCACCAAGGAGGGCGCGCTGCAGGTCGAGCTGGCGCATCTGAACTATCAGCGCAGCCGGCTGGTGCGCTCCTGGACCCACCTCGAGCGCCAGCGTGGCGGCTTCGGCTTTCTCGGCGGACCGGGCGAGACCCAGATCGAGGCCGACCGCCGCATGATCGGCGAGCGGATCAACCGCATCGAGAACGAGATCAGGAAGGTCGCGGCGACGCGGCGGCTGCATCGCGCCGGCCGCAGGCGCGTGCCTTATCGCATCGTCGCTCTGGTCGGCTATACCAATGCGGGCAAATCGACGCTGTTCAATCGGCTGACGCGGGCCAATGTGCAGGCCGAGGACATGCTGTTCGCCACCCTCGACCCGACCATGCGCGCCATCGAGCTGCCGCACGGCGGCAAGGCGATGCTGTCGGACACCGTGGGCTTCATCTCCAACCTGCCGACCCAACTCGTCGCCGCGTTCCGCGCCACGCTGGAGGAGGTGCTGGAGGCCGACGTCATCCTCCATGTCCGCGACATCTCGCACGAGGATGCCGAGGCGCAGCAGCGCGATGTCGATATCGTGCTGCGCCAGCTTGGGATCGACCCGGAGGCCGGGTCGCGGGTGATCGAGGTCTGGAATAAGATCGACCGCTTCAGGCCGGAGGAACGCGACAGGCTGGCGAATATCGCGGCGCGCCGCCCGCCGGAGCATGCCGTCTGTCTGGTGTCGGCCGAAACCGGCGAGGGCATCCCGCAGCTCCTCGCGGCGATCGAGAACCGGCTGGCGGAGCAGCGGATCGTGCTCAATCTCACCATCGACGCGGCGGACGGCGCAGGCGTCAGCTGGCTGCACCGCAACACCGAGGTGCTGGCCAAGCGGCTCGAGAACGGCCGGTTCGCGATGACCGTGCGCGTCGATCCGAGCCGCAGCGATGTCGTGATCGAACGGTTCGGCGCGCAGCCCCGGCCGGACGGCCCGCTCGACCCAAAGCCGGCGGAGGAGCCGCCGCCGTCCTGATGCCGTCGCGGCCGCGCCGGCTGCACGGCAGGCCTTCCGCGCGCTCGGCTTGACGTCGCGCCGCAGGCGACTATCCCATCCGCAACACCGACGACAAACCTGGGAGACCACCTTGAGCTACCCCAACACTTTGCTGCTGATCGACGGACAATGGCGCCCGGGCAAGTCCGGCAGGACCATCCCGGTGCTGAATCCGGCCACCGAAGAAACCATCGGTACCGTCGCCCATGCCGACCAGTCCGATCTCGACGAGGCGCTCGCCGCCGCCGACAAGGGCTTTAAGGTCTGGCGCGCGACCTCGGCCTATGACCGGTCGAAGATCATGCGCAAGGCCGCCGGCCTGATGCGGGAGCGCGCCGACGCCATCGCCACCCTGATGACGATGGAGCAGGGCAAGGTCTTTGCCGAGGCCAGGATCGAGACCTTGGCCGCAGCCGACGTGATCGAGTGGTTCGCCGAGGAATCCCGCCGCGCCTATGGCCGCCTCATTCCGGCGCGCGGCCCGGGCATCTATCAGCTCGCGGTGAAGGAGCCGGTCGGGCCGGCCGCCGCCTTCACGCCGTGGAATTTTCCGATCAACCAGGTCTGCCGCAAGCTGTCGGCGGCGCTCGGCGCCGGCTGTTCCATCATCGTCAAGGCTCCGGAGGAGACGCCGGCGTCACCGGCGGAGCTGCTGCGGACCTTCGTGGATGCCGGCATTCCGGCGGGGGTGATCAACCTCGTCTACGGCGTTCCGGCGGAGATTTCCGAGTACCTCATTCCGCATCCGGTCATCCGCAAGATTTCCTTCACCGGCTCGACCGCGGTCGGCAAGCAGCTCGCGGCGCTGGCGGGCCTGCACATGAAGCGGGCGACCATGGAGCTCGGCGGCCATGCCCCGGCGATCGTGTTCGACGATGCCGATGTCGGCAGCGCGGCCAGGATTCTGGTCGGAGCCAAGTACCGCAATGCCGGGCAGGTCTGCATCGCGCCGACGCGGGTGCTGGTGCATGACAAGGTCTATAAGGACTTCGTCGGCCAGTTCGTCGAAGGGGCCAAGGCGATCAAGGTCGGCAACGGGCTCGATCCGGATTCGAAGATGGGTGCGCTGGCCAATCCGCGGCGCATCACCGCGATCGAGGGATTTGTCCAGGACGCGGTGGCCAAGGGCGCCCGGCTGGAGGCCGGCGGCCACCGGATCGGCAACAAGGGCTATTTCTTCGAACCCACCGTGGTGAGCGACGTTCCCAAGGATGCGCGGGCCATGAACGAGGAGCCGTTCGGCCCGCTGGCGTTGATATCCCGCTTCAAGTCTTTCGATGAAGCCGCTGAAGAAGCGAACCGTTTGCCTTACGGCCTGGCAGCCTACGCGTTCACCAGCTCGACCAGGACCGCCACCGCGATCGGCGCGACGGTCGAGAGCGGCATGGTCGCGATCAACAGCGTCGGCCTCGGCATGCCGGAAAACCCGTTCGGCGGAGTGAAAGATTCTGGTTATGGCTCGGAGGGCGGCATCGAGGCGATGGAAGCCTATCTCAATACCAAGTTCATCACCCAGACCGGCGTGTGACGCGGCGGCCGCTTCCACCCCGGCAATTGCCTTTGCGGCGGTCCCGGCTCGGCGGTGCACCCGCTTGCGCGGGGCATCGCGTCCGGGACACCGGACAGGACTTGCCGGGCGACACGGCCGCGCGCCGTCAGGGCGAGGCCGTCAGCCGCCGCTCCCGGCCGGCGGCTTCCTGCGTCTTGGCCTCGTTCCACAGCGCATCCATCTCCGCCAGCGAGGCGTCGTCGAGGCGGCGGCCCCGCGCCGCCAGCATCCGCTCGATATAGGCGAAGCGCCGCTCGAATTTGACATTCGTCCGGCGCAGCTCGGTTTCCGGGTCGGCGCCGACGTGGCGGGCGAGGTTGACCAGCGCGAACATCAGATCGCCGGTCTCGGCCGCGGCGTCGCCGGACTCGCCGCGGTCGAGCGCGGCCTCGATCTCATCGGCCTCCTCGCGGATCTTGGCGAGCACGGCGCGCGGATCGTTCCAGTCGAACCCGACGCTCGCGGCCTTGCGCTGCAGGGCCATCGCCTGGGCGAGGGCGGGCTGGCCGGCCTTCACCCCGGCGAGCAGGCCGGACCGGCCGGCCGCGGCCTCGGGGTTGCGGGCGCGCCGCTCGGCCTTCTCCTCGGCCTTGATGCGCTCCCAGGTGCCCGGCACGTCGGAGGCCGCCAGCTTTCCGGAACTGTCGGCGAAGACGTGGGGATGGCGGCGGATCAACTTGCGGGTGATCGCCTCGACCACGTCGCCGAAGCTGAAGGCGCCCTGTTCCTCCGCCATCCGGGCATGGAACACCACCTGCAGCAGCAGGTCGCCGAGTTCCTCGCACAGGTCGTCCAGATCGTTGCGGGCGATGGCCTCCGCCACCTCATAGGCCTCTTCAATGGTATAGGGCGCGATGGTCGCAAACGTCTGCTCGAGGTCCCACGGACATCCCGTCACCGGCGTGCGCAGCCGCGCCATGATGTCGATGAGGCCGGAAATGTCGCGGGAGGGGGTCGGAGTCATGGGGCACCGGATCGTGAGAGGAGCGGCCTTGCTATGCCGCAATATCGGCGGCACGCCTATCGATATTCACAAAATGTGCCGGCGCCGGGTCCGGATTGGCGGCGCGGCGTGACGGTGCTAAGAGCCCGACGGCGCTCAAGCCGCGCCTCGCACGTCTGGTGAGGCGTGCGTGCTATCGATTTCCGGTCATGCCCTAAAGGCGAAGCATGAGTGATCTTCCTGACGATACCCGCGGCGAGACGGCGCTGGTGCTGTTTTCCGGCGGACAGGACTCGGCGACCTGCCTTGCCTGGGCGCTGGCGCGTTTTGGCACCGTCGAGACGCTGGGCTTCGATTATGGCCAGCGCCACGCCATCGAGCTCGATTGCCGCGAGGCCCTGCTGCGGGGCATGCGGACGATCCGCCCCGGCTGGGCGGAGCGGCTGGGCGAGCAGCACACCCTTGCCATTCCGACCCTCAGCGCGATTTCGGAAACCGCGCTGACCCGGTCGGTGGCGATCGAAATGGGCGAAGGCGGGCTGCCCAACACCTTCGTGCCGGGGCGCAACCTGATCTTTCTGACCTTCGCAGCCGCGCTGGCCTATCGGCGCGGCATCCGCCACATCGTCGGCGGCATGTGCGAGACCGATTACTCCGGCTATCCGGACTGCCGCAACGAGACCATCGCGGCGCTCGAGACCGCCCTCAATCTCGGCATGGACCGGCAGTTCGTTCTGCAGACGCCGTTGATGTGGCTGGACAAGGCGGCCACCTGGGCGCTGGCGCAGCAGCTCGGCGGCGAGGCCCTGGTGGACCTGATCCGCGAGCACTCCCATACGTGCTATCTTGGCGAGCGTGGCGCGCGCCATGACTGGGGCTATGGCTGCGGAACGTGTCCGGCCTGCCAGCTTCGCGCCAGCGGCTGGGAGCGCTTCGTGGCGGCTCGCGCGGCCTAAGGCTGCGGGCAGCTTGGCGGGCGGTGCCGCCGCGCCGGCGGCCGCGGCATGGCAATGGCCGGAGACGGTGCGGGGCTGGAATTGCGCTCGAAAATACTTCAAGATGGGAGGATATCATGCTGACACTGAAGCCGAATTGCGAATGTTGCGACCGCGACCTTTTGCCCGATAGCCCGGACGCCCGGATTTGCAGTTTCGAATGCACCTTCTGCGCCGATTGTGCCGATGCCGTGCTGCGCGGCACCTGTCCCAACTGCAAAGGCAATCTGGTGCCGCGGCCGATCCGGCCCGCCGCGATGCTGGCGAAGTATCCCGCCTCCACCGAGCGCCACCTCCGGCAGCAGCCCTGCGTCGCGTGACGGGGCGCATCGCCGGATAGACAGGTTCTGCGCGAGAACCACCGCCGCGCCCTTCACAGCGGATATTTCGTTGCTATCTTAGGCGTATGAAAGGTCGCCCCGCCGATTCCGCGGGGCGAGGAGATGATTGCCATGCAAGCCACCACCGATCAGGCCAAGCCCAAGCCCCGCCCGCGTCCCCAGGTGATGCGGCTGACCGAGGCGGCAGCGGCACGGGTGCGGGAACTGACCAGCCGGGCCGATTCTTCGATCATCGGGCTCCGCGTCGGGATCAAGAATGGCGGCTGTGCGGGCCAGTCCTACACCATCGAATATGCCCACGACATCCTGCCGACCGACGAGGTGGTCGAGGACAAGGGCGTCAAGATCCTGGTCGATCCGAAGGCCGTTCTGTTCCTGCTCGGAACCGAGATGGACTTCAAGACCGACCGGATGTCGGCGCAATTCGTCTTCAACAACCCCAACCAGGTCAGCGCTTGCGGCTGCGGCGAGTCGGTGCAGCTCGCGCCCGCGAAGCTGGACGGCTGAGCCGCTTGGCGTCCGGTGGACGGCGACTTCCTTCAGGAGCTGTTCGCCGGTTTCGGTCCCGTCGCATTGCGTCGGATGTTCAGCGGATACGGCGTCTCCGCTGATGGCGTCAATTTCGCACTGGTGCTTCGCGGCGCCATCTATCTCAGGGCCGATGCGGCGACGATCCCCTCGTTCGAGGCGGAGGGCTGCAAGCCATTCCAGTATCCGGCCCGCGGCAAGATCGTCACCGTCAAATCCTACTGGCAGATTCCGGACCGGCTGTACGACGATCCGGACGATCTGGCGGAATGGTCCAGGCGCGCGCTCGCGGCTGCGCGGCTCGCGGCGGGTGAGAAGGCGGCACGGCCGCGGACATCCAAATCCGCGGCACGCGGCGGGAGCAGGACCAAAGCCGCCAAGAAGGCGGGCCCGCGTCAGGCCACCTGAACGCTGAGCTCCGAGGCATATTCGGGATCGCGCTCGCAGACGACCCGGTTCCGGCCGCTGCGCTTCGCCGCGTAGAGGCAGCGATCCGCCCGCTCGATCAGCGCATTGATATCGTCGCCCGGCTGCAGGGCGGAGACGCCGATCGAAATCGTGACCCGGCCGAGGATTTCGCCGGTCGATTTCTTCTTCAACTCGCGCGACATCACCGTGCGGCGGATGGTGTCGGCGACGCCGACCGCCTGAAGCATCGCGGTGTTCGGCAGCAGCACCGCGAATTCCTCGCCGCCGAACCGGGCGATGACGTCCTGCTCGGAAATCGCCTGCTTCAGCGCAGAAGCCACCAGCCGCAGCACCTGATCGCCGGTCAGGTGGCCGTAATTGTCGTTGAACGACTTGAAATGGTCGATGTCGAACAGCAGCAGCGACAATGGCTGCTTGGCGATCTGGGCCACGGAGACCGCCTCGGTCACGGCGCCATCGAAATATTTGCGGTTGCCGAGTCCGGTCAGCGGATCGGTGAAGGTTTCCGCACGGATCACCTCAAGGTTCTTCTGCAGGTGATGAATGGCGTCCCGCGAGGCCCGCAGGCGGTCCTCCAGAATGCGGTTGGCACTCTCCATCTCCCGCGTCGACTGCAGCAGCTCCTTGATCAGGGCCGCGATCTGCTTGCGGTCCTCGGCGGCCGCGAGCCGCGCTTCGGCCGTGGCGAGCTGGTCGCCGAAGCTCGAGGCGAGGCCGAGCGCATTGCCGACCGCGAGCATGACATCGTTGATCTCGTCGACGACATGGACGCCGACCTTGTCGATGCGGTCGACCGCCCGCGCCTGGGACAGGTGGGCTTCGTAGATCTGGCTGAGGTCGATCTCGGTCAGCCGGCCCTTGCGTGCAAGGGTCTCATCGAGCGCCTTGTTGAGCGCCGGGTTGGCGCCGGTGGCATAGACGTACCAGATTTCGTAATTGCGGGGCAGGGCGAGCTGACGCAGGGACCGGATTTGGCCGAGCGCGATTTCTGCGAACGCCAACGAGCGCGCATATTCGTCCAAGGCTTCTGCCATTGGATGCTTTCCCCAGCTGCAGGAAAAATGGTCCGGCCCTTTTAGAAGGGCTGGACACTTTCGCCAAACGGTAAGTGACGATTGTCAACGAGCCGTAAATTTACGGACCGGTCTCAGCCGCGCGCCCGGACCGGACGCAGCAGGAAGGCGGGGAGGTGGGAGTGATCGCCGGGCTCGGAACTGGAATCGTGCTTGCGCGTCGGCATCGGACGGCCGATCGACGGCGCCTCGGCCACGTGGGGCAGCGACGGACGCGGCAGGCTTGCACCGGACTTTGGCGTCCTGGCCTTTGCCGTCGCGGCGCCTTCCCCGCGGCGGGACGACCCGCGCCGGGCGCGGCGGCTTTCCCGTGCGGCCGGCTCAGCCGCGGACGCGGTGCCCGGCTCCTGCGCTTCGGCGGCGGCCGGCTTCGGCGCGTCCAGCTCGGCCTGCGGGATAGTCTGGCCGATCAGGCGCTCGACCGCGGCGATGGCCTTGTGGTCGGCCGGGCTGACGAGCGTCACCGCGGTGCCGGCGCGGCCGGCGCGGCCGGTGCGGCCGATGCGATGGACGTAGTCGTCGGGATGATGCGGAACGTCGAAATTGAAGACGTGGCTGACTTCCGGAATATCGAGGCCGCGGGCCGCGACGTCGGAGGCGACGAGCAGCGGCAGCTCGCCCTTGCGGAACTGCTCGAGCGCGGCCATGCGCGCGGTCTGGTCCATGTCGCCGTGCAGCGCGGCGGCGCCGAAGCCATGCTTGCACAGTGAGCGATGCAGCAGCGCGACCTCGCGCTTGCGGTTGCAGAAGATGATCGCGTTCTTGAGATCCTTCGCGTCGCGCAGCAGGCGGCGCAGCGTATCGCGCTTCTGGTGCGGTTCCTTGCCGGTCGGCACCTGGGACTGGGTCACCGTGACCGCGGTGGAAGCCGGCTTCGAGACCTCGACCCGTACCGGATTGTGCAGGAAGGTCTCGGTGATGCGGCGGATTTCATTCGGCATGGTCGCCGTGAAGAACAGGGTCTGCCGGGTGAAGGGGACCAGCTTGCAGATGCGCTCGATGTCGGGAATGAAGCCCATGTCGAGCATGCGGTCGGCTTCGTCGATCACCAGCAATTCGACACCGGTGAGCAGCAGGCCGCCGCGTTCGGTGTGATCGAGAAGGCGGCCGGGAGTCGCGATCAGGACGTCGACGCCGCGAGTCAGCTTCAGGTCCTGGTCGCCGAACGAAACACCGCCGATCAGCAGCGCGACGTTGAGCTTCTGGCCGGCGCCGTATTTGTCGAAGTTTTCCTTCACCTGCGCGGCGAGCTCGCGGGTCGGCTCGAGGATCAGGGTCCGCGGCATGCGGGCCCTGGCACGGCCGCGCTCCAGCAGCGTCAGCATCGGAAGGACGAAAGCCGCGGTCTTGCCGGTGCCGGTCTGGGCGATGCCGAGGACATCGCGATGCGCCAGAACGTGGGGGATGGATTGCTCTTGGATCGGCGTGGGAGTGGTGTAGCCGGCAGCGGCGACGGCGGCGAGCACCTTGTCGGACAGGCCGAGATTGGAAAAAGACATTGAGCCTCTGGTCGGAACCGCCGCTTGGATTCTCGGATAAGAACTATCGCGCTCAACCCCGGAGCGGCACGCAAACTTGCACGGGGATCGGATTCTACGCGATCAGGCGGCTTACCAGGATATCGCGCTTCGATACCGGGCCGCGTCGAGGCGAAAGATAGGGTCGAAATGGCCGGAGTCAATGGATTTATAGGCAGTTATGTCGAAAATCCGCGGCCGGGCGGTGCTGTTGAGCCATGCGATGCCGGCTTCGGCGCAAGGCCGCGGTCTGCTATACCGGCGTGAACCCGTTCGCTCCGCGAAGCGACTGCAGGGAGACCTGGGCGGAGGTTCAGGCCGTGAACTCCCAAAGGAAGATCAAGGACTTGCCCGTGAGATTGTTGCGATCCGGCGCCGCTGCGCTGCTTGCCCTGACGGCGATGATGTTGGGCGCGCCGGCAGCCCGGCACAGGCCGGAAGCGGACGGCACCGGTCATCAGCTACGACAACGACCGCGGTGTCCCCAGGCTGCAAAAGGCGATGAATGACGCCCGCGCCATGAGCGATCCGCTGCAGCAGCTCGGCTTCACCGTTATGGTGGCGGAGAATCAGGACCGGCGAACCTTTGCGCCGACGCAGCACGTTGCCGCCGGTCGTGAAGCCGCGGAGCCGGGGGGGCCGAGGCGGTCAACGCTTCGATCGCGAGATCGATGCGCGCGGGAGGATGCAAACATGATCGCGTTGTCATCATGAGCCGCGCCGATGCAGATTGAAATCGAGACCATCTGGCGCTTCCGCAAGGAGGGCAGCCCGCAGACCGCCGTGGTGATGCTCGGCATCCTCAACGAGATCAGAAAGACCGGGAAGCTCA
>Ga0180222_1002812_pt1 | contig 12769 bp, 13 predicted proteins | sample eDN5th37CKraftOP_FD_151336 | JGI IMG/M metagenome (GOLD analysis project Ga0180222, IMG submission 151336) | Enriched Organic Plus compost microbial communities from Emeryville, California, USA - eDNA 5th pass 37_C Kraft OP (version 2) (version 2) ... | reverse complement strand
GAACAACAGCGGCGATCAGCATCCGGTGCACATGCACAGGCACACGTTCGAGGTCACGAAGGTAGGGGACGTCGCGATGTCCGGACTGATGAAGGATACGATCAGCATGCCGCGGTTCTCGACGGCGGAGATCGATTTCATCGCCGACCACCCGGGCGCGACGTTCTTCCACTGCCACCATCAGGATCACATGGACGAAGGCTTTGCGGGGCCGATCACCTACGCATGACCTTGCGGGACGCGGACTCGAATGCAAGACCGGCCGCCACCGGGCGGTCCGGGCACAGGTCATCCTTCCCGCCAGCGCATCACCCGGCGACGTGGACAGCCCGACCACCGAACGCTAGGCCGGAATCTCCCAGATGCGCAGGATGTCGCCGCCGTAGCCGTAGTGCTGCGCGAGGAAGCGCACGGTCTTGCGCTCGGCGGGGGTGAGCTGGAAGCGGTCCTCGCCCTCGCCCAGCCGGTACTTGCGCTCGAACGCCAGCAGCGTCGCGTGATGCTCGGCCGGCAGCGGCTCGACCGACCTGATGGTGCTGCCGACCTCGCCCTCGGCGACGATCTGCTCGCCGGTGTCGCGCGTGAACGTGAGCGCGTGCTGGCTGGTGATGTGGCGCGCGCGGATCTGCGTGTCGCTGACGCCGACCACGAGGCAGATCAGAGGCGTGCCGCCCGGGCGCGCGGCATGGAAGACATCGCCGGGCTCGAGCCGCCCGAGCTTGATCTGGCCGTCGTCGTCCTCCGCGCTCCAGGTCACGCTGCTCCCCTCCCCCTCACTTTGACGGTCGCGCGCCGCCCATCCCGTCCGGTGCTCCGTGAGACGCACCATGCCGCGCGTCACAGCGGATTGATCCCGTAGTGCTCGTCGAGCAGCAGCAGCACCGCCTCCTCGGCGCGCGTGACGCGCACGGGCGCATCGCCCTGCGCCAGGCGAGAGCGGCGGTCGAGCGCGAGCACGGCATTGTGCAGGTCCACCGGCAGCGGGGCGACCGACACGATCTCGCCCGCCGCCGCGCTGGCTGTCTCGCCCGCGCGCATGATCCCGGCCCCGGTGCGGCGGTCGAACGCGCGCACGTGACCGCCGGCGACCTCGCGGAGGTGGAGGACGACCGCCTCAACGGCCAGCACGCGGCAGACGGCGCGCGCGCCGCCTGATGTTCGCGCGCAGACGAGATCGCCGGCCTCGAGCTGGCCCAGCAGCGTGGCGCGGTTGGCCAAGGCGGACGCGCCGTCCGGCGCCTCACAGCGGATGCAGTGCATAGTGCTCATCGATGAACAGCAGGGCCTTGATCTCGCGTTTCGACAGCGCCGCGTCGTCGAAGCCGCGCGCCATCCGGTTCTTGCGGTCGAGCCAGAGCAGGGTGTCGTGGATCTCGACCGGGAGCGGGGCGACCGAGGTGATGATCGTGACGACCTCGTCCGGCGCGGCGACGACCTCGCGGCCAGTGCGGCGGTCGTAGACGAGCGTCTCCTGCGTGGTGACGCGGCGCGCGCGGATCTGCGCGTCGGTGACGGCCAGCACGAGGCACGGCAGGCTCGCCCCGCGCGGGCTCTCGGCGTGGAAAAAGTCGCCCGGCGCCAGGCGGGAGAGCAACGCTGCGCGATCTGTCACACGCCTCTCCCGCTATTTGATTTCGTGTGGCTTGAGCGCTCGCAATTGTTCCACGGGCGACAAGTCTTCAATTGAGAGTGTCCTGACCATGCAACTGAGGCACAGCGGCTTTCCGCGCCACCAATATCTGCCGGTGGTTCCATATGTTCCACCCATTGAGCAACCGCCCTTGAACCCACCACAGCGCAGATCACCGGCAGCGGCCAGATGTACTTTCTTGCCGGGTACTTCGGGGATCGAGTCGGGGCGTTCTCGTAGAGTTGGAGCGCTCGAACCGAATGCTGAGGTGAGCATCGCCGCGAGCTTGGTCCATCGACCCCCGCCCGGCTGGCCAGCCGGAACACGCGGTTGATCGGGATCGTGACCGCCCCTCGATGAATGATCTTCGTCAACTGATTGCTCGTCATTACGGCGGCGCCCATTCAGCGAGCGAAGCGGGGAAAAGGCCAAGGGTGTCTCCTGACATGTTGCATGAACAAACCAGGAACACAATGGCGAAGACTGGCGAGTGGGCTAGAAGAAATTCCTATACCTGGGAAGTGCGGGGAAAACGCTGTGCTGGGTCGGAACGAAGGACAAGCGGTCGCACGTTGCCGGAACAGCGTGTGTGCGGAAGCCCAGCCGCCGAACGGAGGCTGACCGCGCAGCGTGAGCACGTCGGCTGGGCCGCCCGTCGGCGTTGCCGCTGGCGACCCGTTCCGCTATCTAGGGCGCACGCGCCCGTAGCTCAGCTGGATAGAGCGTTGCCCTCCGAAGGCAAAGGTCACACGTTCGAATCGTGTCGGGCGCGCCATTAGAAATCCCGGCAGCGAGCATCCCAGTCCCGCCAAGGCGCCGCTCCTGCGACCCACGCGCCGTTTAGTGGTGGCGCCGGCTGGGCTCTCGGCATACCTGCGAAATCGCCCGACGCCCTAGAGCTTCCCGCCTGCGCACGACCGCGCAAGGCCCTGCGGCAGCTTGCAATTCAGGGGTGCATGGCAAGAATGAGAGCGCTGGGACACGCATCGCCGGCCATTCATCTATCGGCAGAAAAGCAGCCAAGAAACTCGCGAGCGAACTGGGAGTCAGGACACGGAATGCTGACGGGGAACTGCGGTCGAAAATCGACAATGTCTGGAATGCGTTCTGGGCGGGGGGGTATTGCCAATCCGATCGAGGTGATCGAGCAGATCACCTACATCCTGTTCTTGCGCGGGCTCGACGACGCGCATACGCGCGAGGAGAACAGGGCCAACCGCCTTCACCGCCCCATGGAGCAGCTTCTTCCCAGAGGGAAAGGGTGCACCGCATAAGAAATCTTCAGTACGGGTCACCTTGCGCAAGACTTGGTTGTTTCGACACTTCGTACTTGCGGACCTCTGACACATGACGAGATTTCTGTTCGGATGACTCACAAGCCCAAGAACCCTGCGAGCCTGGATCTAATGCTAGAATTTTTTGCGAAGCGCCGGGTAGTTCAGGTCACTGTCGGACCGGATGGGGTTGTATCGAAGCGAGACAGAGGACGGCCCTCGATTGCTGTCGTTGGCAGTTCTGCCGATCCCTTCTCGCACCGGTCCACCACAACAGCGCCATTGGACAAACAAGACGGCGCAGATTTCGGGGGCCGCAATGAATGACATTCGCGCTTTCGTTGGGCACAGCTTCACCGAGGACGATGCGCAGGTTGTTTCAGCGTTTCTCAAATATTTCGATGCGCTTCAACAATCCCCGCTAACTTTTTCGTGGGTACACGCAGTGCCCGCCGAGCCAACCGATTTGGCCAAAAAAGTGCTGCGGTTGATGGAGGATCGAAATCTATTCATAGCGATCTGCACGAAAAAGCAACGAGCAATCCGGCCAACTGACCTTACATCGCCTTTTCTACGCCCGCAGTTACTTCAGGCTTCCTCTGAAAAATTTTTGTGGAAGACCTCTGACTGGATCATACAAGAAATCGGCCTTGCGATTGGCAAGGGATATCCACTCATCTTGCTATTGGAGAAAGATGTAGAAAAGCCGGGAGGCTTACAAGGAAACATCGAGTACATCGAGTTTGAGCGGAGTAACCCTTCGGCCTGTTTTGATAAAATTCTGGAAATGATTAGTGCTCTGTCCCCTAAAAAGTCGGGAACCATTGCTGAAGCTACTGACCCGCGCTCCACTCCAGAAGAACCTTCTCCTTCACAGGAAGCATCAGACACAGATGAGTGGTGGAAGCCGCAACCGGGCTGGCATCAATTCCGCTACGATTTCACTGCTGAACGTTTGATAGCCACAGGCGAACTTGAAAAGCTAGAGTTTGTGACAGCTGCCTTTTCACAAAGTAATCTTGGACAAACGGATACGAGCAGGCAACGATGGACCGCGCTCATTGCGTATTACAAGCTGGCCTACGGCCGCGACGGAAGTATGATGCAGTTAGAAGAACTAGCGTCATCTCTTCCGGATAATGCCAGTGTGCTTGAGCAGTTCGCCAGAGGCTTGGCCCATTTCGGTGAGCATTCCGAGGCTGCCAAGCAATACGAACAAGCTGCGGCTAAAGCGAAAACGCCTAGCCAAAAGGTGTGGCTACTGGGGAGGGCCGCGCTCGCCTATTCCAAAGATAACCGCGAGAAAGAAAAACAAGAGACGCTGAACGCAATCAGATCAGAAGTGAATTTGGACCCGGACGCTGAATTGGTTGCTCTGCGAACTTTTGTTGACCTTGTAGCTGATAAGGAAGAGGCGGGGGCAGCGATCCCCTTATACGAAAGGATGCTAGAATTAAGACCCGACGACTACGGGATCAGATTTTCGCTGGCGTACGAACACTCTCAACAGTCGAACGACGCGCTCGCATTATTCCATTATCTAAAAATCCCGGAAACGGAGCGCCATGCTAGTACGTGGAATAATTTAGGAGCATCTAGCGACGCGATGGGATTGCCGGGCCAAGCAGTAGCGGCCTACGAAGAATCCGAACAAATGGGCGGGACGCTAGCCATGAGCAATCTTGCAAACAAATTTTTGAGCGCAGGATTTTTGGCACAGGCAAGAGAACTGTGCGAGAAGGCGATGCACCTACCCGATCCCCATCGGAATGTCGGCGCTACGTGGTCACAGGTGCAGGACTTTCCAGAAACGGAAGCAAAACGCCGCGATAAGGTCTTGGCTGATGCAAAGCCGAATAGTGACTTCTATCGCTTGTTTGGGTCGGCGCTTGTCCGACCACAGCCTACCAATGTTCAGGAAATTTGGGAGGCTCCGGAGGCAACGCTTACAATCAAAATAGAGGGAAATAGTTTTACTGGCGCCGGAGTTTATGAGGTAGCGAACCTTGGAAGGCTCTTCGCCTTAACAATCGAGACAGACACGACGCCCACGAAAACGAAATACAGGATCGCCTATAGCGGGATTATCGAGGGTCAAACCATCAGGGGTACTGTATCTCGAACCCTTGATGGATCGCCCGCCAAGGCGGCAACTGTCCTTGGGGGCGAGGATCAGATCAAAGTGCTGATTATCCTCGGCGATGGCACGAGTGAAATGAAGGTTATGGAGACGAGCAAAGACCGACAGCGGTTTTATTCGATAAAGCGCAAGAATAGTTCATGAGCCGAAAACAGGCACTGCGACGGCCGAACTCCTCTTAGTTGGCAAAGGGCTTTGTCGGGGGAGCCAAGAATTCACGGATCGTTCGGGACAGGAAGGGTACCGAATGCCGCCATCGCTGCGGCCTTGTCATCCCGTCTCGCCCTCCCCTTCCTCACCCCTTCAACGCATCGACATGCCTTGCGAGCTTGTCGAGGGTCTGGCTGCCGTACTCGACGGCGCCGAATCCGATCGCGCCGTCGCGTTGCGCCCTGGTCGGGTGGAGCTGGCGCAAGGTGACGACGGTCTTCCCGTTGCTCTGCTCGTCGAAGGTGACGATGGTGCGGAAGCGGTTGGGATCGTCGTCTTTGTCGGTGCCGTGGTCCATTTCGATGAGGCGCGGCGGCTCGATCTTGCGGAACACCATGCGGTTGTCATAGCGCGTGCCGTCGGGGCCGACGAAGACGAACCGCCACCGGCCGCCGACGCGGATATCGATCTCGCGCGTTTCGAGCGTGAAGCCTTCCGGCCCGAACCACACCGGCAAATGCTGCGGATCGGTCCAGACCTTGAACACCAGCTCGCGCGGGGCAGCGACGACCCGCGTCAGGACGATCTCGCGCTCGAGCTCCCACGTGTCGAGGGGCGACCTATTTGCGATGCGCTCGCTTGCCACGCGTCTTCTCCCTTGTCTGTAACTTGAGGACATAGTCTTCCATGCGGTCGAGCCGCGCCTCCCAGATCTCGCGGCGCGCGCCCAGCCACTGCTCGGCGCGCGCGATCGCCTCGGCGGAGACGCGGCACCGGCGCGACCGGCCAACCTTCTGCGTGGAAATGAGCCCGCTCGCCTCGAGGACCTGCACGTGCTGGACGATCGCCGCGAGGCTCGTCTCGAACGGCGCAGCCAACTCGCTCACCGAGGCGGGGCCGCGCGCGAGCCGGTCGAGAACCGCCCGCCGCGTCGGATCGGACAGCGCGTGGAAGACGCGGTCGAGTTGCGAGGATTGGTTAAGCATATGCTTTAGTATCGCAGGCGCGGCAAAAGTCAAGCGAGTCCTTTAGTATTCGCTCGGTCGTAACCAGAGCGACTTGTGGCGCTTATCGACCTTCCGCCGTTTGGAATGATTCCTGCGCGGTGTCGCGCGCTCACGCGCGTGAGCGCAGCCCTCTCAAGGCGCAGCGCATGTGCGCGTCCGGCGTCAGGCGCGCCGGTGGCCGCCGCTTTCGGGGTGCGCAGCAGAGCGCGCCGCGCCAGCCATGACGGCCCTGCGGCGGTCCGGTAGCGGCTTGCTCCAAGCGATCATGGCTCAGACCTGCTTGCAATCGGTGGACAGAGCACGAGGCGTGCGCAAGCGCCGCGCCGAATCAGCCTAGGATTTAATTTGCTGGATCCGGCAGGTGGGCGACTCAGTCATGAGCAAATCGCTGCTGGTCATTGCTGTCGCGTTTGCAGGCTTGGTCACTGGTCCCGTCGCCGCGGCAGACCTGTTGTACAAGGCCACGCCGGCCGCGCCGGCCTTCAGCTGGACCGGCTTCTATGTCGGCGCGCACGCCGGCGCCGGCTGGTCCCTGAACGAACAAACCTTCACCGGCGGCGGCGCCACCAACGAAAACAATTACACGGGCACGGGCGTGCTCGGCGGCGCCCAGGCGGGCTTCAATTATCAGGCCGGTCCATGGGTCTTTGGTGCCGAAGCGCAGTTGGGCTGGGCTGGCCTTGATGGAAAAGACCACTGCATTGCCGGAAGTCCTGTTGCGCTGCTCAATTGCCGGACCAAGACCGACTGGCTCGGCACCGCCGCCGCACGCATCGGATTCGCTTTCGACAGGACGATGATCTTCGTGAAAGGCGGCGGCGCGTGGGCCCACGACACATATGACCTGAGCTTCTTCGCACTGCCTCCCCGGAGCGACCGGGTCGATGAGACGAGGACGGGCTGGATGCTCGGCACCGGCGCCGAATATGCCTTCTACGGAAGCTGGTCGGCCAAGGTCGAGTACGACTACCTGGACTTCGGCACGCAGACGGTCACGTTTCCCGGCCTGCCTGCCTTCGACCCTCAGTTCGTCGGGACCACGGTCGACATCCGCCAGCGCATCCAGCTGATCAAGTTTGGCCTCAACTACCGCTTCGGCGGTTGATGCCCTGGCCGCGAACCGCTGACCGGCGCTCCCGCACCCGAAACATCGAACCGCATCGCGAGTCGCACTCACATAGCCCGGCGTTCGATGCTCGCTCGAATGACGGCGGGAGTTTCGCAGAATGCCTGCGATATGAAGACAATTGTCATGACGACAATTGTCGCCTTCTTCGTCGCGCGGCTTTGACCCTCAACGTCGCCCGTTCGCCACCTCGATACCCCAGCCACCGCAACAATTCCCCACCCGCCGCAAGCCGCAGCGAGCATGCCCTCACTGCGTCGGCGATGGTCTCCTCGCCCACCACCCAACCGGATGAGGAACCCATGCGACTGTCACGCAGCAATTGTCTCAAAGCCGGCGCGATCGCGGCGGCGCTCGCCGCCGGCGTGTCGGCGGCGGCCAAGGCGGACGAGGTCACGACGCTGGCGCCGAACGAAGGCCTGTTCATCGACGGCGAGACCTTCAGCGTCGCCAAGGGCGCGGAGAAGCCGGAATCGGCGAAGGCCCCGCGCGACCTCGCCGCCCGCGAGCTCGGGCCCGGCACGATCATCTTCCGCTCGGGCGACAAGCTCTACATCGCCGAGCCGCCGGCGCGCACCGCCTCGACCGTCGGCAAGAGCTTCCAGGACGGCTGGAAGTCGGCGATGAAGAACTTCCAGGACGACTGGAAGAGCAACATGAAGACGTTCCAGGACAACTGGAAGTCCGACTACAAGGACCCCAAGCACAAGGACGACTACGTCACCTACATGAAGGAATTCCAGGACAGCTGGGCCAACTACATGAAGGCGCTGCCCGACGACGCGGCGAGCATGCCCGAGGTCGAACAGCACCTCACGACGGCCATGAAGAACTTTCAGGACGAGTGGAAGAGCAACATGAAGGGCCCCGTCGCCGCGCAGGCGATGAAGGACTTCCAGGACCAGTGGAAGAGCTACGTGAAGAACTTCCAGGACCAGTGGAAGAGCTACGTGAAGTACCCCGAGAACCCCTCGGAGAGCGGCCAGTCCGCCGCGCTCAAGCAGTTCCAGGATCACTGGTCGACGTCCTACGCCAAGTGATCGCGGCGACCGCGAGCGATCCGGAGCCGCATGACGGCTCCGGATCTTCCCAGATGCAGCCGGTGAGGAGGCCACCATGACGTCAGATTCCCATCAGGATAAGCGCCCGCGCGCCCCGGCCATGCGCACACGCGCCGCGGCCCTGTTCGCGCTGGCGCTCGCGGGCCTCGGCGCGATCGTGCTGACGGCGGAGCCGGCGCCGCTGGCGGCGCAGCCGACGCAGGCCACGGACGAGCCGGAGGAGCGCGCGAATCGCGTGCTCTACGAATACGGGGCGCCCAAGACCGACGCGCTCGCGTCCGTCTACAAGCTCATGACGACCAACGGGTGCCTGGAGAAGATCCAGCGCATCTTCAAGCCGTTCAAGTTCCCGATCGACGTCACCCTGCGGGCGAAAAGCTGCGACGGACTCGAGAATGCCTGGTACCAGCGGCCGGACGTCACCGTCTGCTACGAGTACATCGTCGCGGACATCCTGCGGAACGTGCCGAAGGAGACGACGCGCGCGGGCGTGACGCCCGAGGACGCGATGGTCGGCCCGTTCATCTACACCATGGCGCACGAGATGGGGCACGCGGTGTTCGACCTGATGAACGTGCCGCTGTTCGGCCGCCCGGAAGACGCCGCGGACCAGTTCTCCGCCTACATGATGCTGCTCGTCGGCAAGACCGAGGCGCGGCGGCTGATCGGCGGGGCCGCCTACACCTACGCGCGCTATTTCGACGCGCCGAAGATCACGACCAAGGTCACCGCCTTCGCGGACGTGCACAGCTCGCCGCTCGCGCGATTCTACAACCTGCTGTGCATCGCCTACGGCGCCGACCCGCAGCAGTTCGGCTACGTGGTGGAGCAGGGCTACCTGCCCGCCGACCGTGCGCGCGGATGCAAGATCGAGTTCGAGGAGATCAACTTCGCGTTCCGCAACCTCATCCAGCCCAAGCTCGACCCGCAGATGATGACGGAGGCCCTGAGCGTCGACTGGTACAGAGAGATGGAGCCCCGCGCGAGCACGGCTCCGGCCTTCATCAAGAAGCCGCAAGGGGCGACGCCGTACTACCGCAGGTGAGACTTCGTCGCTGCGCTTCTCGCGACGACGCGTGTCGACCGCGACGGCGTCAGCCCACGGCCACGCGTTCGGCGTCCTTGAGCACGTCGTGGTCGTAGAGCGTGCGGCGGAAGGCGGCGTGCGCGGCGATCTCGGCGTCGCGGGTGGCGAGGTCCTTGTAGGCGGAGTCGTAGCGCAGCCCGTTCTGGCGCGCGCCGAGCTGCACCTGCGCGACGCGCTCGCGCCGCAGCTTCTCGTAGGCCGCGAGCGCGGCCGGCGCGGACGCCGCGTCGGCGCGCGCGAGGATGGTGGCGAGCGCCATGCCGTCCTCGATCGCCTGGTTGGCGCCCTGGCCGAGATGCGGCAGCATCGGATGGGCGGCGTCGCCGAGCAGCGTGAGGCGGCCCTTGGTCCAGTTCGGCGAGGGATCGCGGTCGTACAGCGCCCAGCGGAACGTCTGCTTCACCTGGCGCAGCAGGTCCTCGATGCGCGGATCCCAGCCGGCGAACTCGGCGCGCAGCGCGTCGGGATCGCCCGCGGCGGTCCAGGATTCCTTCATCTCGGCGTCGGCCGGCACGAAGCCGACGTAGTTGACGAGCTCGCCCGCGCGCACCGGGAAGACGAGGAAGTGCTTGCCGTGGCCAAGCCACATCTGCCAGGCGTCGGCCGGCCATTGCGGGATGGCGGCATGCGGCACCAGCCCGCGATAGGCCACCGAGCCGGAGAACACCGGTGTCGAGGGCGGCACCGCGAACGGCCGCAGCACCGAATGGATGCCGTCGGCGCCGACCACGACGTCGCCCTGCGCCACCGCGCCGTTCTCGAAGGCGACGCGCACGACGTCGCCCTCCTGCGAAAAGCCCTTGGCGCGATGGCCGGTGTGCACGACGCCGGCGGGCAGCGCCGCGGCGAGGAAGTTCACGAAGTCGGCGCGGTGCATGCCGCGCACGGGCGTGCCGGCGCTGTCGGTGACCTGCACGGAGGCGATCTCGCTGCCGTCCTGGCGGAAGTAGCGCGAGGCAGCGCCGACCGGCGCGCCGTAGCGCTCGAGCGCGGGCCCGAGCCCGAGGCGGGCGAGATGGCGCGCGCTGTTGGGCGTGACGATGACGCCGGCGCCGACCTCGCCGAGCGCGGGCGCCTGCTCGTAGACCGAGACGCGCAGCCCCTGCGCGATCAGCGCGTTGGCGGCGAACAGGCCGCCGATGCCCCCTCCGATGATGATGACGTGCACGTGCTGTGGTCCCTGGGTCCTGCGTTTCCGGGTCGCCGCTGCGGGGCGGCGTTGTCCGGAAGAGTTTGTGCGGCAAATGCGGCGGGATGTCTGCTGCGAAATGTTTCGGGCTGCCATGCGGGCGGGCGATTTTTGCAAGCGATTCCGAGGGCTGCGAGCGGTCCGCGCCGCCCCGCCCCCGCGCGCGGGAGGCGTGCCGGTGCGGCGGTCCGCCGCGGCGCGCGCGCCGGCGCGGAGGACTGCGCGTCCGGAACCGCGCCGCCCGCCGGCCGTTGCCGCACAGCCAAGGCTCGGGGCCGCAACCGTCGAGGACGCATCATGCGCAAGATCATCGTGCCCGGCATCGCGCTGGCGGCCGCGCTCTTAGCCGCCATGCCTGCGCTGGCCCAGAGCAAGGTCAGCCAGGAGTTCATCAAGAAGGCGATCGAGGGCAACCTGTCGGAGATGCGGATGGGCAAGCTCGCCCAGCAGAAGGGCGCGAGCGAAGAGATCCGCGCCTACGGCCGCGAGCTGGAGCAGGACCACGCCGCCGCCAACGGCAAGGCGGTGCCGCTCGCGCAGCAGCTCGGCGTCACCGCGCCGACCGAGCCGAGCAAGAAGCTGCGCGAGGCCTACAACCGCATCTCGAGGTTCTCAGGCACGAAGTTCGACCGCGAGTTCGCCAGGTACATGGTCAAGGACCACAAGGAGGATATCGCGGAGTATCAGCGCGAGGCCAAGCGCAACAACGACCGCCTGGCCGGCTACGTCAACGAGACGCTGCCGGCGCTGCGCAAGCACCTCGAGCGCGCGCAGGCGCTGGAGCGGCAGACCACCGCGGCGCGCACCGCAGCACAGGACGGTGCCCGCTAGCGGAAAATCAGTACCGACTTTTCGGGATCATTGTCGTGAGCATGATCTGGTCCGAAAACCGGTCCCCACCCCCGGATCAAGTCCGGGGGCAAGCTTTTCGGGATCATGCTCTAGCGCACGCTCTTGCGCCTGGCGATCGCCTTCTCGAGCACGGCGATGTTGGCGGCGACGTACGGGTTCTGCGGATCCTTGGCCTGCGCCTCGGCGAGCTTGACGCGCGCGGTGGCGTAGTCGCCGCGCAGGATCATCGAGTAGCCGATGTTGTTGAGCACCTCCGGCGTCGGACCGGTGAGGCGCAACAGGTTCTTGTAGGCACGGTCGGCGAGGTCGAAGCGCTTCAAGCGGTCGTAGGCGGCCGCGAGTCCGAGCCAGGCCTCGGCGTCGTTGACGCTCAGCTCGGTGGCGCGGCGGAAATGCTGCTCGGCCAAACCATAGTTGCCGTCGGCATAGGCGCGCTTGCCCTTGGCAAGGTCGTCGTAAGGATCGGCGCCGAGCAGCGACTTTGACGGCGGCTGCAGGTCGGTCAGGTGCGGCTCGGCCGGCGTCGCAACCCCGCCGGCGGCCGGCACGGGCTCGCCCGCGACCGAACCGGTGGTCAGCGGATCGCCTTCGGGGGCGGCCGGCTTGAAGGCGCCGGCAAGATCGAACGAGGCGGTCTGGCAGGCGGCGAGCAGGAGAAGGCAGACGAGCGCCGAGAGCGCGGCGCGCATGCGCGCGAACGACCGCGGCACGCCGGACGAGACCAACCAAGAGGGATGGATACGCATACGCTCGCTCAAGGAACTTTCTGTTCCGAGGGCCGGTCTCGGACGCTGAACAGAGCGTTAACGTAGGCGGAGAATCTTAAAGTTCGGTGATGCAACGCAAAGGTTGTGGCGGGCGCGTTCGGCGCGTCACGCGCGATGCGCCTGCCCTCAGAAGCCGCCGACGGCGTAGCGCACGATGACGGGCGTGAGGATGACGATGAACAGCACCGGGAACACGCACACCATCAGCGGCACCGACAGCTTGGCCGGCAGGCTGTAGGCCTTCTCCTCGGCGGCGGAGAGGCGCTTGTCGCGCATCTCCTCGGAATAGACGCGCAGCGCATCGGTGATCGAGGAGCCGAGCTCGTCCGACTGCTGGATCAGCGTCGCGAAGGAGCGCACCTCGTCGAGGCCGAGGCGCTCGCCGAAATGCTCCAGCGCCTGGGTGAGCGTGTGGCCGGCGCGGATCTCGAGGTTCGTAAGATGGATGTTGGCGGATAGCGCGGGATAGCACTCGCCGAGCTCGCG
>Ga0180222_1002811_pt1 | contig 12773 bp, 10 predicted proteins | sample eDN5th37CKraftOP_FD_151336 | JGI IMG/M metagenome (GOLD analysis project Ga0180222, IMG submission 151336) | Enriched Organic Plus compost microbial communities from Emeryville, California, USA - eDNA 5th pass 37_C Kraft OP (version 2) (version 2) ... | reverse complement strand
CCCGTGGCTGATCCGCCGTTTCCTCGACCCGCAGGCACGTATCCTGTTCGTCGATCCGGACGAGGTCTTGAACGTCGCGCACGCGAGCGGCGGCGTGCCGTTCGACATCAAGGACGTCGAACTGAGTCATGAGGGTGAGCGCTGCACGTTCGACACCATGCTCGGGCTGTTCGGGCTGGAAGGCGAGCCGTCGCTCGCCCGGCTTGCGCTGATCGTCCGCGGCGCCGACACTGCGCGCCCCGATATCGCCCCGGAAGCGGCCGGACTGCACGCGGTGTCTCTCGGACTGTCGGCGCTCGCGGGCGACGACGATCACGGCCTCCTGCAACGCGGCTTCCTCGTCTACGATGCCTTGTTCGCCTGGCTGCGCTTTGCCGCCGGCGAACGGCACAATTGGCCGGCACGCGCATGATCCCGAACAGCGGCAACCGGTTCCCGGAAACGGCCATGCGCAAGCAACAGATGGCATGAAATGAACAACACGAAAGAGTGTCCGCCCCTGCCGACCTTCGCCGAGGCGTTCAAGACCTGGTTCAAGATCGGCTGCCTGTCGTTCGGCGGACCGGCCGGGCAGATCGCGCTGATGCACCGCATCGTCGTCGACGAGAAAAAGTGGGTGCCGGAGGCGCAATTCCTGCATGCCTTGAACTTCTGCATGCTGCTGCCGGGGCCGGAGGCGACGCAACTCGCCACCTATGTCGGCTGGGTGCTGCACGGGGTGCGCGGCGGCCTCGCCGCCGGCATCCTGTTCGTGCTGCCCGGCGCCTTCGTCATGCTGGGACTGAGCCTGCTTTACGTCTATGGGCGCGGGCTGGGGCCCATCGACGGCGCGCTGTTCGGGATCAAGGCCGCCGTGCTGGTGATCGTGGTCGAGGCGCTCATCCGCATCGGCAAGCGGGCGCTGAAATCGTCGCTGCTGGTCGGCCTTGCCGCGCTGGCTTTCGTCGGCATTTTCTTCCTGGCGCTGCCGTTTCCGCTCATCGTCGCGGCGTCGGCGCTGATCGGATATGTCGTGGCGCGGTCGCGTCCCGATCTCATGGGTCTTGCCGCCACCACCGAGGGTATCGCCGGGCCGGCCAATGGTCGCTGGCGGCAGACGCTGATCGCGGCCCTGATCGGACTGACGATCTGGTGGGCGCCGGTCGCGATCGCGGCACTGACGCTGGGTCCGCATCATGTGCTGGTGTCGATCGGCCTGTTCTTTTCCAAGCTCGCCGTCGTCACCTTCGGCGGCGCCTATGCGGTGCTGGCCTACATGGCGCAGCAGGCGGTGGAGAGCCACCACTGGCTGTCGGCGCCCGAAATGGTGGACGGCCTGGGGCTCGCCGAAACCACCCCGGGGCCGCTGATTCTCGTCACCCAGTTTGTCGGTTTCCTGGCCGCCTTCCGCCAGGCGGCGCCGTTCCCGGCGCTCCCGGCCGCCCTCATCGGCGCGGTCATGACCACCTGGGTCACCTTCGTACCGGCAATGTTGTGGATCTTCGCCGGCGCGCCCTTCATTGAGGAACTGCGCAACAACCGGCAACTGACCGGCGCGCTCGCCGCCATCACCGCCGCCGTCGTCGGCGTCGTGCTCAATCTATCGGTCTGGTTCGCGCTGCATGTGCTGTTCGGGACGGTGACGGAAACGCATTTCGGTCCGCTGCGCTGGTTCGCCTTCGATCCCAAGGCGCTCGATCCGCACGTGGCGGTGCTCGCGGTTACCGCCGCCTTGCTGACGTTCCGTTTCCACCGCAGCCTGATCGAAGTCGTCGTCGTGATGGCGCTGCTCGGTATGGTGACGCAGATTTCGCTGTAAGGCCTCATCGCTCCCGCGTGACCGCGCTCTCGTGCCAGCGCCGCAAGACGACATGCGACAGCGCCGACAGCGCGAAGAAGATCGCAACGCCGGCGAGCGACAGCAGGAGCAGCGCCGCGAACATGCGCGGAATGTTGAGCCGGTAGCCGGATTCGGCGATGCGGTAGGCGAGGCCCGAGCCCGCGCCCGCCGAGCCGGCGGCGATCTCGGCCACCACCGCGCCGATGAGCGACAGCCCGCCGGCAATACGCAGCCCGGCGAGCATCTGCGGCAGCGCCGCCGGCAATTTCAGGTGCCACAAGATCCGCCAGCGCGACGCCTTGTAGAGCTCGAACAGCGCCAGGAGATTGTGATCGACCGAGTTCAAGCCGAGCGTGGTGTTGGCGAGCACCGGAAAGAAGGCCACGATCCAGGCGCAGGCCAGCACCGCCAAATGCTGCGGCAGATAGATCAGCAGCAGCGGCGCGATGGCGACCACCGGCGTGACCTGCAAAATGACGGCGTAAGGGTAGAGCGAATATTCAACCACCCGCCACTGATTGAAGGCGACCGCCAGCAGGACGCCGCCGACCGTCGCCAGCAGAAAGCCCTCGAAGGTGATCGCGAGCGTCACCAGGAGCGAGTCCCAGAGCAGCGCGCGGTCACCGATCAGCGCGCCGAAAACCGCGCCCGGACCGGGCAATACATAGGGCGGAATGGCGAAGGCCCGCACCACGAGATCCCAGGCGAGCAGCACCAGCGCGAGCACTAGGATGGGCAGAGCGATGCGGAGCGCGCGGTCTTTGTTCATCGCGAGCATCTCTCCGCCCTCAGCATGCGGCCGATCGAGGTCGTACCGGACGTCATCGCGCCGCCGCCTCCCCCATCGCGGCGTCGAGGGCCTGCGACACCTGCCGGCACAGCGCGGCATAATCGGCCGATGTGCGGAAACCTTCGTCGCGCGGATAAGGCACCGGGACGGAGATTTCGGCGAAGACGCGACCCGGGCGCGGCGTCATCACCACGATACGCTGCGACAGATAGACCGACTCGAAGACCGAATGGGTGACGAAAATGACCGTGCGCCGGAGTTCCTGCCACACGCTCAAGAGATCGTTGTTGAGCTTGAAACGGGTGATCTCGTCGAGCGCGGCGAACGGCTCGTCCATCAGCAGGAGTTCCGGCTCGGTCACCAGCGCGCGCGCGATCGAGGCGCGCATCTTCATGCCGCCGGACAGTTCGCGCGGAAAGGCGCCGGCGAATTCGGCGAGCCCGACGCGCGCGAGCGCACGGGCGACCGCCTCGCTTGCGTGCGCCGGATCGGCATCGGCGAGCTTGAGCGGGAGACGCACATTGGCGGCCACGTCCGCCCAGGGCATCAGCGTCGGTTCCTGGAACACGAAGCCGATATGACCCGGCCCGGCACCCGCGCCGCCCGCCCATGCGACCGCGCCTTCCGATGCCTCGCTCAGACCCGCGATGATCCTGAGCGCGGTCGACTTGCCGCAGCCGGACGGCCCCAGCAGGGAGACGAATTCTCCCTCCGGCACGGCGAGATCGAAGCGGTCGAGCGCGCGCACGCCGCTGGCGAAGACCTTGCCGACACCGCGCAGGGAAACGATGGGTCGTGTTTGATCGGTCGCAGCCACGAAACCCCGCCGTCGTCCCCGCGCAAGCGGGGACCCAGTATCCACCGGCATTGCGTGACGCGCCGGTCTTTCAATGTCCATGATCGGGGTTACTGGATCGCCCGGTCAAGCCGGGCGATGACAGCGGTTCTAGTTCTTCGGACGCAAATCCACGCCGACGCCCTTGTTCACGAATTGCAGCGTATAAGCGCGCTTGTAATCGAGGTTCGGCTTGACCACGCCAGCGCGCACCATCTTGTCGAAGAAGCTCTTCCAGTGCGCGTCGGTCATGGCGCCGATGCCGAGCTTTGCCGAATCGCCGGAATCGACAATGCCGTATTCCTTCATCTTGGCGATGGAATAGGCGAGCAGTTCATCGGTCATTTCCGGGTTGTGCTTCTTGATCAGCGCGTTGCCCGGCCGGCTGTCGCCGTAGATGTAGTGATACCAGCCGATCGCCGAGGCATCGACGAAGCGCTGCACCAGATCGGGGCGTTTCTCCACCAGGTCGCGGCGCGTCTCGATCAGCGTCGAATAGCTGTTGAACCCCTGATCGGCGAGCAGGAAGACCTTCGGCTTGAAATGGCCCTGGTTTTCGACCGCGAACGGTTCCGAGGTGACATAGCCCTGCATCGCCGAATTCGGATCGGCCAGGAACGGCTGCGGATTGAAGGTATAGGGTTTCACCTTCGACGCATCGAAGCCGAAATCGGCCTGCAGCCATTTGAAATAGCTGGCCATGCCCTCCTTCGACACGAACAAAGTGAGCTTCTTGAGGTCCTCGAACCGGTCCGCCTTGCCCGGATGCGCCATCAGCACCTGCGGGTCCTTCTGGAAGCTCGCCGCCACCGCGACGGTGGGAATGCCGTTCTCGACCGCGTCGAAGGACTGCAGCGAATTGGCGCTCATGAAGAAGTCGATCTTGCCGACCGGCAGGAGGATGCGGTTGTTCACGTTCGGCCCGCCGGGCACGATCTCCACGTCGAGGCCGTATTTCCTGTAGGTGCCGTCGGCGAGCGCCTGGTAGTAGCCGCCGTGCTCGGCTTCCGCCACCCAGTTGGTGCCGAAACGGACCTTGTCGAGCTGTTGCGCCTGGGCGGACGCGCCAATGATCAACGCTGCGGCAATCGTTCCGAATCTTACCAATTTCATAACCTGTCCCCTCGCCGATTTTCCGTGAAGATAACCGAATCGAAGCGCGACGGCAGCGGCAAAAAATCTGCGGTCCGGCTACAGTGCGGCGAATGCACAGGGGGCAAAAATGGATGCAGACGTCAAGACCGAAGGGTCGGACAAGAAGCTCAACGATCTCGTGGCCATCACCGTGGTGATACTTTCGGTGCTGATGGCGGTCTCGAATATCAAGGACAGCAATATCGGCCAGGCCATGCAGAAGGCGAAGGCCGATTCGGTCGACGCCTGGGCGGAATACCAGGCCGCGCGCATCAAGCTACACGTGGACGAGAACGGGCTCGCCCAGCTCCGACTGCTGGAGACGGCCGGCAATTTCGACCGGGCGCTCGCCGCCAGGCAGGCGGCCGAATACGAGGCCGACATCAAGAAATATGTCGGGCGCTCGAAGGAGACCCGCGCCAAGGCCGAGCGCCTGGAGCAGGAATACGACCGGCTCAATTTCCGCGACGACCAGTTCGACATGGCCGACGCCTTCATGTCGATCGCCATCGCGGTGGCGGCGGTCGCCGCCCTGGTCGACCGTTTCAAGCTGCTCTATCTGGCCTGGGCCTCGGGCCTTACCGGCTTCGGCTTCTGGGTCGCCGGCTTCACCGGGCTCAATTTTCGGCCGGAGTGGCTGGCGCAGCTGCTGGGGACGTGAGCCGCAAGCCGAGACAATCACCGTCGTTATTCGCGCTCGCCTTCACCCTCCCCGGTAGGAGGAGGGTGAAGGAAGCGCTTTGAACCTTTTCCGGCGCCGCCGCGACCCATGGCTATCGCGGCCGAATTGACGTTGGCCGCCTTCGGATCAACCGGACGGAGCCCCCATGACCAAATCCAAGACCATCGCCGCCGCCCTCGCCGCCGTTACCCTCGCCGCCACGCTGACCGCCGCCGGCAGCGAAGCCCAGGCCCGTCCCCGCTTCGGCGCCGGCCTCGGCATCGGGCTTGCCGCCGGCGCCCTGATCGGCGCGGCCGCCGTCTCGAGCGCCTATGCCGGCCCCGCTTACGTGGTCGAGCCGGGCTACCGCGACTGCCGCTACGTCAAGCGTTACGACCGTTGGGGCAACCTGCGCACCGTCAAGATCTGCGACGTGGTCCCGTACTGATCGGCTCCAGCCCCGATCGGCATCCTCCCGCCTGCCATCCCGTGCCGATCGTCAAGACCCGCCCGGCAGTCCCTGACCGGGCGGGTCGCATTTTTTCCGGAAATCGGGCTTTGGCGCCGCCGCGCGCATGTCGTTGCACCCGCAATCAATGCCGGCGGCGATGGCGGCCTTGCCTTGCGGGCACGGTTTTGCATTGATTGCAAAAAAGATGCCGCCCTCGAGACCGCAAACCGGCACGGTCGGCAAATAATCAATCAGGGAGGACTACGCTCATGTCGTTCACGAAACTGCTGTTGACCGCCGCCGTCGCCACAGCGCTCTCGGCCGCGGGTGCCGCCGCGCAGACCGAAATCAAGCTCGCCCATGTCGGCAAGCCTGGGTCGCTGCTGGAAATGACCTCGCAGGAATTCGCCAAGCGGGCCAATGCCAAGCTCGGCGATAAATACAAGGTCGTGGTCTACGGATCGAGCCAGCTCGGCGGCGATTCCGAGCTGATGAAGAAGTTGAAACTCGGCACCGTCGACCTTGCGCAGCCCTCGACCGTGCTGTCGTCCTATGTGCCGAGCTTCGGCGTGTTCGAGATGCCCTATCTGGTCAAGGACCGCGAGCATATGGCGCGCATCCGCGACCAGATCGTGTTCCCGAAGATGGTCCCTCAGGCCGAAAAAGTCGGCTACCGTATCCTCGGCGTCTGGGAGAACGGCTTCCGCCAGATCACCAACAACAAGCATCCGATCGTCAAGCCGGAAGACCTGCAGGGCATCAAGCTGCGCGTGCCCAAGGGCGTGTGGCGCGTGAAGATGTTCAAGGCCTACGGCGCCAATCCGACGCCGCTCGGCTTCTCGGAAGTCTTCGTCGCGCTGCAGACCGGCGCCATGGACGGCCAGGAAAATCCGCTGGCGCAGATCGTGTCGGGCCACTTCCAGGAAGTGCAGAAATATCTGTCGATGACCGGCCATGTCTACACGCCGTCCTATCTGGTCGCCGGCACCAGCTTCACCCGGCTGCCGGCGGACGTGCAGAAAATCCTGTCGGACACCGCGAAGGAAATGCAGCCGGTCGCGCTGAAGATCGCGGCCGATCTCGACGCCAAGCTGCTGGCGCAGATCAAGACCAACCCGAACATCAAGGTGAACGAAGCCGACAAGGACGCGTTCATCAAGGCGAGCAAGCCGATCTATGACGAGTTCGCCAAGGAAGTGCCCGGCGGACAGGAGCTGATCGACAAGGCGCTTGCGCTCGGCCACAAGGGCTCCTGAGCGCGGTCAATGACACGGGCCGGTCCGCAAAGGACCGGCCCGTTTCGCCTTTCCGCTCTTTTGTCCGGGGGGTTCCTTGAGTTTCAAAGTCCTGCGGCGGCGCTACGAGCAGTTGCTCGAGGCGATCGTATTGATCCTGATGATCGCGCTGACGGCCCTGGTGATCGCCGGCGCGACATTCCGATATCTCGGTAACGCCCTCTCCTGGTACGACGAGACCGCCTCGATCGGACTGGTGTGGCTGACCTACTACGGTTCGGCGCTGGCGGCGTTGCGCGGCGCGCATATCGGCGTTCCCGGTTTGGTGAATGCCATGCCGCCGCATCTGCGCTTGGCCGCCATCGTGTTCGCGGAAGCCGTGGTGCTGATCTTTTTCGTCCTGCTTGCCTATTACGGCATCCAGGTGGTGATCGTGCTGCAGGGCGAGCATATGATCACCTTGCCGGAAGTGTCGTCGCAACTGACACAGTCGGCACTGCCGATCGGCGCCGTCTTGTTCGTCATCGCCGAACTGTTGCGGCTCCCGGAGGTGCTTCGCGCGGCGCGCTCCGGCGGGTTCACCGACGCTGAAACGCTCGAAGCCCTGGCGCATGGCGCGCCCGATCCCAATGGAAATGCGGGAGCGCGCGGATGACCATCACGCTCATGCTCCTCGGCATGATTGGGCTTTCGCTGCTCAATGTGCCAATCGCCATCGCGCTTGGTTTCGTCGCCATGACGGCGATCGCCCTGATCCAGGGCCCCACCATGCTGCCGAATCTGGCGCTGGAAATGTTCAACGGCGCCTCCAGCTTCCCGCTGCTCGCCATCCCGCTGTTCATTCTGGCGGGCGCCATCATGAACGCCTCATCGATCTCGCGGCGGCTGATCGCGTTCGCTTCCGCGCTCGTCGGCTTCGTGCGCGGCGGCCTGTCGATGGTGTCGATCGGTACTTCGGTATTCTTCGCCGAGATCTCCGGCTCGGCCGTCGCCGACGTGGCCGCGCTCGGCACCATCCTGATCCCGGCGATGAAAAGCCGCGGCTATTCCAAGGAAGTCGCCGCGGCCACCATGTCCTCGGCCGCCAGCCTCGCCATCATCATCCCGCCGTCGATCCCCATGATCCTTTACGCGGTGATGGCGCAGACCTCGACCGTCAAGCTGTTCGTCGCGGGCATCGTTCCCGGCCTCATCGGCGCGCTCGCCATGGCCGGCGCGGCCTATTACCACGCCGTCAAATACGATTTTCCGATCGAGGAGCGTTTCCGCTTCGCCAATGTCCTGCGCACCGGCAAGGAGGCATTGTGGGCCTTCATCCTGCCGATCGCCATTCTGGGCAGCATTTTCGGCGGCATCGTCACCGCCACCGAGGGCGCCGGCATGGCGGTGCTCGCCGCGACCGTGGTCGGCGGTTTCGTCTATCGCGATCTCGATTGGCGCGAGCTGAAAAAAGCCTGCATCGACGGCGGCATCCAGACCGCCGTGGTCATGCTGCTCGTGGCCTCTTCGGCGCTGATCGGCACCTTCCTGACCGAAGCCCAGCTGCCGCAGATGCTCGGCCACGCCATGACGCAGGTCACCACCAACAAGTATGTCGTGCTGCTGATGCTGAACGTCGCCTTCCTGATTCTCGGCATGTTCCTGCATTCGGCGGCGGCGATCATCCTGGTGATCCCGATCGTGATGCCGCTGGTGACGTCAGTGGGCATCGACCCGATCCACTTCGGCCTGGTCGTGACCCTGAATCTCGCCATCGGCCAGCAGACGCCGCCGGTCGCCAGCGTCCTGATGACGGCTTGCGCCATTGCAAAATCGGATATCTGGGAGACGACGCGCGTCAATATCCCCTACATCATGGCGCTGATCGCGGTGCTGCTGCTCAGCACCTATGTGCCGGCGGTCTCGCTCGGCCTGGTGCATTTGTTCTACGGAGGGTGATCCGGCAAGATCGACGGAAGTGGCGCTTGGCGGTCTTGCCGCTGACTTATTGATCGAAATCAAGGCAGACGGAGGCTTCGTGAATCTTAAGTGATTAAGATGGCTTGGTGCCGCGGCGCCGATAACGGTATCAAGACGATGGATGTGCGGGCGCAACGACGCTCCTGCCAGACCGCGGCTGAACCCGCAACGGACAATGCCAAACAATCCCAAGACGAAAAGCGACACGAAACGGCTGACCAAGGCCGAGCAGGAGGAGATCGACGAGTATCTTCGACTGCCCGTACCGTTCGTCTACCACATTATCCGCACCGAAGGCGATGAAGAGCTGGCGCGGCCGCTCGGGTCGCTCTGGTGGTCCGGGGTGGCGGCCGGCCTGAGCATTTCGATGGCGGTGATCGTTCAGGGCCTGCTGTTGCAGAAGCTCCCCGACACGCCGTGGCGGCCGCTCGTCATTGATTTCGGCTATTGCGTCGGCTTCCTGATCGTTGTCCTGGGGCGGCTTCAGCTCTTCACCGAGAACACGATAACGGCGGTGCTTCCTCTGCTCTTGCAGCCGTCATTGCGTAACATTGCGCGCGTTGCCCGCCTCTGGACGATCGTGTTGGCGGCAAACCTCGTGGGCACCCTGTTCTTCGCCGTCGCGGCAAAATACTTCGGAATCTTCACGGCCGACCAGACCGACGCGTTCTTGCTCGTCTCTCGCCACTTCATGGAGAAGGAACCCGCGCAGATGCTGTTGCACGGCATTCCGGCGGGGTTCCTGGTCGCCGCCATGGTTTGGATGATCCCGAGCGCGAAGGGGGCCGAGTTCCTGGTGGTCACCATGATGACTTACGCGATCGCCTTGGGCGATTTTTCGCACGTCGTCGCCGGTTCGGCCGAAGCGTTCCTGCTTTTGATCTTCGGCGAAATCGGTCTTTGGAAGACCATCGGAGGCTTTTTCTTGCCGACCTTCATCGGCAACGTGCTCGGCGGCACGGTACTGTTCACGCTCCTGGTCTATGGCCAAGTGCGGGAGGAATTGTAACGCGCCGGTCCTTGCCGCAGATCGGACGCCTCGTGCCTGCCCGATCAGAAAGGTCGGCGACACGGAGAGCCCCCAAGCGGGATGCGCGGGTCCAGCCCGCGCAGGGCAACCGATAGACGCTCAGGCGCCCGCCGCCATGCTCATTGCCAGCACGCGCGCGACATGCAGCGCCTCGCGCTCCGTGCCGTCGTGGATCTGGTGGCGGCAGGAAGTGCCGTCGGCCACGATCAGCGTATCGGCTTGCGCTTTGCGCACCGCCGGCAGCAGCGAAAGCTCGCCCATCTTCAGCGACACGTCGATGGTGGCGGCATCGTAGCCGAACGAACCCGCCATGCCGCAGCAGCTCGATTCGACCGTCTCCACGCTCAGTTCGGGAACGAGATCGAGCACGCTCTGCACCGCGCCCATGGCGTCGAACGATTTCTGGTGACAATGGCCATGCAGCAGGGCCTTCTTGCGGAGCGGGCCGAGCGGCAGCACGAGTTTGCCCGCTTTGTGCTCGCGCGCGAGGAATTCCTCGAACAGCAAGGCATTCGCGGCCAGCGCTTCCGCCGCCTCGCCTTTCATGAGCGCCGGCAATTCGTCGCGGAAGCCCAATAGGCAGCTCGGCTCCAGCCCCACCACCGGCACGCCGCGCGCGACATAGGGCGCGAGCGACCGAAGCGTACGCTGCATCTCGTGACGCGCTTCGTCGACCGCACCCACCGAAAGAAACGTGCGGCCGCAGCAGAGCGGACGGTCGCCGCCGTCGGCCGGCACGGCCGCATGCACGCGATAGCCGGCCGCGGCGAGCACGCGCAGCGCGGCATCGAGATTCTCGCGCTCGAAGTAGCGGTTGAACGTGTCGGCGAACAGCACGACCTCCTTTCCGCTGCCGGACGCAGGCGCATCGTGATAAATGTCGCGCCGCCATTTCGGCAGGCTGCGCCCGGCACTGAATCCGGCCATCGCCTCCGAAAGCCTCGCGGCGCCGGGCAGCCCGTCGCGCAAATTCATCAGCCATGACAGCTTGGCCGCGTAAGGCGCGTAGCGCGGCAGATAACCGACCAGCTTGTCGTGCAGCGAAAGCCCATGCTTCTTGGCGCGCGCGGCCTGCACCTCGATCTTCATGCGCGCCATGTCGACCCCGGTCGGGCATTCGCGGCGGCAGGCTTTGCAGGACACGCAAAGCGAAAGCGTCTCGGCCATCTCATCGGACGCCAGCGCATCTGGTCCGAGCTGGCCGGTGACGGCGAGTCGCAGCGTATTGGCGCGGCCGCGCGTCACGTCGCGCTCGTCGCGCGTCACGCGGTAGGACGGGCACATCACGCCGCCCGCCAGTTTGCGGCAGGCGCCGTTGTTGTTGCACATCTCGACCGCGCCCTGGAAGCCGCCGCCCGCGCCCGGATACTGCGACCAGTCGAGCCGGGTCTCGATGTCCAGACCGCCATAGCCCGGCTTGTAGCGGAACAGCTCGCGGGTATCGAAGCGGGGCGCGCGCACGATCTTGCCGGGATTGTAGAGCCCGTTCGGGTCGAAGCGGTCCTTCACCTGTTCGAAGGCGCGCGCGAGGCGAGACCCGAACATCGGCTCGTTGAATTCCGAGCGCACCAGGCCGTCGCCGTGCTCGCCGGAATGCGAGCCCTTGTATTCGCGCACCATGGCGAACGCCTCCTCGGCGATCGCGCGCATGGCGCGCACGTCCTTTTCCTGGCGCAGATTGAGGATCGGCCGCACATGCAGGCAGCCGGAGCCGGCATGCGCGTACCAAGTGCCGCGCGTGCCGTGCTTCTCGAACACCGCGGTGAGCCGGCTGGTGTAGTCCGCGAGATGCTCGAGCGGCACCGCGCAGTCCTCGACGAAGGAGACCGGTTTGCCCTCGTCCTTCATCGACATCATGATGTTGAGGCCGGAGGTGCGAACATCGGTGATGGCGGCCTGCAGCGCCGGATCGAGCACCTCGACCACGCCGCCCCATTTCGCGCCGCTTTTATCCCAGCCGAAGCCGAGATCGCCCATGAGCTCGTTGAGCCGGCCGAGACGGCGCAGGTTCTCCGCATGATCGTCCTCGCCGAATTCGACCAGCAGGATCGCCTCCGGCTCCCCGCGCACGAACTGCTCCAGCGTCGGCCGGAACATCGCGATCTGCCGGGCGAGTTCGATCATGGTGCGGTCGATCAGCTCGACGGCGATCGGGGCAAGCCGCACCAGATGCTGGGCCGAATTCATCGCCTCGTAGAAGCTGCCGAAATGGCAGGCGCCGACCGCGCGGCGGCCGAGCAATGGCGAAAGCTTGAGTTCGATCCGCGTGGAAAAGGCGAGCGAGCCCTCGCCGCCGACCAGCACATGGGCGAGGTTGATGTTGTTCTTGCCCGGCACGAGCGCATCGAGATTATAGCCGCCGACCCGCCGCTGCACCTTGGGGAAGCGGGCCGCGATCTCGTCGGCCTCGCGCGCGCCGATGGCGAGCAGATCTTGCGCGAGCCCCCGCAAGGACGGCGGCACGTCCTCGATATCCCCGCCCACGGGTCCGAAATGACCGCGCGTCCCGTCCGCCAGGATCGCATCGATCGACACCGTGTTGTCGCGCATCGTGCCGTAGCGCAACGACCGCCCGCCGCAGGAATTATTGCCGGCCATGCCGCCGATGGTGGCGCGCGAGGCGGTCGAAATATCGACCGGGAACCAGAGCCCGTGCGGCTTGAGTTGCCGGTTGAGGTCGTCCAGCACGATGCCCGGCTCGACCGTGCAGCGCCGGCCGTTCGCATCGAGATTGAGGATGCGGGTGAGATATTTCGAGCAGTCGACGACGAGCGACTCGCCGACGGTCTGTCCCGACTGCGAGGTTCCACCGCCGCGCGGCAGCACGGTCACCCCTTCCGCCCGCGCGATGGCGATCGC
>Ga0180222_1002810_pt1 | contig 12782 bp, 10 predicted proteins | sample eDN5th37CKraftOP_FD_151336 | JGI IMG/M metagenome (GOLD analysis project Ga0180222, IMG submission 151336) | Enriched Organic Plus compost microbial communities from Emeryville, California, USA - eDNA 5th pass 37_C Kraft OP (version 2) (version 2) ... | reverse complement strand
GTCCACCGCGCCACCCTCGAAGACGATGGGGATGTGACGGCGTGGGAGGCCAGTCGTGGCGGCGAGGCGCGCGCCGATGTCCTCGTCGCCCGGCATCTCGAACTTCCCGCCCCAGCCATTGAAGTCAAAATCGGCGAGGGCGCGCGTGCCGTCCGGTCCGATCACGCCAATGGGGCCCGTGTCGCGCAGCCATATGTCGCCGAAGGGCTCGTGGCGGACTTCGACGGCGGGGGCGGTGAGGGCGGTGGCGAGGGCGAAGTCCTGGGCCGTGCGTGTCAGTAGAGTGACCGCCTGGCCTCGCTCCGTGACTGCGTTCGCAAAGTTCGCCGCCTGTCGTTGCGCATCCGCGCGCGCGATCGGCCATTCGATCGGATCGCCGGGAAAGCCGATCCACAATTGTGTTTGCGGCGCCCATTCGGGGGGCATGCGATATGTCATGAGGGGATCGACTTTCCGGATGGTCGCGCCGCGGCTTCTTGACCAGTTTGATCGAGCCGGGCAAGCGCCAAAAGCTGTCGCTCCGCGTGAGCTGACCATGTTCGACCGGCAAATGGCGCCTCGGAGAGCGTTCCGTCGCGATTTGAAAACAGGTTGCGCGGCGTGACAGGCCAATCCATTGCCGGTAATGGCAAGTTTGTGCTGCAAATCGCGTCGAGAGCGAAATCGGGTGTGCAGGCTTGAGCACAGGGTCCTGCCGCCAAATGTTTTGCGTTGCAAATGACGTTACCCGGAGGCATGTGGCCGAACGTGAATGTGCCATTTTCATCAAGCTTTGCGGGCAGAATGCTCAAGCGTACTCTGACTCCTCCCGACGATGCGCTTTCCGATAGCGCGCTGGCTCCGACATCATCACTCAAGGACGTTGTTTCGGCCGAGAAGTCGGAAGGCTCGTTGCTGGACAGAGGTGTTGCCGCCATTCGCGGGCTGGGCGCCTTGTTCCTGTTCGTCGTCGTCCTGCCGACGGTGCTCGCTACGCTCTATTTCATATTGATCGCCTCGGACGTCTATATTTCTGAATCACGGTTCGTGGTGCGAGCGCCGGATCGCGCGATGCCGAATGCGTTGGGGCTGGTTCTGAGGTCGGCCGGCTGGTCGAGTGCAGGACCTGAGACCTATGCGGTGCGCGATTATGTGACGTCGCGGGACGCCCTGAACGATCTGAACCGGGGCGGAGCAGTCGAGAAGGCCTATAGTTCGAAGGTCGCGTCGATCTTCGACCGTTTCAACGGCTTCGGCTGGAAGGACACCAACGAGGATCTCTATCGCTATTATTTGAAGAAGGTGGCGATCGAATATGATTCGACGTCGTCGATCACCACGCTTCAGGTGCGCGCCTTTACGGCAGAAGATGCCAACCGCTTCAACAGTCTGTTGCTGCGCCGCGCGGAGGCCCTGGTCAACGGCCTCAACCGACGGGCTCAAACAGACATGATCCGGCTCGCCAGCGCGGAAGTCGACACCGCCAAGGACAAGGTCATGCGAACAGCGCTGGCGCTGGCGGCTTTCCGTGACCAAAACCGGATCGTGGATCCTGCCGAGCAGGCGTCGATCCAGATGCAGATGGTGTCGAAGCTGCAGGACGAGTTGATCGCGACGCGCATGCGCCTCAGCCAACTACGGCAACTCACGCCTGCCAATCCTCAGATTCCGGTCCTGGAGGCGAACGCCGAAAACCTGGAAGGCGAGATTGCGGATGAAACCGCGAAAATGGTTGGTGGGCGCCGATCGCTGGCCGGCTCGGCTGCACAATATCAGCGCGTTCTGCTGGATAACCAGTTTGCCGAGAAACAGCTCGAAGCCGCGATGGCTGCATATGAGGAGGCACGGAGCGAGGCGCTCCGCAAGCAGGCCTATATCGAGAGGATCGTGAATCCCAGCATATCGGATAAGCCGCAGGAGCCACGGCGAACGCGGGGCATATTGACGACTCTCGGGCTCGGTCTCGTTGCATGGGCCATTCTCAAGATGCTGCTTGCGGGCGTCCGGGAGCATGGGGACTGAGCCATGTCGCAAGTGCGCGGGGCGACCCTGGCAGACAGCTTGCATATCCAGCGTCGTGTCATTGGCGCTCTGCTGTTGCGGGAGATGCTCACACGCTACGGCCGGCATAATATCGGCTTTCTATGGCTTTTCGTCGAGCCGATGTTGTTCACGATCGGCGTGACCATCGTCTGGTCGTCGCTGCGGTCGCTCCACGGGTCCTCGCTGCCGATCGCGGCATTCGCTTTGACGGGCTATTCCTCCGTCCTTCTATGGCGAAACATGCCAGGCCGCTGCATCGGGGCCATCAAGCCGAATGCTTCCTTGATGCACCATCGCTACGTGAAGGTGATGGATGTCTTCCTGGCCAGATTGATACTGGAAGCCATGGGCGCCAGCATGTCCTTTATCGCATTGTCGATCTTCTTCCTTTCGATCGGGTTGGTCTCGCCGCCGCAGGATATGCTGCTGGTGCTGGAAGGTTGGCTCATGCTGATCTGGTTCGGCATGAGCCTGGCCCTTTTTCTCGGCGCGCTGGCGGAGAGAAGTGAGCTGGTGGACAAGTTCTGGCACCCCATGGCCTATTTCCTGTTTCCGATGTCCGGGGCAGCTTTTTCAGTGGATGTCTTGTCACCGTCTGTCCGAGATTTCTTTCTCCTGTTTCCGATGGTCCACGGCGTGGAAATAGTTCGGGACGGTTATTTCGGTTCTCTTTACAACGCACATTATGACATTGGCTATATGGCACTCTGCTGCCTGTTTCTGAGCCTCGCCGCGCTGATCCAGCTACGGATCATCTCGAAGGATCCGGATTCGGAATGATCAGCGTAGAGAATGTCAGCAAGAGATACCAGACCAGTCATGGTTGGGTCGAGATACTGTCTGGTGTCGATCTCACTGTGCACCCTGGCGAGAAGATCGGCATCCTGGGCTATAACGGCGCTGGAAAATCGACGCTGATCAAGTTGATTTCCGGCGCGTTGCGGCCGAGCAGTGGACGGATTGTTCGGAACATGACGACTTCCTGGCCGCTTGCTTTTTCCGGCGGCTTCCAGGGCACGCTTACCGGACTCGACAATCTCAAATTCATTTGCCGCATCTACGGCGTGGCGGTCGAAGACCGGATCGAGCAGGTGGAGGCATTTGCGGAACTCGGCCGCTATTTCCGTGAACCTGTGCGGACATATTCGAGCGGCATGCGCGCACGGCTTGCCTTTGCCATTTCAATGGCGGTTGATTTCGATTGCTTCCTGATTGACGAAGTGGTGGCTGTGGGCGATGTCCGCTTTCAGGAGAAGTGCGAAGAGGAACTGTTCGGGAAACGCGGTGATCGCGCGATGATCATTGTGTCGCATAATACACGTTATGTGAAGCGGCATTGCAAGAAGGCAGCTGTTCTGGACAAGGGAAAGCTTTTTCACTTCAATAGGCTTTCGGAAGCCTATGCTTTTTACAACGAGATCAGGGGCATTCGCCGCTGAATGCGGTGTCAGGTTCCGGACGAAGAGCGGTGAATCCCGCAATCTGACGCCCATCGCGAGCCTTGTTCTTCTTCGACAATATGAAACGGGATAGTAGCCAGGAATGTTATCTTCGAAAACTGTCGTGCCGATGACCAGCGCTCCTATTCTCGAAAACGCGCTGCTGGGGGAGCTTTACGACATGCCGTGGACATTCCGGCGTGGTTCGAAGGCGATCACTGCGCAGGTCGAGCGAGAGACCGGGATGACCGCCGAGGCAGCGTTCCTGGAATATTACAGGATGCGCAATGGCCAGTCGGGTCGCTTGCTGAACGCCATGGTCCCGGACGATTCAATCGGCACCGAGACCGTGGTCGGGGCTGCGGCGCGAACCTTTCCGGACTATCTTTGCCTTACGCCGGACAAGCCGGCGGCTCTTGCGACCAGGGCGCTTCGCAAATTCCGGGCCGCTCCAGTCGAACTCTGCAGCCTGTCCGGCGATCTGGCGGTCAGCCTGAACTACGACGTCCCGGTCGTTGCCAAGAAGACATCCGGGGATACCTTCGAAACTTATGGCAAGATCGCAAGCCCCCTCTACAAAATCCTGAACATCCGTGGCGGGCAGAATATCTTGAACTGCAATCAGATCGAAGTGCCCAGGATATACTTCATAAACGACCATTATGGCGGAAATAACTACGCGCACTGGTTGTTGGACTGGGTTCCGAGGCTGAAATTCCTTGTCGAGAACAAGGCGCTCGATAAGCATGCTCTTGTCTTCGGCATGCCGCTCAATGCCGCCCAGCGGGAGACATTGAAGGCGCTCAATATCGATGATTCGCGCGTCATTGCCGTCAGAAAGGCCACGCTGAATGCCAGTGTCGTTTTCTCCGCATCGGAAGTTGTCGGCTGTACGACGAGCGGTGCGGCACTGCGACGGCCTGCCCAGGCTTGCTCCCGCTGGGCCCTGAATTTCATCAGAAGCCTGTTTCTGAGCGGTGAGGCGCGTGGGCCTGGCAGGCGCATATTGGTCGACCGAAGGGGCACGCGCCGGCTCTTGCTGTCAAACGAGACCAGAGGCTTGCTGGAACGCCTGGGCTTTGAGGAGGTCTTCCTTGAAGGAATGCCGGTGCGTGATCAGGCGCGGCTTTTCAATGATTGCGAGATGATCATCTCGGCGCACGGCGCGGCTCTATCGAATCTCGTATTCTGTGAGCCGGGAACGAAGGTCCTCGAAATATTCCCCGAAAAATATTCCACGTCGAACTTTTTCGCGCTGTCGTCGGCCCAAAGTCTCGACTATGTCTGTGCGGTCGGGACAAGCATAAAGTCCCCTATCGGTGATCATCTGCGCGACTATGACATCGAAGTCGATCATGACATCATAGAACGCTTTCTCGGGCATTTCGATATAGACCGATAATACTGTCGCTTCTAAAGAAGCGCATCAATTACAGTGGAGCTGGACAAGGTTGAAAGGCGTTTCAATCTGGTTTTCGGGCGGCATGCTCGCGTCTCGAATGGTTCGTCGGTCAGGTGCGTATATCGAATATTTCGCCGGCAGGACTGGAGAAGGGCTCTAAGTCCCGCAGGGCGGCTATGGCATCCTGTCCGTCGCCGGAAAATATCTGCTCGATATTGTCGCGAGTGCGCGCATGATAGCTGGCCGCAAGCTTCAGCATGCTGGTCCTGGCGCTCTCCTGGAAGATTCGCACGAGCTTGTAGTGGAAAATGGGCAGGCGTGGTTGGATCTCCCAGATCGCATGTCCCGGCGAAGGCGTGGTATCGGTGAAGTGGAGCGTGTGGAAGCCCTGGTTGAGATGCAGGTGTGGCCGGTGCCGAAGAAAAGGGATTTTCCGCAGTGAATCGAATGTGCCGAAAGCATGATAACGCGCGTCCACGCGCCACGAGATTTCCGCATGCGGTCCAAAGGCCCAAGCAATGCTGCGATGCTTCCGATAATCCTGCGACGGCGGCCCCGGCATGTTGCAGCAATGTGTGAAGAGCGTCGCGAAATCGGTTTCCGCGCTCTGCAGGTCGGTGATCGGAGTTTGCGGTGCCGGTAACATATCGAGCAACAGCCCGGCCGCATGATCCATGCCTTGCGTCTCAAGGCTCCTCGCCAGTTCGCTGAAGGTGGAAAATTCGGCGGGGAGATGGATGAACTCGTCGGCATCGATTGTCAGCAACCAACTGCCAACGGGCAGATAAGCCTTGATCAGAGCTTCCAGCCATAGCCCCTTGGCACAGCGGAAATCGCCAACCTTCGGACGATAGACATGAATGTCTGGATCGTTCAGGCTGTGCACCAGGGGAATGTCCGAAGCGTCATCGACAATGAAGAAATGATGGACGCCGAGGGCTCGGTAGTGCGGGATGATTCGCCTCAGAAACGCCTCCTCATTATGCACGCACATGAAGAGGGAGATGTCGTTCGGGGCTACTCGTGGCCCGATCGGGCGATCCTTGATGAAAAACAGAGTGTCGAGAATCGCTTCCTTCGGCAAAACGTCGATCAGCTGATGTCGTTTGTCCAGCAAGCGATTATAGAACTTGTCCTTTTCGGAGGGCTTTGTCGTATTGGTGTAACCGCTATAGAGCGCATTGAAATCACCCATGATCCGGAATTCCGGATGCGTATCCGTATAATTCGCTCCCCTTGGATTCAGGGGAGCCCGTCGTTCATAGGGCGATACAGCGATAATCCTGTTGCGGATATCCTCAATTCTCTGAAAATGCCGCGCATAGCCGGATTTGGTGAGAGCATGATTATCCTTGTCTATGCACAGCAGCGGCATAGCTGGGAATTTCTGCAACGTTGACAGGATGAGATCGATCTCATCGAACTGGCGCGGCATCATCTTCACATTATAGCCGACGGATCGATAAATCTCCGCGGGCAGCGTCACACGGCCGCTGGTGCCGTCGCCCCACTCTCCGGAGAAATGATGCAAGAGGAAGTGCCCGTCATGGCGGGCATGGCTGTTTAGAATGCACTGGGTTTCGGCAGGCGTGACGAAATTGTCTCCGTCGAGGCTCGAATAGAGTTCGCCCAGCATATGGGCTCGGAAACTGTTCTTCGCCTTGCAGAAATGCCAGCTGTCCAAAGAGTCGTCGGTCACGACGCGCAGGAAGCCGTCCTCCTTGAAATGGCCGAAGCCTTCGTCGATCCAGGCAAGGGCGTCATCGCTCGGGCCGAACAGCATGATCAGGAATTCCACCTTATCCCGGAAGGGAAGATGGGACTCCAGATTGTCTCGCAAAGTGCCTTTCAGATCATCCAGCCGTCCCATCAATGGTATGCAATAGGAGATGATCGGGCGCACGGGCCGCCGCAAAGGGATTTGATCGACGCCCCATTCGGCGTCCATGCGCTCGCGTAGCTCCTGGATTCCGGAGCGCAGCTCGCGCCGCGTCGAGACCCGCCCATTGGCCTTCCCGTGAACGAGATAATGCACCAGCGGGTTGAGATCGCTCTCGTCGGCATCCGCATAGGTGTCCAAATAGAATGGCGTGTCGAAATCGACGCTCGGAGATCGTCGAAGCATTTTTCCGAAATTCGCAAAATGGAAAACCGGATCAATGCCCAGAAGTTCGACGTCCTTGTATCGTAATCTGTACCAGTCTTCGTCGATCAATCCGGAGTTTCCAATGAGACCGATCTGCTCATCTGCATTTATCTTGGCGCCGTCTATCTCGTCGAAACCGACTATCTTGCTGTTGGAATTCATGGCAAGAGCCCCCGCATGCTATGCCATTCGGGCGAGAGGTGGCTTCGCATGCCAGCGACTTCCTGTGCGATGGGCAGTCCGCTTTCCGAAACGGAAGCCGTCGAAACCAACCGGACAGTGGCAGACAGGTAGCGCCGTAGCGCCAAGTGCAGCACCATAACAGCATGCTCCTCTGAGCTTGTTTGTTGGCCCGGGGGGCTTGATGTGGATTCGCGACCGGTTGTTTTGAACCTTCTTAATGCCTGTCTCGAGCGCTGAAGGCAATCTCTCGAGATTTGCGGTCGTGGATGGTCCGACGATTGGCGAAGGCGCTTCGGCGTGGCAATCGGCCTGTCTCCGCTTTTGGTGAGGAGATTGATCGGCAAGTCGATTCCGATGGCGCTCGTCATGAGGTTGACTTGCTCGACAGATGGTGCAGCAAGGAACAGGTTCATGCGGGGGCAGAGATAATCCGGCCCGGCGCCGTGAAGGCGCGGGGGTTTGGTAGGGGGTGGATTTTGACTATATCGTCTTTTGCCATGGCGGACATATGACAATGAAAATTCTGCAGGTGGGCGATTGTGCCAGTTTCGTGGCTCGTGCGGCGATCGAACGGACTCAGCGGTTGCACGGTAGTTTCTGCCATGGGCAGCGAGGGGGGGAAGCATGACACAGGATGTTCTTCGCGTGATCGCGCCCACGAAGCTTCCGGTGCTGGATGGCGGATCACCATATTCGCTTCCTGTGCTCTTCTGGCGGTCGCGTTTTCTCGGTGATTCGGGGTTTCTGCATCACCTGCCATTCCTGTTCTGGCTTATCGATGTATGCCGGCCACGGCGTTATGTCGAATTGGGCGTTGGCAGTGGTGTGTCCTATTTTGCCGCCTGCCAGGCGATCGATAAGCTTGTTCCCGGCGGCCGATGCTACGGCATCGACAAATGGGCGAATGCGGAAGGGAAATCCGCCATGCCGGAACAGATCCGGTGGCGGAATGCGGAGATGTATTCCGAATTCTCGAAGCTGACGGCCGGGGACATCAGTGGCTTCCACACGAAATTTTCCGCATCTTCCGTCGACCTTCTCGTGGTGAACGCCGTGCTCGACGATGATCTGGCGGAGAATTTTCGGCCGTCATGGGAGCCGAAGCTCTCCGATCACGCAGTCATCCTGTTTCACGGCACTCTCAATCGCTCGGAGGAGGGGGGAGGCAAGACTCTTCTGGAGGAAATGACGTCCAGCTGTCCCAGCATATGCTTTGAGAGCGGGCAGGGGCTGACTGCCATTTTATGGGGGCCAAAGCGTAGCGATCGTCTTTTGAAGCTGGCGGAGCTCTCAACGCTCGATGAAGGATATGAGGAAATTCATCAGGTCTTCACGCGGCTTGGTGCGGCCCATTATTTTGAATGGCTCAGCCGTCGTGAAGCGGAACAGGCGAGGATCGCGAAGACGGCGCTGAATTCGATCGAGAAGGCGCATGCCGAGCAGGGCAAGAGGCTCGCGGCAAGCGAGGCGGCCTATGATGAGAGGGCTTCGCTTCTTGCAGGTTTGCAGAGCACGCTCTTCGACCTGCAGTCTGTGGATGGAGAAAAGGACAAGGAGATACGCCAGCTGTCCGAGCAGCTGGAGGCGCGCAATGCAGAGATTGAACGGCTAACTCAGGAGTTGGACTGGCGCAGCGCGGAGGTTCAACGACTCATCGAAGAGCATCGCGCGCGCGATGCCGAATTCGAACGCCTGACCGGAGATGCAGGCGCGCGCGGCGTCGAAGTCCAGCGGCTGACCGAAGATTTGAATGCGCGTGATGCTGCGGTCGGGCGTCTGACCGCAGAGTCAAGTGCGCGCGGCATGGAGGTTGAGCGCCTAACCAGGGAACTGGGTGCGCGCGACATGGTGGTTGAGCGCCTGACAGAGAAGCTGGACGCGCGCGACGTGGAGGTTGAGCGCCTGACCGAGAAGTTGGGCGCGCGCGACATGGAAGTCGAGCGTTTGACCTCAGAGTCCGGCGCGCTTGGTGCGGAAGTCGAACGGCTAACCGGAGCGCTGGGCGGGCATGGAGCAGATATCGAGCGCATGGCCGAGGAATTGGAGACCCTGAGGTCCGATGCAGAGGAACGCCTTCAGCAGTTGGCGGACCGCGATGCCGAGATTGAACGGCAGGCCGCATCGATCGATGATCGCTTCCGAGAAATCGCTGCCCTGACTCGAGAATTGATGAGCCGACGCGATGAATTGGATCTCCTGACCGGACGGTTTGATACCGCTCGTGCAGAGATTGAGCGACTGGCCGCCGAGTCGAGCACACGCGGCGCAGAGGCGGAGCGCCTGATCGGGGAGTTGGGCGTCCGCAGCGCGGAGGTCGAACGGCTGACCAAGGCGTTGAGCGCGCGGGGCGCGGAGATCGAGCGTTTGACCGAGGAGTCGCGCGCAAGCGAGCAGAAAGCCGGGCATCTGGCCGCCAAGCTCAGCGAAAGCGCTGAAGAAATCGCCACACACAAAGCGCAGCTTGGCCAGAGGAGGAAACGGATCGAAAGCCTCACCAAGGATTTGGCCGATCGACGGGAGGAGGTGGAACGCCTCCGGAAAAAGCTGGTTGGACGAGAGCGTGAAGAGAAGCGGCTGCTCGACGAGAATGTGCGCTTGCGTTCGCAGGCCGAAGATCAGAAGGCAGCGATCCAACAGCTGACGTCCGAGCATCAAACCGCGAGAGAGCAGGTGGAGATGCTCGTTGCGCGCATTGAAAGGCTCAAGAAGACTGCTTCTTGGCGAATGACGGCGCCGATCCGCTGGACCAGGCGCGCCGCGCGACGGTCGGTCGGGTTGCAGGATTGAGGAAGGCTGTGAGCGGAGACGGCATTGATTGGCCGGAACTGACATTGCCTCCGGAGGAGGCTGAATGTCTGCGTGAGACTTATGCGCAGGGTCGGGTGATCCTGGAATATGGCTCGGGCGGCTCCACGTTCGTCGGTGCGTCGCAGCCCGGCAAGCTCATATTCAGTGTCGAGAGCGATCGGCAATGGGCGATCGATCTACAGCGCAGGCTCGATCTTGCCGGCCTGCCGTCGCCGGCAATCCTCTATTATATCGATATCGGCCCGACAGGCGATTGGGGGCGCGCGGTCGACGATCAGAACTGGCGGAACTTTCACCGCTATCCGACCGCGATCTGGTCCCAGCCCTTCTTCCGCCATCCCGACGTGGTGCTTATCGACGGGCGGTTCCGCCCGGCCTGTTTTGTGACTGCGTGCCTGCGAGCACGCAGTCCGATCACCATTCTCTTCGATGACTATGTGAACCGGCCCGCTTATCATGTGGTCGAACGCCTGCTGGCGCCGCTGGAGACGGCGGGTAGGATGGCGAAATTCAGGATCGAGCCCCAGGATTGGCCTGACTGGGTCCAGGACTTCCTGCTGGAACTGTGCACGAAGGCGACCTTCGCGACCGAAAGGCACTTTCCCTACAAAGCCTCGTGAAACCGAAACCGCCATCTGCGCGGACGACGGTCTCTTGAAGGTCAGTTCAGTGCGCGGTGCTCGACAGGCCAATGCGTCCCAAACGACTATTCCGGAGACAGGCCTTTCCCACGCCCTTTGCGCCAGACCATGAACCTGTTGGAGTAGGGCGCGACATTGAGCTGACGCCGATCTTCGACAGACAGGCCATCCCATGAGAAAGTTCCGTTTGGGAGAGCGTTCATGATGTCGGGGAAGTCGTACCCGAATTTGCGTAAATGATCTTCCTGACCGAAACGCTTCAACCGCTCTTCGTCCGAATCCAGGAACTCGCCTCCTTCTTCAGTCAGGATACGCATATCCGGCCCCGGCACGGAGAAGATATGATATCCCCATGGTTTGATGATTCTCGTGAATTCGGGTAAAATTTCCTTCACAAGTCCTGGGATATGCTCCAGAACATGATTGTGTATTATATAGTCAAAATAGTCGTCAGGAAAAATTTTGAAATCCTGGGGAAAGAATAGCTTCAAACATTGTGCGTTGCCATAGTTGTCTGGATTTGGGTCTGAACAAATATATCCTCCGCCAACAACGTTTATAACAGCCTTGCGAAGCAGATATTCTGGTGCAAGATGCAGAACACGGACAACCTTGCCCGTTTCGGGCTTTTCCAAAAGGCCGCGTCGACGATAGACTTCCAGCGCGACACGATGCCGTCGCAGGGAATGGCATTTCCCGCATTTCTCACCCTCGCGTCCCATATGGACAACGAAATTTTCGCCGCCGCAAAAATTGCATCGTGGCTTTGAAAGCGGAATGTCCTCGACGAGGGCCTCGATGCCGGATTGAGCTGCCTTCAGATCTGCGGCGGACTTTGCCATCAACTTCTTCTCCCTATACGCGCCGAAAGCAGAGTGGGGATCTTGGTGAGACCTCCATCAAATGCACAAAAATTACCCGGAAAATAGGAGATTCCGCAACCGCTAAGATGCTGGGAAAAGGATTTCCTTGAGTCAGGCCTATCGCATTGGTGCTGGAATGAGGGTGGATCGTGCTTCGCAATATGGCGAGGGAGGCCGGTGGCCGGCGGATGCATTGACAGTACCTGTCGACGGGCTTAGGTCCCTGACGAAGCTCATGAAAGTGGAAAATATGACGAAAGATAGGCTTGCTCGGGAAACGGCAATCGAGGAGTCGCGGAAGCGTTTCGGTATCGAGGTTATATTGTTTGAGCGGGATTTTGGAATTAATTCTTACCTTAATCGTGCTCCTGAACTAAAAAACCCAGAACAACTTTCAGGCGCACGGATTTTGGTCAATCGTTACCATCTTCTCGATCTGCTGCCGAAGGAAGGTCGAGTTGTGGAAGTTGGTGTGGACCGGGGCCATTTTTCTCGCCGGATTCTCGATAGCGCCAAGCCTGATTCGCTCACTTTGATCGACATCGATCTTTCGCGCATGACTGATGAAAATCGGGAATTTCTTTCCAGGAATCCATCCGTCGAAATCATTGAAGGTGATAGCGCCAAGACGCTGAAGTCCCTAAAGGGAAAGTTTGATTGGGTCTATATTGATGCTCATCATGGATATGATTTCGTCAAGCGGGACATCGAAGCCATCTACAAGAAAATAAAGTTGGATGGCTATCTCATATTCAATGATTATACTATGTGGAGCCCTGCAAATATGATGAACTATGGTGTCATGCGGGCGGTGAATGAATTTCTGAATGATAATCAGAATTGGGTTGTGACCCATCTCGCGCTGCAGGGTGCCGGCTATCACGACCTCGCGATTCAGCGGCGTGCATGAAGGTGAGGCAAGATCAGTCTCTTCTGCATCCGTCTCGAAAAAGTCTGTATAACATGTCCACACTGCCGCCGAGATTTCTCTCTTTCGCGAGAGTGACTATATAAGGTTGGTTTCCCTCGAACGCATTCCAAAGATTGATCCAGTACCGATCCCGAATGTCCACCTGTTCCACGCCGGTGATCGTGTGGAGCGTCGGTGAGCCATTCAGTGCGCCATAGACAATGTCGAGCAATCGGTCGAGTTGTCTATCGCCTTGGTAAGGCTGGTTGCGGCATCGTTCACTCACCAGCTTGAATAGGACCAGCGGCTCGGCAGCAAATGCGTGATACCACGCCGCGCGGCTGGCTCGTTTTAATTCGGCTGGAAGA
>Ga0180222_1002808_pt1 | contig 12792 bp, 15 predicted proteins | sample eDN5th37CKraftOP_FD_151336 | JGI IMG/M metagenome (GOLD analysis project Ga0180222, IMG submission 151336) | Enriched Organic Plus compost microbial communities from Emeryville, California, USA - eDNA 5th pass 37_C Kraft OP (version 2) (version 2) ... | reverse complement strand
CAGCACCGCAAGCTCGCCGCCTAATATCAATCCCCAGACGAGGCCCCCACTCCGCTATTTTACGCCGCGATCTGCGCCAAATGTTCTGACGACGGACAGGCTGCCGGTCGCAAATCCCTCCGACGCTCTGCGCAGCATGGCCAGAGAATCGTCCGGGTGCGCGACGTCGACGGCGAGGGCGTCGAAATCTTCAATATGCAATGGCGGCGGACCGACCTCATCCACATATCGCTTGCTGGCGTAGGTCATGACGCCGGAAGGTGAGAAGCTCAGGATGTTGACGGGCACGGCGTCTATCATCTGCTCGAGCTGCTGCTTGCTCGATCGCAGCGCCTCTTCGGCCTGCAACTGGTCTTCTATGTCATGACACAGACCATACCAGTTGACGATACTGCCATCGGCGTCCCGCATCGGCTCGGCGCTTGCCGCCATCCAGCGATACACGCCATCTGCGCGGCGCATGCGCCATTTCATGGAGAGGATATCGCCGCTGGCCAGCGATCGCTCGAAGGCGTCGGTCACGGCGGTAGCATCGTCCGGGTGAATGATCGCCTCGATAAAAGCGGCGAGCCGACGTCTGCCCCGCCGGTTCACATCCGCCACATCCAGTCCCAGAAAGTCGACCAGCCGCTTGTTGAAGAACTCTGGCACGCCATGCGGCGTGACCCGCCATAAATAGCTGGGGATCATATCGACAAGCTGGGACAGCTCGCGCTTCTGGTCATGCAGGGCCTCTTCGGCGCGCTTGCGTTCGGTCAGGTCGAGAATATAGGCGACGCCCTGACTGGATTGCCCATCGAAGCAGGCGGCCCCGATCAGGACCGGTACCCGGCTGCCATCCTTGCGGAAGAACGCTTTTTCGCGGGGCTCCATCTTCCCCGTGGCGGCCAGCTCCTCGGCTTCCTCCCGGCCATGGACTTCCTGCCATTCCGGCGGCGTCATGTCGAACCACCGCAGTCCGGCCTTCATATCCTTCCGGTCATATTGGACCATCCGCAGGAACGCGTCATTGGCGTCGATCAGGGTTCCATCCAGATCCCAGATGACGATGCCGATGATATGCCGTCGGCAAGTGACCGGCCCGGGCTTGCCGCGATCCGGGCCGTTGCTGCGAATCGTCCGGCCCGGGGGAGAACGACGCGGAACTCCGCACCGCCTCCGGGACGGTTCGATGCCGACAGCTCGCCGCCATGTGCCGCGACGATCGACTGGCATATGGCCAGGCCGATACCCATGCCATGGGCCTTGGTCGTGAAGAAACCCTCGAAAATACGCTCGATATGATCGGGGGCTATGCCCGGACCGCGATCACGCAGCTTGAAGAGGAGATCGCCCTTTTCGTCGGTTCCAGTGGAGATGGTGATCTCTCGCTGCGCTTCATCACACGCCTCGACGGCCTGGATCGCGTTGATGAGCATGTTCACGATCACCTGCTGGAGCTGTATCCGGTCACCGATCACCGCAGGCAATCCGCGGGCGTAGGCGCTCGTCACACGGACGGCGCGCATTTCGACCTCGTGGTGCACAAAGAGCAGGCTTTCCTGAATGATCTCGTTGAATGCGAGCTCGACCGGGGCAGGCGCCTGCTTGACGGCCATGCCGCGCACACGCTGCACAATCTCGTCCGCGCGCCGCGCGCTGGCGACGATCCTCGCGGTGAGCTGCTCGACCTTTCCGATGTCCGGCTTGTCACGCCCTAACCAACGCAGGCTCGTTTCGGCGTTCGTGACGATGGCGGCGAGCGGCTGGTTGACCTCGTGGGCAATCGAGCTGGCTAGTTCCCCGAGCATCGAAACGCGGGCGGCGTGGCTGAAATCAGCCTGAAGCTGACGCAACTGCGTATCCATGCGCAATTGTTCCGTTACATCCTCAAGGCTGAAGATGGTGGTGTCCAGTTCGAGGAGCGGTTCCGGATATGTGACCGAAAAGCGAACATCGAGCACCCGATTGTCGAGAGTCCGAAGCTTCATGAGCTCGCTGTAGTTCTTCCGCCCGGTAAACCGGCCGATCATCACACGACGCAGCGCCGCGGGATTGGCAGCGAACAGATAGCTCACGGGTCGGATCAGGTCCTGCACGCCTGCACCGCCAACCAGCTCGATCGCGCGGCGATTGACATCGGTAACGTTCACAGTGGTGGCCGCAAGCTCGACCAGTTCGGGATGCTCCTCCAAATATCGTTCGAAATCGACGACGCCATCCGCTCTCAATCGCGCGTAGATCTTGCCCATATGGCTGGCGTCGACCTGCCAGAGGGCGACCGGCATATAGTCGATCAGCTTGCGGTAGCGGGCCTCGCTTGCCCGCAGGAACAGATAGGAGCGATCGTCATCGGCGGCACCGTTCACCGCGATGAACAGACGCTCGGGATGCGCGCGCCCCGCCCGCCAGACGGTGACGAGGGGGTCGCGCAATATGCCGTCCGAGGCGAGCTGGCGGCGGCAGACCTTCCCCTCCCGGTCGCGCAAAGCCTCAAGTACCAGCTCGGCCAGTATGCCGCGGCTGCCCACCGGCCAGAATGCCGCCACCGACTGGCCGGCCAGCAGAGCGGGTCCGCGATTGCCGCCGACCAGGCGCGCGGTCCGCTCGTTGACCTCGACAATCCGCGCCAGCTCGACAAGACGGCTGTAAAGATCCCGCAATTCCTCTTCAGAAGCGGAGGTGGACTGAGCGGCAATCTGCGCGATGATCTCTGCGGCGGGCGAGACGTCAATCTGCCAGTTCGCGGCCGTCATGCGGTCGGGAACTGGCCCTGCTGCATATTGCGCTTCCCCACTATCACGTGTCGGGCACGCGAACTCGATAACGTCGCAATGCAGGCCCGTGCCGTCGTAGCGCAAGTGGCGCCGCACTTCGGCGCAGACGATCCCGCCATCGCGTGTGTATCGGCTGATGCGTCCATGCCAGGATCCCTCCTGCAGCAGATGCGACCAGGCGCGCTGCTCGTCGGCAGGGGAGGGAGAAAGTTCCGGGATATGCCTCCCTCGCACGGCAAGCGCGGGCCAGCCGAAGATGTGTTCCGCAGCCGGGTTCCAGCTGCGCACCTTGCCGGACTCATCGAGAATGACGATACTTTCCGACGCGAACTCCGCGATGCCGGCTTCATCATGGTCGCGCGGCTCACGAAGCGGGGATGTCATTGCCTGGTGCCCCGGCCATCGTCGATGGCGGCCGCGATCGCGCCCAGCAGCCGCTCGTCGGAAACGGGCTTGGTGAACCAGGCCCGGGCGCCGAGCGAGAGCGCATAGGCGCGGGCCTGCTCATCCAGAACCGATGAAAGGACGATCACCGGCAGCCTGGCGCCCTCTTCATGAAGATGCTCGATGAGTTCCATGCCGGTCATGCCCGGCATGCGGATATCGGTGATCAGGCAGTCGAAACAGCATTCGGCGCACGCGGCGAGGAAGGAAGCCGCACCCGCGAATGTGTGGCAGGTGAGGCCCGAGACCATCAGCAGGTCTCCAAGAGCTTCACGGACAGCCTCGTCATCGTCCACGATGGCGACGGTCGGCAGTTCAGGCAAGGGGCGACATCCTCTTTAACGCAGACTCCGGGGCAGGAGTCATCTATGTCGCGCAGCTTGCAAGGCATTGTTACCATACCAAAGACTAGGCTGGGACGGTTTCACGCATATCGGTCGGCAGCTTTTCCCAGGCGCGTATCAGCTCGCCGACGGAAGCGGCCTGCATCTTGCGCATCACGTTACTGCGATGCAGCTTCACGGTAATCTCGGTGATGCCGAGATCGAAGGCGATCTGCTTGTTCAGCCGCCCCAGGGCAACCTCGCGCATCACCTGGCATTCGCGCGGCGTCAGCGTCTCGAAATGCTCGACGTGACGCTGCACGGCACGCGCATGCGCCCGTCCTGCGATGTCGCGCTCGATGCCGGCCGTCACCGCGTCCAGCAGCGTCTGATCGCGGACCGGCTTGGTGAGAAAGTCTACCGCGCCCGCCTTCATCGCCTGAACGGACATGGGAATATCGCCATGGCCGGTCAGGAATATGATCGGCTTGAAGATGCCCGCCGAGGCAAAATGCTGCTGGAGATCAAGACCGCTCGCGCCCGGCATGCGGACATCCAGCACAATGCATCCCGGCCGCTCGAGAAGCGGAGAATCCATCAAGTCGCGCGTGGAGGCGCAGCATGCCGCCTCGATGCCGACCGAGAGCATCAGTTCGCGGATGGCCGTGCGGACATCCTCATCATCGTCGACAATGAAGACGAGCGGCAGCTCCTCTTCGGCTGCGTCGTTGATCATCCTGTTCCGTCCTTCCCCTGCGTCGGACTAGCCGATCGCCGCCTGGCGATCCGCCGGTCGAACCATGTCTTGGTGTCAGTGCCGAATGTGAGGGGCGCCTTTCGCTGAAGGCGCTCGGCAATATCCGCCAGGCTTTCGCTCGCGAGGGCTTCGCGCATCGCATTCTCCGCCTTGAGCATGACGGCGTGTATCGAGCAGACGCCGCGTGTCGCCCATGCGGGCGCGCCATCGTCGAACAGGGCGCAGCGACTGCGGATTTCCTGGCATTCGAACAGCGGCTTTCGCCCCTCGATGGCGTCGACCAGCTCGAGCACGGAGATCCTCTCCGGCGCCCGCGCGAGCCGGTAGCCCCCGCGCACACCTTCGGCGGCCTCGACAATCCCCGCCTTCTCGAGCCTGGGAAAGATCTTCGCGACAAAGGAAGGCGAAATGCCCTGAAACGCGGCGAGGTCCCGCGCGCTGCGCGGCTGCTCGCCGGCGTCGAGCAATCCCAGCAGGCAATGCAGCCCATATTCCACGCTTGCGGTTAGATACGCCATAACAGAGACTATATTAGTCCGCGTTTGGCGAGGCAAGGGATTCCTCCCTTGCCTCGCTAGTGGCGGTCGGCGCTTTTCTCCCCTGCGCACCTCCTGAAACGCAGCCGTCTAACGACGCTCAGGCCGCCTTCCGCCGGGGCGGAAGGAAGTTGCCGTCGATCCCGCCGGGCCATGGCGTCACCGTTTCACCGGCCACCATCCAGATCCCGGACTCGCTGCGCAGGCGGAGCTCGTACATTGCAGGCGGTGCATCGGCACTCATGCGGCGATATAGGATCGCGGTGGCATGATCGCCCTGTTGTTCAACATGAAGGACGCGATGCTCAGTCGAGAGCGGTGCCTCGCCAGCGTCCCGGCGAGAGCGGAACTCGGCTATGGAATCGTTGCGGCGAATTCGCGTCACCTCTCCGTCGCTGCCAAGCACCAGGAAGATCTGGTCCGGCGTATAGAGCTTCTCCATGCCTTCGATGTCATAGGCGCTGCCGGCATGCACAACGTCGTGGATCAGGTCATGGATCGCGGGGTCGATTTCTTCTTTGGTCATCATGATTTCCTTCCGGGGTGAATGATAGGGTCAAAGCAGCGCCATGCCGCCATCGACGCGGAGATTGATGCCGGTGACGAAACTGCTGGCGTCGGAGGCGAGGAACAGCGCGGCATGCGCGAGTTCCTCGGGCCGGCCGAGCCGGCCTAGCGGGATCGCACCCGCCATCATCGCGGTGAAAGCCTCGCGCTCCCCGTTAGGGACGCCGAGCTTTTCGAGGATTTCCGTTTCCGTCGGTCCGGGGCTCAGAACGTTGACGCGGATGCCGCGGTCCTTGAACTCGAGCGCCCAGCTCCGCGCGAAGGCGCCGATCGCCGCCTTGGTGCTGGCATAGACCGCATGCCCTTCAAGCACCTTGTCGCTCGCGAGCGAGCCAAGGAGAATGATCGAACCGCCGTAGCGCAGCCTGGGGGCTATCGCCTGGACACCGAGGAAGGTGCCCCGCGCATTGATGCCGAACTGGGCGTCATACTCGGCGAGGGACATAGCTGCCATGGGCGTCCATGCCGGGCGTCGCCAGAACATGGGTGCGGTCCACCGTCATGCCCTGCGCCTTGTGGATGGTGGCCGCATAGCCGTGGTCGATGCGGTCATAGTCCTTCAGGTCGAAGGACACGCTGCGCCCGTCGTCAGTGCGAACCGACATGGATCGTTCGCTGACCTGTTCGATGGTCCCGAGCGTGCCGTTCTTCACGCCAAGGCCGCGCTCGTTTTGCAGGAACATGACGCGATCCCCGGCGGCGAAGCTGCGTTCGCCGCGCTCGACGGTCACGCGCACGTCCTCGCCCAGATCGCCCGCCTCGCGCATCCGGTCGCGGGCCGCCTCGTTGAGTTCGCGCACCTCCGCATTGGTGTGGGTGAGGATGATGCGGCTGGCGTCCGGTGATGCCTGCCGGTCGCGGTCCCAGCGCTCGATCAGATCGTCCCGCGCCTGCTCGCGTGTTTCGGCGGAATGCACCATGCCGTGGCTGTCATAGGCAAGGATTGCATCTCGCGTTCTGCCGCTCGCCAGATCGCGCGTTGCATCCCGCTGCCAGTCCTCGCGCTGGCGGCGCACCTCATGGATTTCCACGCCGCCATGACGCTCATGCAGCGAGCGGAAGGCAGCGCCAGCCTCTATTGCTTGCAGCTGCTGCGGATCGCCCACCAGCACGACCTTCGCGCCGGCTTCCTGCGCATGCGACAGCACGCGCTCCAGCTGCCGCGTGCCCACCATGCCCGCCTCGTCGATGACCAGCACGTCGCGGGAAGTGAGCAGGTCGCGCCCGTTCTGCCAGCCATGCTCCATGCTGGCGATGGTGCGCGAGGCAATGCCCGAGCCGCTTTCCAGATTCTCCGCCGCAATGCCGGACAGGGCAACGCCGCGCACCTCGTAGCCCGCCGCCTCCCAGGCCTCACGCGCCACGCCCAGCATGGCGCTCTTTCCTGTCCCGGCGTAACCGACCACGATGCCGAGATCACGTCCGTCCGTCACCTGCGCCAATGCCTCGGCCTGCTCGCCGGACAGGACAAGACCGCGCTGTTCGGCGCGAGCAAGGGCGGCCTGTCTGTCCCTGTCGCTGACCTCGTGCAATTGCTTCTCGGCCATCAGTTCGGCGGCGCGGTGCAGCCGCTGTTCGGCCTCGATCATCTCGCGGGTGGTGAAGCGATCCTCACCGCGTCCGTCCTTGCCAAGCTCGACCAGATCGGGCGAATTGCGCATCGCGCCCATGACCTCGTTGAACTGGTCGATGCCGTCGCTGTGCCGGTGTGCGAACCTCGCCATGTCCCGGCGCGTGAAGGTCGATTGCTGATGGGTGATCGCATCGAGTGCGATTGAGGGATCGGCGATGATTGAGGTTGCCGATGACCTGAGCGAGAGAGCATCCGGTGGGGATGCCTTTCACCATGACCTTGATCTTGTGACGCAGGTCGTTCAGCTTGCTCTTCGGTATGAAGAGCTTGCCGATCCAATGCCCCGTGCGGAGCGCTTTTGCCTGCACCACCCGATAGCCAAGGAAGTCGAAGCCTTCCCTGACATCGGTGATCCGGGTCTTTTCCATCGACAGCTCCATGCGAAGCTCCGTTTTCAGGAACTCCGCCAGCGCGTGCTTTTCCGCTTCTGCCTGATCCCTCGTGCCGTCAACGAGGACGATAAAATCGTCCGCGTATCGCACCATGTAGAATGCCGGTTTCCCGTGTTTACGGTCTCTGCCCCTGCGGGCAGCGGCATTGAGACTGGATTCACGAGGGCGCATCGACCATCGTCCGTAGCGCTCGTCGATGGCTGTCAGGTAGATATTCGACAGCATCGGCGAGATGATCCCGCCTTGCGGCGAGCCTGTTACGGGATGACGAACGGTTCCCTCGATCATCACGCCCGCTTTCAGGAATGCGAAGATCAGCCTCAGCACCTTACGGTCACTGATGCGACGACGCACGCCCTCCATCATGACATGGTGATCGATGGCGTCGAAGCAGCCCTTGATGTCGCCCTCAATGACGTAGCGATAGACCGAAGGTCCGCGCCTCGTCGGATGAAGGGCTTTCTGGATTCTCACCAGAGCATCATGAGTGCTCCGTCCTTTGCGGAACCCGTAGGAGGTCGGATAGAAGTCCGCCTCGAAGATGGGTTCCAGGATCAGCTTCAAAGCCATCTGTACCAGGCGGTCGATCAGCGTGGGAATGCCCAGTGGCCGGAACTGCCCCGGCTTGCCGGGCTTCGGGATGAGCCTTTGCCTGACAGGCTCCGGGCAGTAGCTTCCGTTGCGGAGCACCTCTCGGATTTCTTCGAGGAACACCGCTACGCCACCGGGACGCTGTTCGACCGTGAGCCGCGTCATCCCGTCCGTGCCCGGTGTCCGGCTGCCGCTGTTGCGGGCGAGCCTTCGCCAAGCCTCGTTCAGGGTTCTGCAGTCACATACGAGATTGAACAGATCAACAAAGACCTTGTCGGGGTCTTCGTTGCTCCACCGATACAGCTTGCGCTGCATGTCGAGGACAAACGAGATATTCACCTCGTCGGACATACGTCCACCTCCTGCCTGCTTGCTGTATCCACTGCCTTCCTTCGCCATGTGGACGGCTTTCCCGCCCTCGGACTACTACGAAGGCTCCGCCCCTTGTCGCAACGATCGCTGGTCGCTTCAGCCATCCGGCGTCGGAAATCGCCGGAGGTCACGACAAGGTTCTTAGGTTCCGCAACTGATCTCTCGCCTGCTTTAGGCGCCGACTCTACCCCGTGTGGAATCTGGCTTCGACACCACGCAAACTCATATCGAAGCTGGCGCGCAGCATGCCGCGTGCCCCCGGTCCATGTACGCATAGCACGGACCAGCACTCCACCGATCCGTGGTTCGCACCACAGATCGACCCGCCCACTTCCGAGTTGGCGAGTTCGCGGTTCTACCGGGGCGTCCACCATCGGTTCGGTTTAGGCTCCATCTTCGGAATTCATCGAGGGGGTTTCTGATGGACTTTTCTAAACTTGGTAGCGCGAAAAAAACGCAGGCGCCAACGGATCCGATCCGGATCTTCGAGACGCTGCCGAGCCTGGCCCAGGCGATAGGGGATCAATGGCGCGCCTGAGTAGAAACAGTCTGACCTTGAACGGATATATCCCGCGCCATGCATATCTTCATCGATGAATCAGGATCGTTCGGCGGTGTAGGACAAGATGGCCCTGCCGTCTCCGCGGTGGGCGCGTTGATCCTCGCGGACGCATCGATGCCCAAGTTGTTTCGTCGCTACGAGCGGCTGCGCGTCAACCTGCCGAAGAACAAGGCCGGAGAGGTCAAGGGCAGCAAACTCGATGAGCGGCAAGTCGCGGCTGTTATCGACCTGTTGCGCCGGAACGGCGCCATCTTCAGGCCCGCCCTCATCGACATGGCCGATCATGCCGCGGCCGACATCGCGGCGCATCGCGCCAAACGCATCGAGAGCCTGGGCGCCAACCTGACCGAGGAGCATCAGCCTGAATTGCGAGCCGGCGTCGCCGATCTTCAGGCACGCATGGCCGCCTTTCCCGACCCGCTCTATGTCCAGATGGTCCTCACCATCGACATGCTCCGCCACGTCATGGAGGAGATGGTCAACTATCACGCCCAGCGGAATCCCAAGGCGCTCGCGCAATTCCATTGGGTGGTCGATGCCAAGCAGCCCACTCAAGTCACCGACTGGGAGGATTGGTGGTCCAGGACCATCGTCATCTGGCTTCAGGCGATCTCGCTCGCCAAGCCCGGCGCATTCTTCTCCGAGGGCGATTATCGCTATTTCGAGCGCTTCCGGTTCCGCGAACTGCCGGCCTATATCGCGGAAGAAGCACGCAGGCTCGGCGTCAAGAGCACGCAGGGGATCGATCTCGGCATGATGTTCACGGAGAGTTTTCGCTTCTCTTCCGCGATCGAACCCGGTCTCGAGCTGGTCGACATCGTCACCAACGCGCTGCGGCGTGCGATGGTCGGCAATCTCGCGGAAGCCGGGTGGCTGCCGCTCCGCACGCTGATGATCCATCGGCCCGATCTTTACGTCTGGCCGTGCAGTCTGTTAGCAGAGGAAAGGAAGCTGGATCGTCCCTATAGGCGCACCCTCAATCACTTCCGCGAGGGTGGACGCAACATGCTCGCCCCCCGATTCAAGGGCGCTTGATGCAGGCCTTAGGGGAGCCCTGACATGCCGGTCGGAAAGGTCGAGACGATCATTTGCGCCGAGGGGCTGGCGGCCCGCTTCGCCACACCACGCCTGCCGATCCGTCCGTGCGACACCGGCGATCTTCCGAGCAGCCTGGTCGCCGCCAATTTGGCGAAGAGCGCGGCGCATCATGGATGGGCCGCGCTTCCCTTCACTTGGTCGTATAGCCGCCGTTGACGAGGATGGTCTGGCCGGTCATCCACCAGCCTTCCGAAACCATAAAGCGGATATAGGGGACGATGTCCTCGATGTCGGTGAGGCCTGTCTTCGAGAAGCCCGACAGCGCGGCCGCGGTCTTGTGATAGGCGACCGCATCGGCGCCCTCGGCCGGATAGAAGAAGGGCGTGTCCATTGGGCCAGGACCGATCGCCGTCACCGAGATGCCGCGCCCGCCGAACTCCTTGGAAGCCGCGCGCGTGAAATGCTCGACTGGCGCCTTGGTGCCGGCATAGGCGGCGTAGAAGGGCGTGTAGGCGCCCAGCAGCGACGTCACCAGCGTGCAGATCTTGCCGTTGTCGTTGAGATGCCTGCCCGCTTCCTTGAGAAAGAAGAAGGCGGACTTCGCATTGACCGCGCTCATCTCGTCATATTCCGCTTCGGAGATATCGACGATCGGCTTCTTCAGCACCTTGCCGACGGTATTGATGGCGATGTCGATGCCGCCCATCGCCGCCTTCGCGTCCGCGAACAGCTTTTCCATCGCACCGGCCGTGGTGAGGTCGGCCTGGAAAGCGAAAGCCTCCGCGCCAGCCGCCTTGATTGCGGCCACGGTCTGCTCGGCGTCGAGCGCCGTCGATGCGCTATTGTAGTGGATCGCGATCGCCTTCGCGCCGTGGAGCGCGAGATCGGCAGCAATGAGTCCGCCGAGATTCTTGGCGCCGCCGGCGATGATGACAGTTTTGCCTTGGATGCTGTGGTCGGTCATAGGTGAGGTCTCCTTTTCAAGACAGCCGGGACCGCCGACCGCTTTCACCGGGCTGTAATAGCGGCTAGAGATTGCGCGGGTAAGGCGACCATTCTGACATCACCTGTCAGAAATCGCGCACAATGAAGACTTCCGTTACTGATGGACCGCATCGATCTCTTCCGTGTCTTCACCCGCGTCGTCGAATGCGGGAACTTCACGCGCGCGGCCGACACGCTCGGCATGCCACGCTCGTCGGTGTCAGCCGCCGTGCAGGAACTGGAAAGCCGGGTGGGCGCGCGTCTGCTGCACCGCACGACCCGCAAGGTCGCGCCGACCGATGACGGTCTCGCCTTTTACGAGCGCTGCCAGCGGGTCATCTTCGATGTCGAAGAGACCGAAAGCTTGTTCCGCCAGACCCCGGAGCAGCCATCGGGCAGGCTCAGGATCGACATGCCCGGGCGCATCGGCCGCCTGATCGTCGCACCCGCGATCTCCGCATTCCTCGATCTTTATCCCGGCATCGATGTCGATCTAGGCGTCACCGACCGCGCGGTGAACCTGGTGGAGGACCGGGTGGATTGCGTGCTGCGCGTGGGACCTTTGAGCGATTCCGGTCTGATCGGGCGGCCGATCGGCAAACTGCGCCTGATCAATGTAGCCAGCCCCACCTATCTGGCCCGCCACGGTGTGCCGCACGGACCTGACGATCTCGATCGGCATTGGGCGGTCAATTATGCATCGCCTTCCAACGGCCGCATCGAGGAATGGGAATGGATCGATGGAGCAACGCTCCGCACCCGACCCGTTCGCGGACGCGTCACCGTCAACAACGCGGAAGCCTATATCGCCTGCTGCCTTGCAGGCCTCGGGCTGATCCAGATCCCCGCCTATGACGTCAGGCGCCACCTGGAGGCAGGCGAACTCGTCGAGGTGATGCCGGACCATTGCGCGGAGCCGATGCCGATGACCTTGCTGTTCCCGCACCGCCAACATCTCTCGCGGCGTCTTCAGGTTTTCGCCGATTGGCTCGAAGTGCTGCTGAAGCGGGAAATGGGAAATGACGATGCTGCGGCTGCCGCGAGATAAAAGTCGAGCGATGCGTCCAGATTTCGTGAATAGCATCCTGCTCGACCTGCGCAGCAAGTTGTCCGCGGCCGCGTGGAGATTGGTCTGATTTCATCGGAGCAGCGTGTCGATGCGCGGCGTCTGGTGCGGCGCGTGAGCGCGGCCCTGGTCGATCGCGCCTCAAAAGATCAACGACCGCACGAGGATATCCTGGCCGCACTGCTTGCCGACGGAGCGGCATACAGGTGCAATAGCTGCATATCCCGCTTCGCCTCGGCAGGGTCAGCGGTTAGACGATAGCCATGCTGGAACATCCGATCGACGCTATCGACGAAGCGATTCTCCAGGCACTCGTCGACAATCAGGTCGCCGAGCGCCGCGACCTTGAATTCAAGCGCGACCTGCCCGGCCGCAATGACGAGCAGGTCAGAGAGTTCCTCGCCGACATCACCTCGCTTGCCAATGCGCAGGGGGGCGATCTCATCTACGGGATCGAGGACGAGAACGGCATCGCCGCCGGGCTTCCCGGAGTCGAGGTTGCCGATCATGACGCCGAGATCCTGCGCCTAGAAAGCTCGCTCCAGGCCAATGTGGCGCCGCGCCTCGTGGGCGTGCGGACGCATTGGGTGGCGCTGGCAAACGGCCGGGGCGCGATTGTCTTGCGCGTGCCGGCGAGCCTCGCCGCCGCCAGAGGATGCCGTTGATGATCGAACGGTTCTGCTCGGGCCGTCTGCCTCGACCACGGTTCTCAGGCTCGATGGGCAATAAATCCTTCAGAACGCGCCATTCCGCTTCGGTCAGATCGCCCCT
>Ga0180222_1002806_pt1 | contig 12833 bp, 10 predicted proteins | sample eDN5th37CKraftOP_FD_151336 | JGI IMG/M metagenome (GOLD analysis project Ga0180222, IMG submission 151336) | Enriched Organic Plus compost microbial communities from Emeryville, California, USA - eDNA 5th pass 37_C Kraft OP (version 2) (version 2) ... | reverse complement strand
AGCGCGGCGCTGCGCCGGTCGAGTTCGGCATAAGTCAGCGTCTCGCCCTCGAAACGCAGCGCGGGCGCATTCGGGCGGGCGGCCATCGCCGCCTCGATCAGCGCGGTCAGCGTCGTGTCGGGAACCGGGTGAGCGGTGGCGTTATGCTCTTCCAGCTCCGCCCGCGCCTCCGCCGGGGTCGCGGTGGGCACGTCGGCCAGCCTGTCTGCCCCCGCCGCCGTCGCCAGAAACAGCGCGAGCCGCGCCCCATGCGCGGCGACCTCGGCGGCGGAATAGAGGCCGGGATTGGCGTCCACCTCCAGCGTCAGGCCGGTCGTGCCGTCGCCCCGGAAGGTGAAGTTGATATCCTCGACCGGCCCGGTGCCGGTGACGTGCAGCGTCACGTCGAGGCCATGGAAGCGCGGCGGGCGGTCATAGGGCTGCACGTTGATCAGCGGCCCGTGCAGCCGCCGGTTGCCGCCGATCAGCCCCAGGTCGCGGCGCAACTGCTCGCTGCGATAGCGGCCGTGGCGGCGCGCCTCGCCCATCTGCCGCGCCACGGCGGCGAGATAGTCGGCGAGCGGCATCGCCTCGTCGACGGCGATGCGGATCGGCAGCACGTTCATCACCATCGCGGGCACCCGCGCCGAGGCGCTGCCCATGCGGCCCATATGCGGCGTGCCGATGACGATCTCGCCCGTGCCGGTGAAGCGGCGGCAATAGGCGGCGACCAGCGCCGTCACCACATCGGGCCAGCTCAACCGCAAACCCTTGGCCAGCGCCATCAGCGCGGCGCGCGCGGCCTCCGGCATCGGCTGCGCATGGCGATGGAAATCATGCGCGGACTGGGCGCGGCCCGGCGCCATGCCGACCACATCCTCCATGCCCGCCATCGCCTCGCGCCACCAGCGCGCATCCTCCTCGCTCTGCGGGGAGGCGCGATAGGCGGCATCCTCCGCCCACACCCCGGCAAGCGGCGCGAAGGGCTTGGCCATGCCGGGCGCGCCGGTCAGCGCGGCCTCGTACAGCGCCGACACCCGGCTCGTCAGCATCACCATGCCGAAGCCGTCATTGGCGAAATGATGAACGCGCTGCGCCCAGAAATGGCGGTCGGGCGCGAGGATATAGAGATGCTGCGCCGCTATGGGATCGCGCTCCGGGTCCACGGCGCGGGCCATGTCGGCGCGGATCGCCGCCAATGCCGCCGCCTCCGGGTCCGCCTCCCGCTGAAGGTCGATCACCTCCAGGTGCGGGCGGAAGGCCGGGTCGATCCATTGCACCGGCCCCTCCGGCCGATCCTCGAACCGCAGCGACAGCGCCTCGGCCTCCTCGCTCACGCGCTCGACCGCCGCGCGGAAGGCGTCGCGATCGAGCGGCCCGCGCAGGTCGAGATATTGGCCGGTGTTGAAGATCGGATTGCCGGGGTCGAGCCGCTGCGCATACCAGAGACCGGATTGCGCCTCGGTCAGCGGCACCGGCCCCTGCGCCGTCGCGCCGTCCGCCGTCAAGACGACGCCCCTTGCTGCCGCGCCTGCACCAGCGCCCACAGGCCCGACAGCGTCGGCGTTTCGGCGATATCCCCGAAATCGAGCGGCACGCCTTCCTCTTCCCATTGCAGCAAGAGGTTCATCGCCCGCATCGAATCGAGGCCAAAGTCCATCAGATTGTCGTCGTCGCCGATCGCGGCCGGGGCCTCTTCCAGCATCGCCGCGATATCGGCGCGCAGCTTTTCCAGCGTGACGGGAGCATCGGTCATGACAGGGCCTCGATCAGTTGGCGGGTGGAACGCACGACGCCGCTGCAATTGGCGACCAGCGCCAGCGCCTTGTCGTGCCAGTCCCGCGAGAAGTCGCCGAGCGCATCGGCGGCGAAAAAGGGGTGGATGTCGCGCTGGAATGCCTCGGACGCGGTGGCGAGGCAACCGATATGGGCATAGACGCCGCAGATGACGAGCTGATCCCGCCCCCGCGCGCGCATCAGCGTTTCGAGATTGCTGCGCTGAAACGCGCTGTAGCGGTGCTTGACCAGCACGATATCGCCCGGCTGCGGGGCGAGCGGATCGACGATCGGCTGATGCTCCGCCACATGGCGCATGCCCGGCCCCCAGAGATCGGCCTGAAGCCCGCGATCGCGCCGGTCCTGATCGCCGTTCTGCGCGGTGTAGAAGATGGGCAGGCCGCGAGCCCGCGCCGCCTCTGTCAGCGCGGCGATGTTGCGGACGATGCCGGCGATCGGCTCCGCATCCGGCGTAAAGGCTTCGACGAAATAGCGCTGCATGTCATGGACGAGCAGCGCCGCCCGATCCGGCGCCAGCGCCCAGTCCGCGCGCGAGGGCGGCAGTTCGCCCTCCCCCGGCAGCGCATAGGGCGCGATCGACGGCAGGCGGCGGGGCGGGGCGACGGCGCTCATGCCTGCCCTTCCTGCTCCAGCAGTTGCGCGCGCAGCGAGGCGCGCAGTTCCTTGCGGCTGATCTTGCCGACGGCAGTGGTGGCGAAATCCTCGACGAAAACGATCTGGTCGGGGATCTTGAACGCCGCGATTTCCCGCCCGCGCATCCATGCCTTGAGGTCCGCCGGGCGCGGCGCCTCCCCCTGGGCGATGATGAAGGCGCAGCTGCGCTCGCCCAGGAAGCGGTCCGGCACCGATACCACCGCCGCGTCGAATATCTGCGGATGGGCGAGCAGATGATCCTCTATCTCCTCGGCGGAGATCTTCTCGCCCGCGCGGTTGATATGGTCGGTCGCGCGCCCCTGCACGACCAGATAGCCGCCCGGCAGCCGCTTCACCACGTCGCCGGTGCGGTAAAAGCCGTCGGGCGTGAAGGACCGGGCATTGGCCGCCGGGTCGTCATGATAGGCGCGGATGGTATAGGGCCCGCGCGTCAGCAGGTTGCCCGGCTCGCCCTCCGGCACCGGATCGCCCGCATCGTCGAGGATCAGCACCTCATCATCGGGCGAGATCGCGCGTCCCTGCGTGTCGGTGATGATGTCCTCCGGGTCGTCGAGGCGCGTATAGTTGACCAGCCCCTCGGCCATTCCGAACACCTGTTGCAGCGTGCAGCCCAGCACCGGCCGCACCCGCCGCGCAGCCTCCGGCATGAACTTGGCCCCTCCGACCTGCAACACCTGAAGGCTGGACAGGTCGGCCTTCGTCCGGGGCGCGGCCTGCAACCAGAGCAGCGCCAGCGGCGGCACCAGCCCGGTGATCGTCACCCCCTCCTGCTCGATCAGCGGAAAGGCGACATCGGGCGTCGGCGACGGCGCCATCACCACTCGCGCCCCGGCATGGATCGCGCCGAAAATGCCGGGCGAACTCATCGGGAAATTATGCGCGACCGGCAGCGCGGCCAGATAGACGCTGTCGGGCGTGATACCGCAAATCGCGTTGCTGGCGCGGATGGAATAGAGATAATCGGCATGGGTGCGCGGGATCAGCTTGGAAAGGCCGGTGCTGCCGCCCGAAATCTGCACCAGCGCGACCGATTGCGGCGACGGCGCGCTGTCGGGCAGGGCTGCGGGATCGGCATCAATGCCGTCAAAGCCGACCTGATCGCCACCCGCCTCGCCGACGACGATGACATGGCGCACGGCGGACACCTCCGCCCGCACCGCATCGGCGAGCGGGCGATAGTCGAAGCCCTCATGCCGATCCGCGATCACATAGGCGACCGCCTCGGACTTGCGCGCGAAATGGACGATTTCCGTCTGCCGGTGGGCGGGCAGCGTGAATATGGGGATCAGCCCGGCCCGAAACAGGCCGAACACCACCGCGAGGAATTCCGGGATATTGGGCAGTTGCACGATCACCCGGTCGCCGGGCCGCAGCCCCAGCGCCAGAAAGCCCGCCGCCGCCCGGTCCGCCCGCGCGGCCAGTTCGGCATAGGTCCAGCGCCGCCCCTGCCCGGCCACGGCCACCGCATCCGGCCTTTCCGCCGCCTGCCGCGCCAGCACGGCCGGGAACGTCTCGTCCGTCCAATAGCCCCGCTCGCGATAGCGCGCCGCGAACTCCTCCGGCCAGATTTGCGCCAATGCCTTGATCACGCCACCTTCTCCAGAACCGCATCCCGTTCATCCACGCCGAGCGCCTGCAACATCGCCCGGAACTTGGCCGCGGTTTCCGCCACTTCCGCGTCGGGATCGGAGCCGGGCACGATGCCCGCCCCGGCATGCAGCATCAGGCTGCCCCCCTCCACCAGCGCGCAGCGCAGGGTGACGTGCCATTCGCCGTCGCCCCGTGCATCCACCCAGCCAAGCGCCCCTGCATAATAGCCGCGCCCCTTCGGTTCCAGCCCCCGGATCACCTCCAGCGCCGCATCGCGGGGATAGCCGCCGACGGCGGGCGTCGGATGGAGCAGCGCGGCCAGCCCGGCGGCCGAGGGCGCGTCGTCCGATTTCAGCTCCCCCTCGATCCGCGTGCCCAGATGCCACATTGTCGCGGTGGAGCGCAGGCCGGTGCCCTCCGGCGTGCCCAGCCGCGCGCAATGGGGGGCGAGCAGGTCCAGTATCGCTTCCACCACCAGCGCATGCTCTCGCCTGTCCTTTTCCGAGCGCAGCAGGGCGTCGGCCGCCTGCCTGTCCTCCTCGCCGGCATGGCGCCGGGCCGAACCGGCGAGCGGGTGGGACAGCACCGTCCGCCCCCGGCGGGACAGCAGCAGTTCCGGTGTCGCCCCGACCAGCGTCGCGCCGCCCGCCCCTTCGGCGGCAAGATCGGCGAGGAAGGTCGTCACGCTCTCGTCCGCCGCCAGCCGCGCGACGATGGCGAGCGGATCGACCGGAGCGCCCGCCTCTATCCGCAGCCCGCGCGCCAGCACGACCTTGCGCAAGGCCCCGCCGGACGCGGCCATGTCGCGCAGCACGTGGCGCACCCGGTCGGCATAGACGGACGCAGGCGGGCATTCGCTCAGCCCGCCGATGGCGATACCGGAAGGCGCGGCGGCGGGAAGGCGCGGCGGCGGGGAGAGCCCCGTCCCCGCCCGTGCCCCATTCCACCTGTTCCGGCTGCACCAGCACCACCGGCCCGGCCCGGTCGAAGGGCATCGCGCCTACCAGCAGGCCGTCCTTCCCCTCAACATCGGACGCGAACCAGGCCCTCGTCGCGGCTTCGAGCGCGTCCACCCCTTCGCACGGAATCCGGCGCGCGGCACCGGAAGCACGCAGTGAAAAGCCAGCACGCCAAAACCCAAACACATGACATCTCCCGATGGCCGGACCAGCCCGCATGAGCGGGATTTTATTGCGATTACTTCGCAATATCCACGCCTTTAGCTTCATTTTATCGGGGGTGGATAGCATGAATGTGGATAACCATTATCCATTGCGCTGATGCGCCCGCGCGGCGGCAGCGGGAATAATCAATATCCGCCAGCGGCATTTGAACCCCGCCCGCGCCGGTGCGAGAAACTGCGATTCGCTCGCATCAACTCACCAGCACCCGCAGGACGGTCTTTCGATGGATTTCCCCAAGCAGGATAACGGCCCCCTCGCCCCGGCCGGGCGGATGCCGCTTCATCGCCGGCCGAGGCATGAGCGGCATATTCTCGGCCTGATCCGCGCCGCCGCGCGCAGCGATGACGACGCCGGGGAAGGCGCGCCCGCCCCGGCGGAGGACGGGCGAACGCATTGGCTGTTCTTCTTCCAGCTGCGCCAGCTCGCGCAGGAAAACGGGCTGGCGATCCAGCCCCAAAGCTGCCGGTGGGTGGGAACGGACGAACTGCAATTGCTGGCCTGGATCGCGCGGGCGCAGCGATACCGGACCCAGGGCGAAAGCTTTCACCCGGACGAGCGGCTGACCCGATCGATCTTCCTGTGCGCGGGCATATTGACCGGACAGGGCGTGAACCTGCCGCCCGTCACCATGCTGGCCCGCACGCGCCCGCACGCCGACGCGAGGAAGCGCGCGCGGACGCGGGAAACGAGGCCGGCAGCGAGGGCCTGAGCGGGGAAGAACGCTCTCTCTTCCCCGCCCGCCTTGCCGATCGCGGCTCAGTCCTCCAGCTTTTCATGGGCGTCGGCGACGCCCTGCTTCCAATAGCCCGCCGCCTTCAGCCAGCCCTTGGGATGGTTGCGCCGGCTGGTCACATGGTCGCGGACGGCGCGCGCGACCTGCGCCTCGCTGGCGATCCAGACGAAGCCGTCGCCCGCGGGCCAGTCGATCCGGTCCAGCGCGGCGAGCACCGGCTCCGGGTTCGCCGCCTCGCCCAGCGGGCGGTGCACCCATATCGCCTGATGGTCGGTTTCGGTGGAGAAAAGCTGCTCCTCCTCCGGCCCCGCGACCGCCACCACGGTGATGACCCGCGTGCCTTTGGGCAGTTCTTCCAGACGGCGGCCGATCGCGGGCAGCGCCGTTTCGTCACCGACCAGCAGCCACCAGTCGAAGGTCGGGGAAATGGTGACCGAGCCGCGCGGGCCGCCGATTTCCAGCACGTCGCCCACCGCCGCGTCGATCGCCCAGCGGGTCGCGGGCCCTGCGTCATGCACGGCGAAATCCAGCGTCAGCGTGCCCGCGCCGGTATCGAAGCGGCGCGGCGTGTAATCGCGCATCGCGGGCGTGCCGTCATCGGCCTGAACGAACAGCTTCACATGATCGTCGGGTGAAAGGCTGGTGAAATCGGCCAGATCGCTGCCTTCCAGCAGGATGCGGATCATGCCCGGCGTAACGTTGGTCTTTTCCTTCACGGTCAGGCGGCGGCGTTTGATCTCATGCCGGTGGCGGGTAATCTGATGGGTCATATATGTCTCCGATAAGGGGGTTGAATGAAGGCTGTAAGCGGCTGCCCGCCCCGCCTTTTTCCGTTCTCCATAGGGGTGCCCGCCACGGCCGGAAGGCGCGGCGGCGTTGAAATCAGCTCCGCTCTATGGCGCGGGCGGCCTCGTCCAGCGTGGCGGCGATGCTTTCCGCCGTCGCCTGATCGATCGGGCCGCCGCGCAGGCGCAGGCGCAGCGCCAGCTTGAGATTTTCCATCGCGCGGATCATCGGGGCCGGGACGCTGTCGCCGCCCTCCCCTCCGGCCGGACCGGTGCGGGCCAGCAGCGCATCGGCCGAGGCCCGGTTCGCGGCAAGGAAAGCCTCGCCGGAGGGCGTGATCCGGTAGCGCTTGCGCCCGGCCTCCTCGGCGTCGATGCTGGCATATCCCATGTCGTCGAGCCAGGCGAGCGTCGGATAGATGACGCCGGGGCTGGGGCTGTAGCTGCCGCCCATGCGCTCCTCTATCGCCTTGATGAGTTCATAGCCGTGCCGGGGCTGGCCCGCGATCATCGCGAGCAGCAGCAGGCGCAGCTCTCCATAGTCGAACAGCCGCTTGCCCCGCCGCCGTCCATGGCCGCGGAAGGAAGCGGCGAACCCGTCTTCCTCCCCATCTCTCTCCCTGGCTTTGTCATAATCATATCGTCTCATGAATCGCGATATAGTCTAAGATATATCGACTTTCAAGATATATCTTAGACTATATCGCGAATGCCGATGCAAGAATCCTCTCACCCGACGCGCCGCATCATGCTAACGGCGCGGGCATGCTGACGATCAACGACATCACCGTGCGCCTGGGCGGGCGCGTCATCCTCGACCGGACGAGCGCGTCGCTGCCGCCCCGCGCGCGCGTCGGGCTGATCGGCCGCAACGGCGCGGGCAAATCCACGCTGATGAAAACGATCATCGGCCAGATCGACCCGGACGGCGGCGGCATCGACATGCCGCGCGGCACCCGCATCGGCTATATCGCGCAGGAAGCGCCGAGCGGCAGCGCGACGCCGTTCGAAACCGTCCTCGCCGCCGATGCCGAGCGCGCCGCGCTGCTGGCCGAGAGCGAGACCTGCGACGACCCGCACCGCCTCGGCGACATCCACGACCGGCTGATCGCCATCGACGCCTACAGCGCGCCTGCCCGCGCCGGACGCATATTGACCGGCCTCGGCTTCGACGAGGAGATGCAGCAGCGCCCGCTCGACAGCTATTCGGGCGGCTGGAAGATGCGCGTGGCGCTGGGCGCGCTGCTCTTTTCCGCGCCGGACCTGCTGCTGCTCGACGAGCCGTCGAACCATCTCGACCTCGAAGCCTCGCTGTGGCTGGAAAATTTCCTGAAGGATTATCGCGCGACGATCCTCATCATCAGCCATGAGCGCGACCTGCTGAACAATGTGGTCGATCATATATTGCACCTCGAAAACGGCCGGGTGACGCTCTATCCCGGCGGCTATGACGCGTTCGAGCGGCAGCGCGCCGAGCGGCTGGCCCAGCTGGAAGCGGCGCGGGAAAAGCAGGCGACGGAGCGCGCCAAGCTACAGGACTATATCGCCCGCAACAGCGCGCGCGCCAGCACCGCGAAGCAGGCGCAGTCGCGCGCCAAGGCGCTGGCGCGGATGCAGCCCATCGCGGCGGCGATCGAGGACCCGACGCTGAGCTTCACCTTCCCCGATCCCGAACCGCTGCGCCCGCCGCTCATCACGCTGGACATGGCGGCGGTCGGCTATGACGAGCGGCCGGTGCTCCAGCGGCTCAACCTGCGCATCGACCCGGACGACCGCATCGCGCTGCTCGGCAAGAACGGCAACGGCAAGACGACGCTGGCCCGCCTGCTCGCCGCGCAGCTGCCGCCGATGGACGGCGCGATGAACGCGAGCGGCAAGATGAACGTCGGCTATTTCACCCAATATCAGGTGGAGGAGCTGGACGTGGACGACACCCCGCTCGACCATATGACCCGCGCGATGAAGGGCGCGACGCCCGGCGCGGTGCGCGCGCAACTGGGCCGCTTCGGCTTTTCCGGCGACCGCGCGACGCAGAAGGTCGGCACGCTGTCGGGCGGCGAGCGGGCGCGGCTGGCGCTGGCGCTCATCACCCGCAACGCGCCGCATCTGCTGATCCTCGACGAGCCGACCAACCATCTCGACGTCGACAGCCGCGAGGCGCTGGTGCAGGCATTGAACAGCTATGCGGGCGCGGTGGTGATCGTCAGCCACGACCGGCACATGATCGAGCTGGCCGCCGACCGGCTGGTGCTGGTCGATGGCGGGCAGGCGAAGGAATTCGCCGGATCGCTGGAGGATTATACCGATTTCGTGCTGGGCCGGGGCGCCTCCGCGTCGGCACCGCAATCGGACATGGCGAGGAAGACCGACCGCAAGGCCGACCGCCGCGCCAATGCCGAGGCGCGGGAACGCTACAAGACGCTTCAGGCCGATGTGAAGAAGAGCGAGAAGCTGCTCGCGGAGCTGACGTCGCAGCGATCCGACATCGACCGCGCGCTGTTCGATCCGGCGGCGGCGGGGCCGAAGGAGAAAGGCAGGACGATGACCGAACTGATGGTCCGCCGCGCCGATATCGAGCAGAAGATCGAGGAAGCGGAAATGCTCTGGATGGAGGCCAGCGAGGCGCTGGACGCGCTGGAGGCGGGCTGACTCTTTCCTCTCCCCAACGTCATGCCAGCGCAGGCCGGCATCTCAGGAGGCGGCGCGCGACATGGCCTGCGACCCCAGCCTGCGCTGGGGTGACGCGTTGGCTTCAGCTCCGCCCCACCATGCTCCGCGCCACCGCTTCGGCCACCTTGATGCCGTCGATCGCGGCGGAGAGGATGCCGCCCGCATAGCCCGCGCCCTCGCCCGCCGGGAACAGCCGCTCGACGTTGAGGCTCTGGAAATCCTTGTCCCGCGTGATCCTTACCGGGGAGGAGGTGCGCGTCTCCACGCCGGTCATCACCACATCGGGATGGTCGTATTTCGGGATCTGCCGCCCGAACACCGGCAGCGCCTCGCGCATCGCCTCCACCGCGAAGGCGGGCAGGCATTGCGACAAATCGGTCATGGTGACGCCGGGCTTGTAGGAAGGAACGATCTCGCCCAGTTCCGTCGAGGGGCGCCCGGCGAGGAAATCCCCCACCTTCTGCCCCGGCGCGTTGTAGTTCGACCCGCCCGCGACATAGGCGAGCGATTCCCAATGGCGCTGGAAATCGATGCCCGCCAGCGGCCCGCCGGGATAGTCGCGTTCCGGGTCGATGGCGACGACAAGGCCCGAATTGGCGTTGAACTCGGCGCGGCTATATTGGCTCATGCCGTTGGTGACGACGCGCCCTTCCTCGGACGTCGCGGCGACCACCCGCCCGCCGGGACACATGCAGAAGCTGTAGACCGTCCGCCCGCCCTCGCAATGATGCGCGAGGCTGTAGGCGGCCGCGCCGAGGATCGGGTGGCGCGCGAACCTGCCGTAGCGCGCCTCGTCGATCCACGCCTGCGGATGCTCGATCCGCACGCCGATGGAAAAGGGCTTGGCCTCCATATGCACGCCGCGCCGGTGCAGCATCTCGAAGGTCGGGCGGGCGCTATGGCCGATCGCCAGCACCACATGGTCGGCCTCCAGAAAGCTGCCGTCGCCAAGGTGCAGGCCGCGCAGCGCCTGCCGCCCGTCGGACAGGCGTTCCAGCTCCAGATCGTCCACCCGCGTCTGCCAGCGATATTCGCCGCCCAGTTCCTCTATCGTGCGGCGCATCGTCTCGACCATCGAGACGAGGCGGAAAGTGCCGATATGGGGGTGCGCCTCATAGAGGATATCGGCGGGCGCGCCCGCCTTGACGAACTCGTCGAGCACCTTGCGGCCCAGCAGGCGCGGGTCCTTCACCCGGCAATAGAGCTTGCCGTCCGAGAAGGTGCCCGCGCCCCCTTCGCCGAACTGCACATTGGAATCGGGGTTGAGCTCGCCCCGGCGCCATAGCCCCCAGGTGTCCCTGGTCCGCTCCCGCACGATCTTGCCCCGGTCGAGGATGATCGGGCGAAAGCCCATCTGCGCCAGCAGCAGCCCGGCGAACAGCCCGCACGGCCCCGCGCCGACGACCACGGGGCGCAGGCCGGACCAGCCCTCCGGCGCATGGGCGACGAAATGATAATCGGTGTCCGGCCGGGGGCGCACTTCATGGTCGCCCTTCAGCCGCTCCAGCACCTCCGCCTCGCCGTCCAGATCGACATCGACGGTATAGACCAGCAGGATCGCGCTTTTCCGGCGCGCATCATTGCCGCGCCGCACGATCTCATAGCCGCGCAGCGCCTCCGCCGCGATGCCGAGGCGCTCGCAAATGGCGGCGGGCATCGCCTCGGCCGCATGGTCGAGGGGCAGTTTCAATCCGGTCAGGCGCAGCATGGAACCGCCCTTAAACCCATGGCGCCGCGCTGCCAACCGCTATCGTGGCCGCGCCCTCGTCCGCCGCCGCCAGTGCAGCAGGCCGGTGACGAAGAGGAGCAGCGGCGCCAGCCCCGCCGCCACCGCCAGCAGCCGCGTCGCGAGGCCGCCGATGGAGGCGTCATGCAGCGGGTGAAGCCAGTCGTTCACCGCGCTCGCGGCGTTGCCCCGGCGGATATCGTGCACCGCCAGCACCATCGCCGAACGGGGATCGACGAAGATATAGCTGTGCGGGAAACGGTGGCTGGGGTCGCCCGGCACCTGCACCCGGAAGCGATAGACGCCGCTACCTCCGTTCTTGGCCACCCCCGGCGTCTCGATCCACGCCAGCCGCGCATCCGGCACCGCGCGATGGGCGGCGGCCAGCGCACGGGCAATGCTGACCGGCGGCCCCTCGCCCGGCAACGGATCGGGCGCGGGCAGCGGCGCAACCGGGCCGAGCGTGGCGGCCAGCGCTTTGTCCCGCTCCACCGGCAGCGCCAGCAGCACGCCGGTGGCGACGAGGATCAGGAGCAGCAGCAGGCTGGCCAGCCCCGCCAGCTTGTGAATGTCGCGCAGCCGCCGCGTCGGCACGGCATCGCGCTTGAACGCCAACGCCTTGTGCCAGCTTGCCTTCGGCCACCAGACCGCCAGCCCGCTCACCAGCAACAGCAGCATGACGAGCCCCGACCAGCCGACGACCTGCTTGCCGGTCGCCTCGGCGAGCAGCTGCATGTGCAGATCGTAGATCCACGTCATCGCATAATCGCCCCAATAGTCGCGGCGCAGCACCTCCCGCCCATCGGGCGAGAGCCACGCCATCATCGGCGCGAACAGCCTGCCCGCACGCTCCGGCGGATCGTAATAGCGCGCGGGGATCGGGCCTGCCTCGCCCGTCACCTCGAACCGCCACGGGCCGGTCTTGTCGGGCCAGCGCGCTTGCACCGTCGCCAGCGCCTCGTCCCACACCGGCGAGGACCAGCCCGGCGCCTGCCCCACAGCCTCCACCCGCAGCTCTGGATGCAGCAAGGCATCGATCTGCGGATAGAATACAAGCGCCGAGCCGGTGACGCCCAGCAGCGATACAAGCGCCGAGCCGGTGACGCCCAGCAGCGCGAACAGCAGCCCCAGCGTCAGCCCCAGCCAGAGGTGGAGCCGGCGCAGCAGCGCGCGGACGCGGATGCGGGCACGCGGGGCCATGGCCTTCAGAACCGCAGGCGCACGGCGGCGGTCGCATTGGCGCCGTCGGCCGGGCTGTGCATCGTCTGCGCGCCGTCCCACCAGACATATTCATAGCGCTCGTCGGTGATGTTGCGGGCCGACAGCGACAGTTCCACCTGCGGCGTGAGCTGATACGCCGCCTCCGCGTTCAGCGTCGCATAGTCGCCCCAGCGGCCCCGCGCATTGTCGCTCGCCAGTTCATAGGAGGATTGTCCCCCGCCCCAGAGCGAGAGGCGCAGGCGCGGCACGGCGGTGAAATCGACACCGCCGGAAAACAGCCAGTGCGGCACATGATCGATATCATTGCCCTTGTACTGCGGCGTCGCCGGGTCGGGGGTGAGGATCGTGCCCCTCTGATGCGACAGCGCGCCCCAGAAGGACAGGCCCGCCACCGGCCGCGCGCTCAGCTGCACGTCGATGCCGCGCCGCCGCGTCGCGCCCAGATTCTCGCTGTCGCCCAGCGGATCGTTGAGCTTGCGCTTGATCTCCCCCGT